>OQVQ01000574.1_pt1 | contig 16973 bp, 16 predicted proteins | sample 1691491 | NCBI WGS metagenome assembly OQVQ01 (sample SAMN03418252, study PRJEB22391) | human gut metagenome | biome: human-gut; feature: organic feature; material: feces | host: Homo sapiens | place: Tanzania | collected 2013-01
GTCGGCATGGATACCGTTCCGCTCTCGCTGATAGTTATAACTCCTCTGTTCATTTTCCAATAGTTTTTTCGTTCGATAATCTGTTCCTTTCTCGCTTGGCAATAAGCTTATCCATGTCATTTGAAATCTTCTGCTCCGTCACCTGCGCATAGACCTGTGTGCTTGTAATGTCTGCGTGTCCCATCATCTTGGCTATGCTGCCGATGGGAATGTCCTCGTTGAGCATCAAGACTCCGAATGTATGGCGGCTGGCGTGGAATCCCAACTTATTACTTATGCCAAGCACCATTCCAAGGGTATGCACATCAAGATAGATGTCTTTCTTCTCACCCAGTGGAAAAACAGGCTTGCTGTCGTCCGTGGTATTGTAGAGCGAAAGAATCTTCTCGGCTATCGGATGGAGTGGCACGAAGAACTCCACGCCTGTCTTCTCTCTTTCCTTGCGGATGAACTTCCTACCCTCGGAGTTCTCACTGATATGGTGAGGGTACAGTTTCTTTACATCTATATAGGATAAGGAGGTGAGCGAGGCAAAAATGAAACATCTGCGTGCAAGCTCCGTTCGCTCGTCAGCCATCGGGGTAGAGAGCATCTTGATGAAGTCTGCCTTGCTGATATGGGTCATCTTCGGGGCTGCCTTCTTCTCATACCCTATCTTGGCTATGGGATTGAAGCGGATAATGCTCCTGTCCACTGCCTTGTACATCAACATGTTCAGCCAGAGAAGGCAATGGTTCACGTAGCTGTCGATGCGTCCCTGGTCTCGTTTCAGGAATAGCTTGTATTCCTCCCCGAAATTCTCGTCTATGTCCTCAAAGGCGATGTCGTCCTTATCCAACGAATGGACAAAGGCTCTCAGGTTCTTCTGCCATGTCCGCTTGTGCAGAAAGGTTTGTCTGGCTTTTGAGGTTCGATACCATTCCACGATGGTATCACCAAAGTTCAGCAAGAACCTTCCTGTCGTGTCCTTGTCCTTCAACACAGCCTTCAGCATTTCCACGGTGATGATGCCATTGGTGGTAAGAAGTGAGTTGTATTTATCCTTGACCTCAGCAAGGAAACTTGCCAATCGTCCGTTGTCCCTTGCGTTCCGTACCTCTCCCTTCTTGGCGTTCCACTCCTGTGGGGTACAGGATATGCCTGTGGAAATGGCTGCACTTTTGCCGTCAACGGTGATGCGGCAAAGTATGTTGGCTGTTCCGTCTGCCTTCACCTTCTGTCTGTTGATGTAAGGCAAAATTGAAAATGTACTTCTGCTCATAGTTGTTGTCCTTATAATATAATAATGTAGTTGAACTGTAAAAAGAAAAGTTGAAAGCCTTGGTCATAATGCGAGAAAGAAGTCCTTCTCGGTTGCAGCGATGAACTTGTCCATGTCCTCAAACAGCTTCTTTTGGGTCACTCTCGCATACCGCTGCGTCATCTTCACATCCTTGTGACCGAGCATCTTGCAGATGGTCTCCATCGGCACACCTGCCTCCAGCGTAATGAGGCTGGCGAACGAGTGTCGTCCCGAATGGTAGGAATAGGTCTTGCTCGTTTCCGCCAACTTGCAGATGGTGATGAGATCGATACGAACACGATTCGTGCTCAGCAATGGGAAAAGGGTATCTCTTGCCCCGTCCTCGTATTTCGCCATCAGCTCCAACGCCTCGGGCAGGAGTTTCACCCTGGCAAGTGTTCCGGTCTTCTTGCGGTTATAGATGAGCCATTTGTCGCCATCCTCCAACACCTTGACATTGGCTTTCGTGATGGAAACGGTGTCTATGAAGGCTGTTCCTGCATAGCAGGCGAAAAGAAACAGGTCACGGCTAACGGATAGTCTCGGCTTGTCTTCGGGCAGTTCCACATCACGGATTTTTATGAAATCAGACATGCTGAGAGCCTTGGGTGTCGTAACCCTTGGAGTGCCAACCCGATAATGGGCGAACAGCAGGTTCTTGCACAAGCCTCGCTCAAAGGCGATGCGGCACATCTTCTTGAAGAGCGACACATAGATGGTGATGGTTCCTGATGAAAAGCCTTTCTCGTCAAGCAGGTAATGGTGAAAGTCACTGATGAAAGGCTCGGTCAGCTGTCCGAAAGCCAAATCAGTCAACCTATACTTCTCCCCGATGAACTCAGCGAGATTCTTGCGAATCTTTCTGTAAGTCCAGACACTGCTCTTCGACATATCGATGCCCTCATGGGTGCTGAGTTCACTGATATGCTCGTCCACGAAGGAGAGAAGGGTGGTCTGTGTCTTGACGCTGCCCTGCAAAGCCTCCTTGACATCCTTAGCCTCGAAGTCCGTTCTCTTTTCCACAAGCACATCGAAAGCCTTTTGGATGGAAAGCAACAACTGCTCGATGTCCTTGTTGGTCTCCACGGCTTCCTTGCTCTTGCCCTCCAATCGGCTGGCACGAGGATTCCAAAGCGATGGAGTGCAAGACAACTTGCAGGAGAACTGCGCCATAGTCCTGTTCACCGTGATGCGTCCCATGATGGGAGCTTTTCCATTCTTGTCCATTCCGCTCTTTTTTAGGTAGAGCAACACCTTGAATTTTTCGATTTTCATAACGCTTACATTTTGAGTGTGCAAATATAATCATTTTGTAAGCGTTCCTTGATACGCAAAACATTGAGAATCAGCGCAATAAAATCCGTTGATGCACAAAGTTGCCTTTCCGCATTGTTACCTGCTTTGCATAGGTAACTGTGGCTCACGATTTAGTAACTGAACTACTTCAATATTCCTCACTCGCTTGCTTTATGCCGATTTGGCAACTTTGTGCAAATCTACTCATTCCCAACTGTTTACGTTCCAACCTCTCTTGTTCTCCTTTGGCTGCTTTAGAGCTTTATGTTAAAAAAGCTAATCCATAGTTTTCTGCCCCGCAACTCATGGTTTTCTGCCAGGGAAGTCATGGGTTGGCCGATGTGAAATCGTAGTATTCTGCCTTCTCTTGTCCTTATTCTAACGATAAATGATGACCGGCCCTGGTCATCTATTATGACCCGTTAAAGCCCTCATATAAGCCCATTTAGCCCTCATCTCCCCGTCGCCTCATTTTCTCCCTCATCAACCGGGCAGAGTTAACAGGTTAACAGTTAACACCCCCAAAAATGCATACTCCCCCTCCCACACATATATAAAAATAAGTATATATATATTTAAATATAATAAGGTACGCAAGGGGGAGGTAGAAAAAAACAGCTGTTAACTGTTAACCCTGTTAACCCCTGCTGCTCTCTGTTACTCCCTGCTGCTCCCAGATGCTCTTTTAGGAATTTTAAACAAGAATGCTTGGTGGTTTCATCGAAAAGCCGTACTTTTGTACACGACTATAACAACATCAAACACAATACAGCAACATTAAACAAATACAACATAAAAACAATAATAACAACATAAAATGAAAAAACTGAAATTCCATATAGTAGGTCTTACCCACAACGACGTGAAAGGTCGTGAGGTAGAATACGCCAAGGAGGCAGAGGGCATTTACTGTTTTATCGACAAAAAGAGAACTCCCGACCATGGATGCTCGGGAGCTTGGCGTCAGGGAATCACGTATACGATATCAAGGAAGGAAGCGGCGAAACTCATTACCGCCTCGCCGAAATTCCATACCGCCTTGAGAAGCGGTCAGTATGCATACGTCGAAGGACATTACTGCCTTGACTCGGAGGTCTATATCCGCAAAAGCCGTTTTGGCGGCAGACGGCTTACAGAATACGCCAGAAGCCATATCGACGAGTGCTGTATCTCCTTTTCCGCGTCCGGCAGGTACGCGAAAGCGGAATACTCGGGAGGGTATGCCGCGAGAAAGACCGAGGTCACCGACAAGTATCAGAGCCGCCATTCCTTCGACGCTGAGCCGGAATCAAATGAACGAACGCTGCAGAACGACCGCTTTAAAACCGACGCCGCAATATGGGAGAAGCTTCGACGGGATCTCCCTCAAAACTTTGGAAACGCCATACAGCTCATACTCGACGAAAAGGGGATCTCGCAGAACGAGCTCGCCCTGCGTCTCGGAGTCAGCCGCGCCTCCGTCCGCAAGTGGTGCGCGGAGCGCGTCACTCTTCGCCATGTAATCGCGCTTTGCATAGCCTTGGACGTCCGTGCGGATATAGGAGAGCAGCTTGTCGTCGCGGCAGGGTTGTTCTTCAGACGGAACTCCGAGGATGAACTGCTTCACGCCCTGCTCTTCGAGACTAGGGATCTAAGCGTCTCAAGAGCGAACGAGATAATGGAACAAGCGGGACTGCCGAAGCTGACATATGGAGAAGAAGTGAAATAGTCAAAGGCGCATAGAATGAAATCTGTAAAAGGGAATACCGAGAGATAGGGCACAGATTTCTTGCTTGAATGTGCTTGCTTATGATATAATCCATTATGCTAATGCTACCAAATTGTATGGAGAGCTTGTATGAGGATAGTTCAGGCATTTTTAACAAAAAACCCTTGCTATAACACCGACAGGAATATTGTTGTTAAAGGTCTTATGCTTCACTCGGTCGGATGCGGTGTTCAAACAGCCGAGCATTTCCTTTCTTTGTGGAACAATGAAAAATTTGATAGAGCCTGTGTACATGCTTTTATAGACGGAAACGATGGCACAATCTATCAGACTTTGCCGTGGACCCACAGAGGATGGCATGCAGGAGGGATGGCAAATAACACTCATATTGGAATCGAAATGTGCGAATACTCCGGTCTCAAATATGCCGGAGCCACTGCTTTCGTCTGCGATGACCCAGAATCAGCAACAATGGTCGCTAAAACGACATATGATGCCGCTGTTGAGCTGTTCGCAAAACTATCTATTGAATTTCATCTCGATCCGTTAAAAGACGGAGTGATAATAAGTCATTGCGAGGGGCATCTGAAGGGTGTTGCGACTGATCATCCGGATCCTGAACATCTATGGAAACAGTTAAATCTCTACTATTCTATGGATACTTTTCGTCAAGCTGTATTTGCTGAAATGAAAAGGCGGCTAGAGATAGCAAAGTAATTTAGATGGATATTATAGAGCCAATCGGCTCTTTTTTTATTCCCTATAATCTGGCGGTTATGGGTTGTTCGTGTAAATCCTGACGAAATTGAGACACCAGGTTAACTGTGAGATAATGAGGTCAAGGAAAGCAAGAAAGCAAGCTTGATTGATGAGAATAAGTTTCAGACCATGAGTTGCTGTTGTTTTGTATTCCGGACATAGAATGAAAAGGAAGTGATAGAATTGCTGACTGCATCCGAAATGAAGCTGAGACTGGAAAATGAGTACCACGCGATGTGTGCGTTTCCTGTCAACAGCCTGTTCACCTGGAGGATCGCACCGGGTCAGACCGCGCCTCGAGTGAAGTCTTACATCATCACATACAACGTAAGAACAAAAGTAAAAGACAGAGGCAGCGAACGTTTCCAGGAGAAAACGGTTATCCGTCTCGACTATCCTGATGATATCAATTCCGCTCCGATTGTTAACGTGATCGAAGGCAAGGTTCCTTTCCATCCCAACTGGTGGGAAAACGGAAGGCTTTGTCCCGGAAGTATGTGGGATAAGGAGAAGATACTGTGGAAATACGTTATCAAGATCGGTAAGGTTTTGGCTTTCGATCCTGAATTCACTAATCCCAAGAGCCCGGCTAATCATGCGGCGGCAAATGACTGGGAGGAAAAGGAAAGGCAGCATCGCATTCACAGGATGTATCCCTGCGGGAGGACGGATTTCCCTCGTCCTGTAGGATATTAAATAAATAATTCATAGGAGGAAGAAACCATGCACGACATCACCATCACGATTCGCCACAACGGCGAAAAGCACACCGTTCCCACTCAGGACACTATCATCCTCGACGACCTTCTTCAGCAGCTTGCCGGTCGCGGAATCCTTACTTCCGGTCAGGGCTGGGTCGTCACCAAGCTGAATGAGAACACAGCGTTGGATCTGGGCCTGTCTCTTGCAGACAACCATGTATCCGACGGCGACACCCTGGAGCTTGCATCTCCGACCAAGGCAGGCGCGTAATCCATATATGGAAAAAGCGAATTTGGGCGGCGGCAAGGAGGTCGCCGCCCGTTTCGAAGGGAGATGAGTTAATGGAGAAGGCTGAAAAGAAAACCGACAGACAGGAAAGGATCCCCGATTTCAGTCAGCAAACAATCCGTGAGGCAAGGATTGGTGTGATTGGCGCAGGAGCAACCGGCAACGAGGTGCTCAAAAACCTAGCCCTTGTCGGCTTTGGATACGTTTACTGTTCTGATATGGATCATATCTCTTCCAGTAACATCAGCAGAACAGTGCTGTTTACAGAGAAAGACATTGGCAAGAGAAAAGCTGTCCTTGCCGCTGAGCGTTTTCAGGCGATGAACATTGATAATGGTGTTGCGGATTATTATGACGGCGACATTTGCCATGGCCTTGGAGACGGAGTTTTCAGGCATTTGGACATAATAATCGACTGCGTGGATAACGATCAGACCAGACTTTATGTCTCTAACATCTGCCAGTTGATTAAGAAGCCCTCTATTGATATCGGCATCGGCGGATTCGATTGGAATGTGTTGCCTACTTCCGGTCAGGAAGGATGCGCCTGCTTTGCGTGTACGCTCAGCCAGAGAGAAGAAAAGAATGCCCTTTCCCGCGTTCGTAACAGCTGTGACGTGACGAGAAGGAAAGCTTCCGCCGAGAAGAAGATACCTACGATCGTAACTGCGGCTGCTTCGGCAGGCTCTCTCGCAGTCGAGAAAGCAATCAAAATTGCGTTCCATCTGCGCGATCCCGAAAACGAGTTGTACAAGCCGGATTATGGCGTGATGTCCTACTATTCATCTTTGAAAAATAAGATGAGCTACTTCGATTTCAACATCCGTAGGGACTGTGAGCATCATGACAGCTACGACGCTCACGGAGGAGTAATCGAAACTCCCATTTCTGCTCATTGGAGGCTTAAAGACGCTCTTGCATGGGCAAAGGAGAACTACGGCGGAGATTATGAGATAGCCGTATACAAGGACTGCGCATGCGCAGACCGCGGTTTCGTGACAAAGGCCTACTGCGAACACTGCGGTACCGAAATCGACGTGTACCGTCCGCAGCCTCTCGAGGACGACGAGATGCTCTGCGAGAGCTGCCGCAGTGCAGGACACGAACCAACCAATCTTTCGAACGCCGTACTGAAATGCAGTTTTTCATTGTTAGATGAAGAGCGCATTCAGAACATGACTCTTCTGGAACTTGGCATACCGCTTCTTCACATTGTTGAGTTCTCTCCGTTAGACGAAGAACACGATACTCTCTTCCTTGAGCTTACCGGAGACATTGAAGAAGTCATGCCCCATCTGCCTAGATAAGAAAATTTTTAAGGGAGGAATCAACATGCGCGGAGAGCTTGTTATTACCGAGAGAGAGCTGCAAACCCGATTTCGCGGAGAGCGTGATCTTGTGACTCTTGCCCCATATCAGGTCGGCGACCGAGTTATCAGATGTGGTAATTGCCATGCAGTTGTTAAGACCCAGTTCGTCACTGCCGGCGGTTGTCCGCTCTGTGGACATGCGCCTTTCACCCCTTCTTCTGTCATAAACGAACCTTCGGCATATGTTGCCCCGTCGAGAACTCAGCGCGGCATTAGGGGATTCTTCGGCTGGTTAATCTTATCTGCAGCTTCCTCCCTTCTTCCGTTCATCTTTCCTGGAATGCGTTCAGCCATTTCGGATGCGATGTTTGGCTTGAGCGTCGGATGGATTATTGCTATATTCTGCGCGTTGAGCTTGATCTCGTTGCTTGTGCTCATGTGCAATGACACTATTACCGAGATATGGCAAAACTCCGAAGCAGGGTGGTTGCTTGCATTTATTCCCGGCGCGGTTCCTTATGCAGCTTTGTGTTCGCTATGGTTAGTTATTATTGTTGTTAAGATAATACTGGCTATCCTCTTGATAGGGTTATGTATTGCAGCAGTGATAGGACTGATTGGCGGCCTCAGCAACTAAAAAGCGAAAGGAGTATGGAATAACGATTCTTAATATGTCATCTAATCAGGGAATCGTTACAGGAACGAGCCATTGGATGAGCGGCGTAGAAAGGCTGCTGGTTTTTCGTCCTCATGCGTCGAATAAGCTTTTCAAGAAAATCGGATGGCTTCGCACCGATTTCCCTGATAATCGTAACGAGCAAGGCGGCATTCTCATAGGGCGCTATATTAAGAATGCCGAGGGCATACCCGTTCAGGCTGAGGTCCTCGAAATTCTTGTCGCCAAGACCGAAAGCCGCTTCCCTGGTTACATCGAATGGGATGCAATGGAGGAGATTCGACTCCAAAGACAGTTCTTTGATATTAAAGAAAAACTTGAATCCTCCAATTCTGAGTTGGAGAATGAAGTCTCCATTATTGGGTGGTGGCACACCCATCCCAACGGACTTCCCGTATTCATGAGCGGGACAGACATGGAAACTCAGAGGCAGAAGTATTTCAAGCCTGAGAAGTACAGTGTTGTGCTTAATCCGCACCGCGGGATCTGGCGCGCATTCGCTGGGAGAGACGCCGTTGAGGTTCCAGCGATAATGCTGCTTGGCAACGAAAGCGATAATACGGGACGCACCTCAAGCAACAAGGCTCAAAAGAAAAAGAAGGGTAATAAGAATAAGAAAAAGGCCAATCATTCTAAGAAGTCGAAAAAGAGGAAGTGATAATATGCGTAGGAAAGCCAGAATCCTCCCAACCCCCGGATACGTCTACACGGCTCCGATAGAAAGAATTATTCCGCAGTTAGAGCGCATCATTCCCAGCAGCGACTATAAGCCTATGACCTTGCATGCAAGGGCTCTTCAGGCAAGCGGAGCTGTAAAAAATGTCGAAGCGGAGTGGTGTCCCGTATGTTTGGGTCGGCACATCAGCGAACGGCTTTCATCGGGGAGACCAGTGTGGCACTGCGATGACTGTGGAAACGAATGGTGAGCAGAAAGGATACCATAATGATTCCTGCGGCATATCATAGAAGCCTGTTGACCGAGGAAGAACAGGCAGATTATTTGACGATAGTCAATGCTCTTATTAGACACAGCAGCAGAGTTCAAATCAAGAGCTCTGCTGCTCATAAGAAGTCGATCAAGCGAATAATAAGCGCAGTTCACTTGGATCATCCTGAGCTATTTTTCGTAGATTTTTGGAACTCCAAAGTAATATCGTCTTCTCTATGTCAGGGATCGGCGATCCTATTCAATATGCTCATTGATAGAAAAACAGCCGATTCGATAACCGAAACGATTAATAACAGAGTATCCTCAATACGCGAAAAAGATTCTCCCTCGTTGTCCGCAAAAAAGCGTTATATGATTCTTATGAATGAAATAGCTTCGTCTACTAAGTATAAGAATACAGCAAGCGCATTCTGGGATCATACTGTGGCTGGACCGATTCTTTACCACACGGCAGTCTGTGAAGCAATCGCAAAGCTGTTCCTATTGCTTTGCCAGCGGCTTGACTTACCGTGTGCTGTAATAACCGGAACAGTCAATGATGCTCCTCACGCATGGAATATGGTTGAGCTATCAGGAAGGAGATACTACGTCGACGTTACCTATCACTTGAAGATGATACCTATCTATATTCGATACAAGCTGTTCCCGGATAGCGTCTTTAAAACGAGAGAGCAGATGATAAGTAGAGGTTATTTATGGATAAAAACATAGACATTCTTATCCAAAGCCACACAGACCTAAGCTGAAAAACGGGAGGAAACACTATGAAAGCACCTAAGAGATGTCCGATATGCGGAAGCCAGTCATGGAGATGTGTGAACACATATCACAGTGGTTTCTCTTTGAGCAAGGGAATCGCGGGGAGCATCCTGTTTGGTCGCAGAAATGGAAAATGGCTAGGTTTGCTTGGAAGAAAAACAAGGGTCTACGCTTGTTCAGACTGTCACCTAGTAATGGAATACAAAAGATAGCATGATATAGCAAACAATGACGGTACTGGACCTTTCTAGTAATCGATGAGGCGGGTAAGCTGGTTGTGATTATGATGCCATTAAGCATCCAAGGTGAGGATCCCACACTCAAAACGCACCCAAAACAAAACGTGTTCCCTATTGAATCTGCCGGTAATTCTGATATAATAAGAATAGGTATTTACTGGAGGGATCTATGCTTAATGATTTATTATACAAAGGGCGTAATCGCAGACATTTGAACATTGTCGGTGAAGAGGCTGAAACCACTTTGTGGAGAGATGTTGTCAATTGCATTAAATGCGCGCATGGTACCGGAGATCAAATCAACAGGCCTTTTTGTGTTGGCTGTGTACAATGCGGGAACAATGATGCTTCATTTATTACTGCGCTTAATGGTTGGGTAAACGCCTTTTATCGAAAAGGCGGAGCAATTAAGCAATCGCTTGTCGGGAAAAAAGACGTCGAATCTTTTTATCGTGCGCTGAAATTGTTAAACAGCAACAATGGCAGCTATACTATCGACCATGCTACCCTGTACTCATGGCAAGATGGAGTTAATGGTTTTCGCGACCCGAGGAAGAAGCCTAATGATCCGAAACCGAGACAGAACTTCTATAAATTGTGCGGCATCATGGGACTTCAAAAATATGAGGAAATATCGGACTTTTTTGCCGGCATGATAAAAACGGATGCGTTTGCGCGAATGTGTCCTTTCGAATGCATTGCAGAACACTTCGTATTAATGAAGCGCAACGATTGGTTGGAAAAGACAGTAAATACCTTTGAAAAGTACGAAGATAAATTTAAGCACTACGTTGAAGCTGAAGATGGCGATGAGGACGATGTTGCTATTGGGGCTATTATTGGCAATTCGAACATTAGCGATTCCGAGCTGGTTACTGCTTTGGTAGTAAAATACAAGGCACAGCAATCAGTCCTCGATAGAGTAGATAGTCAGATCACCCCTCTAATACGATTGGCATGGACAAAACTTAACGAGATTGATGAGGGTGACGCTTCCTCAGAAGACCCAGATTTTTCAGAACTATTTCGATGGATACTTAATAGATATGGCGATGATGACGGCGCAATTAGCGAAGTCAACGCTGCGAAAAACGAAGATTTAAAAGCAATTGGGGCTTCAAGAAACTTCCCGTCTGTTCGGCTTCTTAGAAAAATCTACTCTGGGAAGGCTAACACCGAACATATAAGAAAAATGATCATGCTGCTCGTTTTTGCTGCACAGTATGGTAACGATGTTATGCCGGCTTCTATAGCGGACGAGTATAATGTTCAAAGAAGAGAGCGAAGAGCATATAATCTCATTATATCCTGCGATGATACCTTTAGAAAACTTGGGTGTCATGCTTTCAGCTCTGCGGACGGTTATGACGTTTTTATCTTATACTGTTGTTTAACGCATTATCCCATAGATAGTTTTAGACGAATTCTTGTGAGCTGATGCAGTAGTTGGACAATTAAAATGTTGTTCGTGTAAATCCTCAAGCGAGTTGATGACAACGGACAACATCAGTATCATTTTTATGTTGCTTACAGCAACTTTGGCTGAAAGGTGAAATCTATGGAGAGAAAAATACACGAACCTAATGAACGAATTACTCTGGAAAACAATGGGGAGTGTCGTGTCTTTCGTATATGCAGCAAAATCGGATCCGGCGTTATATCTGTCGGCTATAAGGCGATAAAAGAGACACCGGATGGAGATGAAGCAAGAGTTTTAATTAAGTTTTGTCCAAAGTACTTGGAATTTGGCTCGAAGGCTTATCTTGTCGAAAAAGAACAGTTTGGCTTGAAAGCCGAACTGCATCGCAAGTTGGGAAATCTAGAAGAGACGGTTAATCAAACCGCGCCATATCTTGGCAGTTTTACAGATAAAGATGGCAATCCATGGATTGAAACGACATGGATCAATGGCAGCTTTTTATCAGAGTGGAATAATGGAACTACTAAGCTTCCAGAGTATATAGGTACGATTGCTTCTTTGCTTAGAGCCGTACGAGGATATCATGCTGCAGGTTATCTATTCCTCGCCCTAAAGCCCGAAAACATCCAAGTCTATACTCCTGACTTTGGTGTCGAAGGCATAAGAATACTTGACTTTGGAAGTATGATGGAAAAGGCCGTCATAATAAATAAAGAGAAAAGGGCTGATACGTTAATCTCATTTTCTCAAAAGTGGTCGGCGCCAGAAGTGAAAAACGAACGATACGATGATATCTCGGAGAAGTCGGACATATACAGTATCGGTCTGATTCTTTATCACTATATGTTTGGCAAGCTGCCTGATTATGTTTTTGATATAGCATCTTCTCTTAAGAACGATTTTCAGAGTAATAAAGCCTTGCTTGGTTCTACGGTAAATAGTGTGAGAATCAGGAACCTGTTTTTTGAATTGTTTTCTAGCTTATTGGCGTTTGACATTGAAGATCGCTCATCAGATCAGGAAGCAATCGAGAAGATAGTGCAGATTCAGCGTGAGATTGAGCCTAAAGGTGAAAGCCGACTCGATTTGGCTAATATTTCTTTACCAAAGGCAACCGATAGATTTATTTTAGGCGACCGTGATAATCATGAAAACAGGATTCTGGAATGTCTGCACGAACATCGTCCCGTGGTTGTCCAAGGCGGTGGAGGAGTTGGCAAAAGCGAACTAGTTCTTGATTTTGCAATTAAGCACTCATCGAGCTTTGATTTCTACTATCTTACTTATAGCAGAAGCATTCAGCACACACTGCTTAAGCTTCCTACGGAGCCGCCAATAAAAACTACAAAAATAGGCGATGATGGTCAAACTGTTAAGATGACTGAGCACGAAATCTATCTTAACATCTTAAAGTGTATCCGCAAATATGGGAGAGAGACGGTTTTAATTATTGACAACCTAGATGAGGAAGATGACAGTGAAACATGTACTATTCAGGATCAGCATGAATATGATGAGCTGATATCATTGCCGGTAAACATTATCTGTACCAGCAGATATAACGGGTTCGAGAATACAGTAACTATCCCGCTTGGTGAAAGCAGAAGCATCTGCCTACAGCTTCTTAAAGGCTATCTGCCTTCTATTAATGACATTGAGGCCGCAGCATTAGTTGATGCAGTTGAGGATAACACCCTTGTTGTTGATATAATCGGCAGAACAATTAGCGAAAGCGAAAAGCTTGGCGCGAATATTACTGTTAGCATGATGCTAGACGCTTTGAAAGGAGAAGGCGATTTCGGAGAATTTGAAGCCGTGCGATCCAATTATCGAGGAGATCGATCTGAACGCAATGTTCTGCAACACTTAGGGCGGATATTTAATGTTTCTAAAATGAAACCTGCCGCTTTGGACGTTTTGCTGTTCATGAGCCAGTTCCCGGTTAATGGAATATCCAAATCGTTGGTTTATTATACTTTTAACAAAGAAAGTGATAGGCGCGCATACCGCCAGCTGATTGCGACAGGTTGGATACGTGAAAAAACTATTGCTTCAACTTCAAAGGTTTATCTTCATCCGGCCGTTAATACCGTTGTCAAAAAGATGGCGAATAAGGTAAAGTATTCTTCTGTTATTTCAAAGTTTATCGCCCCCTTCTCATCCGTCTTTGCGTCGTGCTTTGAAGACGACAAGAAGAAGCGAAAGATTAGTTCATTCTTTGCCGAGGATTTAGATTTCGCCGAAAAAATAGCGGATGAAGTATTGTCTCAGAAAGAACAGCATGGGCGTGGCGTGATAGAGTCAGCCGCTGATGTTTATTCTGCCTTGTCACAGTATTATTACTCCATTTCAGACAGAATAGACTTAAGAGAAACATACTCGTCAAACGCCGTGTGCCTGCTTGAAACGATTGTTGGTGAAGTCAGCGATAAGGAGCGCAACGCTATTCTGCTGAAACTTGCGAGACAAACGTTTTATCGAGGTATTGCAAAATATGATATCGATCTGTTTGAGGAAGTGTTGGTTGATTTTGATGCAGCAATGAAAATCCTCAATCAGATTGATGACTCGTATGAGAGTGCGGCCACTGATAGAGATACAGTGAAAGCACAAATCTATGAACGTAAAGGAGAACTTCTTCAGGGTACCGGAGACTGGGAAACGGTTAGAGAGAATTATCGAAAAGCTGTCGAGCTCTCGATAAAAACTAATAATGAAAAAGAACTTGCCCGCGCACGCAGGTGCCTTGGAATGGCCTTGGGCGATAACGGGAGAATATTAGAGTCGGTTAGAGAACTGAAAAAGGGGCTGGACCATAATGACTTTGGCTTGCGAGCTTTTAACTGCATAGGTCTGTATGTCTCCATGACAGGATTATACGATATTGCATTAAAGAATTATTACCGTGCATTAGACAGCTGGGATGGAAGCCGGCAGAATCCTCCTATCTTCCTATACATTAATCTAGTAAACTGTAACTGTGAGCTTGGAAGATTCTCTGAAGCGGAAAAATGGGCTGCGAAAGCCTGTGGAGAACTATTTAGAGATAGCAGCAGAGATATCGCTCTCTCAGCGGTAAGATTACTGAAAAAGGATGATCAGGAAATCGACCTTCATATTGATGATTTACATTGGAAAGGAAGTACTGCATGCTTAGTATGTCTTTGTCTGCTGTATACTGTTTGCAAAAGAGACGGCAGCGACGTTAACATTGTCAATGCGGCTAAACTGGTAGAACGGGCAGTGACATCGCGAGATAGCCGTATTAGACTTTTGTGCGAAAGGTTGGAGACCGCTTCTGCCAGTGTTGACTGCACTGCAGTTGAGGAGTGGACAAAGGATCTTGAGTTCAACAAACTCACGGCAGCTTTGTTGACCAAACGTTTGGGACAGTTCTATTATTTAACAGGGGATTATGCAAAGGCATATAGATTCGGGATTGCCTCTTACCATTTGTACAGCGATTACAGATATCCATTTGGAATTGCTGAAGCAGCCGTCCTATCCCGACAAGCGGCGACAAAAGTTTCAATGCCTATTCCGGATCGAGTAACTGCAGATGAAACAAGGTGCAAAGAAATTCTTGCTAAAGAAAGGGAAGCGCTTTTGAACCTGAGAAGAACTGAACTTTGCTGGCTATTTGAATAATTGGAGCCGAGGATGGAAGAAAGATTCGCAATAGTCAATAAGCCAAGTGTTTTCATGTTTGATAGAGAGTTTACAAACCGCGAGGACGAGCTGCTACACGGTTGGGCTGTAAAAATACTTGGAGAATATAACAAGCATTGTCACGTTGTTACGCATTATGGTTATGAAGGCTATTTAGATGCGAGTGTGCTTTCATCTGTCTCTCGGAGCGAAATTAATGATCGGATCATTGGTGACGACCTCATGGTGATAGCCAACTCGTTTGCAGACATTCTTTCTATGCCTAAGGTTCAGGGGCGTATCCTGATAACCTTGCCTAGGGGAGCATATGTTGTGAAAACGGGTGAGCAAAAGGATGGGTATCAGCATATATGTACTACTGATGGAAAACATCATGGCTTTGTCAGATGCTGTTCGCTAAGCCGCCGACTGGATAACGACGAGTTCCTGTTGAACAACAGTTTTGATTTCAACTCGCAAGCGTTACTTAATCAGGAAGAGAGCTTGCTGCGTGAACAGATTTGCACCAATGCGCTTGGGTACCTAGGTGCTCCATACTGTTGGGGTGGAAAGACTCCTAAAGGCATTGACTGCTCCGGCTTGATGTTTATGAGCTATATGCTGGCGGGAATTTTAATTTTTCGTAATTCTCAAAATAATAGCTCGTATCCAGTAAAACCAATTCGACGTGAACTGTTAAAAAAGGCCGATTTGATTTATTGGGAAGGGCATGTTGGAATGTACATGGGCAATGATCTGTTCATTCATTCAACAGGAAACTCGAAAGACTTTAAATGCGTTATAAGTAGTTTATTACCGTCCGACCCAAACTACCGATCGGATCTTGCTGAAAGCATAATTGGGTATGGCAGCATTTTTAAGGCATAGCTGGCCTAAACAGCTGAAGCAAACGGGAGCGTAGATGAAAAATCTGCGCTCTCTTTTTTTCTCGTGTTACTGTGTTTCCGCGGAAAATTGCTGATAAGAAAAATGCTTGCTAAACTGATACCGTAAGAAGAAGAGTATCACAAAGGAGGACTATTGAAACACCGTGTGTGAAACGCACGCGCCCCGCCAAAGTTACGGCTGTTCCGGGAGTATCTGTTTCCGCTTCTTACTTGGCGATCGGAAGCCGAGACAGCGCCATTGCTCTCTGCCTTGAAATAACGGAACGGCCGGTTCAGTCGCCCAACGGCAACAGTGTGGTTGTAATTGGAAGGTTTTACTCGAGGCTTATGACAAAGGGTGACCGTTGTGGGTACGAATCCCACGCGAAAGGCTGCATAGCGGAAGTCGCGAACCCGCGATGGAAGCGTTCGCTGAACGAACGGCGGAGCGAAAGGGCATAGTGATCCTCTTAGGCGCAGCGTGAATAATGCGGAAGTTTCTGGAAGGAGGATATATGAAGAATTATGAAAGGTACCCGGTGGGTTTCAGTCGAAGTGGCACAGCGAAAGTAGATTCGCTTGCATTGTCATTGTTTTTCTCGAAAGGTATGGTGAATAATATGAAGATGGAGCGCGAATATGTACTGAAAGACGATTTTGAGCCTATATGCGAGGTTCGCCTTGTGGATAAGAAACGTGCAGCGCTCAAGCTCAGTCTTCCTCGCAGGAACAATTATCAGTCCGCTTTCAAATCGGGAGAGTTGTTCTATGCGTTCAAGAAAATCAATATCGTATGCCCAAACTGCGGCATGCGTCTTCATCTGTACGCGTCTAAAAGCGACTCAGTATCCGTGAGGCGACTTGAAAACCGTAAAATGGACAGGCAGGTCAAAGCGTTCCTTGACGACCAGATTACCTTCTTTGATGATGAAAATCACGATTATATCGAGATCAATGCGCCTCTTCCTTTCGGAACGAAGGTCGAATGTCCTCGCTGTGGAACACAGGGCACTCTTCGTGAGCAGTCGTGGTTGAGTTCATCCGGGGTAA
>OQVQ01000575.1_pt1 | contig 16963 bp, 11 predicted proteins | sample 1691491 | NCBI WGS metagenome assembly OQVQ01 (sample SAMN03418252, study PRJEB22391) | human gut metagenome | biome: human-gut; feature: organic feature; material: feces | host: Homo sapiens | place: Tanzania | collected 2013-01
TACTTTTTATCTAAAGGAGTCGGTGAGCAGTTTAATCTCTATTTGTGGATTAATGCGCTCATACAGAATATTGTAGACAGCGTCGAGGATAGGCATATTTACGTGCATGTGGCGATTTATCTCCTTCATACATTTTGTGCCGAAATATCCTTCTGCAATCATCTCCATTTCTATCTGCGCACTCTTCACCGAATATCCTTTACCAATCATAGTTCCGAATGTGCGGTTACGACTAAAGTTTGAATACCCAGTCACGAGCAAGTCGCCGAGATAAACCGAGTCGTAAACATTGCGGTCTATAGGATGTATTGCCATAAGGAAACGGTTCATCTCCTGTACGGCATTAGCCATCAATACAGCCTGGAAGTTGTCGCCATATTTCAATCCTCCGCAAATACCTGCTGCTATGGCGTATACATTCTTCAATACCGAAGAATATTCTATTCCGATAACATCAAGCGAGGTCTTGGTCTTGATATAGTCCGACGACAGCACATCGGCAAAAGCCTTTGCCTTGTCGATGTCGCAACATCCCACGGTGAGATACGACAATCGTTCTAGAGCAACCTCTTCGGCATGCGACGGACCGCCTATGCAGGCGAGGTTCTCGTAAGGCACATCATAAACATGGTGGAAATACTCCGAGCAGGCAAGGTTTTCGTCGGGCACAATACCTTTAATGGCTGTGATTACGAATTTATCCCTGATGCGTGTCTTTAGTTTGCGCAAATGGTTTTTCAGATAAGGCGAAGGGGTCACAAACACCAAGGTGTCGTAGGCTTCTACAATCTTATTCAAGTCTGACGAGAAGAAAATCTCGTCTACATTAAAGTGCGCTCCCACAAGATAAGCAGGGTTGTGCCCCAACCTCTTGAAGTCTTCTATACGGTCGTCGCGACGCATATACCAACCAATGTGATGAGTATGTCCCACCACAATCTTGGCAATAGCGGTAGCCCAGCTACCGCCGCCAATAATTGCTATTTTACCGCAATCAAACATGCGACGATATTGTTTAGTGAATAATGTTTAATGTATAATTGAAGCCTGGTGCTCCAATTATACATTAATATATTTATTTGTTTGCTGCGTCAATCCAATTTTGGATTTTGTCTACCGAAGGCTTTTCGTAGCCAAGCTTATATTTCTTGTTTATTTCTCCAAGCTTCTGCTGCAAGCCCTGAGCCTTTTCGTTTGCTATGTCTGAGATGAGGTTGAATCCTGCTTTGCGCAACACGTAAACCCAATTCTCTTCCACACCAAGCTCTGCCCATTCTGCCACGCTGCTCTGTGGAATCTTCTTCTCTGGCTTCATCTGTGGGAAGAACAATACTTCCTGGATGTAGGTCTTGCCAGTCATCAACATCACCAATCGGTCGATACCAATACCAATACCGCTGGTAGGAGGCATACCGTACTGCAATGCGCGTAGGAAGTCGTAGTCGATGATCATAGCCTCGTCGTCGCCCTTGTCGGCAAGCTTCATCTGGTCGATGAAACGCTCTTCCTGGTCTATTGGGTCGTTAAGCTCAGAGTAAGCATTTGCCAACTCCTTACCATTCACCATAAGCTCAAAGCGCTCAGTCAATCCTGGTTTCGAGCGGTGCTTCTTTGTCAATGGCGACATTTCTACAGGATAGTCGGTGATGAAAGTAGGCTGGATGTATGTGCCCTCGCAGAACTCGCCAAAGAGCTCGTCGATAAGCTTACCCTTACCCATAGTCTCGTCAACCTCCATGCCCTTCTGCTTACAGAAGTCGCGAATCTCTTCCTCGCTCTTGCCGTCGCAGTCGAAACCTGTCTTCTCCTTGATAGCATCGAGGATAGGCAAACGACGATAAGGAGCCTTAAAGCTAATAATCTTGCCATCTATCTCGCGCTCAGGCTTACCATTTACGGCTATGCAGACAGTCTCGAGCAACTTCTCTGTAAACGACATCATCCAGTTGTAGTCCTTGTACTGCACATACAATTCCATACATGTAAACTCAGGGTTGTGGTTGCGGTCCATACCCTCGTTGCGGAAGTTCTTGCCAATCTCGTAAACACCCTCGAAACCACCCACGATGAGGCGCTTCAAATAAAGCTCTGTAGCGATACGCATGTACATATCTATGTTCAAAGCATTAAAGTGGGTGATGAATGGGCGAGCAGAAGCACCACCGGCAATAGCCTGGAGTGTAGGTGTTTCTACCTCTGTGTATCCTGCGTTGTCCAATACCTGGCGAATGGTGCGCAATACTGTTGCACGCTGAAGGAATGTATCTTTCACGCCGTCGTTGACAATCAAGTCAACATAGCGCTGACGATAGCGAAGTTCAGGATCGTCGAACTTGTCGTAAGCCACACCATCCTTATATTTCACGATAGGAAGTGGCTTCAAGCTCTTGCTCAAAAGTGTAATCTCTTGTGCGTGGATAGAAATCTCGCCTGTCTGTGTGCGGAATACGTAACCCTTCACACCGATAAAGTCACCGATGTCCATCAGCTTCTTAAATACCTTATTATATAGGTCTTTGTCTTCGCCTGGGCAAATCTCGTCGCGTGAGATGTAAACCTGCATACGGCCCTTGCTGTCTTGCACTTCAGCAAAACTTGCTTTACCCATCACACGGCGACCCATCAAACGACCAGCCACCGAAACCTGTCTTGGCTCGGCGTCATCGCTGAATTGCTCACGAATATCTGTTGAATACGCATTTACAGGGAATTCTGCTGCAGGATATGGCTCAATACCCATATCGCGTAGCTCTTGGAGACTTTGGCGACGACCAATCTCCTGTTCACTTAGCTCTAAAATGTTCATAAAATCTATTCGAATATTTATTTTATGGTTGCAAAATTAATAAAATTATCTGAAAGATAGAAGTATTTTTGTATTCTTTATACACTTTATTGACCTTTAGCAAGTTTAGCGTATAAATTCTTCCTTCTATTAAAATCTTCACTCTTCACTTAAATTCTTCCCTCTTCCCTCTTCACTCTTCACTTACAATATCCTCTGCTCTGTATTATTGAGCTTCAGCATGCATTCCGGCACATGGCTTCTTATGCTTTCTGCCACGATGTCCAAGATGGAGTGTCTGACGAAAGCCTTCGATGTAGCCAATATCACCTCTCGTGTAGGGATAGGGAGTGCAAACGGCCTAACCAATCTTCTCTGCTCGGCATTCAGCTGTGTCGACGCCAGTTCGGGGATAAAAGTCACGCCCTTACCATTCTCCACCATTCTCATAAAGGTCTCTATGCTACCCAACGAATATGAAGCCTGGCTCTTGCGTGCCGACTTCAAATGGCAGAATTTCACCAGCTGGTCTCTGAAGCAATGTCCTTCGTCCAACAGCCACAAAAACTCATTGTTCAAATCTGTCGCCTTTATGCTCTTAGCTTCAAACAGCTTATCATTCTCGGCAACATAAGCCAAAAACTGCTCATAGAATAATGTGATAGTGTTGTAGTCTTCCAATCCCTCGAGGTTCACCAATATTCCAGCGTCAATATCTCCGCGGTCCAAAGCTCGCTTCATGTCAGCCGTTTTCATCTCTATCACCACCAAGCTTAGCTGTGGGTTTTGAGCCTGTAGCTCGGTAAAGAATCGTGGCAACAAATACGGCGCTATCGTAGGCAGAATACCTATGCGGAATGATCCCGTTACGGCCTTTTTCTCTTCTGCCACAATATCCTTCAGCTTGTTAGCTCTCTGTATCACCTTCCATGCCTGTTCCACCACCATCTTGCCTATTGGCGTAGGCGTCACCTGTTGCGACGAGCGTTCAAATATCCTTATGTCCAATTCCGTTTCCAGCTTCTGTATCATTGCGCTCAGCGTAGGCTGCGTCACTCCACATTGCTCCGCAGCCTTAGCGAAATGTCGAGTGCGATAAACAGCCACTATATATTCCAATTGTTGAAGTGTCATAGCTATGATTTTTATTTTGATGTTTACAAGAATTGAGTAAGATATACTGGCAAGAAGATTGTTTGTTCATCCTTTTGCAAGTCTTTGGTGTAGATGAGATAACGCTGCAATACTCTATTCGAGAACTTTTTGCAAAATGCATCAAGCGAAGCATGGCGCTTGTAGCCTGATGACTTAACTTCTATAGGGCAAATTTTGTTGCCACGAGATAGTAGAAAGTCTATTTCATAATTGTGCTTTCCTGTTTCTGTAGGAAAAGTGTAATAGAAAAGCTTATTTCCAGCTGCTGTTAGCATCTGTGCTACCATGTTCTCGTATACGTATCCGAGGTTTGCATCGAGTTTGTCACTCATCAATTTCTGATAAATTATGTTCTCAGTAAAGTCTTTGTCTTTGAAAGCCAAGGTGATGAAGAGACCCGTATCTGCTAAATACATCTTATATTTATTCATATCCATAGCCAATGCCATTCCTACGCCAGGGTCGTTCGCATGATAAGCCATATTTATGGTCATAGATTCTCGAAGTTCTGAGATTAGTTGAAGTGTTTTCTCAGAATCAGTATTATCACCAATCACGCTTGCCACCTGATAGCGAGAAGCATTGCTGTTTAGTTGGGCTGGAATAAAATCGAAGAGCATAGATATTCTTCCTGATGGGTCTATTTTGTAGAAGTCGTCCTCGTAAAGCTGTATGATGTTTCTTTTTACTCTATCCACTTCTATCAAGTTGTTTGTTTCGAGATAAGCATTTACAGCTTGTGGCATTCCTCCTACAACCATATAAATGCGGAAATCTCTCATCAATTTGCGAGTAACGGCATCGCCAATAGAAAGCTTTTTGTCGAAAAGCATTTTTAGTTGCGATATTGACGTGGTGTCTCCTAAAGCCCATTTGAATTCTTCATAGTCCATTGGATGCAGATGCATTCTTTCCTCTTCGCTTGGGATAACGATGTCTTTTACATTCTTCCTAATAGATATTAGCGACCCCGTTTCTATGTAATCGTATCTGCCATCTGCCACCAAATGTTTTATAGCTTGGCGTGCTTTAGGGCATTTCTGAACCTCGTCAAAGATTACTACTGATTTGCGTTCTTTCAGAGAAACTCCTAACCTAAACTGTAGTTGCAAGAAGAAGAAATCTAACTCTGCTATATGATCGAAGAGCTCGAGGATTTCATCTTTTATTATAGAAAAATCTATCAATAAGTATGATTCGTACTCGTTTTCTGCAAACTGTTTAACCAAAGTTGATTTTCCTACACGTCTGGCTCCTTCTATCAAGACCGCAGTCCGTCCCTGACGATTGTTTTTCCATTCGAGTAGTTTATCGTATAGTTTTCTTTTAAATATCCTCATAATCTTTGTTCCCTAATATAGTTGTTTGGTTGCAAATATAAGCAGAATTATTGTTTCCTCAAAATCTTTTTCTTATAAATCCCCGATATTCTCAAAATCTTTTTCTTATAACCCCCCGATATTCTCACAATCTTTGAGATTTTATGCTATAGTGTTTAGTGTTTAATGTTTAGTGTAGAGTGTGCTGGTGGAGAATTTTGTTAAAATAGATTTTTTCTATTGCCCGATAGCTAAATTCTGTTTGGCAGTTTCAAACAAAAGGAATAACTTTGCAACAGAAAACAATTAAACATTAAACACTAAACATTAAACATTAAACACTAAACACTAAACATTAAACATTAAACACTAAACATTAAACATTAAACATTAAACACTATACAATTATGAAGGAATTGAAAGGAACAAAGACAGAGAAGAACCTCATGGAGGCTTTCGCTGGTGAGTCGCAGGCTCGCAACAAGTATACATATTTTGCTTCTAAGGCAAAGAAGGAAGGTTATCAGCAGATTGCAGCACTCTTCGAAGAGACTGCCGACAACGAGAGAGAGCACGCTAAGATGTGGTTCAAACTCCTCGAGGGTGGCGCAGTAAAAGACACCATCTCTAATCTTCGTGCTGCTGCCGAGGGCGAGAACTACGAGTGGACAAACATGTACGACCGCATGGCTCAAGAGGCTGAGGAAGAAGGCTTCCCAGAGATTGCAGCCAAGATGCGTGGCGTAGCAGAGATTGAGCGTCATCACGAGGATCGCTACCTCAAGTTGCTCAAGAACATTGAAGATGGCATCGTATTCTCTCGCGAGGGCGACACCATCTGGAAGTGCCGCAACTGTGGCCACATTGTAGTAGGCAAGAAGGCTCCTGAGGTTTGCCCAGTATGCGACCATCCACAGAGCTACTTCGAGGTAAGAGCCGAAAACTGGTAAACGTGAGCTTAGAAATCCTAAACTAAGTATAAAAAACAAAGGAGGATATGCACGACTTGTTGGATGCATATCCTCCTTTATAGTATAGAGTATGTATGTCAGAATCATATATGGTGCTATGCGTTAGCAACCCTTTATGGTGCTCATTCTGTTGAACAGGTCGAGCAACTTCTTTGATTTGGCATCTTCGGGATTTATTGCCAAAATCTTGCGGCAATAGACCTTGCACTTTGATATGGCAGAGCTACAATACTTGCCGTTGCGTTCGCCTGTCTGTATAAAGTAGCTACGCAGATAGTCGCACATGCTTTGGTATATTCCCATATTTCCGGCATCGAGCTGATCCTCTTCGCCAAGTGATTCGTATAGAACTTCAGCTTTTGTTGCCATCAGGTATCCATTGTTGTTTCCTGTCACAGAGTCGAGCTCCGATACAGCAAGCTTCCAGCGCTGATAGTATGAGTACATTCTGTTTTCTTCAGATATTATACCCACCTGTTCGAAAGCAGAGTCGGCAGCCATAAAGAGTTTAGTCTTTTCTTCGCCGAAGCTTTCAAGAGCGAAATCTGAATATAGCTTAGCCAAAGAGTTGTAGTGCACCACCGACAACTTATTATCTGCTTTTGCCATTTCTATCCATTTCTTATTCTCAGCTATGGCATCCTCGTATAGTCCTGCGTCGGCATACATGTTGATGATAGTACGCATATATTGGTTACCCTCACCAAACTTAGTACCAGGCACATTGTTTTTCAAGTTTTCAGCCCATATATCATAAGCCTTATGATACATCTCTGCAGCCTTCTTCAGATTGTTTTTCTTCTGGTATGCTGTAGCCGCATTAGTATAGTCGAGCGAGTGGAATCGAATGGTGTCGCTAATGCTAAACAGTTTGTTTGCCAAAGCTATAGCTTCATCATATTTCTTACCCTGTGTACTTGAATAAAGTGCAACCTTCAGAATGTTGACGTTATTAGGAAATTTCTCCATACCGCCTTTAGCCAAGTCGTATGCTCTATCATATTCTCCATTTTCGAATAGTGAGAAGGCAAAGTCGAAGTAGTCGATGCTATCCATATTTTGCACATCAGTCTGTTCGTATAGATTTCTTTGGAAAGCCGACCATTTAGCATATCCGCCGGGAAATGGAATATCGTTGTCAGTCCATTCCTTATACACTTTCTTACATATTCTTGCCATGGCAAGATTAGCAGGGTAGGAAGGAACCACGCCGTTTATCTCTTTCATTTTATTCAGCGAGTTTACTGTGTCTCTATGTTCGAGCAGAGTCTTGGCATATTCAATATAGCAATCAGGTGCCGCAGGGTTAGCCTTTATTCCACGCTCATACCATTGCAGTGCCTTTGCCGTATCATTGCGTTCAGGGTCGTTGTCCACAATCTGCATCTCTCCTCCACGAATATAGGCAGGCATATATTTAGGATCAGCCTCAATAGCTCGCTCTATATATTTGTATGCGTGTAGAGTATCCAACGAATAATAGTTCCAATACGGATTATTAGGAATCTTGTAGTAGTGGTAATATGCTTTAGCTATGCCCACAGCCAATTCTGCATTCTTCTTATCCTTGTTCCATATTTCTTCCACAAAAGCGTTGACAACACCCTTGCGTTCGATAAGGTGCTTACGGATTATAGTATCCACAGCAGCTATCGTAGCTTTTGTTTCCACAGCCTTGGAATATTTCTGTGCATAGGCAGGCGTAGTCCACATCGATGTGAGCACAGCTGCTGCCGATATTAGCAGAGTCTTGAAAACATTAGTCTTGTTCATAGTAACTTAAAAATTATATTGCACACCAAGGTTCAGAGTCTCTACATATTTCACTTTCATGAAGTCTATACCTTCCAGTTCTTTTGTTCCCATCCAGTAGAATGTCGGTGTAAACCATGCCGAGATATTCTTAGTGAAGTTAGCTCTAAGTCTCACACCAGCATTAAAGGTTACAAACGATTCGCTGTTGCCTTTAGATATAGGTTCAATAAAATGGTTTTCCTGCAGACGTTCAGCAGCTGTCAACTTCACGTCGCTTGACATAGCAAGTGCGAAGGCAGGACCAGCAAAGGCGTCGAATTCAAACATTCTTCCTTCCTTGCTTGGACCATAGAGCAATTCTGTGAGGTTGGCAACATAGTTTGCAGATATGAAGCCATAGTTGTACTTATAGTCCATAAGTCCATTCTTCTTCACTCTCAAGTAGTCGTTGTCAGGATATTCGTTGTTGCAATCCCAGTAGTAGCCTCTTAGGCTGTTAGATATCGACACATACTCGAAAGCTGCCTCCACCGACGAAATGCTGTTTAGCTTATAGTCTACGAAAGCTCTACCATTGTAGTTTATCTTAGCCTTATCGTTGTTGTTTTGTTTTGTGATAAAGAAGTTCATACCTCCACCAACACCTACCGACAGCCTACCTGCCAAGTCAGTGCTTTCGCCCGAAGGCTTATAGTTCTTTATGCCATGGTTTTGCAATCTCAAACCAATGTTGATGGTGAAATAGTCGTCCGAATACACCTTGTTGGCATCATAGTTAGAGTAGGGGATATAATACTCCGTAAAAGCATAGCGAGGTTCGATGAATGCCGACACGCCTTCTCCCAATCGTGCCCATAGGTTTACACCTGCGGTATACGACTCTGAGTGGCAGCTCAGTCGTTGCTCATTATTCTTTATTATCCATCCCAGTTCGCCACCACCCACGATATACATACCGAATCTGTCGTTCCAGTCGAAGTCTTTCTTAAATCCGAAAGGATTAAACATCGCCTCCAGTCGTCCGCCGAAGTATATGTTATGGCGGTTGGTAAGATATTCTGGTTTATATGCGGTGCTGCTCTTCATCACGTCTTTCATCCATGTTGTCTGACGTGCAGAGCCTGTTAGTCGCAAACCTATCACTGGCGAGAACCACTTGCCTACAGATATTGTTGTCTCCAATCCCTTAGAGTCCATAAGGCTTACTCTTGGCGACTTCGACAAACACAAACCGTTCGAAACTTCCACAAACCAAGGTTGTGCCCATCGCGATGGGGTAGAGTCGTTGAGCATATATTTAGTATTCTCAAACGACTTCAATATACGGAATCTACTCTCGCGCGACAAGTTATTCTTAATATAATATATGTACGAGAAGTTCACACCATAGTACATATCATTCTTTCTCCAGTTTCTTGTCTCGCTCAAGTCCATAGCGTCGCTACCGATACCCAAATATGGTTCTATGGCAATATATCCGTGCGGACCAGTATAGAATTTTCCTTGCACTCCCACATGCACATCCAGAGCCGATCCCTTTCTCTTATCTCCCAGTTTCGACATTCTGAATCCCACACCAGCTATTGCTGATACATTGAGCAGACGCGAAGGATTGTAGCCATAGAAATACGACGACAGACTATACATATAGTCGGCATTAACGCCGAAAGTCTTAAATAGCGAGTTAGTGCCATGCAGATATCCCCATCCGCCATTAAACGATAGGCGTGCGCTATTGAGCTTATCAAACTGATTGCCCACACCAATACGGATTTTAGATAGAGGCTTAAACTTATAGCTGCTTACAGGAGCGCTGAGCTGTTCGAAGCCATAGCCAGCATCGAAGAACAAGTGGTCATACCAATTCTTCTTAAACGATTCGCCTTGGTTTATGTATCTCTTGTCCATCACATATTCCATGGCGCTACGTGCTCCCTTGTCTCTTGCCTCATTCTTTCGGGTAAACTGCGAAGAGTCGCGGGCCTCTCTTTCATCTTCAAAGAAACCATAAGGAATGGTATCTGGCACCTGTGTCAAGTAGCTTGGTACCATTCCGCTGCGAGCTTCAGCAGTGCTACCCACCATAAAGAGGATGGCGCAAGAAGCTAAACGTTTTATTATCTTTTGGTTCATATATATTTCTATTTGTTTTCCTGGTTTGCGTTCTTGTTGTCGTCGGTATTGCTATCTGTTGCAGCAGGTTCGTCAGCCACTTCGTCTTCAATAATACCAAGTTCGTGCATCACCTCAATGCGGCGTTTGTCATCGCGACGTTTTAGGAGTTTAAACAAGCGCTCATACTCAGGTACATCTTTTCTCAAGTATTTATATTTCTTGCGAAGTTCGTCGCCTATCTGTCCGTCTCTGTAGTAGAGCTTTAGATATTCAGGTTGCATTTTGAAGCAATGATGGAAATATGCAAGATAGTGTCTAACCTCTTTACTATCCATATCAAAGTCATCGCCCATGTCATACATGCCTAAGTTGTCGTCTACAGCCAATGAGTCTGCCACAGCAGCCGTAGTGTCCTCATATTCCTGTAGGTTAGGCTGAGCCTCGTTGGCTTTTCTCGACCATAGTATACCCTTCAGATACCATTTCTTAGGGTTGTTGTCGTCTAACAGGTCTACATAGTCTTCAGCCTCTTGCGGAGTCGACCATTCTGGTATCTCAGTATATAGTATAGCCTTGTTTTCATCGCTCAGACTGAGCACATAGTCTTTAGCTCTTTTTAGCTTCACCTCCTGCTCGGCAGTCAGCTCCTTACCATATAGGCTACGTATGTTCATAAAGTTTTCCAAGCGCTCCATTCCTGGCAGAGTCTTGTTTTCCGACTTCAGCCATTCAAATATAGACAGAGCGTCGCTAAACTTCTGCATCTGATAATACGACATAGCTTGTGTCAACAGCAAGTCGCGGCGGTTGAGCTTTACAGGAATACCTTCAAAGTTCTTAAACACCTCAATACCGATACTGTCGCTTGGGTCAGTACGCAGATATGGCTTCAGCATCAGTGTGTCAGCCATGCCGAGTCGCTGTTGCAGACGTTGCATCTGGTTAAGGATGTATGGCGACAATCGGTCAACAAACCAAGTAGGGTTTTTCTTCAGCTCCTTGTAGGCAAGGATGGTGATAGAGTCTACATCTGTGCTGTCTTGAATGTTGCTGAACAGGTTGTAGAAGTCACCACTCGAGAAGTGCTTCTTGCCCTGCAAGTAGTCTCTCTTGTTGTTGTGCCATTCGTCCACCACCTCTTCCGAAGTAAACACTCGCTCAATGATGTAGCTATACGAGCATTGCATCATTCGCTGGTTTGTCAATATTGTCTGTATGGTGTCTGAACCATAATATGGCAATTTCTGAATTGTGCGGAATAGCGCCACATCATTCTTTTCGCCTATGCTCTCTATGATGCCTCTAATCTCGTTGGCTTGAGCCTTCATTCCGCGGTTTTCCAATGAGTCAGCCACATCGCTCCAGGTGTAAACCTTATAGTCGCTGCTCAACTGTTGTCTACGAGGCAGATAGTTTACTATCATGTTTCGTGCCACACCAGCTCTCTCCTTCGCCAACTGTATGTTCTTTGCCAACGAACCATCAGGCGAAGCACCACCGATAATCTTTGGCGATACCAGTCGGTCGCCATACGAGCGAAGCTCCTTAATCAAGTTGTCGCGGTTCACATAGTTCAGCGAGTCGTCCTTCAATACCGACTTACCAGTAACAAATCTCAAGTCGAGCTTTGTGTTTACGTCGTGAGTGTTTATTTCCGCTGTTTCCTGAAACTCTGCCGATAGTTCCATTTCTGGTATTGCAGCATGGAAGTTAAGAAACTTAAAAGGTCTAAGCTTCAGACAAGTGCCACCAAAGAATCCGCTTGTCAAAGGGCGGTTATAGTCTTCAATAGAGTAAGCCCAGTCGCCACGATAATCTTTATTGCGGTCTGGTTTGCGATATACTATACGAGTATTTATCAGCATCTGACCATCCGATGTGCTGTCGAGTTCGGCATAGCTACCTTTGTAAGCCACCGCCAAAGAGTCTTTATGAAAATAGTCGTAGTCTTTTCTTCTATCTTGCAACTCATGATATTCAGGACCTTCAAACACCACAGGCGTACAATAGTCTATTGTATCCTCAGTTTGGCAGTCCATAGCGTCGCATTGCAATATCAGTCGGCTGTTGTCAGTGAAATATCCTTTGTTTAGAGGCATAGAGATAGTAAACACCTCGTTGCCATCGCCAGTGTCGAGACCCATCACACGTCCCTTCACCTTGTTCTTTGCATTTACGTTCACCTGTCCGATATCGTTAGAATATTCCAACGACTCGAAGTTAGTTTGTCCTGGCTTAATTTCGAAAACCTCGATACCGTTTTCTGCATCCTCATGCAAACAGAGAATGGCGAAGCCCACTCGTGAGCGCTGACCAAACACTCCATTAGGGCGAATTCTCAATCCCTTTTGTTTTTTGAAGTTCTCTACAGCCTTTTCGTCGTTTTTGTTTATTCGCTTAAACTCATCTTTAATGCGATATGCCATATCTGCAGGCACACAAGCATACCATGCTCTTACAGCAGTCTTTTTGGCGTCGGCTTTCAGTGGAGTGCCAGGCTTAGGCTTCATACCGTCTACAGAGTATGCACGGCAAGTCACACGGAAATCTTCAGTCACAGTATTTTCCTCCTGTGCCTGCATTGCCAATGGTAGCAAACCAAAAAGTAAAAGCAAAATATGTTTCATAGTCCTGTCGCGTTTGTTATTTCAGAATATAATGTACCGACACACCTATATTTGTAGGCAGCAGCGTATAGCCCGAAGCATTGGTTCGTTCGTTGCCCTCCATATAGTCTTGATTGAAGTGGTCGCCTTCGTAATATTCCTTTTGTTTGTATCCTATCACACCAAATCCGGCATGAAAGTCAATGTTGAATCTGCTTGTTATCTTCTTCACATATCCGAAAGTCATTCCCATTCCTAATGCCATACCGTCATACACCTTTCCTTTCCAGGTTATGTCGTAGCCACCGCCAATGAGTCCCAAGCCCACGAAGTGCTTGAACATCGGACGACCAGAAAAATAATATCTAAACTCAGGCTGTAGGAACATCATCTTCATATCCTTGCCCAAGGGTTTATAGTTGCCCATAAAATCGATAGATATTGTTTTCCTCTCGCCAACAACCAGTTCGAAGCCTATGTTGGGAGACATTGTAGCATCGTATACGACATTATTCCTCACAGCAATCATCTGTGCATCCATTTTTTCGATGCCCATAATGCTTAGGATAATGACTAATGCTGACTTATATAATATGTGCAGTGAATGTTTCATTGCTTATCGTTATGTTCTTCTTTTTGTTTAGAAATACCGACAGTGGCAATATTGTTGCCACTGTCAGTATGAATTGGTATGTCTAATGGATTAGAGTGTAATACCACCGATAGTGGTGTTGTCCTCTAGCCATTTTTCCAAAGTAGCATTAAGCTGAATCTCCTTAGGACCGTTGATAGTCATAGTAACTTTGTAAGAAGTACCTGCAGCAAATTCTACGCCATTGGTATTCAAGTCCATAGGGTATTCAGGTTCAAAATCCTGACCATCTTTGTTTCTAAGAGTAATCTTAAGCTGATACTTGTAGTCAGGGTTTGTGTCGTAATCAGGCACAGGAATCATAATGCCCTGACCGATATTAACCTCATCGTCCTTTACCCAGCATGCTTTGGTCTCATTGGTAGCATCGTAAGCTGTAAACTCTGGCTCAAGACCTTCGCCTGTACCTTCAGTTTTAGCCTTTAAGGCCAAGTCTGCTGTAGTGTTCCAATCGAAGTTGATATAACCAGCGTTAGCAGGTGCATCTTTGTCGGCAAGGATAAGAGTACCCTTAGTAGGAACCTTAACAACCTCAACCTTTGTTACACCCATAGTCTTTGCAGCCTCTTTGTCTTTTCCACCTGGCTTGATAGCAAAGGTGAGGCGCATTAGCTTGTGAGCGAAGGCTACGGTAGGCACCTTGTCTTCGTTACCCTCCTGACGGAAATAGTATGCACTATATGCGTAAGGAGTGGTCAAATCCTCAGCTTTACCATAGATGATGTCGGTAGTACCATCAAGGTCTTCAAACATTACGCTAACGCTCTTTTGGTCGTAGTTAATGTTTGCAGCATCCTGTTTTGGATAGTAGCCATAGAAAGCATACTTGTGCCAGTTGCCTGTAGGATAGTAATGCTTTTTACCATCAGCCCATGTTAAGATGGTTTTGTTGTTTAAATCGTCCTTTTCTGTCTTAACTTCAGCATTGTCTACCCATACAGAATATTTATATCCAGCAGAACCCTGTGTATAGTCGATATTGGCTTCATTTGGATTAATATTATTCTTTGCTATAGCCAAGCAGAAAAGACCCATGTTGTCCAATGTGAAATTCTGCTGAGCATCGCTCTCTACAATAGCTCTGGTGCCTTTGATTTTGCTACCAAACTTAATCTCCACATTGCTGTTGGCAATCTGATGACTCCACTGGGTAGATGTCAAAGCGTCAGAAGCGCCATTGTCTGCAAGTTCACTTTCTGATGAACAAGAAGCCAACAGTGAAGCTCCGATGATACATGGAATAAAAAAGAGTTTCTTCATATTTTAATACGTGAAAGTATTTTTTTTAGAGGGGTCGTATAGGTGGGCTGTAGCAGCCCACCTATTTGTTCATATAAAGTTTGTTTCTAATAACAGATTACGCACCAACCTGCTTTTTAACTATGTAGTATGTGTAAGGGTCGCTTGTACCTACCTTGTAGATCTTGCCCTCGTTTTCTGCAGTTGCTACCCCGGCAGCGTCGAGCAGTTCTTTAGTATCATATGATGCCTCTACATTGTCTACACCTTCTTGGAATGTATATGTTTCTAAAGTATAAGTAGCTGCTGGAGCTGGAGGAGTTACAACCTTAACCTTGCACTGGTAGTATGTCCAACCAGTTTCAGTAGAACCTACCTTGTAGATCTTACCGCTGTTAGAAGCGTTTGCAGCAACTGCAGCCTTGAGATCATCAACAGTAGCGTATGTAGTTGGCTCTACAGTAGCACCTGTTGTTGTTGGATCTCCTTCTAATGCTGCCCACTCGTAAGCTTTGTTTGCAGTAGTTGCACCGAAGGTCTCATCCTCAGGATTCATCTCGATGTTGCCACCATCCTTCCAAGGGATAAGAGTTGTAGTAATCTGGATTTCGCTCAAACCATATACAGTGATAGTAACATTGTATGAGTAGCCAGGCTCAAAACCCTTGTCTGGGTTAACGGTGTTCTTAAGGTCTGCAGTATATGTGTAATCCTTTGTCTTGAAATCATCAGGGTCAACAGGGCTGCTCTTATCACCCTTAACCTGTACTTTCTGCTGGAGGTTGATAGTGATCTCATACTCGTTTGCAGGAATTGCGAGAAGAGCCTCACCAACCTGTGTAGCCAAAGCCATACCATTGTTCCACTTTGGAGTAACAGGCTTCAAGTCTACGAGGTTGTCTGTCAAAGATGTTGAAGAAGCATCACGCTGCATAACCTTGAGCTCTTTCAATAAAGCTGCGTCTTTCTCAGCGTCAGCATCCTTGTCAACGATGAGCTGATCAGATACATTTGCGAAAGTTGTAGCTTCGCCCTGATAAGCAATAACAAGCTTACCTGTAGCTTTTGACTTAACAGTAATACCTGTTACCTTTACACCAGTGTTAGCGTCTGTTGTAGACTCAGCGCCAGCCAAAACCTGGAAGTTGAGGCGTGACAAAAGGTGCTCAAACTTGATGTTTGGCTGAACATCTCTACGAGCAGCAAATGCTGAGTAGATATTATCCACACCACCACACTTTGCGATTTCTTCTTCTGTAGGAACAGCCTTACCAGCCATAATATCCTGTGTACCATCAATCTTGAAACCGATAAGCAAGCTGTCGCCACTTGTGTAAGGAACATACTTACCGCTTGTTACTGCAACCTTGCTATCTGTACCTTCCTGATCTGCAGTACCTGTAGCATCATTAGCATCGTCCAAACGATAGCCCCAGAAGTCGAAAGCTGTTTTTGTTGTAGGATAATACTTGTACTGTGGTACACCTCCAACAAGCTCAGAAGCAATACCAGAAGCATTATCTGCAGGAGTTGTCAAAACTGTGTTCTCATAAATAGGATCCTCACCAAACTTAGCGAGATCAAGAGTACCCTTGTTGAGCATGTAGACATTTACAGTCTGCTTAGCCCATGTGTTGTTTTCTGCACCAACAGCACCAACAGTACCAGTACCTCTTGTAGCAACATTAGCCTGTACGCCCATGCCAATCTTAATCTGCTGAAGGCCGTCCTTACCATTGCCACCAGTTGACAAATCATCGTCTGACGAACAGCTTGCGAGCAAGCCGAGAGAAGCTACTGCTCCCATCAAAAATAATTTTTTCATAATAGATAAAAATTAATTGTTAAACAATATGTTAAGATAAAAAATATAGATTCGTTCTCCGTTCTTAGTTGCCTAAGCCTATGTTGTCGGCATCGTCTGGATTGATAAAGATGTCGCCACCCTCTTTCCAGTTAGATATGTTGGCTGTTACCTTGATAGGCGACAAACCATAGACAGCTATCTTCACTGTATACTGGAAGCCCGGCAAGAATTTGAATGTACCTGTAGCCGTGTCAAGGTTGTACTTCTCGTTCTTTGGAGCTGTGATAGTATATTCCGATGTCAGAGGTTTCCATTGCCATTGACCATTCGTGAAGATATACTGTTCGTATTCCAATATCAGCTTATATTCTTCGGCAGGAGCAAGCAGAAGGCTGCTGCCAAGGTCCACATGTGCGCGCTCATACCATGGTTGGTATTTCATCTCTGGTTCGAATATCACGGTAGCCTCAGCCATATCCACCATCTTTACCTGCTCTGCATCCCACGACATAAGAGTCATCCAATCCTTTTCGTCTAAGAATTTCACTCCAGTCTCTTC
>OQVQ01000577.1_pt1 | contig 16952 bp, 17 predicted proteins | sample 1691491 | NCBI WGS metagenome assembly OQVQ01 (sample SAMN03418252, study PRJEB22391) | human gut metagenome | biome: human-gut; feature: organic feature; material: feces | host: Homo sapiens | place: Tanzania | collected 2013-01
TGAACGAACTTATTGCAAACCTTAAAGAACCCTGCGAAACGCGCCCGCTCTGTCAACATCGGTGTCGAAAATAATGCCGAAATCCGCACCCGTTTCCGTAACGGCATCGCATATGCTGCGCATTGCATCGGCATTTTCGGGATTGGGCTGATGATTCGGGAACCTTCCGTCAGGTTCAAGGAATCTGCTGCCCGTGATATCCGCACCCAACGGTTCAAGCAGCCGTTCGGCAAAGAACCCCCCCGCACCGTTGCCGGCATCAACAACGATTTTAAGGCCGCCGAAGGGTTTTTCATCTTTTGCACAGCCGAGGGCGGAAAGGATTTTTTCTTTAAGTCCGTTTACATAGGGCGTCATAACGTCAACCGTTCCGCATTGGCCGCGCTGCGCGGCAATCGGAAATGCGGCTTCTTCGGCGGACGCAAGAATTGCCGTAATATCGGCCTTTTCAAGCCCGCCCGCAATTGCGGTGAAAAATTTCATGCCGTTGCGTTCCATCGGCAAATGGCTTGCCGTGACCATTATTCCGGCATCAAAATGCAGTTCGTTCACGCAGCACATAAACATTGCAGGAGTGCTTGCAAGGCCGCCGTCATAAGCATTTGCCCCGACGGAAGCAATGCCGTCCGCAAGCCAGACAGTAAGCTGTTCACCGCTCAGTCTTGAATCCCTGCCTATTGCAATACGCAGTTCGGAAGCGGGCTTATTTGCCCTGTCCGCAGCAAAAAGCGCAAATGCCGCGCCGATGCGCACAACGCTGTTCTGTGTTAAATTCACGGGCTTTCCGCCCTCGGTTTCAATCGCAACTCCGCGAATATCGCTTCCATTCTGAAGTTTTTTAAAGTCAGTCATGCCATTCCTCACATTTCATTCGGGCTGTTTCTTGCGGTACAACAAACAGGGCAGCCGCAAAACCGCCCGTTTGCAAATTCCAAAAATCAAATCAATCTTATCAGGCTTCGAAATAGTCGCCCCTGCGGTAATCATACAGCGCATTCACAAAGCCCTTGTCGATATTGTCAAGCACCTTGCCCGTGCCGATTGCAACGCAGGAAATGGGATCCTCCGCAACATAGCAGGGAACCTTCGTGTGTTCGGCAACGAATTTATCCATGCCGTAAAGCAGTGCGCCGCCGCCCGTGAGGCAAATGCCGTTTTCCGCAATGTCGCTTGCAAGTTCCGGCGGAGTTTTTTCAAAAAGATTTCGAACCGTTTCAAGGATATTCTGAAGAGGTTCTTCAAGCGCATCGATCATTTCGTTTGAGCCGATTGTTATCGCCTGCGGCAGACCGGAAATCAGGTTGCGGCCTTTAACGTCGATGAATACCTGTTCCTTGCGCGGATAAGCCGAGCCGATGCGAATTTTCATCTCCTCTGCGGTGCGCTCACCGATAAGAAGGTTGTGCTTTTTGCGCATATAACGAACGATGGATTCATCAAACCTGTCGCCCGCAACTTTTATTGATTCGCTGAGAACCGAACCGCCGAGAGAGATTATCGCAACGTCGGTTGTTCCGCCGCCGATATCAACGACCATGTTGCCGCGCGGCTGGGAAATGTCTATCCCTGCACCGATTGCGGCGGCGATGGGTTCTTCAATAAGGTAGGTGTGGCGCGCGCCCGCCTCCTCGGTCGCCTCGATTACGGAACGCTTTTCGACTTCCGTAACGCCGGACGGAACGCACACAACCACGCGGGGCTTAAAGAAAATGCGTGTGCCGACGACCTTTTTGAGGAAGTGGCGCAGCAGTCTTTCCGTAATGTCGAAATTGGAAATAACGCCGTCGCGAAGCGGACGTATCGCAACGATATTGCCCGGAGTCCTTCCGAGCATACGGCGCGCTTCCTCGCCGACAGCATAAATCTTGCCCGTTATTTTTTCAACCGCAACAACGGAGGGTTCACGCAGCACGATACCCTTGTTTTTTACATATACCAATACGCTGGAGGTACCGAGATCGATACCGACATCGTTGAATTCAAACATACCCATTATTTTTAACTCCTAACAAAACCCGAAGTCGGGGGAAGTTCATTGTAGTTACAGCTCTTCAGGGAGTTCCCGTGCTCATACATCATTGCAAAACAGCCGAATGAAGTTTGAGCGCAAAAATACCCATATGCTATTATTTTAACATTAATCAACGTTCCAATACAATAGTGAATGCGGCTTTTTTTTAAAAAAATTTAAACATTTTTCGATATAATCGGTAAGTATTGCAAATTCGGCGAATATGCTTTTGCAAGGGGTGCAAATCCTGCTTTCGATTTCGTCTTCCCCCTGTTCTAAACAGCTTGGAAAGGATGCTCATAATGATTTTCACCTTCAGACCCTGCAACAGGCGTGCACATTACAGAAAGCGCAGAGTTCCGCGCTTTATCGTGTCGCTGCTGCTCTCACTGCTCTGCATAACCGCCGTTGTTGTGCTGCTGCTGCTTGCCCCGCAATGGGTGTTGATACTGATAATTGCCGTGCTGATGTTCTGCATCTGTTTTATCTCACGCTGAACTTCGGCTGCATTTTTAAAGCCCTGTACCGAATATTCGGCAGTCGACGGAACACGAAAACCCAACCGTTGATACCGAACAATCAATAAGCGGCTCGCAGCTGTTCCCCCGTTTCAAAGTCAAAAAAGAGCGGAAACACGGCTTCCGCCGCGCCTCCGCTCTGCCCGTTCTGCCGAGCCGAAAAACCAACCCGGCAGAATGTATTCGTTTCAGATCATCCGGGGCGTTCCGAATAACCTGCTTTTCCGATAAAAGTCGGAATTTACTTTGCTTCCTGAAGCATGTTCAGAAATGCTGCTTTGGGTGCAACTCCCATCTGTCTCTGAACCGCCTCGCCGTTCCTGAACAGGATTACCGTCGGAATGCTTGCAATACCGAAACGCTTTGCAAGTTCCGGCTGTTCGTCAACATTAACCTTGCCGACGCGATAGCTTCCGTCGCTTTCGTTCGCAAGCTGCTGAATAACGCCCGAAAGCATCCTGCACGGGCCGCACCATGCAGCCCAGCCATGACGTTGAATGCGGATGCCGTTTCTGTGCAGCGCACGGACGGCTGAAGTGAAAACAGCAGGTATTGATTTGTGCTGCCTGTTAAATTTGTTTGCCGAATTGCAGCCAACCATGAATCAAGAGCCCCGCCATGACTTCCATCGGAGCGATCCACTCAACGTGGGGGCGAATCATATCCATCAGCATCCTGCTGTTTGCAAGCCCGCCGGTGATAACGATCCTGTCAACCTTGCCGCAAACAACGCTTGCAAGGTCCGCAATGCCCTTCGCGTGGCTGCGTGCCATTGCATCGTAAACAAGGCGTGCGTGTTCGTCGCCCGATTCGATCATGCGCTCAACCTCGATTGCATCGCTTGTTCCGAGAAGAGCCGACAGGCCGGACTTTCCGCGTATATAGCGGCTCATCTCAGTCTTTGTATATTTACCGCTGTAGCAAAGCATTGCAAGCTCCATCGCCTGAATTTTGCCGCAGCGTTCGGGCGCAAACCCGGCATCGTCATCGCTGTAGCAATCGATGCAGCGTCCGTTATGAACGAGCCATGTGGAGCAGCCGCCGCCGATATGGTCAACAATTATCGTGCAGTCTTCGAGTTTTTTGCCGAGAATCTCTTCGGCGCATTTTCTCGCCATTGCGCGGCTGTTGAGCACATGCCCGCGGCTTGCCTTTGAAATTTCGGGCATACCGGTGATTCTTGCAACATCTTCAAGCTCATCCACGGCAACGGGGTCATAGACCATTGCGGGAATGCCGAGGGGACGTGCAATTGCATCCGCAAGCACACAGGCAAGGTTTGAAATATGAACGTTTACCTTCGCTGCATAGAAATAGTCGATCATATCCTTGTTGACATTGAATGCACCGGAAGGTACGGGAGGCAGCAGACCGCCGCGCGCCATAACGCAGGTGAGGGTGGACTTGTCGATTCCCGCAGTCTCAAGAGCGGCATTGATGTGCTCCATGCGGTAATCAAACTGATCCATGACCCACGAAAACGCCTTGACTTCATCCAGCGGGTGGCGTATCGTCTGAGTCATAATCTGTTTGTCGTCGTCAAAAACCGCGATTTTCGTTGAAGTCGAACCGGGGTTGATAACGAGGATTCTTTCAGTTTTTTTGTTCTCCATATATGTTTCCGTAAGGTAAGCGATTACCGAGACTCAGCCGACAAACCCCGCGCCCATTGCGAGGGAGTAATACTTCTCTTCCGCACTGGAACCGCGGCTGGTGAGCACGATGGGAACCTTGCAGCCCATAACGATGCCGGCCATTCTGCCGCCGCAGGTATAGGTCAGGCACTTGCCGAGAACGTTGCCGACAACGATTTCGGGAACGAGAAGAATGTCGAAGTCGCCGCAGCAGGGGCAGGCGGTGTAGCCCTTTACGGCGGAAAGCTCGGGAACCATTGCAAGGTCGTAGCTGATGGGACCTTCAACATAGCATTCGCCGAGTTCGCCCGCAAGGCTCATGCGCTTAAGCTCTGCACCGTCAACGGTTTCCTGCATTTTGGGGTTGATGGTTTCGATTGCGCAAAGCGCAGCAACATTGGGCTTCTCAACGCCGATTTTGTGGAAGAACCGAACGGCGTTCTTAACGATGCCGACTTTCTTTTCAAGGTCGGGATAGGTGCACATGCCTCCGTCGGTAACGCCGAGGAGCTTGTGATAACCGGGAACTTCAAACAGCATGACGTGGCTCATGAGTGAACCGGTGCGCAGATCCGCATCGGGCGAAAGGACGCCCTTGAGCAGATTGCCTGTCATTATTTTGCCCTTCATGAGGAAATCAGCCTTGCCCGCATGAATGAGCTTTGCGGCGCATACGCTGGGGTGCATACCCTCGGGAACAACTTCGATTGCGAAATCATCGGGATTCTTTCCGAGAGAAACGAGAAGAGCCTTCAGCTCGTCAAGCTTGTCCGCTTCAACAACGAGTACGGCGTCCACAAGATCGCTTGCGTGAATAACGGCTTCAAGTGCGTGTGCATCGTTTGCGCAAACGAGTGCAACTGTTGATTTTTTGCCGGATTTAACCTTGGCAACGAGTTCATCAAAAGTTTTAACGGTCATATTATGCCTCCGTTTTTTTTGTTTGGTTCATGCCGAATTGCATCGGCAATGCTTTTCAGGTTTATTTTACTATCTTTTTGATAAAAGCGCAACATACAGGCGGCGCATTTTGCGGATATATCCGAACTTGCGCCGCCCATGCGGTTCGTTATGGGTTTTATGCCGGGGTTTCTTTCGGAACCAAACAGCGGATTTTTATATTTTCCTTCCCGCGGCAGCGGCAAAACTGTCATTTTCCCACGTTCTCATTCTGTATATGCTCCCCTACGGATCATTTCCCGAACGGCAGCGAAATGAAAACCTCAAACTCCCCGTTCTGAACATTCGGGAGGAACTCTCCGCCGTTTTCGCGGCAGATTCGCTTCATGTTGCCCATTCCGTAGCCACGGCTTCCGGCAGCGCGCCTTGCGCTCTGTATAAATGCCGCTGCAACGGTCTGCTTCGCCTCACAGGGGTTTCGCACGGTAATTTCAAGCGCACACTCCGTCTGTCGAATCCGAACGAAGATCTTTTTGGGTTCCCCGTCCAAAAGCCTTTGCGTACCCTCAATCGCATTATCGAGTGCGTTTGCAAGAAGTGCGCAAAGCTCCGCATCGGATATTGCAACCGAATCCGCGTTGAGCTTTTCGGTTTCATAGTCCGACTCAATGCCCGCTTTCTTCATGGCATCGATTTTCGCCCACATGATTTCGTCAATAACACTAACGCCGGAAAGCGGGATTTCAACACGATTCTGTTTCATTATATGTGTGATTTTTTCTATAAATTCTTTAATTTCCTCCCGTTTTCCTTCGGCATTCAGCTTCCGCAGTCTGCGGATGTTTGCACGCATATTCTGCTCAATGCGGTGAACATCCTCCGCATGGCCGGCCTTCTGAACACCCAGCTGCAATTCAAACTGTGCCTTCCTTGCCTCTTCTTCATTGTCCGCCATTTGTTTTTGTGCAACGGAAATATTCGAAAGGAGGCGGAACTGAAAGCCGATGCTCAGTATCGTAAGCAGCGCGAACGGTATCAGCAATGCCGAAACCGTGCTCACGAGAGGAACGATTTTGAATGCGATCAACAGGAACAGTATCATCAGCACCGCAGACAAAATCGGCAGAAGAGAAAGCTTCAGTTTCTGAACACCCGTGATGCTTCCGAACCACATGTTCGGAACGCGGCGCATTGCAAGCCCCGCTGCAACAACCGGCATGGAAATGAACACGGAAACAACATGCTGAACCAAACCGTGAGCATGGAGATACTCCGACGGATTCAAGCCCGCTGCAATAAATGCACGGGACATGATAAACGCTCCGCCCAGCATGATAACAGAGTGACCGACCGCCATGAGCAGCTTTTTAAGGAAGCTGCCTTCATACAGCAGTTCAAACAGAACAATACAGCAGACAACTTTACCGCATATTACATAAAGCTTTTTGATTTCGTTCGGACCCGACGGAAGCAGCGCAAACCCGCACAGCATCAGCGTGAATGCAAGCCATTGAACCGTAAAGATTTTCGGCTTGCGTCCCGTTTTGAAAACATCTCTGCGGCTCAGCAAAGAGGCTGCGTAATAGTCAACCGTCCATGCAGCAACCGCGTTTAAAAGACAGGAAACGATAATCCTGAGCACTGTTGAAAGGTTCATACATTTTCCTCCGTTTTGGTGCTGTCGGTGTTATTGCCGGCATTCTCGGACTTTTTGCCGGTGTCGGAACCGATATATGACGAAAATCTTTCAATCGGAATGCATACTGTTCGTCCGTATTCCGCAATGCTGCTGTCCGTTTCGGTCTTAATCTTCGACTCAATGTCATTGAGCATCGCATCGATTCGCTCGCCGTCGCCCCGTTCGTTCAGCATATGTATCATCAGCAGCAGGTTTTTCATGTCGTGTTCAAGCCGACGCACGTCTTCGCCGTGACGTACCGTTTCCTGCACTTTTTCAAGTTCGAACTGCGCTTCCTGCGCGGATGCCGCTGCTGCTCTTGAATGCTGCTGCGTTTTCAGCATCTCCGAAAAAATATCCAATTGGAACGTGATTCCGACCGCAAGCGATGCAATGAGCACAAGCGAAGCACAGCCGACCGACAATCCCGGCGGAATTAAACTGTATTCAAGCATACAGAAAACGATCACTGCCGCGCCGGCAGCTATCGGCAGCGCAGAAAGCTTTTGCAGCTGTTTTGATGAAAGGCTTTTCGTCGGGAATTCTCTTATTCTGTGCGCAACAAAGCCCACGATAAATACAAGCATCGATGAAAGCAGATCACACATCAGAACCCAAAAGCTGAACTTGACATATAAGCGTTCAATCGGAATTCCGAGTGTGTAAATTGCATTCAGACTCAGGAACTCGCCTATGAACAGCGTGAAAAAATGAGCAGCACCCATCAGAACGCGCAGAGCGAACTTTCCTTTATACATGAATATGACAATCGCAAACTGCATAACAAGCTTATACACGGTTGTGTACGCCGTGTTCTCGTGCGACAAAAACAGGAATGTTGTCGCAAGAGTCAGTATGTACGCCAGCCGTTGAAAATTAAAGAACGGAATCTTTCTTTTCGGGATAAATCGTCGTCCAAGCACGGATGTCATCATATAATCCGCACCGAATGCATATATGACCACCAGCAGAAGCTCGCAGATTTTATAAAACGTTACCGAACTCATAGATTTCCGCCCTCGTTCTTCGCCCTGTTGTCTGCTGTCACGGCCTGCTCCGCATATTTGCGGGATACGGGCAGTTCCGTTTCGTTGTTTGCAGCAAATTCTCCGTTCCCGCGGTGAACATCCTCCGCACACGAATCCGCAGAACCGATGCAAGTCCGAAATTTTTCAATCGGAATGCATGCGCCATGTTCCTTTTCTTGAATGCCGCCGTCCGCTTCGGCCTTTATTTCTGTTTCAATTCTGTCGATCACTGCATCTATACGTCCACTGTCGCCCCGCTCGTTAAGCATATGGACAAGCAGCAGCAGATTCTTCATATCGTGCTCAAGTCGTTGTACGGCTTCACCGTGGCTTACCGCTGCCCTCACCTTCTTAAGTTCAAGCTGCGCTCGCTGCGCATCCGCCACAGCATCAGCCGCATGCTGCTGCGTTTTCAGCATTTTCGAAAAAACATCCAACTGCAGCATTATTCCTGCTGCCAGCGCAGAAATCAGTGTAAGCGAAATGCAGCCGACTTCCGGACCGGGCGAAATGAATCCGTACTGAAGCAGACAGAAAAAAACCACCGCAAAGCAGACGGTAATCGGCAGCGCGGATACTTCTCTGAACTGTGTCTCGCTGGAAGCCTCGGTCGGGAACTTGCCGATCCTGCGTACAGCAAAGCCGACAGCAAAAACGCAGAACGAAGAGAGCAATTCGCTCATGAGCATACCCAGATAAAAGTTGTTTTCGAAAAAGCCGTTATACAGTAATCCGAACGCGCCCAAAATGTTTATGCTCAGAAACTCTCCGGTAAACATTGTGAATATATGGATGGCATACATCAGCAATCGCAGCGTAACCCTTCCCTTGTACATGAATATGACTGCCACAAGATATGCCGCCAACTTGATAATCGATACATATACAGTGTTTTCATGCGTAACAAACGGCAGCCTTGCACATAAAACGACAGCATAACCCAACACTTGGGGAGTAAAGCAGCAATTCCTTTTTTTATTCACAAACCTGCGCTCAAGCACCGAGGCCATCATGTAGTCCGCAAAGAAAGCCTTCAGCACCGACACCGGAACGCAGCATAGCTTAAAAAACGCTGCCGGACTCATAGCCTTCCGTCCCCGTTCTTTGCCCTGTTGTATGCAGTCACGGCCTGCACCGCATAGCTGCGGGATACGGGCAGCCTCGTTCCGGTGCTCATACTGAACTCCTTGCTGACTACATTATATGCCTTTATATGGTGCGGATTCACGAGAATGCTCCTGTAGCAGCGCACAAATCCGCTGCTCTTAAGTTTTTCTTCATATTCGGAAATCGTGCCCGTGGTGTTAATCTCGTTTTTTCTGCCTTCGATTGACATCTCGATTTTGATGCTGCGTCCGCGGACTTCGATATAAGTAACATCATTGACCGCAATTCTGCGTTCCTCGCTTGCTCTTCCGACATAAATGTAACGCCTGCAATCGGAATAAAAATCGATATAGAGGCGCAGAAGTCTTGTTACCTCTTCAATCGTTGCCGGTTTGTCAACATAGCCTATCGGCCTGTATTGAAATGCATCGTTCCGCGCTTCGCCGTATGAAGTAACAATTGCAATTTCAGTGTTCAGTCTCATTCTGCGGATCTCTTGCGCAACACCGAACCCGCTTTCCTTATTCATGAGAAGATCCAAAAAAGCAAGATCGAACCGCTTTGTTTTTAAAGCGTCAATCATCATCAACGGGTTCGTAAATACCGTTATCTCATATGAAAGCTCTCTTTCGTCCATCGAATTCTCGCCGTACAGAATTTCCTTCATTCCGGCGTCGACAAGAGCATGAAGTGCCTCCGCAAAGACAGCTTCATCGTCGCAAATTGCAATACTTATCATTTTCGAATTTCCCCAATCCTTTTCGGAAGCTCCGCTCAATGCTTTTTGCACGAAAAAACATTCACCCAAAGTCTTTCCCCGCAAACCTGTCTGTTCAGAGCATTCCTGTGTATATCGCTTTGTGTCTATTATAGCATATTACTCCTGATTGCGGAAGTATCGGCGTTTTTCTTCCTAAAATGCGAAACCTCCGCATTTTGTTTAATTCAGTTTCCGGAAATCTTGTCAAAAATTAGCTGACTATTGTACACTTTAAGAATTATTCGCTTTAGTTTTTTATCACCCGAACACAATTCGGGAAAAGCGCAAACCAAATTCCGTTCAGTAAGTATATTATCTATTTTTCGGTGTACTTGCAACATCAACCGCATTATGTTATTATTGCGGTAAAACCCGGCTGAAAGCTTCGGCCGCAGCTAAGGAGGCCGCCCGTGCAGCAAAAAAACAATTCGCGTCGCATTCGCATTTGCGCTGTCTGCTTTGCACTGCTGATTATGCTTATTGCGGCAGCAACATATTATTTTGCATGCCGCGGAACAGAATACCGCATACTTGACGATGCGGAGATCCAGCAAATGTCGGCACGCAGCGAGTATTCAACGGAAGCTGAGCGCACCCTTGCGGAATCCGCGCTTATGCTTGTCGGAAAGGTCAACTATTTTTGGGGCGGCAAGAGTTACCCCGTCGGTTGGGATGACCGTTGGGGCAAACCTGCCGAAGTCACAAGCCCCGGCCATTCCACAAGCGGAACAACCATCCCTTACGGACTGGACTGCTCCGGATTTGTGCTTTGGTGTTATATTCAATTGGGCGCAGACAGAGCCGAAACGATTGAAAAAATCGGCGTCGGCACATGGAATCAGTGGGATAAATCCGCTGAAATTAAAAAAAGCGATGTTCGGACAGGCGATCTTGCGTTCATCAACAAATACCCCGGAAGCGACGGAAACCATGTCGGAATCTGTGTCGGCTTTCTGAAAAACGGTGAACCGCTTATTGCGCATTGCTCCGCAACGCAGAACAAAGTCGTTGTTTCCACATGCGGCAGCGAATTCAAATACTTCCGCAGACCGCGTTCGGTGTCGGATGCGAATTAAACGGAACATTTCAAAATTCGGCAGCATGCCGATTGAGCATACGCGCTCTTTCGGCAAGTTAATAATTAAGGAGGCGTTTACCGCCATGAAAAAAACTTCATTATCAAGCTATCGCCATCACGCGCTGTTCGCTCTGCTTGCGCTGTTGTTTGCGGCATGTGTTTTCTGCTTCGGCTGCAATTCCGGCAGTGACTCGCAGCAAACACCCGCACCCGCATCGGCAACACCCGCACCGACAGCGGTCCCGACGGCAACACCCGTGCCCGAACCTGTGCGCAAACTCACAAGCTTTGATACATCCCTGCTTCCCGTGCTGCATCCGTTCGGACAAAGCGGCGCACTTGCCTGCCAAAGTGATTACGAAAGCAAAAAAACAATGTTCACAACCGTCGATATTGTTTCGGACAGAGTCATAAAGTCCGTAACGATTGACGGAAACTGGTCCGTTTCGGACGAAATCTTTCCGGACGACACCTTTGCCGCATTCAACGCCGACGAAAACGAGTGGATCCTTTTCGATTCCGATTTGAATCAAAAGAAACGTTTCGATGTTGAAACGATTTACGGTCAGTTTTCGCATGATTTGACAGAATACTATTTTCTTAAGGATTCCGTGCTGTGCAGCATGAATATCGAAACGGGCAAAGTCTCCCCCGTGGAAGCCGCATTCAACCTGCGGTTCAATTCGCTTGTTGACATACACCCGACCGAGGACAAACTGTTCTTGGATGCTTTTCTTTCCCCGGACACAATGCTTTGCGGAACGGCTCTGCTCGACCTTGGTTCAAATTCATTCTCAATGATTTCCTACGACTCGTTCATTCCGCATTTCACCGAGGATTCGGATGTTTATTTCTTTAAATACAACACCGATGCCGGCGGATACGATGTTACATATTCCGCCGACGGCAGCTTTGTTTTTGCGGATGCCTCCCTGCTGCCCGGCGGCGAAACCGAGCTTTACCCCGTTCCGTATTCGGACTGCATCGTAACATCCGGAAATTCCCCCGCTTTGTTCAGGCTCGGCAGCGCGCTTGAGTGCTGCGACCTTACCCAATACGGCATCGAGCATGAGCTGCTTGCGCAGTGCTTCATGCCGAACATCGGCGGAATCATAGCGGTGAGTTACGTTGAGTCACAATTTGAATTTAACCTGATTTCTCCGTCCGTGCTTGATTATTCCGTTATCGACGGCACCGAACCGGCTGAATCCATGCTCACCGTCAACGAATACATTGCCGAGGATTATTGGTTCGCCGTGAACGGCAGCAGCCTCCCCGAAAATCTTCAGGGAGTGCGCAGCCGTGCGGATGAAATTTCCGAAAAATACGGAGTGCGCATCCTGCTCTCCTCCCAGTGTCTGCCCGCATGTACTTTTGCCGAGTACCCGACGACCACAACCGATCAAATGGATCTTGCAGACGAAGCCGCATCAATAAACGCGGCACTCGATTCTCTCGAAGAAGCTCTTTCGCTCTATCCGGAGGGCTTTTTCCCGCAGTTCCGTTCGGAATTCGGTGACGGCGGCATACGCATAATGCTTGTCGGCGGGTTTGAAAGCAATTTCAACATGATCGGCTACAGCGTGCAAAACTCTTTGTGGCATAATATTTATGTAGACATTTTCTCCGAAGGGCTTGTCGGCACCTATTGCCACGAGATCTGGCACGCAACGGAGGATCATATCACAAGCATCAACTACGGCGAATTCGATGTTGTTCAATGGGCCGAGCTGAACCCCGACGGCTTCCAATACATCTTTGATCCTGCCGAAAGCATTCTGAACGAGGGTGATTACACTTATTTCGGCTCGACAAAACCCAAGGACTGCTATTTCATCGACGGTTATGCAAAAACCAATGAACGCGAGGATCGCGCCCGAATCATGGAATATGCAATGACGGGTTTCTTCGGCAGTGAGCTTTCGGAATATCCGCACCTTTACGCAAAGCTCCGATACATGAGCGATAAGATTCGCCAATACTTCGACACAACCGGCTGGAGCACTCCCCGTTGGGAGGATGCCCTCGGCGAATAAACCGAAAACTCCGAGCGGTTTATGTTTGCATAAGGCGTATGTTTTCTGCAAATATATTCCCACGGCGTTTTCACGGAGCACTCGTTCCGCAGGCGTTTCCGCTTTCAACTAAAACGCAAAAAATCAACAGCTTCCGCAAATTTTATGCACTTGCGGAGGCTGTTTTTGTTTGTGTTTCGACGTAAAGAATAAATGATTTTTTATCTTGACAACGATAGGTAATACGGTATAATATAGTCATCACATTTAAAGGAGGCGATGCATTCTCCGCCAAGCAGGCTTCCGCAGTCAAACGACAGCGGAAATCATTTCACCGGTTCGGACGTCACGGAACAATGTTCGGCATATTGTCCCCGTGAAACTTCTTCTCCGAGCGCAGCCGTTTGAAATGACACCCCCCGCCGACGACACACACTATCATTAATGGAGGAATTATGAAAAAAATATCTCTCACCCTTCTTGCCCTTTTGCTTGCTTTTGCATTTGCGTGCAGCAAGCCTGCCCAAAACCCGGATGACCCCGAAATGCCGAAAAGCGGTGCGGAAAACACGGCTGCTCCGAATGACTCGGGCGAACCTCCCGCAATGATCAGTTTCCAAAGTCTTCAGGAATACCATGACTTTGGCGCATCCGTTGACCTCCCCGATGATGAATTTTCCGAATTCATTCATTCACATGGTTTTTATATGAGCGGCGTTGACAGCAAGGAAGACGCAGAGCGCATTATCAGCCTGCTCGACAATGTTGCTTTGCCTGACTTCAGCGGATATAAATATTACATGTCAAGCCTGCGTTTCGACAACAACGCGTTCACCATATGGTACAGCAGAGCCGATGAAGACATCTGCTGCATGTCTGTAACCATTATTGTTACCGAAAGCCTGCCCGCGGAAGAACTCAAAAAATATGAGAACAGCAGCGTTTATTCGTTGATTTCCTGCGACGCGGATTCAACGCTTCCTTTCCTTGCTTATTCGACGAAAAAGGATGAACACGACACTCGCTACAACACTTCCCGTTATGTTACAAACATCGATTCCCATGCGGTGTTTATCAATATAAATCAGCCTGAAAACGATTTTCTGAACCGACTTCAGCATTGCAGGCTCATAACCTTTGCACAATATGCCGGCAGGTAAGCTTCGGTTCGTGTGATTTTCGGAACAAAACCCAAAGCTGCACCAAAAAAGCAGCAATAATCTCAGAACGGGGGAGCACGCTGCTCCCCCGCCGAAGCAAGTTCTTCCTGCAATCATTGCGGACGGCAGTTATAAACACGGAAAGGAATATAACTATGAAAAAACATTATCTTTTCATCGCAGCAATACTTGCTGTATGCCTCTGTTCGGCGCTTGCATGTTCTTCCGTTCACAAAACGGAAACGACACCGACCGCGCAGCCGACCGAACAACCGACCGAACGGCAAGCCGGTCATCAAGTTCCCCCCGACAGCATTGAGTTCCGCAGTGTTGAAGAAATGCAGGCATTTTTTGCATCCGTGAAGCTGGATGAGAGCAAGGTTGAAAGCTACATTGAAGAGCGTGGAATCCGCCGCTGCTGCGGCGTCCGCAACAAGGCGGAGCTGTCCGATCTGTTGGAACGCTTTGACAGGATTCCCTTCCCGACCCACCCGAAGTATAAACCGCATTACATGGATTATTACCCCACATTCGGGCGTTTTTCCCTTGTGTACCTCTTTGATAAAGGGCACGGTTACTTCACGATTTTTGAGGGGCTTTCCGCCGATTCGGAAACACTGCTCAACGGCAAAATCAAGTCAAAGGACGTTACGCAAATAATTCCGACCGGTTCGGACAAAATACGCAGACTCTATATTGTTAACGATACGGATGTTTCCGATGATGCCGTTACGTTCTGGGCGGATATTGACGGTTTCCTTGTTGAAATTTTGACCGTTTACAATTCACGCAGTGAAGCTGTGGAGATCGTTCAATCTTTTGATTTCGGAAAGATGTCCGAGGTTGTGAACTCAATCACAAGTGAATAAAGCGCTCTGATAAACAACCTTTAGCCGAAGCTTCCCCGATAGATTGTGTGAAAAAATGCTCAAACCTGCGGCCTTTTTTCACACGATCCGTTTAAAGCCGATTCCCGGAGTCCTGCCGATGCATTTACCTGATTGCGTATATATATATATATATTATTATTTTTCAGACTTGACGTCTAAAAAATAATCTGTTATTATTTAAAAGCAGTTGTCAGACGCGATATTGTCGACACGGAAAGGATTTATTCAAGTGAAAAAGAGAAGAACGATCATTGTATGCATATGCATACTGGCAGCAGCAGCATTCACTCTTGCCTTGGCACTGCCAAAAAAGAGTTATGCGGCAATCGGGCGCAATGCGCGGAAGCATTATGCCGAATACGAAACTCGGCATTCCGACCCGCAGGATGAACCTGCCAAGGATGAGGACGACGATTCCTCCGAATTTTGGTTTCCCGTTCCCGAAGGATACCTTAACAAAAAAACCGATGAAAAAAAATACGTTTCGAGCATAAATCCGGACGATACTCCGGAGCAGTGGGACGCACTTGAGGACGCCGTGCAGATGCGCGAAGTTTCCCAGATTCCGGCGGACATTCTCGAAACCGTTTCAACCGACGAGCTTGTGCTTTATTGCATGAACTATAACCTGTTTATTGATTTTATGCTTTTTGACACAATGCAGGACGGTATGGAGAACGTACGCAGCGACTATAACGGCATACGCGAGCTGATGACCCGGCCGGACGCTGCCGAAAGCCTTATAAGGCTATATAAACTTTATGACCTTGACGAGCAGAAAGCACGCGACAGCGTCGGCTGCATCAGGCTCTGCTATCTTGAAGCCATGCTTTGCATGCCGGAGATTCTAAACAGCCTGACGGCAAAACAGGCCAAGGAGCTTGCGGCCGCCTGTGCGCAAAAAATCAGCAAAATTGTAAACGATGAAAACAGCCCTTACAGCCTTTCAACAACAATGTATCTTGCGGCAGTCAGCCAATATGCGGCAAGCGAGGAATTCGCCGAAATCGTCAATGCCTCTTCCGGTGCGAAGCATTATATCGAGGAGGGGATTCTGGTTCCCGATGAAATCAGCGATGATACTTTGGGACGGATCGTGTCGTATTTTCAGGAACTGTAATTTTTTGATATAAATCTTTTTTCCACATTTATATATCGAATCAAAAAGGGATCGCCGCACAAACTCTGCGGCAATCCCTTTTCATTTCAATTTCGGTTAAAAAGAATACCTCGGCGCTGAACCGGCGCAATACTCAGCGTTCATTTCTCTGCAAAACTCGCTGCATAACCGGCAGCAATTGCTTTGTGCAAACTCATTTCACAAACTGCAAATCAACCTTTTCCCACGGGAAATCGGCGTCATCCCTTCCGAAATGGCCGTATGCCGCTGTCTTTTTGTAAATCGGGCGGCGAAGGTCAAGCTTTTCAATGATTGCGGCGGGACGGAAATCGAAACTTGCAAGCAGCATCTTTTCAAGCTCTGCATCGGGCATTGTTCCCGTTCCGAAAGTGTCAACACGGACGGAGACGGGTTTTGCAACGCCGATAGCATAGGCAAGCTGAATTTCGCAGCGTTTTGCATAGCCCTGTGCAACGATATTCTTTGCCGCATAACGTGCCGCATAGGCAGCGGACCTGTCAACCTTTGTGGGATCCTTTCCGGAGAAGCTGCCGCCGCCGTGTCTTCCGACGCCGCCGTAGGTATCAACGATTATCTTTCTGCCGGTCAGGCCGGAATCGCCCTGCGGTCCGCCGATAACGAACCTTCCCGTGGGGTTTACAAAAATTCTTGTCTCCGCATCAACAAGCTCTGCGGGAATAACGGGACGAATGACGTTTTCGATAACGTCACGGCGCAGATGCTCCATGTCGATATCCGGATCGTGCTGTGTGGAAATGACTATTGTGTCAATGCGGACAGGCTTGCCGTTTTCATCGTATTCAACGGTGACTTGGCTCTTGCCGTCCGGGCGCAGGTAGTCCATCTCGCCGCTCTTGCGCACGGCGGTCAGGCGCTTTGCCAGCTTGTGAGCCAGAGAGATCGGGTAAGGCATATATTCCTCTGTCTCATTGGTTGCATAGCCGAACATCATACCCTGGTCGCCAGCGCCGATTGCTTCCAGCTCTTCTTCAGACATCTGGTTCTCTTTTGCTTCCAGAGCCTTGTCAACGC
>OQVQ01000587.1_pt1 | contig 16789 bp, 26 predicted proteins | sample 1691491 | NCBI WGS metagenome assembly OQVQ01 (sample SAMN03418252, study PRJEB22391) | human gut metagenome | biome: human-gut; feature: organic feature; material: feces | host: Homo sapiens | place: Tanzania | collected 2013-01
ATAGAGCATTCCCTCTGGAAGTTCACACTCTGTTCACATTCCCCAATTATGAACAAATTGTTAACAAACGGTCAACCCTATTGCAATCGGGGGTGGGGTGTGGTATACTATAGGCGTAGCCAAGGGGGACAGGAAAGGGGCCTCCGGGGCACAACAAGCGTAGGGTGAGCAGTACCCCTACCCTGGCGATAGCTATGGCCTTGACAAGTGCATAGGGAATGCTCTATCGGTATGGGCGAAGTATGCATTTGCGTACCAACAAAAGGGGTAGAATACTACCACAAAGGCGTGAGTCGGACACGCCAAACTGTATAAAATTTTTATATTGTTTGGCGTGTCCAGCGACACGGGAAAGAAGGAAAAAATTATGCTGAAAAAATATTATACTCTTACAACCTACACATCGGACGAAATTACTATTTTCACAACACAAGAAATTTATGCCCGCTTGTTATCGGAAAAGTTTCCAGTAGACAAAGCAAGAGCAATTTCCGTGATGGTTGGCACCATGGAACCAATGGACTATTGTATGTTTGACAATAACGGAGAAGATAGGGCAATTATCAGGTGCTGGACTTACGAAAACGATTAACTTGTTCAATGCGGTAACGCTCACATGTTGAGCGTTACAACGTCCGCACAAAGGGACGGGAAAAGAGGGAAAAAATATTATGAAAAAAGAATCCATCCAGAAAACCATCAACGATCGTGTGGAATTGTTTAGGTTGTGGTTGCAAACAACAAAGCCTACTTCTGTAGAAGTTAAACGCCTGAGAACATGCAAAGCCGTTGTTTATGATTGTGGGGATTGCTATTTGTTGCAGTCACACAACACCATAGTGGCCGGAATATATAAGAGCACTGGAGAGGGTTTCGACTTCCTCCGCATGGTCTACGGCTACACAGCAACCAGCGCACAACACATTGCAAAGTTTTTTGCCGACTACGGCAGTGGCTGCAAGCGCTATACATGGAGGAACGTATGAAGCAGTATACTATAGATCTACGTACAGATACTTACGAAATGACTAGAAGGGTAGTTAAATTTATCGACTGGCTGTGGGAATATGACGTTGAGCATGAACTCCACCAGTTAGGTGGTCACGTCTTGCGTTTTGAATTGTTTCTCGAACCGGGTGGTATTGATGTAGTGAATGAAGCCCTTGACCAGATTGTCTGGTTTGACGCAATAACGGGGGTGCATAATGAATAAATCAATTTTGCGGCAGTACATGGATGACCTGCTTATGATAACGATTAAAGGCTATGATTTGAATGACCTAAACGAGTACCTTCAATCTGGTTTTAAGTTAATCCATTCAGACCGTACATACTTAATTTTCGTAAAGGTTTTCGATGAATGATATGTGCCGTTGTAACGGATACATAGCTATCCGTTAACGCATGCACATATGCATGAGAAAAGGAGGAAAATATGCTCAGTAAGTGGACGCTACACCGTGGTATAACCTATGATCTAAAATGGCGTGATATTGCAGATCAACGCCCAGCACATCAACCTATTCCGTCAAGGCCATTGGGCCGGTCAACTATTATAATGCAAGGGCCATATAACATACCGGTTATTGCTGACAGAACGCACTCTGTTTTCCGTCTCAAGGCTGCTGGACAAATTATAGGGTATCTGGACGAGGACACCTTATATCTGAGGGCCGATAACGGCTATTACACAAACAGACTTATAAAAGGTTTATCAACCCTTTATAACATAGCAAAATTGAGAAGGACAGGGATAAAAATATGACTGTAGAAGAATCTGCAAAACTTGACGCAAGATACCGTATCTGTAATAAGAATGGCAAAGGCACATGGTACTTGCAACACTATGAGCCAGATATAAAAACATGGATAGACCTACCGAAAAATGACTACGCTTTCCGCTTCACGGAAATGCTGGACGCTCTGGACTTCCTGTATAGCGTCCTAACCTATGTGGAAATGACACAGGACATATATTTGGAGCGCATGAACAATGTTTGAATCAGAACTATTAAACACCTTAACAGAATGCATGATAATAGGCACATCGTCACTTGCCTTGCTTGCCATTATCAGCGACAAAATCCGTAAACACCGTAACGCCAAAAAACGACATGAGGAATACATTGCAAGTCGCTACGAGAAAATGCAGCTTGCATACCAGAAAATAATAGAACTGCAAGACGAAGAAATTGCAGCCTTGCGCTTGCAGAATGAACAACAAGCACTCATAATAAAACGGCAATCAGACCGTCTAATGACTATCTGCAAAGCCAAGAAGGAGAATTGATGGAAAATGTATATGCCCAAGCAGTAGACTATTTTGCCGAATATTTCCGGAAAACATGGACACCGGAAGATATCCGTAACCTGTACAATCGAACTATCCATGAAGATTGGAGTGATTTTGAAGGAAACATAATCTCAGAAATGATAAAATACCTGTACTATCACGCTTGCACTGCCGATAACAACACCATGCTGCGCAAAATGCGCAAGGAGTGGCCGGGTCTTACAAGGCTGCGCATATACGGAATCGCTATAAAGGCATACAATAAAGCATATGTCGGTGAGGATGTCCCCCGTTTAGGCCAAGGCTCCTTAAAAGCCACCGTAGGGCGGTCTGACAGTTTGGGTATTGACAACAACATCGAACCTATGTTATAATAAGGCGTAGCCGATAGGGATTCTCGGTTGACCTCATGGGGAGTGGTTTCCTTCTTCTTTCCCACTCCCCGCCCTGTATGGGAGGGCTGGCAGCTTAAACGTTTGTTCGATTCAGACGCTTCCCGAAAAATCAAAATCATAAGGAGAAATGTAACAATGGCACGAAAAGTAATGGTAACTCGCACGATTAAAAGCACTCTGGTAAACGTCCTCTGTCTGGATATCTCCACCGCAGAACCTTGCAACAAGGACTTCTATCTCCCCGGAACCATGGTTGACAGTGAGGGCAAGTTGAAGGAAAAAGCTGCACTGAAAATCATCGGTGAAATGTGCGAGAATAGCACTGTAAAGCCTGTAGCGGTAGCCGAGTACGAAGTAATCGAAAAGCTCTACGGCATGGACGAAGCCACTTTCATCGCTAACAGCGTTGTGCTGCCTCCCCGTTCCAACACTCAGGACGCTGAATAATCAGGAGGTGCAGCATGGAAGGTTACAAGGCAACATTCATTAACGCCACCAAGGAACTCAACATCAAGGATCGCATTGCTGCTAAGCAGTTCAATGACTGTACGCAGCTTGACGATGCAACTAAGGACGCTCCTTTAGTTATCGAATTTGACTACTATGTAGACTTTAACGTCCACAATGAGTACGTTCGTGACCAGAACAAGAAGGACTATCGTAAGCGTGTAATCGTCGCAACAGATGGCGAGCGTTATATAACTGGTTCCGAGACGCTGATGAGCAGCATGGACGATATTCTGGGTGATCTGGAAGGAGAAGAAGGATACGTTCCTACCTTCAAGTTCTATCGGAAGCCCAGTAAGAACTACGCTGGCAAAGACTTCCTTACCTGTACGCTTGTCTAAAGCTACTACACAGTGTAGAGTATAGTAAATAGGGGCGGGAAACCTACACTCCCGTCCCTAAGTTTATAGAAGGGAGAACCACATGCCAAGAAAGAAGAACCCATATGCAAAGGCAGTCACAGCACAGCTAACCCGTATCCGCAAGATGCTTAAATCCATGGAGGAAAGGGGGTACGAATTTGCAGAAGATGCATTTGATCTAAATCGCCGTAACACACAAGAGTATCTGGGCTACCTAAAGTCGCTCACAAGGGAAGCAGTCTACGCACGGGCATATCACATTGACTACGATACAGGGGAACACTTCACCGGGGAAGAATACTTTTCACGGGAAAGGCGGCAAGCCTATTACCGTGGCCGTGCTGCCAAGCAGCTAAAGGAAAGGATGCAAGCCGCAGGGTATCTTAAAGTCCTGGATGAACATAGACGGTTTCTTTATAGTTTGCCCCCTGCTCTTGTAGTATGGGAACGAGCAGGACGTGGAAGTAAGCGCAGGGATGAGATACCATATGGTGTTGTCTTGCTCGATGCTTTTGAAAGAGCCATAGACGCTAACGGAGAGGAATCTGTCGCAAAAGTAATAGAAGCCAATGCCACAATAATACAAGAGTTGGACGCAAGAATGCAACAAGAAAGCACCGCAGCCGCTATTATGTCCACCATGCGCGAGGTAATTATCATATATAATACCAACTTTGCACCATTATCTGCCGATGAAATAGCAAACATAGAAACTGCTGCCGACATGCTCCAAGGTTTTAGTGATGAACCTTCCGACATGATACCAACGCAATGGCGTTAAGATGCCAGCAAGGCAAGAAAGAATCTTTGTCGGAGACTTTGAGACAACGGTTTTCTCTGGCCAAGAGACAACAGAAGTATGGGCAGCAGCTTGTGTGGAACTTGGCACAGAGGACGTAAGTATATTCTACTCAATAGGAGAACTATATGAATATTTCCAATCTCTTAAATGCAATATTGTTTGCTACTTCCATAACCTCAAATTCGATGGGGCATTCTGGCTGTCCTACCTGTTCAACACACTCAAATATGAACAAGCCCTGTCAGGGGATTGGGAACACCCCGAGGAATTGCGATTTAACAGAGCTTCTAAGATGCCCAACCATTCCTTTAGCTATAGCATTTCTGACATGGGACAATGGTACAGAATAACTATCAAGGCTGGAAAGAAAACCATTGAACTAAGAGACAGCTTAAAACTACTGCCCTTTTCCGTCAAGAAAATTGGTCAGAGTTTCGGGACAAAGCACAAGAAGCTTGACATGGAATACCGTGGATTGCGGTACGCTGGCTGCGATATTACAGATGAAGAAAAGAAGTACATAGCTAATGACGTTCTTGTTGTTAAGGAAGCACTTGAAATAATGTTCAATGATGGTCACGATAAGTTGACAATAGGTTCTTGCTGTTTGGAGGAATTTAAGCGCAGCTTGCGTGACCAGTTGTTAGTAGACAAAGAACAATATAACAAGATGTTTCCAAACCTGTACAATGAACACTTACCTACTAAGTATGGGGCTGACAATATTGGAGACTACATTCACAAAGCATACAGGGGCGGCTGGTGCTATCTGGTTAAAGGTAAAGCACAGAAATTAGTAACTAACGGTACAACAGCAGACGTGAACAGTTTATACCCTTCCATGATGCACAGTGACAGCGGGAACAGATACCCTATTGGGCTGCCTGTATTCTGGTCTGGTGATTACATACCAGACGAAGCCAGAGAGCCACACCATTACTACTTCGTAAGGTTAAGAACAAGGGTTTATCTAAAGCCGAACAAGCTGCCGTTCATACAGATAAAACACACCTACCTATATAAAGGTACTGAATCATTAGAGACGAGCGATGTAAAAGATAAAGACGGTAACTATTGTGCATACTATACAGACTGCTCAGGTAATACGAAGCCTGCAATAGTTGAAATGACCATGACCAAAATTGATTACATATTGTTCAAGGAACATTATGACCTTGTGGACACAGAGATACTCGATGGTTGTTACTTCTACTCAGCACCAGCAGAAGATTTGTTTGACCCATACATAAACAAATACAGAGAGATAAAGATGAACAGCAAAGGCGCACAAAGAGAAGAAGCAAAACTATTCCTTAATAACTTGTATGGTAAGATGGCTGCTTCAACTCGTTCCAGTTTCAAGATAGCGTATACAAAGGAGGACGGAACTCTTGCTTTCAAAACTATAGAAGCGTATGACAAGAAGCCGGGTTACATACCTATTGGCGCAGCTATCACCTCTTATGCAAGAAACTTTACAATCCGTGCAGCACAGTCAAACTATTACGGCCCAGATAAGCCTGGGTTTATATACGCAGACACAGACAGCATACATTGTGACCTGCCACCTGACCAGATTAAGGGAATAACCGTAGACCCGAGAAAGTTCTGTTGCTGGAAGTTAGAAAGTTGCTGGGATAAGGGATGGTTTGTGAGACAGAAAACCTATGCCGAGCACGTTACCCATGAAGATTGTGAACCAATCGAGAAACCCTATTGGAACTTAAAGTGTGCAGGAATGGCAGAACGATGTAAGAAGCTGTTCCTTGCGTCCATGAAGGAAGAAGTTGACCTGGGCGAAACAGAAGATTATGAACAAGACTTTATCAACAAGGAAAGAACTATAGAGGACTTTACCATTGGTCTTGCTGTTCCGGGTAAGCTAATGCCTAAGAGGATACCCGGCGGTATAGTGTTGGTAGATTCCATATATGAAATGAGGTAAGGAATGGAATACAGGATTAAACTTTGCGCACAGGTTGATGCTGTCACCTATGATATGGAAGGGCAGCACAGAGACACCATTCATAACAATGTTGATGTAGCCTATGTAACCAGTACAGGAGATGTGCTGAAAACTATACTTCCTGTTATTGAGGGGCTATATGATGCAATCTCCACACATGAAGAAAATATATCACTTTCATCAATGGTTAAAAGTAAATAAACAAATACCCCTCTTGCGAGGGGTATTTTTGTATCTGAATCTCTTGAACCACTAAAGCGGTGAGCTAATCCCGACAATAACTACACAGCAGTTTATTCCACCTGTGCTCCCTGTGCGTTCCAGTAGCAGAAACAAGAGAAGATACCCTTAGTAGGATAACGCTTTAAGCAATGCTTCCTTGCACTTCAAGTCTTTGAATCTGAAACATCCCTTCTCAAAGAAGTATCTCATATTCTCAAGGAACATATCGTTCTGTCTCAGCATAACATAGTTAATCTGATGGTCATCAGTTGTTACAGCAATCTTGTACCTATAGGTTTGGTCAGGTTTGTTGTCGCAGTATATAATTCCCTCACTGGGATAAGAACGCAATGCGTACTCTGCGCCTTGGTACTTCAATGTAGCAAGATATTTGTTAGGGCCTGTAGGACATTCTACAAAAGCGGAGTTATCATTAAGGTATACACTCTCGGAGGAATACGCAACATAGGCATTTGAAGCAAACGCCTGATTGAAACCACCCTCCTTCTGTGCTTCGCTGGCAGTAGCCACAAAGCCCTGTTCAAGTACGAAGCCGTTTCCCTTCAAGAACTTGGTGCTATCCTGTAGACGTTCAGCGATGCCGAGTTCAACATAGTAGGGATTCAAAATAGATACTGGGTTCCCACACATGATAACAGGCACGTTCCTGTACTGTTCCCCCTGCCCTCTTGCTATACTGGTGTGAACGGAGATAAACTTCTTAACTTCATTAGAGCAGTAGTGGTCTGTTTCACTCTGGAACTCGTCAAAGAATATCCTCTGAACATCACTGAACAGATGGCTATACTTCTTTAACTGGTCAGCAGAGTTAAGCGATAACGCATAACCACAGGGCTTATCATTCAGGAACAGTTCGTGGTAAATGCCCTGCGCTCTGACCTTGCTCGTCATTTCATATTCATTGAAGAACAAGCTGTGTATATCCTTGAAGAACTTGTCTGCACAATCATCCAGTTCATATTTGAACCTATAAAGCAGTGCAAACTTCTCTCCGTTCTTGATGAACCTTCGTACCAACAGGCGGGAGAAATAAGTAGTCTTGCCACCTGTTCGGTTCGTTGTACATATATAAATTTCTGGTTGCTTTCCATTCAAATCTTTCATAGATAGCAGCTTAGTTCCGTCATAATATTTTGCCATACCGATAACCTCCCACATCATTATACCAAAGACTTGACAGGAAGTCAATACTATGATATAATCCTCCCGAAGGGAGGTGAAAAAAGCCCATGGACATGGCCGCAATTTCTCAGCTGATTAGCACCATCGGATTTCCTATTGCTGTGTGCCTTATCTGTTTTTGGTACATTAACAAGATGCAGGAGCAGCACTCGGCAGAAATTGGTGAATTAACCAAAGCCCTGAATAACAACACTTTAGTTATGCGCCACCTTGCTGACGTTCTCGGTGTAGACGCTGACACTGAACCGGAGGTGTAACAATGCCCTGTTATGCAAGCGACATAATCAAACTGGCACAGGAAGAAGTGGGTTACAAAGAGAAACAAAGCAACAGCCAACTATATGATAAGGAAGCGAACTCCGGAAACAAAAACTGGAACAAGTACGCAGACTGGATAGTTAAGAACTACCCAAACTTCTACAATGGTAGGAAGGGAGGTTCACCGTGGTGTGACATCTTTGTTGACTATCTGTTCCTGAAATGCTTTGGATACAAAGACGCTTTAAGGCTATTATGCCAGCCTGAAAAATCATTGGGTGCTGCGTGTAGATACTCGTTGAAGTATTACCAGAAGAAGGGGCAGTTCGGAAAGGAGCCGAAGATTGGCAGTCAGATTTTTTTCAACGATGCTGCTGGTGTTTCTCACCATACTGGCATTGTCGAGAACTTCGACACCTCCAAGGTGTACACCATAGAAGGTAATCAGGGTAATCAAGTTTGCAGGAAAACATACTCACGGAACTACAACAGGATTGCAGGGTACGGATACCCGGAATATGACAACAGCACCCCCGCAAATAATGGGGAAGATGATGCCATAGAGGAAAGAGTGCTGCATATAAATGTAGATTCCGGAAAGTATGACACTGTAAAACTCACTATTATAAAGGAGTGATTGTATGGCATGGCAGGCTGTTCCCGGTAGAGGGTTTCCGTCAGATACAGACCCAAGGTACATAGCCAATGTTAAGATGATAAACAAGTTCTTCAACAAACGCAAGTGGACTTTACAGGCACAAGCGGGTATGCTGGGGAACTTCGCACATGAGGGTGGTATGAATCCGTGGTCTTGGGAAAACGTTACCGTTGATATGTCCCGTGGTTATGGGTTGTATCAGAGAACTCCTGCCAGTGCCTACATTGATGACCCAAGATGTAAAGCCTTGCCTAACTATGGGCCGAACACCAGTGTAACGGAGGTAGTGGAGGGTGCTAAGCCAGAGGATGGTGATGCACAGTTGGTTGCATTTGTCAACAAGTGGATGGGTTGGGAAGAACCAAGTGGCTGTTGGCGTACCTATTGGGATGAAGAACAATACGCTGATTTACTGGTATTAAGGCAACAGGTTCTTGACAAGTATGGAACTGATGGCAAGTTGAGCATGGAGCAGTTTGCTAAGATAAAGGAAATTGACCTTGCTACCTTTGCGTATCTGGCAGCATTTGAGGGGCCACTTAAACCTAACTACCTTACCCGTTATCTAAGTGCGTTAAAGATATATCCAATGTTATCAAAACCTATGCCAGTGTATATGATGTGCGGGAGAAAATTCTAAGGAGAATAGTATGGCAATCAAAAGTAATGAGGATTTAATGAATGGTATCCGGTCTATACTTGGCGATAGAACCGATGAAGCAGCACTCGGTTTGTTGGAAGATATGGACGATACATTAAAGGACTATGCTACCAATGCAAACATCGACTGGAAGAACAAGTACGATGAAAATGATGCAGCTTGGAAGCAAAAGTACAGAGATAGGTTCTTTGCAACCGTAGACGATGATGGAAACGATAAACTCAAAGACGAACCAGAAGAAAAGAAATTAACTTTTGATAGTTTATTTAAGGAGGAATAAAATGCCTAAGAGAATTGCAGTTACTAAACTCAATGCCAGCACGATGGATATTCTTAACACTATCCGTCAGAATGCCAGCTATGAGTATCAGTCTCAGGTTCCGGAAGTAACTAAGGCTTCCGACATTCCCAAGGTGGGGGAAATTCTGTATGGTTATCCCGCTTTGGCTAACCAGTTTATCAATGCTCTGGTGAACCGTATTGCATTGGTAAGAGTAAAGAGTGCAGTGTTCAACAACGCCTACGCTCAGTTGAAGAAGGGCTACCTTGAGTTCGGTGAAACGGTTGAAGAAGTGTTCGTGGAGATTACTAAGGCTCGTGAGTTCAGTGTCGAAAAGGCTGCTGACCGTGAGTTGAAGCGTTCTCTGCCTGATGTGCGCACTGCTTTCCACGCCATGAATTGGCGGGTTCAGTACCCTGTTACCATTCAGGATGAGGACTTGCGAATGGCGTTCCTCGACATGCAGGGCGTGCAGGACTTGATTGCTCGAATTGTCGATGCTGTTTATACTGCTGCTGAGTACGATGAGTTCTTGCTGTTCAAGTACCTGATTATCAAAGGCGTGGCTAATGGGCAGTTCTATCAGGTAGCCGTAAGCGGTACTGATATGCATGACGATGCTGTCAAGTTCCGTGGTAGTTCCAACATGCTGACCTTCATGAGCGACAAGTACAATATGTCCAAGGTACATACTGTCACTCCCAAGGCTGACCAGTATATCTTCATGGACGCCATGTACAATGCTTCCTATGACGTCAATGTTCTGGCTTCTGCATTCAATATGGATAAGGCCGACTTCATGGGTAGGCTGATGCTGATTGATGATTTCACTACCTTCGACAATGAGCGGTTCGCTGCAATCACCGCTGGTAGTGATATGATTGACACCGTATCTGATGCTGACCTTAAAGCTATGGATGGCGTAAAGGCTATTCTGATTGACAAGGAATGGTTTCAGGTATATGACATCCAGAACAAGTTCACCGAGAAGTATGTAGCTTCTGGCGAATACTGGAATTACTTCTACAATGTGTGGAAAACTGTAAGTTCTTCTCCGTTCTCTAACGCTATTGTGTTTAAGGACGAGAGTAAGATTACCGGCCAGTCTTATGACGTGCTGACACCCACCGTTAAAACTATGACAGTGTAAGGAGGCGTTATTATGGCTAATAACGGAAGCGGTAAAGTTGTAATATTATCTATTGATTCGCTTTCTGGTGCAAACAGCACTGAGAACAATGTAATGACCGTGGTCAGTGTAGTTGATGGTGCTGTGTTCAATCAGGATGAACTTGTAAGTTCTATGATTGCGGTAAAAAAATACGGTGCATATATAGTTACCAGTAATGAGATTAAAGATGTACCTACTGTAGAATATGCAGGCGAGACTTATGTGTTCGGTGTATACACCCTTAGTGACAGCGCAGCTACTACTTATCGGAAGGGTACTGCAAACGAATTTAAGGGTTTCATTGGGGGTAACGAAGGACCCGATGGCGGTGGGTTATATGCTTTTATCAACACCAAAAACATCACTGGCTAAACTTCGGGCCATACCGGGTTTGGGGCTTCGGCCCCTTCCCGGAATTTTTAGGAAGGAGGGTGCTTGTGTATATTGAGCCACTGACAAATGTGACATTGTGCAGCGGTGTGCCGCTTGACCCAACATACGAACACACAATATTGTTTGATAGCGTTGGAGCGCAGTATGCTTACTTCTCTGGCAAACAGAAGAAACTGATTGTTAAGCAAACATATCAGCGACTTGGCGTAAATCGTATGCGGGTAGAACTTAAAGCTGATGATATATACGATTGCAATTATTTATTTTATCAAAACGAGAACTTTGGCAATAAATACTTCTACGCATTTATCACGAACATAGAGTATGTCAACAACATAGTTAGCGAAATAACCTACGAGTTAGACATCATGCAAACATGGCTGTTCGACTATACTTTGAAGCCTTGCTTCGTTGAACGTGAGCATTCCGTGTTCGACATTGAGGGTGCTAACCGTGTTCCCGAATGCTTGGATACTGGCGAATATGTGTCTGAGGATTTCGAGGGAACTGGTGTTCTTGGTAACTATGCTATTGTGATAGCCTGCACATTTGACGATAAATATGCTGATGCCTATGGGGGTATGTACGGTGGTGTGTACTCCGGACTTAACCTAATTGGGTATCCTAACACAGTAGCTGGGGCAACTGCTGCTGAAAACTTTATTAAAGGCGCTGGCAGTAAATCTGACGGTATCTTCGGTGTATTCCTTATCGACCAAGCTATGGCAGGTGCCAAGGGTAGCACTCAGCCAGCGGTTAAAGCAGTGGTTAAGACAAAATTCACTGACCTTAAACGTGCAGACGGACAACCTGTACATAATAAAAAACTTCTTGATTATCCCTATAATTATCTATATGTTACCAATCTTAGTGGCGATTCCAAAATATATAAGTATGAAAACTTTGCAACAGATACTATAGGCTTCCAGTTGGCAGGGGACTCTACACTTAATCCGAGCGTCTACTTGTCTCCTGTAGATTACGAAATAGGAATTGCTGGCGGCGTGAACTATGACCAAAGATTGGTACTAACGAACTATCCCCATCTTCCTTTTGCTACTGACACATTTCGAGCGTGGCTGGCACAGGAAGCAACTAACGGGGCTGTCAACGCACTTAGCGGGGCTGGTAGCGGAATAGCTACTACTGGAATTGGCGTTGCTACCGCTAATCCTGTTATCGCTGCTGCTGGGATTATGCAGACAGCACAGGCGGGTGTTCAAGCTGCAACAGGCATTATTAACATGGGGGTACGCACTATTGGCCAAGTCCTTGCGCCGACAGTGCTTGGCATGGCAGATAAGCCTACTGGCGGAAGTTCGGGGGCTGCTACTGCTGCTGCATTGGGAAAACTTGATTTCTGCTTTATGAAGAAGCACATCAAGCCTGAGTTCGTGTCCATCATTGACGATTACTTTGATATGTTCGGTTATGCCACTCACAGAGTTAAAGTTCCAAACAGAAACAGTAGGCCACACTGGAATTATGTTAAAACCATAGGATGCAATGCGGTAGGCTCTGTGCCTGCTAATGATATGGCAGCAATAAAAGCTATCTATAACAAGGGTGTAACATTCTGGAAGAAAGGTAGCGAAGTTGGTGACTATACTCTTGATAATACTGTAGGAGGTTAAATGGCTAAGAGAGACGGTAAATTCTGGCAGAGCGCCAGACGCAATAATGCTACATACTTGCAGTATTATATGCACCTAACTGAGTTGGCTATGAGTATGTTTGAATGGAAGGGGCTTCCTGATACAGTAGACCCACGTTTCCTCGAACTCACACTCTTTGAAGATGGACAGATAGTATTCTTCAAGGATGAGGAACTTGGTTATCTTTGTTTACAGTGCGCTGTGAATGGTGGTTTCAATGTATACCGGGTTCCCATTAACAGGCGTGCTTATGCTGTTAACGGATATCAGAAGAACCTGACAGAGAAAGATAGTGTTATTATTTATAACAACTATCTTCGAACCAATAGCATGTTGGACGTACGTAACTTTGCTGAGCGTCTGTACAACATTGACAGGGCTATTGACGTAAATATCAATGCACAGAAAACCCCTATACTTATTAAGTGTGACGAACAGCAGAGACTTACCATGCTGAATACATATCAGCAGTATGATGGTAATCAGCCTGTAATATTTGGGGATAAGGCGTTAAATACCAATGCATTTCAGGTACTTAATACAGGTGCTCCTCTGGTAGCTGATAAATTGTATGTACTCAAGACACAGCTTTGGAATGAGTGCTTAACCTATCTTGGTATCAGCAACATTAACGTACAGAAGAAGGAACGGTTAATTACTGACGAAGTTACTCGGAACCAAGGTGGTACTATTGCAAGTAGGTATTCCAGACTGGAAGCAAGGAGGCAGGCTTGCGAACAAATCAATCAAATGTTCCCTGACCTGAATATTACTTGTGATTACAGAGAGGACTACAGAGACATTATTCCAGAAGTAACTGGGCAGGATACCGAAGTTGGAGGTAGCAACAATGAGTAAGTATACCACAGAGTTGCGGTACATTTGCGAAATGTATGCTGGCGGTGAAAGCAAGGGGTATGACGATGTAAACAAAATCATCCAAGCAGCTATACCTAAGATTTTCACATTCGACTTTCCTATCTTTGACGAAGCATACCGGAATGTTCTATGCACTAAGATACTTAAACACTATTACACCAGAGAGATAGCTGCGGAAACTGTAGGGCTTTGGAAGTTATGGCTTGATGCAAAAATGAATGAGATAATGCCTTACTACAACGAGTTGTATTCTGCACAGCTTACATTGCAAAAACTTGACCCACTTACAGATACAAAGTTGGTTACCGAGCATGAAGGTACTAACAATACGGTTATGGCTGGAACAAGTAAAGATGAAGGTAGCGTAACAGGAAGTGACAGTAATAACAGGTGGGACATATACTCTGATACTCCGCAGGGAAGTTTGGACAATGTTAAGAACGAGAAGTATCTTACTAACGCCCGTAAGATTACAGATGGTGGAAGCACAAGCAGAAGCACTAAAAATGACAATACTACTAACGGAACTAATGACACTACGGAAAGGTATGTAAAGACAATAACTGGAAAATCTCCCGGAAAATCCTACAGCCAGTTAATGAAGGAATTACTTGACGTATTCACAAACATCGACTTACGCATAATCAATGACCTGTCTCCACTGTTCTTTAATCTTTGGTAAGGAGGGTAAGAAATGGCTTTTGAAACCAAACCACTGTACTATGTAGACCCGACTATCCGGTATTGGTGTCATGCGATACTGCCACTGATTTACGATGATAGCTTGAGTTACTATGAGTTCCTGAGCAAGTTTATCAACATGCTACAGGAGATTGCAAAGTCTGTTGATACGCAGAATGATAATATTGCTCAGTTTGAGAAGGATATGCAAAATGCGTTCGACAACTTCGAAGATACTCAGGAAGCCAAGTATAAGGCATACAAAGACCAGATTGATGCACATATTGCCGAGTTCGAAAACACTGTAAACGGGAACTTCACTGAGTTCACTAATACCATGACTGCTGCTTTCAATAGCTTCAAGGCAGAAGTGGAAGCTACTAACAGTCAGATGTCTGCTAACTATACTGCTTTTACTCAGCAGGTTAATCAGACGTTAGCTAACTGGCAAGTAGAGAACGCGAATTGGAAAACTAATACGAAGCAGGAATTGCTGGACAGCTTGCAGCCTATTGTGCAGGAAGCACTTAATACTTGGGGTGGCGTTAAGAGCGTGAAGCTGTGGGAAAATGCTGACGCAAGCGCAGATTTTGCAGGGCAGATAGTTGCAATTAGCAATATAGCCAGCTATACCAGTTTCGTTGTGGAGTTCCTTGTAGACAAAAATGCTGAGGAGATTTCCGCTACTGTTGCATTTCCTTCTGGGCAAACAGTAGGCAGCGCACAGTATACGGATATGATTTATTCCCGGAAGTTCTCTGTTGTTGCAAGCGGTATGCAGTTTAGTGATGGAAGTTATCTTACTATTGGTGACGCTACTTCCAATGAGGATAACACTATTATGATTCCGCTGAAAATCTTTGGCCAGACTGGTGTTGACCCAACTGGTTATACCAACGCAAACGGACAAAGTTTCTAAGGAGGTGATATAGATGCCTAACGAATATATTACTACAGAAGTTGACTTGAAGAAGGTTGCAAACAGTATTCGTGCTAAGGGTGGGACGAGTGCTCCACTGGTGTATCCTGATGGGTTTGTCAATGCTGTGAATGCTATTCCTACTGGTGGCAGTGATATTCCGGTTCCCGTGCCTGTCAATATGGGTGGTACTGGTGCTACTGATGCTGAGACTGCAAGAGCTAACTTGGGGATTCCTAATGTTGCTCCTGTTGCAAAGGGCGGTACCGGGGCTTCTAATGCTGCACAGGCAAGACAGAATCTGGGGATTACTCCGGGTAATATTGGTGCTGTTCCTTCTGCAAACGTTGGTACTCCGGGTGGTGTCGCTGGGCTAAACCTGAACGGCAAGGTGCTTCCTAAGCAGATGTGGGGTTCTGTCAGTGAGGTTACTGGGGCTACTGAAACCTATACACTTTCTGATAGTGATGTAAACAAACTGGTAAGGTGCAAAACCAATGTGGCTTTGGCCGTGTCTATTCCTACTGGGCTTGATGGTGATGCATGGCCTATTGGTGCTCCTGTTTTCATTGAACGTGCAAGCAGCACTGAGGTTGTGATAACTGGCGCAACAGGTGTTACCATCAATGCACCTAACGGTAAGCGCATACATCAGGCTAATAACGTTGTAACACTTATGCGTGTTGGAACCAATGAGTGGGTTATTTACAACAATGACAGTGTGGGGCCTAATATCTATTCGGGTGTAGCAAGCCCTGATAGTATGGCTGCACTGCTGACTGTTGGCGATATTTATCTCTACTTCCGGGAGGGCTAAGCAATGGGTAAGGTATACAATATACCTACCAGCTTTATTTGCTCTGTTAGCGGTACTAGCAATGACCTTACACAGGATTCTGCCAGTACCCCCTACAGGGCAGGTATTAGTGGTAGCAACCATTACGGTACTTACGCAAAGTTCGGTGGACTGTCTGGGATTGATGCAAGTAAAATAACCAAGATTACTTTACACATACAGAGAATCACTGGCGGTACAGATATCACGAACAATGTTGAGCTGTATTATTCTGTTCTGTCAAGTTCGCCTGATGATGGTGGTAGGATTAAAGTAAGAACAGGCTTCCCCATGTTCAGGGATAACAGGGTGTCTTGGACTTGGGTTGGACTTCCAACTGATACAAGTCCTGTTGAGAGAACCGTGAATGTTCCGCTATCTCAGCTTACTGCTTTGATTAACTATGGTTGGTGTATTGCGTTCCGTGACCAGAGCAGATATCTAACTATCGGAGAGTTGTATCTTGAGGTGGAGACTACGGAACCAGAGTTCACACCTGTGAGGGCGAAGGGCAGTGATGGCAACATGGTTAGTGGTTTTGCTTATGTGAAGGGCTCTGATGGTGCTATGCATGGTTGCATGATTTATCGAAAAAATAGTGAAGGAGTGAGTTTATGAGTATGGTAATTGCAGAAGAAGACGATTTTGA
>OQVQ01000588.1_pt1 | contig 16787 bp, 13 predicted proteins | sample 1691491 | NCBI WGS metagenome assembly OQVQ01 (sample SAMN03418252, study PRJEB22391) | human gut metagenome | biome: human-gut; feature: organic feature; material: feces | host: Homo sapiens | place: Tanzania | collected 2013-01
TGGGAGAGGGCAGGGCAGGGAGAAAGCCGCGGCGCGGGAGCGCTTTGCGCAAACCGTTTTATTCCATAAAACCGCCGCCGTTTATCGCCGCCCTTTTGTACAATAATTCGTTTGCATTATTGCCGTAAATATGGTATACTAAAAAGTGATTGACAAACAGACGAAGAAAGGAACGAAAATATGATTACAGTATCGGACGTAAGCCTGCAGTTCGGAGGACAGACCCTCTTCAAAAATGTTGACCTTTTATTTACCGAGGGCAACTGCTACGGCGTTATCGGCGCAAACGGCGCGGGAAAATCGACATTCCTCAAAATCCTCAACGGCGAGCTTGAGCCGACAACGGGAACCGTAACTATCCCGAAAAATCTGCGTATGTCGGTGCTTCGTCAGGACCACTTTGCTTTCGACGAATATACCGTTCAGGAAACCGTTATCATGGGGAACAAGCGCCTTTACGACGTGATGAAAGAAAAGGACGCCCTTTATGAGAAAGAGGACTTCTCCGAGGAGGACGGAAACCGCGCAAGCGAGCTTGAGGGCGAATTTGCCGAACTCGGCGGCTGGGAAGCGGAAAGCGACGCAGCTAAGCTCGTTCAGGGACTCGGGCTTGACGAAAGCATTATGTACAGCAATATGAGCAGCCTTTCGGGTAACGAAAAGGTAAAGGTGCTTCTCGCGCAGGCTCTTTTTGGAAATCCCGATATAATCCTTATGGACGAGCCTACTAACCACCTCGATATTGACGCTATCGCGTGGCTCGAGGACTTCCTCGCGGAATATTTCGGAACAGTTATCGTTGTTTCCCACGACCGCCACTTCCTCAACAACGTCTGCACTCACACGGTCGATATCGACTACGGAAAAATCAAAATGTACGTCGGAAACTATGAGTTCTGGTATGAATCTTCACAGCTTATTCAGCGCATGATAAAGCAGCAGAACAAGAAAAATGAAGAAAAAATAAAGGAACTTCAGACGTTTATCCAGCGCTTCTCCGCTAATAAGTCCAAGTCCAAGCAGGCGACCTCCCGCCGCAAGCTGCTCGATAAGCTGACGGTCGAGGAAATGCCCGCGTCAAGCCGCCGCTATCCGTTTATCGGCTTCGATATGGAAAGAGAAGCGGGTAAGGATATTTTACAGGTCAGCGGGCTTTCAAAGACGGTTGACGGCGTGAAGGTTCTCGACGACGTTTCGTTCACCGTCGGAAAGGGCGATAAGATCGCGTTCCTCGGCGAAAGCGAAATTGCGATAACTACACTTTTTAAGATAATTATGGGCGAGCTCGAACCCGACGAGGGCAGCTATAAATGGGGAAGCACCATTACAACAAGCTACTTCCCGATCGACTCCGACCACTTCTTCGCGGGCTGCACAATGTCCATTCTTGACTGGATACGCCAGTATTCGACCGACGTTACCGAAACTTATCTGCGCGGATTTCTCGGAAGAATGCTGTTCTCGGGCGACGACATTTATAAGCCCGTAAACGTTCTTTCGGGCGGCGAAAAGGTGCGCTGTATGTTCTCAAGAATGATGCTGTTCCAGTCGAACGTGCTGGTTCTCGACCGCCCCACGAACCACCTCGACCTCGAAAGCATTACCGCCGTCAACAACGGTCTGCGCGACTTTAAGGGCAACGTTCTGTTTGCCTCGCACGACCACGAGATCGTTCAGACGGTCGCAAACCGCATTATCGAGATAAACGAACACGGCTGCTACGATAAAATCGGCACTTACGAGGAATATATCGACTGGCGCAAGGGTCAGAACCTCGGAACATTTACGTTATAATAAGCACAAAAATCCCCCGTCCTTGATGAAAGGGCGGGGGTTTGTTTTATATTCACATTCATCATTTCAGCTTATACTCAACAGGCTCGTAAACGTCCGTTCCGTCATGTCCGACGAGGATAAACGATATACTGTCGAGAAGTTTGCCGTTTTCGTCATACAGGAGCGACGCGCTGAAATTCGCGGTAAATCCGGATCTGAGATACCCCGACTTTTTATAAGCGTCAACAACTCCCTGACGGTTATTTCCGTATTTACACGCGATAATATTATCGCCCGCCTTGATATAAACGCCGCCGAGCGTGCTTTCGGCTTCCGAGTCAACAGCCCAGCCGACCAGCGAAACCTCCTCGGCATTTCTGTCTATCTTGATTTCGCCCTTCTGCGCGGGTTTTACATTATTATATTTATCAAGGAACATTCCGTGATAGCTTACTGTGTTCTGCTGCTCTTTCTGCGGGAGAGAGGATATGGTTTCTTCAGCATTATCGAAAATATCTCCGGAATTGAAGAAATTGCTTGAGCAGCCATAAACAATCACCGCGTCATAATCAAGCAGAAGTGCATTATTTAATGCCGAGCCGTCGTCTGTACGCGGATCAATTACGGTTACATTCTCCGAAACGAGCGACATAAACGACATTGTGCGCAGCATTATTGAGTCGGCGATTATCAGCAGCCTCGGACCAGAAACGCTATTGCTGATTTTGTAATACGCTTTCGGATATTGCAAGACGTCCGTTACCCAGTATGTGTATTCATTGCTGTCTTTTTTATTCTCATACCCATTTAGACAAACGTCGTCGTAAGTGCCGCTTTTCTTGGTTCCGTTATCGTACACATACAGACTCATTTCAGTCGGAAATTTCGGATGATATATCTCGAAGCTGTCTATTCCCGAAACAAATCTTCCGCTGCTGCGGCTGGTGTTTCCGATAAAAGGGTAGGCGTTTATGTTATAATTGTTTTTGTCAAAGACCTTTCCAAATTCGGGAATTTCGATTCCATAGCTATCCATAAGATGACGGGAGAGCAGCTCTGCGGTGTAAAATTCATACTCCGTGCGCAAATGGATATCCGTGTCGAAATATACGTTATCCTTTTCGGGCAGCTCCCCGTTAAGGTCGATTGTATCGATTCCCGCATTTTTCAGAGAATTAAAAATTTTCATCTGCTCGTCGTAAAAAGCGCCGTACCCGCTAACCTCGCGCTCGCCGTCGGTAAGCTCTCTTTCAGGGGTCTGAACATATATCAGCGGAATATCTCTTTTCTTCAGATATTCGCTAAGTTGCGACATCTCACCTATGAAACCGTCTGTATCAATCTGACTGTTCAGAAAAAAGTAGATAGTTTCGCCATGCGCGGTTTTGATAAAGTCAAAATTCCCCGCAATTTTCTTGTTAAAAAGCGTCATGCCCGCGCCATAAATGTCGGCAAATTTCAGTTTATATGAAAACTTGTCCTTTACGTCAGCTTCAACCCCATTTAAATCCTTTTGCAGTTCTTCAAGGCTGCCTTTCGACCCGAACGTTTTAAATGAATTTCCTATACCGTTTATAATATTTTTGCCGTTCGCTATGCCGAAAAAGCATATCGAAAGAATAAAGAACACACTGAGAATAACGCCTGTAATTTTCTGATATTTCATTGCGTACCTCCTCAGAAATTGAAATAAATGAACGCGTCATACGACGTAATCGTGATAAAGCTTATAGAAAGGACAAACACCGCCGCGATAATTACTGTTTCCGCCGTCGAATATACTACGCCGGAAACCTTTCCCGTACAGCGCTTCTTTATCCACGGAACGATCGGTGTGGATAAGATCATTCCCGCCGCAAGCAGTCCGAGATTTTCAAAGAACATATATAAAGCCGAGCTGTCGCAGAACGTTCCGTTAAGCCCGAACATTGCGCCTATATATGCCATTCCGCTTGACAGGTCGGGCGCGCGGAACACTACCCAACCAAGTATAACGCAGAGCAGCGTGAATATTCGGTAAAGTACCTGCTGCCATTTGTGTTTGAATTTTTTCGGAAACCCCGTAATTTTTTCAAAAACAAGTATCGCAAAATAAAACAGACCCCATATGACAAAGTTCCAGCTTGCGCCGTGCCATACGCCCGTAAGCAGCCATACCACAAACAAATTCAGTATAAGCCGCGATTTTGATTTCACTCTTGAGCCGCCCATAGGGAAATAAACATAGTCCCTGAACCATGTGCCGAGGGATATATGCCATCTTCTCCAGAATTCCGAAACCGAAGCGGAAATATACGGGTAATTGAAGTTCTCGTCGAAATGAAATCCGAACATTCGTCCAAGCCCTATAGCCATATCGGAATAGCCCGAAAAATCGAAGTAGATCTGAAGCGTGTATGTCAGTATGCCGACCCACGCCAGTAATGCTGTAAGCTGTGTGTAATCCGCACTGTTAAAGCAATAATCGGCGGTTATCGCCAAAGTATTTGAAAGAATAGCCTTTTTGCCCAGACCGATTATAAAGCGCTTTGTGCCGTAAACGAAGTCGGCAATGGTTTCCTTTCTGCTTCTAAGCTCGTTTGCGACCGTTTCATATCTTACGATAGGACCTGCTATAAGCTGCGGGAAAAGCGAAACATACAGCATCGTGTTGAGCGGATTTTTCTGAACCGTGCCGTTTCGGTAATAAATGTCAAAAACATACGAAAGAATCTGGAATGTGAAAAACGAAATTCCTATCGGAAGCGCAATATTCGTCTGCGGTATCACTTCCTCCGCTCCGAACAGGGAGAAAAGCGAGTTGACGTTTGAAATTGCAAAGTTCAGATACTTGAACACGAAAAACATCAGCAGGTCGAGTATGACCGTACCCGTAAGAACCGTTTTTGCCAGCCGCTTATAGTGCGCGGCATTTTCGGCGCTGCTTTCCGACTTTACAATAAACTTGTCTATAAGCAGCACCATAAAATGATTGATAAAGGTAACACCTATCATTATAAAAACAAACAGCGGCTCGCCCCACGCGTAGAAAAACAGCGAAGCCAGCAGCAAAAACACATTCTTGAACCGCCTGTCTATCAGATAATACCCTATGATCGTCAGGGGCAGAAAGAAAAATAAAAAAATCGTTGATGAAAATACCATTTACAGCGCTCCTTGATTTTCAGCGTTATTGATTCGCATATCGAATATGTCAGTCTTAAAAAAGCAATTTATCAGTTTATTATACAACTTTTTTATCATTTTGTCAATATTAAGCGTAAAATCAACCCCCAAAAAGACCACACAGCCTTTTCGGGGGTACGCAAATTTCACTTATACTCAGCGCCAATTAAAAAACGAATATAATCTTTGCATATATGGTTTACACAAAAATTTTTTCTATAGCTTCATTGGCGCTTACTAACTCAGCACTCTCCGATAATCCCAAACGTAAATTGCGCCCGAAATGACCGTAAGGATCGTGCATATATACATTAAAATGTCGCTTATAAGCGGAACAAACGGTATCTCCGCTCCGAAGTCCATGAACATATGAAGTCCGAGGATAATACATATCGCAGCCATTGTCGACGCGGTTTTGAGCTTTCCCCAGATATTCGCGGCTATCACGATCTTCTCCTTGCTTCCCGCCGCGACCAGCCGCAGCCCCGAAACAAGAAATTCCCTCGCAATTATGAGCCAGACGAGCCACGCCGCCGTGTATCCCAGCTCGACCATACATATAAGCGCTGCCGCAACAAGTATTTTATCGGCGAGCGGGTCGAGGAATTTCCCAAAATCGGTCACCATGTTGTACTTACGCGCAATTTTCCCGTCGAGCATATCCGTTATGCTTGCCGCCGCGAAAAGTATCAGCGCGATGAGGTGCTGCGAAAACGCAAGCGCCGCAACAAAAAACGGTACTATGACCACGCGCAGCATGGTCAGCTTATTCGCCAGATTCATACGCTCACCCTTTCTCATTCAACCTCGCCGATAAGATTGTTTTCAAGGCAGTCGGTTATTTTCAGCTTAACGAACTGCCCCATAAACAGCTTTTTCTTACTCGTGAAGTACATCATTCCGTCAATTTCGGGAGCGTAAGACGCGTCGCGTCCGAAGTACATTTCCGAATAGCGGTCATAGCCCTCGACGACCGCCTCGGTCTCCGTACCTATTCTCGCGGCGCAGTAATCGCCGACGCGTATTTCCTGTTGTTCCATTATTATATCGGCGCGGTGGACTTTTTCCGCCTCGGCAATCTGATTCGGGAAATCCGCCGCAGGCGTTCCCTCCTCCTGAGAATATGCAAAGCAGCCGAGCCGCTCAAAACGTATCTCATGCGCAAATTCCGCAAGCTCGGTGAACTGTTCCTCGGTTTCGCCGGGGAAACCCGTAATGAACGTCGTGCGAAGCGTAAGCCCCGGAATTTTCTCGCGCAGCTTTTTTATAAGCGCGGTAAGGCTCGCGCGGTCGCCCGTGCGGTTCATGTCATGCAGAATTTCCGCGTTGCAGTGCTGAAGCGGAAGATCTATATACTTGCAGACTTTTTCCTGCTTTGCGATAACGTCGATAAGCTCGTCTGTCATGCGTTCGGGGTAGCAGTAGAGCAGTCTTATCCACTTTACGTCAAGCTCGCAGAGCTTATTCACAAGCTCGGGGAGCATAAGTTTTCCGTAAAGATCCTCGCCGTAGCGGGTCGTGTCCTGAGCAATAAGGATAAGTTCCTTTACGCCGCTTTTTACAAGTCCCTCAGCCTCGGCGATTATATTTTCCATCGTGCGCGAACGGAAACGCCCGCGTATCTGCGGAATTGCGCAGTATGTACAGCAGTTGTCGCAGCCGTCCGCGATTCTCAGGTATGCGTAGTGCGGCAGGGTAGAGAGCATACGGTCGCCCTCCATAGTGTGTTCCTCGGCTTTTCCGAAATTGATTATGCGTTCGCCGCTCATAACGCGGTTCACCGCTTCAACAATGTCCTGATTTCTGCCTATTCCGAGAACCGCGTCGATTTCGGGGAACTCCTCGTCCATTTGCTGCTGATAACGCTGGGCAAGGCAGCCCGTGACGATGATTTTCTTGTTTATTCCGTCGTTTTTGCGGTTTATCGCTTCGCAGATCTCCTCGATAGCTTCTTCCTTTGCGCTCTGGATAAAGCCGCAGGTGTTTATGATAACAACATCGGCAAGTCCCGCCTCGGGAACGAGCTTAAAGCCCGCTTTATCGAGCTTCGCAAGCATAAGCTCCGCGTCGCACTGGTTTTTGGGGCAGCCGAGTGAAACTACCCCGACTTTTATCGGTTCAGACATATCAAAACTTTTCCTTTCGGTATTATGGAATCACTTATTCCTCCCATTCGGGGGAGTCAAAATCCTCTTCCGCGTTTTCGCGTACAATTTCTATCGCGCTTTTTACCTCGCCGTAGCTGAACCCACGGCGCGCGAGTGCGGCAACGACTTTCTGAAGCTCTTTCCGACCCTCGAGCCCCTCGCCGAAGAGCCTGTCGCTGTATTTCTGCTCGATAAGCTGCACAAGCCCCTCGAGCCGCGTTTCCTCGGGGTATTCCGCAAGAACAGCCTCCGCCGTTTCGCGGTCTATCCCTTTTTGGAACATCATATACTGCGCGCGGCGAACACCGTATTTCTTTACCTCTATGTAGTGCCGCGCGAGCCGCTTCGCATAGCGCTCCTCGTCGAGATAACCGTATTCCTCGACAAATTCGAGAACTTTTTCACAGGTTTCCTCGCTGTAATTGTTCATCAGCTTCTTGTGAAGCTCCTTACGGCTGTAATCGCGCCCGCCAAGGAGATACAGCGCCCGCCGCTTTGCAATGTCAAGCTCCGTCATTCGCCCATTTCATCAAGTGAAAATTCCTCAAAATCGTCGTCCGCGTCAACAACAACGCTCTTTTTCGATTTTGACTTTTTGGGAGCAGCCTTCGGCGCTTCGCTTTCGTCGGGAGCTTCCGCTTTGGTCTGAGCCGCGCTTTCGGCGGTATTTTCGCCCGCTTCCGACGGATTTTCGTCGTCATCGCCCGAATATGCGAGCTTCTGCGCGTTCTCCATTATCTTTTCTTCAAGCTCTTTCTGAATATCGGGATTTTCGGCAATGAACTTCTTCGCATTCTCTCTGCCCTGTCCGATACGCATATCGTTATAGCTGAACCAAGCGCCCGACTTCTTCACAAGCCCAAGTTCAACCGAATAGTCGAGAATTTCGCCGAGCTTTGAAATTCCGTGGCCAAAAATCATGTCAAATTCGCAGGTTTTGAACGGAGGCGCGACCTTGTTTTTGATTACCTTACACTTTGTACGGTTTCCGATATTGTCGGAGCCTTCTTTTATAGCCTCGCCCTTGCGGACTTCGATCCGCACGGAAGCGTAGAATTTAAGCGCACGGCCGCCGGGAGTTGTTTCGGGATTTCCGTATACAACGCCTATTTTTTCGCGTATCTGGTTAATGAATATCGCAACGGTGTTCGACTTCGATATTACCGCCGTGAGCTTTTTCATTGCCGCCGACATAAGGCGCGCCTGAACTCCGACGAAGCTGTCCCCCATATCGCCGTCGATCTCAGCCTTTGTTACCATTGCCGCTACCGAGTCGAGTACGATTATGTCGATAGCGCCCGAGCGCACGAGCGCTTCCATAATATCGAGCGCCTGTTCGCCCGTGTCGGGCTGTGAAACGATAAGCTGGTCAATATCTACACCGAGAGCCTTTGCGTAAACGGGGTCGAGCGCGTGTTCAACGTCCACGAACGCCGCAATTCCGCCGCGCTTCTGCGCTTCCGCAATAGCATGGAGCGTAACCGTCGTTTTACCGCCCGATTCAGGTCCGAAAATTTCAATAATTCTGCCCTTGGGGAGTCCGCCGATACCGAGCGCCATGTCAAGACCTATTGAACCCGTCGGGATAGACTCGACGTTAAGCGCCGCCTTTTCGCCCATTCGCATTACCGAGCCTGCACCGAACTGCTTTTCAATATGTGCAAGCGCGGCGTCGAGAGCTTTTTTCTTTTCTTCCGCCGTCGTCGGCTTTTCAAGCGTTTTTTTCGGTGCGTTATTATTACTTTTAGCCATTTAATATAAATTCCTTTCTTTATTTGGGTATATTTATTTTCACAGTGCTATTGTATCACATCTTATGTCCGATTTTTTTTACATTACCGCTTTCGAGAAGCTGTTCGATCTTATCCGCGTATGCGAGCGCGCGGGCGTAGTCAAGCACGCCGATAACCTCGCCTATGTAATAAACGCATCGTTCTATCTCCTCGTCGCAGCCGAATTTTATCAGCTCGTCGGCGAGCCTTGCCGATTCGTTGAAATCCTCGGCGGAAAGCGCCGCGCGAAGCTGCCCAAGCAGCCGCCTGAACCGCGTGGGCGCGTCCTCGCCCGTATCCTTACCGACAGCTCTTTCAAACTGCTCCGAAAAAACTCGCAGCTTCTTCGCGAAAAGAATATGCTTATCTTCGAGCGCGCTTCGGTCGCCGAGCTTCGCTTCTTGCTCAATAAGACCCGCAAGCTCAGCCATATCCGTCATGCCGAGGCTTCGCAAAGTCCCTTTAAGCCCGTGGACATAGACCGCGTAATCGGAAAGACTTCCCGAAGCGAATACATTTTCGAGCTTATAGACAGTTTCGGGCGCAGCCAGCGCGCAAAGCACGGATTCGAGCGTTTCTTCTCCGCCGCAGCCCTCATCCGCCGTTCCCGCGTCCAGACCGTCGATAGCCGAAAGGCTTTCAAGAAAAGGCGAAAACGGCTCGTTATGCTCTTTTTCACGCGCAGCAGACGGGACAGGAAGCTGTTTTTCTTCCGGAATATAGCGCCTCAAAACCTCGTCGAGCTTCATTTTTTCAATAGGCTTTGTAAGAAAGCCGTTCATACCCGCCTCGCGGCAGCGGAAGTCCTCAGAACCGACAAGAACCGCCGTAAGCGCGATTATCGGCACTTTTTTGTATTTTTCGCCGTCGAGATTTCGGATAACGGCGGTCGCCTTCAAGCCGTCAAGCTCGGGCACCAGCGCCACCGGTGCTACCTGAGGCTTAACGGCAAAGATTACCAGATCAGCATCCTTTACCGCCTCTTTATTATCCGTAGTAACATTTACGCCAAAGGCTTCATGCAGACTGCGCGCATGTGCCTCAGTCGGCTCGCCTACGGTAATCATCTCCGGCGCAATCAGGCCGCCGCCGATAATTCCCTTGATAATAGCCTTGGCCATAGCGCCGCCGCCGATAAATGCAATTTTCTTTACTGCTATTTGTCCCATGGATTATTTCCCCTCTCGTCAAGCTCGTGCTCTTCGCCCGCATCTATATCTACGTTTTTCGGGGCGCAGATAACAATATTGCGTCCCAGCTTTTTCATGCTGCCGCCGATAGCATAAACAGTACCGCTGATAAAGTCGGTCATACGCTTGGCAACAACATTATCTGTCTTATCATAATTAACAACTACAGCCTGATTATCGCGCAGATAATCGGCAATCTTAGGAGAATCATTGAAATCTACAGGCTCCAGCAGTACAACTGTCATCAGCTTGTCGGCAATAGGCAGGTTAATGGTTTTGCTGCCCATTTTTTCATCTTTAACCGGCTCCGGCTTTGCTGCCGAACTCTTAAAGTTCAAAATGGATTTGCGTTCACGCTTAGGCTCCTCTGCCGGTGCTGCAGCAGCAGGCTCCTTGCTGCCGAAGAAGCGCTTCTTGGGTTTCGCCGGCTCCTGCTCGGTCTTGGCAGGCTTTTGCTCCACTTCTTCTTCGATGATTTCTTCCTCGTCATAAAGACTTAATGCATTCATGATTTTATCAATAATATTCATCACGTCACCAACCTTATCTATGTCTTAAAATTTCAGGCTATAATCACGCTGGCCGAACAAGGCTGTGCCTACACGCACAATATTGGCGCCTTCTTCTATCGCAACTGTATAATCATTGCTCATACCCATAGACAGAATATCTGCCTGCGGATACTGCTGCTTTAAACGGGCAAATGCACGGTAGCCTGCTGCAAATACAGGTCTTGTCTGCTCGATATCTTCGCATTTCTGGGCAATAACCATCAGCCCGCGCAGACGCACATGCTTGTATTCGGGCAGCTTCGGCAGCAGCGCCAAATAATCCTCTTTATCTAAGCCGGACTTCTGCTCCTCATGGGCAATGTTCAGCTGCAAAAGAATATCCTGCACCTTACCGATGCGTTCCGCCTCCTTATCAATCGCAGCCAGCAAATGCTCACTGTCAACCGATTCGATAAGGTCAAACAAAGCAACAGCCTGGCGCGCCTTATTCGTCTGCAGATGACCGATAAGATGCCAGTAGCCGTGTTTGCCTAAGGCCTCCTGCTTATGCTTGGCCTCCTGCACGCGGTTTTCGCCTACGTTGGCAATGCCCAAGGCTTCGATATCTGTAATAATTTCCGGCGGATGGTTTTTCGTCACCGCCACCAGCGTTACCTTATCTCCTGTGAGCAGGTCTTTATTTTTACGCTTGTCCAAAGCAGACGCTATCTGCTCCTGAACCTGCTTTAAATTATCAGCTAACAATGTATTTGCCCCCCAATTCTCAGCAAAATGATTTGTGGCAAAGATTCTGCTTTTTATTATGCTTTAAAAGCTCTTTATCCTTATATTTTAGCATACGTGTAAACCATTGTCACGAATAAAAAACAAAGAGCTGCCACACAAAAGTGCAGCAGCTCTCAATAAATTTATCTTCGTTATGATAGCTATTAGTATAACAGCTTGTTGGCAATAACCAGACGTTGGATTTGGTTGGTGCCTTCGTAGATTTGCATGATTTTAGCGTCACGCATCATCTTCTCTACAGGGTATTCTTTGGTGTAGCCGTAGCCGCCCATTACCTGAACAGCGTCGGTGGTTACCTGCATAGCAGTATCAGCAGCATAGCATTTAGCCATAGCAGCCTCTTTGGAGAATTCCATGCCCTGGTCACGCATCCAGCAAGCCTTTTGAACCATGAGGCGAGCGGTTTCAACCTTCATAGCCATGTCAGCCAACATGCCTTGAACCATTTGGAAGGAAGCAATCGGCTGACCGAATTGACGGCGCTCCTTAGCATATTTAACAGCGCAGTCCAGAGCAGCCTGAGCGATACCTACGGAAACAGCGCCAACGAACGGACGAGCGCTGTCTAAGGTGTTCATAGCAATACGGAAGCCTTCGCCTTCGCGGCCTACGCGATAGGATTCGGGGATAACAACGTCTTGCAGAACCAGCTCGGTAGTATTGGAAGGACGGATGCCCATTTTGTTTTCTTTTTTGCCAACGGAGAAGCCCGGGGTGTCTTTCGGAACGATGAAAGCAGTCAAACCACGGATACCGCCGGTTTTACGGGTGTTAGCGAATACCAGGAAGATTTCTGCCAGACCGCCGTTGGTGATGAACATTTTGGTACCGTTCAGAGTATAGGTACCCTCTTCCTTGTTGTGTACAGCACGGGTAGAAACACCGCCTGCATCACTGCCTGCACCGGGCTCGGTCAGAGCGAAAGCAGCCAGACCGCCGTTGTTCAGGATATCGCAATACATTTTCTTTTGTTCGTCGGTGCCTGCCAGCAGAACAGGTACAGTTGCCAGGCTGTTGGCAGCCAGAGAGGTTGCAACACCTGCGCAGCCTTTGCCCAGCTCTTCATAAATGGTAGCAACAGAAATGCTGTCCAGGCCGGGGCCATCTAATTCTTCCGGAACAATAACGTTCAGCAAGCCCATTTCGTTAGCCTTGTCAATCAGGCCGTCACGCATATGGTTTTCTGCATCCATTTCAGCAGCATAAGGAGTAATTTCTTTTTCAACAAACTCCCTTACCATTTCCTGTAATTCTAATTGTTCCTCGTTTAATGCAAAATCCATCATATCCTCCTTGATATCAAGCGGTCTTCCGCGTCATTTCCCTTCCAAATCAACTCAGGTAAGCTCACCATTTGGCGGGTATCTCTTTAAATCTGTCGACGACAAACATCGTTGTTAAAATCGTCCCAATTAAATGCTCTTTGCTGTCAGTCATTTCAGCCTCAATAACCATCGTAGAATGTCCGGAATGCTTAATATGGCTTCGTACCGTTAAGGTAGTCGGCTCATGGACACCTTTGATAAAATTCATGCTGAAATTAAGAGTTGCCACTACAGCGCCCACGCTTGCACCGGTAACACCCAGAACGGAGTCTGCCAAGGCCAACATCACTCCGCCGTGACATATGTCACGATGATTAAAATGCTTTGCCGGATCAACGTCAATGCTGACTTCAGCACTGCCACACTTTATCTCACCAATATGCACACCGAATTGAGTCATAAAATTATTATCCGTGTACATCTGGCGAATATAGGCAGGAACATCCTTGACCTGCTCCACAGCTATCATCGCCTTTCTTCGGACAGCAGAAAATATTACTGTCAATATATCTTTGATATTTTACCACAAAACAGCGCTTAACTCAACAGTTTCATGCAAAAAAATAAGCTGAAAGGAAAGTTTTAGGGATAATTTTTTCAATAGTCGCACTTTGGTCTAAGCACGAAACAAAATGGCTGCCGCACTTTGAGTACAGCAGCCATGCAAGAAGCATTTAAATTAATCGATAATATTTTGCTTGTAATCGTGATACAGAGTCTTGAGCTCTTCCATAGTTGCTCCCATCTCAACCTTGAGCTTGGAAACAGTATCATAGTCGCCTTCGGCAACAGCTCTGCGGATAGCAGTGAAGATGCTCTTCTCTTCGAAGGAATCCTTGGCCAGCTTAGCACGCAGGTTCTGAATTTTACGCCACATTGCCAAGTCGCAGTCGGTGCAGGTTTCCTGATTGTGCAAGCGCTTCATATCAATAACAGCCTGATAGTTTTCCGGAATCAGACGAGTCAAAAGCTCGGTTTTCCAGCGAATCAGCGCACCCTGCATGAAGGAGTCGATGTATTCCTTCTTCAGGATATTGCCTTGGGTGAGCACGGCAACCTTTTCCGGATATTTTTCGAAGGCGCAGAGATTTTCCCAAACGGTAGCAGGCGGTTCACCGAACAGCTTGCTGCGTTCTTCCGCAGTGAAATCTTCAAACACGTCTTCCTCAGTGCGGTATTGACGGTCGGTATCCAGATAGAAGCCCTCTTCGCCGGCCTTCTTGGAAATTTCTTTTTCCAGAGCCTTCAGGTCCTTGCCGGATTCTACGCAAGCCTTGATGCCGTCGAGGCAGGACAGGTAGAAGGCAGCAATGGCGATGTAGGTATTGGTGTACGGGTTCGGAGAACGCATTTCAATACGGGTAGCCTTATCGTTGTCCAGATCACGGATCAGGCCTGCAAGAATGGTTCTGTTACGGGACGGGTTATCCGGGCTCAGACCGAGGCTGGTAACGATGCAGACAGGAGCCTCGAAGCCGGGTTTCAGACGGTTCAGAGAGTCAATGGTGCAGGAGATAAACGGATTGGTTACCTCGTAGTTTTTCAAAAGTCCCATGAGAGCGCCGTAGCCGACAGCGGACAGGAAGTCCTTGTGCATATCCTTCGGCGAGAACAGGTTGACAATCTTGCCGTTTTTCATTTTTGCGGCAATGCCTACATGTGTATGCTCACCGCTGCCTGCAACACCGGGAATCGGTTTAGCCTGGAAGGAAACCTCCAAGCCGTTCATGCGGAAAACCTCTTTAACGATGATACGTGCCAAAAGCTCGTTATCAGCAGTCTGAACGCCGCTGCTGAACTTCCAGTCAACCTCCAGCTGCTCCATAACGTGAGTCATATGACCTGCACCGTCAATCTGACCTTTAACGCCGCCACATTCCTTATGGCCCATTTCCGGCTCCAGACCGTACAGCTCCAGAGTCTGGATGGTCTGTTCCAACGCAGTACGCACGTTGCCGCGGGTACGCTGCCAATATTGCTCCTGCATTACCTGAGAAGAGCTCAGAGCCTCCAGCGGTGCGTCCTCACGCGGAGTTTTTACCCAAAATTCCAGCTCGGTAGCACTGGTGAAGAGCAGCTTTTCAATCTCGGCAGGATTTACATGCTCCAAGCCGGCAATTACCGGATGCTTAGCAAACAAATCCATGATTTCTTTTTCTACATAAGCCAGAGTATCATTCAAAATAGAACGGGAATCAACATGATTGCCGTTGTGAATCAGATAGCAGGGAATGCGCAGAGTACCGATCATACGACCGCTTTCTGCGTCAAAATGCTCATAGTTATAATCAACAAACCAGTTAACGGTTTTATCAACCTTCATATCAACGCGGGCATCGTTCAGAGTAGCGATACCGGTCAGCACAACGGAGGAACCGTCAGTCTGTGCTGCGCTGCCTGCCAAAAAGCCATCGATATCCTCAAGGAAAATCTTCATCGGGATTTTTTCGTCGGTATCATTACCGGCAAAATCCACACCCATCAGAGATACGAACTGAATCTCCGGATGCAGAGTCAGAAGCTCACGCAGAGTGCTTTCGTTTTGTTCTTCGGGTTTAATTACGTACAGTAAATCTTTGTTGTTCATGATCAGTGCAGCCATAAGGCTGCCTCCTTTCTCAATACTCCCTAATTATCATGCTGCAGAAAAATGCTCCCTACATATTTTCCGCAAGATAAACGAAAAAGGACCTTTTTAAGCATGGACACACTACTTCCTTACTCAAAAAAGTCCTCGTTGACTGTCTTATTATTATAGCAGATATTAAGTGCTTTTGTCCAGCTTTAATTTCTGAGGATAAGATATCATGCAAGCAGGCGGACAAGTATTTCCTCCAGCTTTTCGTAGCCGCGTCCTCCCTGACGCAGCTTGATATTCATATCCGATAGTCCCAGCAATGCTTCCGTCAGACGCTTTTCGTCAAAGCGCCTGCTGTCGCGCTCCAAAAATCTGTAGGCATATGGGCTGCGCATCCCCAGCTCCTCCATAATGCCCTTTTGGTCGTAGCCTCTGCGCTTCAGCTCCAGATAGCGCAGCACCTGACGTAGCTTAAATGCGACAGTTGCGCTGAGCGGCAGGATATAGGTTCCGTGCTTACGTTCGCTCGCCAGCAGCTCCAGACACTGCTTCAGCTTGCCTGCCATAATATAATTGGTTAGCGCAAAAGATGATGCGTTGGGCAGCAGTGCAAAAACATTCAGCACATCATCTTCCGTCCACTCTCTGCGTCCTGCGGCATAAATTGCCAGCTTGCCGATTTCCTGCTGCAGCAAATCCAGCGGAATTTCTTCCTTTACCGGCTCAATATATTCGCTGATGGCAGCCAGCGCATCTCTGGTAAAATGCGCGCCGTATGCTGCTGCCTGCGCATACAGCCAGTCATCAAGCTCTCTTTCCTTAATACGCTCACACGGACAAATCAGCGCACTTGCTTTGAGCTGCTTATATAGCTTGGTCCGCTTATCCATTTTTTTGCTGCTGATAACCAGCAGACAGTAATCAGGCACGTCGCTGACTATCGCCGCCAGCTGCTCCATTTTCTTGGAATCGGTATCCTCCTGCGCATCCGCAGCACTGTTTGCTTTGGCAGGCTTTGCTGCCCACAGCTTTTCGTCCTTCAGGAAAATCAGCGATTTGCCGCAGAAGAAGGGATAGCTGTTGACGGCCGCCTGCAGGCCGGACAAATTGGTGTCCTTGTCAAAAACCGTTATTTCGCGGTCAGCCTCCGACGTATCACCAAAAACATATTCCGGCAGCGCGGCAATAATGCTGTTGCGGTAGTAATCCTCCTCGCCGCACAAAAGCAGTACCTGCGCCTGCGGCAGCGGCTTATGCTGTTGTAATAGTGAAATCAGGTTTTCCGGTTTAATATCCATCTGTATTCCCTCTTATTATTTTTCTAACGGTACAATAGCTAAGGTCTTGCCTAAAGGTGCAAGTATTTTTAAGATTGTACTGATTTTAGGAATAGAGGTACCGTTTTCCATTCTCGCAATTACAGGCTGCTTTACTCCGCTCAAAAGCTCCAATTGCTTTTGGGTTATTCCCTTATCCTGACGTGCCTTGATAAGTTCACCAATTAAGGCAACTCGCAAATCACTTGCAGAAATTTCT
>OQVQ01000590.1_pt1 | contig 16759 bp, 9 predicted proteins | sample 1691491 | NCBI WGS metagenome assembly OQVQ01 (sample SAMN03418252, study PRJEB22391) | human gut metagenome | biome: human-gut; feature: organic feature; material: feces | host: Homo sapiens | place: Tanzania | collected 2013-01
GGCCGGGGTGAGCTCGATACCCGCGTGACGGTGCCCGACAGCTGCGGCGAGGAAGTCGTCGATCTGGCAAATGCCTTCAATACCATGGCGGATTCTCTGGAAAAATCCGAGCAGCGCAGACAGGAATTCATCGCATCTGCCCCTCGCGTCACCTCCGCACAGGACTTCATCAGGCGTGCCGTCGCGATATTGTTCTCCTTCAACAATCCGATCAGATGATGCATCTGTTCTTCCAGCTCCGCGATCTGCTGCTTCGATTCTGCCAGCTGCGTGCGGCTCTCCGCGATGATTGCATCATAGTTTGCCGCATAGAAACGGATGTCTTCCGCGGCAGTCACAAACTGCTTGCCGCTCTCTCCGAGCCTTCCGGCCTCGATTGCCGCATTCAGCGCGAGTATATTCGTCTGGAATGCAATATCGTCGATGACCTTGATTATCTTTGAGATCTCAGCGGACGAACGGCTTATATCGTCCATGGACTCGAGCATCTTCTTCATATCGCTGTTGCATGCGCCGATCTTTTCGGATATGCTGTCAACAAGCTGATCTGTAACGGCAGCCGCTTCCGCATTTCTGCCGACCTTCGTGTTGATATCCTCAACCTGAAGTGACAGTTCGGTAATAGCATCCGACTGACTCGATGAACCCGCACTCAGGCTCTGTGCCGCAGATGCGACCTGATTTGCGCTTACATTTACCTGTTCGGACGCTGTAACGATCTCCCCGAAGGTATGGCTGAGATCCGCAAGAATTGTATTGAAGCTTTCGTTTATCTTCTCGAAATCGCCCTTGAACTCATGCTCGACAGTAAATGCAAGATCTCCCTGAGCGATATTGTTCAGCGCTTCCGAAATATCCTCAATATATGTACGCAGGCTGTTTACCGTTTCATCGAGCGAACGGCAGAGCGTTCCGACCTCGTCCTGTCTGTTCAGAACCTCTACGGGCGTATGAAGATCGCCCTCGGAAAGGAGCTTCAGACGCTTTACGCTTCTCTCGATAGGATCTGCGATGTTATGCATAACTATCACGATAGCAAAGAATGAAACAACGACTATTACCGCCGCAAGAATGAGCATTACAGGCAGGCTTCTTTCAAGAGGTCCTCTGAACTCGGCAGCGGGTGCAGTCAGTATTACCGACCAGTCGGTATTTTCAACAGGCGCATATGCTACCTGCGAACTTTCTCCGTCAACATTGCATATTGCTGTTCCGGTTTCTCCCGCAAGGACCTTTTCGTAGATAGATGCGAGCGGCTTGTATGAACTGTCGTTCTCTGCAAGAGTGAGGGCATTGAAGCCTGTGAATGTGTTTTCGATTATCGGATCGGCAATAGTGCGTCCGTCGTTATTTATGAGGTATGCACGTCCTGTTTCGCCGAAGTTTATCCTTCCGACCATAGAGCTGAGAGTTATATCCTCGTAAACGATAACAAGATCGTAGCTTACAACTCCCGAGAAGGAATTGACTGCCACCATAAATTCGGCTGATGTTCCGTCAGCTGTCGGCTGAGGAGTCGATATCATGGGCTTTTTCAGCGTTTTTGCGTCCTTGTAGACCTGCTCGTCTTTTAGCTTGGCAGCTTCTTCCTTGTCAAAGCCGTCAGATGTAACGAACACCTCGCCGCTCTTGAAGAATGCATATCTTATATAGCCTGTGCCGCGCAGCTCCGATTTCAGGAATGATGATGTACTGCTCTCAACGCCCAGTGCATTGCTGCTCAGCACCTTAAGAAATGCAGTCTCCGAGCTTGATTTCAGGAGATCTATCCTTGCGCTTATGTCAGATGCTGTTTCCGTTGCAACAGGAAGCACCATCTGGTCGATGCTCTCGATTATAGCCGACTGCATCGAAACGACAGAAGTTGTCAGCATAACGAGAATAGTAACTGCAAGCATGACGCTTACATATATAAAAAGCTTGGTTTTCAGACTTCTTTTTTTCAGCCGCAGAACAGCCGGATCAAATTTTAATTTCATATTATATTCGCACCTCCGCAAACGGAAACCCGGAAACCCTGATCGAAATGATGCATGTTATCCGTTTTAATACTAAAAACTCATTGATTTATGGTGATCTCCCGCTGCAAATCCGCATATATCAATGCTTTTTTGCGGCGATTTTTTCATAATCCCAATGGTTTTTATTATAAGGCAAAGTATGCCCTTCTCTTTTTATTTCCAGTTTAGCACTTTCCATTTTCATATTCAACATTAATTTGTGAATTGTAATAAAATTAATTAAAACAGCCATATACCGTGTTCATTTTTTGTATATATTGCTCATCATTTACAATATATTAATTTTCCATATGTAAAATGTGGTGATAAATGTACTTAAACGATTTTATATATTGGCAGACATGATTTGTTAATGCAAAATTTACCGTATAACGTATAATTCAGCCGCTCGGGAGTATATAATAATATTAACAAATGAACAAGTATTCATATGTTGAAATGAACAACTAAGTCATAATACAGAAAGGAATGTACTTCACTATGAATGAAAATGAGAAAATTCCCGTATGCACCGAAGACGAATGTTCCCACCCCGATGTGGTAGCAAGCGTTGCAGATAAAATGCCCGATGAGGAAATGCTTTACGATGTTGCCGAGCTTTTCAAGGTTTTCGGAGACAGCACAAGAGTAAGGATAATATGTGCGCTGTTTGAAAGCGAAATGTGCGTCTGCGACATCGCCGAGCTTCTTAATATGAATCAGTCGGCGATCTCCCATCAGCTGAGGGTTTTGAAGCAGGCACGGCTGGTAAAATACCGCAGAGAGGGAAAAACAGTCTATTATGCCCTCGCCGATTCACATATACAGACAATATTTGACCAGGCTTTCGAACATATAATGGAATAGGGGTGATATGATGTCAACATTCTGGGACAGGATAGCCTGCATATATGATCTTAACGAATATGTATTCAACGGAAAAGTTTACAAAGCTATGCTCCATGCCGTGAAAAATGCCGTTCCCGAGGGTGCGAAGGTGCTTGAATGCGCCGCAGGAACAGGCGAGATCTCGGTTTGCATATCCCCGAAATGCAGTGAGATAATCTGCACCGACCAATCGGCTGAGATGCTTGCAATGGCTGTAAAAAAGGCAGAAAAGCATCACGCAGAAAATATCGTATTTGAGAAGCGTGACATCTTCTCCCTTGAAGATGCTGACTGCACATATGACGCAGTCATAGCGGGAAATGTGCTTCATCTTCTGGACGATCCGCAGACTGCATTCAACGAGCTTTACAGGGTAACAAAGCACGGCGGTCGCATCATTCTCCCGACATTTCTTACTGACGAAAAAAAATCTCAGCTGGCTTTGAAGCTTTACAGGCTCATAGGTTTCAGACCGCCAGCGGGATATACTGCCGATACATACGGAAAAATGCTCCGCAGTCTCACGAAAGACAGATTATGGCTGAAAAAGATAGACGGAAATATCCCGCTGGGATTTGCAATGATTGAAAAGGAATGAAAGAGTTGATCTTATGGAACTGATTTTAAACGGTCTTGACTGCGCACACTGCGCCGAAGAGATACGCTCAAGAGTTGAGAAGCTTGAAAGCGTTGAAAAGGCTGAAATGAATTTCATGGCAAAGAAGCTGACCGTCAGCGAGAAGCACGGTTCTGCCAATGTTTATGAAGATGTAAAGAAGATAATCGCTGAGGTTGAGCCTGATGTGACTGTTGAGGTAAAACAGACATCGGCAAAAAAGACCGAATATATCCTTGAAGACCTTGACTGCGCGCACTGTGCTGAGGAGATCCGTGCGGCTGTCGAAAAGCTTCCCGATGTAAAATCCGCTGAGATGAACTTCATGGCTAAGAAGCTTACTGTCGAAGCTGACAGGAATGTCACCGAAGCCGTAAAGAAGATAGTTTCCGAGCTTGAACCCGATGTGACTGTTAAGCTGAATGATGAAGTGTCCGCAAAGAAAAGCGAGGACACGGAGGAAGAGCATGAAAGCTCAGGAAAGGTAATGATAATCAGGATCGTTTCCGCAGTTGTTCTTGCGGCAGCCGGATTTATCGTCGGACTGGTTTCAGATGCTGATATCGTAAAGACTGTCCTTATGGTCGCTGCTTATCTCATCGCCGGATATGATGTTCTGCTGAGAGCTGTGAAAAACATCTTCAAGGGACGTGTTTTCGATGAAAACTTCCTTATGACCATCGCATCAGTCGGCGCAATGCTTATCGGCGAAGCATCCGAAGGTGCGGCTGTTATGATACTTTATCAGATAGGCGAATACTTCCAGAACTACGCTGTTGAACGTTCGAGAAAATCCATCTCGGGACTTATGGAGCTTCGTCCCGACAGCGCAGGCATCAGAGATACCGATGAAAACGGAAACATGATAATCAGGCAGGTATCTCCCGAAAGCATTTCCATAGGCGATGTCATCGTTGTATCCGCAGGCGAAAGAGTTCCGCTTGACGGCGAGCTTATCAGTGCAGACTGCTCCGCAGATACCTCCGCACTGACAGGCGAAAGCGTCCCCAGAACATTCAGAACGGGCGACGAGGTAATGAGCGGCGTTATCAATCTTTCCGGCGTTATGGAGCTGAGAGTCACCAAGGAATACGGCGAATCAACAGTTTCAAGAATTCTCGAAATGGTCGAAAATGCCGGTGCAAGAAAGGCTCCCTCAGAGAATTTCATCACAAAATTCGCAAGATATTACACACCGTGCGTTGTTATTGCGGCTGTTCTGCTTGCAGTTATCCCGATGATGATCGACGGTGCATTCTCGGCAGACAAAATTTATCCCGCACTTGAATTCCTCGTTGTATCCTGCCCATGCGCACTGGTGATTTCCGTTCCCCTCTCCTATTTCGGCGGGATCGGCGGCGCATCGAAAAAGGGCATACTTATCAAGGGCGGCAGCGTTATGGACATTCTCAGAAAGGCTGACACAGCTGTTTTCGATAAGACAGGTACTCTGACAGAAGGCGTTTTTGATGTAACAAAGATATATCCCGAGGAAAATGCCGACAAGATACTGCGTCTTTGCGCAGCCGCCGAAAGCTATTCAAATCACCCGACAGCCGTATCCGTAAAACGTGCATATGAGCGGAAGGGCGGTACTTCCGATATCGCAAACGTTACATCCGAGGAGCTATCGGGCATGGGCGTAAAGGCGAATTACGACGGCAGCGAGATACTCGCAGGAAACAAGCGTCTTATGGATAAATTCGGCATTCAGTGCGAAAATCCCGACAGTGCAGGAACTGTTATCCACGTTGCCGAAAACGGAAAATATCTCGGATATATCCTCATTTCCGACAGGATCAAAAAGCGTTCGGCTGAAGCTGTCGCACAGCTGAAATCCATGGGCATAAAGACAGTTATGCTCACAGGCGACCGTGAAGCCGCAGCCAAGGAGATCGCCGCACAGGCAGGCATCGACCGTGTTTATGCGGGACTTATGCCCGGCGACAAGGCTGATATCCTCGGCAGGATCAAGGCTGAAGGCAGCAGCGGCATCATATTCGCAGGCGACGGAATCAACGATGCACCCGTTCTTATGGCAGCCGATGCGGGATTTGCAATGGGCGGCATAGGCTCAGACGCAGCTATCGAAGCCGCAGATGCGGTCATCATGGACGATGATCCCTCCAAGATCGCCGATGCGATCGCAATATCAAAGCGCACAGGCGGCATAGTAATGCAGAACATAGTCTTTGCGCTTGCCGTAAAATTCATCGTTATGGTGCTTGCGGCACTCGGTATTGCAAATATGTGGGCAGCTGTTTTCGCGGATGTCGGCGTATCGTTCATCGCAGTTCTCAATGCAATGCGTGCAGGAAAAGTAAAATAAAATATCCCCGTAAGGAAATAAAAATGCCCGTGTTTTTTACGAACACGGGCATGATTTTTTAAGCTGTTCAGTTATCAGAAGTCGCCTTTTTCGGGCTTAGGCACTTCTGTTGTTGTGTCGTTGTCCTCTACCTCGTCATCGATGGTGTCAAGCTCCTTTTCAACGTCCTCGTTATCCTCAGCGTCGTCAAAGGTCTTTTCCTCGGCGGGCTTTTCCTCAGACTTTGCATCATCGGAAGCAGTGTCGTCCTCAGACTTTTCGCAGCATCCGCAGCCACACTCGTCATCATCATCGAAATAGATCTCATCGTCATCGTCAAAATCATAATCATACTGCTCAAGCTCTTCCTGCTTCTTCATAGCAAACATAGCAACAGCAGCACCTGCAGCAGCAGATACCAGAGCGAGCATTGCAAGTCCAAAACCGTTCTTCATAATCTTTTTGCTCCTTTTCTTTAATGTGGATTTTCTGTCCGACTGACCCGAATTATCGGCAGCCGATTGTTATGACTATATTATATCACATATTTTACCGAAATACAAGGGACTCTGAAAAATATTTTATTGACATTTATCCCGCAGACGTTGTATAATCATATTATGAATATCTCTGGGAAAGGAAAATTAAAATGAAAACTATCGGAATAATCTCGGCAATGCCCTCAGAAGTCAAGGATATACGCGAAGCACTCGGCGAAGCTGCTGTCGAAAAGCACGGCGCATATGAATTTTATGTATGGAAAAAGGACAGCGTGACTGTCGTTAATGCGTGCTGCGGCATCGGCAAGGTAAATTCCGCCGTATGCGCAAGCGTCCTGATAAACACATTCAATCCGGATTTTATCATAAACTGCGGAATTGCGGGCGGAATGTCCGCTGATGTAAAGGTCTGCGACATAGTTATCTCGAAGGACCTTATGCATCATGACCTCACTCCCCGATTTCTCGAAAACTATCCCCCGTATCACAGCAAATTCGAGGCTGACAGCGAGCTTATCTCGATAGCCGAAACAGCTTGCGAAAAGCTTGGCTACAAGTCCCACATCGGCAGGATAGTTTCGGGCGAGCAGTTCATATCCGACTCCGCACTGAAGGCTGAGATCGTCAAGGAATTCTCCCCTCTCGCAGTCGATATGGAGTCCTCCGCAGTCGCACACTCGGCTTTTCTGAACGGCTGCAAGTTCGTTACTATCCGCTGCATCTCCGACAATGCCGACGACAACGGCGAGATGACATATGAGGAATTCGAGAAGATAGCGGCAAAACGCGTTGCTGACGTGGTTCTTGCTATAATCAACGGTTAAAATCAAACGGGAGAAATTCACCGAAATGAAATTCTCCCGTTTATTTTTCTTTCATAGCTCTCGCCACATCGAGCAGCAATCTGCATTTTTCTTCACTGAGTTCTGCGCACCTGTCCTTTATTTCGGATATTACCTGCGGGATATCCTGCTCATCATCAAAGAAATCCTTCGGAGAAATGTTCAGATAATCACAGATGTAGAGGAACATTTCCATTGACGGAAGGCTCTTCTTGTTTTCGATCCTGTTTATATAGCCGGGATTCTGACCGAGAGAAAGGCTCATGTCACGGGCTGATATACCCTTTTTCATTCTCAGCGCCGTTATTTTCTCACAAATATATGCCTCGTCGATCATTTTCCCGCCTCCGTCATCAGATGCTTTCTACATATTATTATATAATACTTCGGGCGGATTATAATTCTTTTAATGTGAATTTTTTGTTGATATATCACATTAAATAACACACACAATATTATAAAAATGCGCAGAAGCACCCGCTCCTGCGCATTTTTTCATCTATATCAAATCCATTGCGGATCGGCTGCATTACTGGTTCTCAGCCGTAGCCTCGCCGAGTACAAGTGTTAGATCAAGCTCGCTGCCGTCACGGTAAACTGTGATCTTGAATTCATCGCCTGCTTTGTAGTTTTCCTTGATCTTGTTGATCTCGTCCATTGTTGTAATAGACTCACCCTCTGCGCCGACGATGATATCGCCGACCTTTACGCCTGCATTGTCAGCAGCCGAACCGGGTTCGATAAATCTTACCATAACACCCTCGGGGATATCATAATAACGTGCTGTTCTCTGATTGATGTCCTCACCTGTGATGCCGATAAGAGGTCTGCCTGTAACATAGCCCTTGTTGATAAGATCATCAATGATAGGCTTTGCTTCATTTATCGGGATAGCAAAACCTATTCCCTCGACCTGGCTGGAAACGATCTTGTTGGAGTTGATGCCGATGACCTGTCCATAGCTGTTGATAAGCGGACCGCCGCTGTTGCCGGGGTTGATGGCAGCATCTGTCTGGATAAGGCTCATAGAATCGTTATCGGTAGTGATGGTTCTGTTAAGTGCAGAGATTATGCCGCAGGTCGTCGAGCCGTAAAGCTCAAATCCAAGAGGATTTCCTATTGCAACTGCAAGCTCGCCTTCTTCAAGCTCATCGCTGTTGCCGAATTCGGCAGGAGTAAGGTCAAGACCCGCTGCGTCTATTTTAAGGACTGCAAGATCGCTCTTTGTATCCTTGCCTATGATCTCAGCCTCATGCTCGGACTGGTCAGCAAGAACTACCGTGACCTTCTTTGCAACTATTGATGTGCCGTAATCGGAATTAACGACAACGTGCGCATTTGTGATGATGTATCCGTCCTCGCTCATCACAATGCCCGTGCCTGTGCCTGTTGCGCTGCCCGAAAGATATGAATATCCCGAATCAATGACGAATTCCGAAGAAATTCCGACAACCGAAGGCTTTACCTTCTTTACGATATCGGGGACTGTCATTGTGCTGCCCTTGTTTGCAAGCTCAAGCATACTCTTGTAGGATGAGGAATCCGTCGCTGCGGTCGTAACTGCGGAATCTACGGCATCCGCAACAGTCGTTTCTGTTTCGGTCTTGTCCGCAGCCTCAGCCTTTTCCGTGTCAGCGGTATCGGAAACGGAGGTGCCCCCGCTTATTTCCTTTTCGGTAACAGCCTTGTAGCCGCCGATCGAACCAACGGAAACGACAGCCATCAGAGCTATTATGCCCAACACCTTAGCCTTAATTCCCGAATGTCTCGGCTTTACAGTGCCAACATCATTATCATCGGCAGGATAATAAGAAACCTCTTTGGCATCGTCTTTATTGAACTTGTTATTATCCATCATATATATCATCCTTTCAGTTTGATTTCACTCTTTATTATGTCTCTCTCATTTCGTTATATATTATTTTACTCGTCAATGTGATAATTTAATGACAATAAATCGTATAATCACGGAAATAATTATGTAATAACGCAAAAAATCCGCCGAAACGGATCAAATGACCTGTTTCGGCGGATAATAATGCATGAAAGTGATGTAATTATCTGTTTCTGATCTTCTTAACTGTCTTTACTGCGGCAAATACTGCCATAACAACAACCAGTGCGGGAATAACAGCATTTGCGGAGCTTTCCGATGTGCTTTCTTCCATGATGCCCGATGCAGAAGAAATGTCCTCTGTAACAGCCATAGGCTCATCGGAGAATACGATAGCATATTCGGAAGCATGAACGAGATTAAGAGGAGCTTCGCCCTTTGCAACCATAGCACTGCCTATGAACTCCATTATACCCTTGTTGTAGTGATAAGCATTCGCATACTTTCCGTTATACTTCGAACCGACAGGGATAGATACCTCTGCGTTAAAGCCGAAGCTGCCGTTGTGCGAAAGTGAGATCTGCATTGAGTCATTGCCCTGAGCGATCTCATTTACGGAATCCTTGGGGATATTGTTTGTCTTGATATCAACATTGATATCAATGTTCTTAACATCGTCAGAGATAGTTCCTGCCTTGATGGTCCATGTAACACCGTTGGGAAGCTTGAGCTCCATAGTCAGGTTCTTTTCCTTTGCTTCGAGGAAGATGTTTGAGGAGATGTTTGTGCTGTCTGTGCTTATGCTTATGGAAACTGTTGTGTTAGGCTTTGCGTCGCTTACTGCCTGTGAAGGCTTGCTGTCTGTATTATTATCATTTTTGCTGTTATTATTGCTGTTGCTGCCCGAAGAAGATGATGATGAAGATCCGCCACCTGTGGGATAGGTCGATGAAGATCCGCCGCCTGTGGGATATGACGGATTGGAGGGATTTGCAGGTGTTACCGGCTCTGAGGGCTTAACAGGTGTTACCGGCTCATCATCAGGCTCAACTGCGGGTATAACAGTGCTGAATGAGCCGTTGTAAGCTGTTATCAGAGCGGAATCGGTCACTTCAAATCCCGGTGTGACCTTGTCTCCGATCTTAGCATCTGTCCTTGCGGCAACGCCTGCATAGATGTTATAGAACTTTAGTGACTGATACTTGGAAAGGTCAACAGCTATCCTTCCGCTGCCGTCTATCGGAAAATACAGCTCTTCCCAGCCGACATGACCGTCACCCCAACCGTGAAGAACGATCAGAACAGCCGAGCAGTCATCGGGATTTTCCAGAGTATAATCAAGAAGAAGTGCATCGTAGCCTTCAAACGACTTGCTGACACCGTTGCCGTTTAAGATATATTCCGTTTTTCTCAGATCGGGTTCGCCTGTTTTAAGGTCATAGTTTCCTGTTGAGGGATCGTAGTCAAGAAATTCTTCAACAACGAAATCGCTGATCGAAACAGTACCGAGCTGCATATTCGGCTGCTTTTCAAAAAGAGTATATTCAACATACGCAGCTGTGGAAAGCTTCAGATATTCTCCAGCGGAAAGGCTGCCTGTTTCCGCATAAATATCCTTCAGGGAAACAGTCGAGTAAATAATGTCGCCCGTGTCGCTTGCTGTTGCGGAAAATACAGTGTATGTTCCGCCAAGCTCCCTGCCGTTTGCGTCAACTCTTACTATCTCAACACCTGCCCATGGGCAGAACTTTGCATTCGGAGTGTAATTAACGCCGTCAGCGGAAACGTGATCCTTATGTCCGCAGACCTCAACTGAGGGCTTCTTAAAACCGACATTTATAAAGTCGTTGCCCTTGATCTCGCTGTAAGGTATTTTCTTTTCTGCGCCTGTCGGTACATCTACGCCTGCACTGCGCTCGGTGTAGGAAACCTCAAGCGTCAGCTTTGTTACATTTAAGGAAACAGCTGCAGAATTGTACTTTGCACCTGTTCCGATGGTAAGATGCATATTGCAGTACTGCTCAATGCCCTTATTTGCGGGAACAACAAAGGTACCGCTTCCGCTCTCGCTATCCTGATCCTGATCTGCAAGCTTAAAGGAATCATCTATGACCGATGGATCCAGATCCCAGTTGTGAAGTCCCTCATTGTCCAGTGAAAGCCATGTGTCGTTCTTGTCGGGGCCGTCAGCGGAAGCTGATATGTGTGCATAGCCCGTTGATGATGTGTAATCGTAATCGACCGTCACAGACTTTATCTCATAGTAAGCGATATTTGCACCGATGATCTTTTCAAGTTCGGCTCTCATGCTGTTTCTGCCTGCATCATCAGCTACATCGAAAACATATCCGCTGTCCCAGTCGCCGCTTGTGTCCTTCCATTCTTCCTGAGCCGTATCAGCCTCAGTATATTTAACATCGAAATCAACGCCTGTAATGGTTATTGATGCCGTATCGGAATTTGACATAGTTGCGCCGCAGTTAAATGTAAGCTGAGTATAATTTGTCACGGAAGCGGGGCTTGATATCGTGCCTGTTCCGTTGCCGGAAGTGATCGTGAGATCGGCGAACTGCGGTGTACTGCTGTTGTTCAGGTCGATCCAGCTGCCGTCAGCGTCAAATCCGCCCGCAGAGCAGAACATAGATACATCTGCCGAAACATCATAAGAATAGTGTACCGTGAAGCCCGTGATAACGAAATCGTCACCGACATTGCTGTCCTTTGCTTCGATCGCAGCCTTTATGGCATCCTTGCCGATCGAAGCAGTTGACGATGATGAATCATTCAGCTGAAAGATATTGGCTTCATCGCTGAGATTTACCCAATCATATGTATCATTTTCCACTCCGCTGCTGTCAAGTGTCATTACTTTGTTTGCTGTCACGGAAACCGTTTCGGTCTTCGTTGCGGGTTCATCGGGAAGGCTGCTGAAATCCACGCTTGCGCTGAAATCCGATGGCAGCTCGACTTTTGCAGTCTTTTCATCGGCTGCGTCTGCCTGTACCGCAGGGAATGCAGCAAGACAGCCGAGGGACACAGCTGCGGCCGTTGCCAGTGCTGATATGCCTGTTTTCTTCATAATAATTCCTCCTTGCAATAATGTCAGGAAATTTGTGCCTGAGATGTTTTTTGTATTACGCAACCATTATAGCACATAGCCATCGGTTTTTGGTATGCAGATCTGCACAATATTCCGCAATCGGAGAAATATTTTATAAATGCAATGTTTTTATTGATTTCACAAACACGTTTTTTTCAGCGGATTATAAAAATAAAAAACCATTGAATTATGACAGCTTGTGTCCGCACTCCATGCAGAACTTAGCAGTCGGTTTAAGGATAGGCGCACCGCACTCCTCGCAGAATCTCTTCTTTGGGGTATGCTCCGGCTTAGGCTCAGTCTTTTCGGCTGCTTCCTCCTTGACCTCATCGGTCTCAGCAGGCTTTTCGGCTTCCTCGGGTTTATCCTCAGCCTTTTCAGCCTCTTCGGAGCTTTCCTCGGGTTCGGAAGCTTCCTCAGCTTCTTCTGCCTCTTCAGCTTCAGCAGGCTTTTCTTCCGTTTCCTCAGCCTTTTCGGTTTCAGCAGGCTTTTCCTCGGCAGCTTCGGGAACAGCTGCTTCTGCTTCCTTTACCTCGGGAACAGGCTCTGCTGCGGGTTCCTCGGCTGTTGCTTCCTGCTTTGTTTCAGCGGATTCCTCAGTGGGAACAGGCTCGGAAACAACATTCTGATTATGCTTTTCCGCTTCGGCAGCTTCCTGTATCTCAGCAAACTTGGCAGCAGCTCTTTCCTGCTTTATGTAGCTTATGAACAGAGTCAGCACCTTTGCGGCATTGTCGATATTTGCCTTTGCTATACCGCAGGGGATATCGTAGGTCTTGCCGTCCTTCTCCTTGAGTTCAATGGTCGGCTGACCGAAAAGTGTCTTTTTCGGGATAAATTCAACTATATTTTCAAGCGGGATACGGTCGAATTTGCCCTGTGCGAATTTATAGTATAAATACTCACTGGTGATAGTAAATCCGTCATCGGCAACGCCTGCCTTGCTCTCGTGGATAAGCATCGGGATCTCGTATCTTCCCGGGCTTACATACTTCTTGCATACATCGCCGAATTTCAGGTCAAATACCTTTGAAAGTCTCGGAACATGGAACTGAACATTGGAAATATTGTTGTTTTCCATGATCTTGATGAGCTGATCGACATATCCGTCAGCCTCAACGCTCTTGAGCATGATAATATGCTCGTCGATAGCATCAAGGTAGCGGTTCTTCGCCTCTCTGTCGATATCCATGGTATCTATCTTGACCTTCAGATCATTGGTCTGCTTCAGATTCAGTGCGCTGAGGTTTCCGCATACGCCCTGAAGTTCCTTATCCTCGATCTCATGCAGCTTTGCGGTAACCTTGTCGGAATATTTCTTTTTAAGCTCCTCGGGACAATTTGAACCGTAGGCATTGATCTTTCCGAGAGCTTCGTTCAGCTGATCTCTGGACATATTGTCGATATCGGAAACAAGGCTGAACAGATAATTCGAGTGAAGCTCGGTGATATGGGCTGTGAGCTGCTCGATGAACGGCTCGGAAACAGCTTCGTCAAATCCGCAGCCCCTGACCTTTTCAAGTGCTTCTTCGGATCTTGCAAGATCGAAATCGCTGTATCCCGTACAAATGCCTTCCAGCTCCTTCAGGCGAAGAGCATTTGCCTGCTGATCTGCCTTTTCCATGCATGCGGCATATTCTTCCTCGGACATCTCGGACTTCTTAGCCTCGATATCCTCCTTAAACTTCTTTATTCCGTCGAGATCAAGCTCGCCTACACTGCCGACAAGCTTATCAAGCTCAGCCTTTTTAAGCTCAGCGATCCTGCCGTCGATCTTCGCAAGCATATCGTCATATCCGTCAGCGGACGAGAATTCGGGATTTTCTGCGATCCTGTTCTTAGCCTCGGCAAGAGCGGCGATATCCATATCCGAGATATCTCCAACAGTGTCGGCAAACTCTTTATCGAGGATATCCTTCTCTCTCTTGTCAAGCATAGAAAGATACTTCTCGACAACTTCGGGAGCATAATCGCCGTCATTGACAACGGGACGAAGCTTATTGACATCATCTCTTGTCATGCTGTCGATATTTTCAAACTTTTCGGCAAGCTGTTCAACAAGTATCTCAGACTCACGCTTGTCGATCTTATTTTCATACGGTGCGATAAGGTCGGGAGCATATCTTCCGCTTTCAAGGCGCATACGGAGAAGATCGAGCTGATCCTGATTCATATCGCCGATCTCAGCGCAAAGCTCAACAAGTTCAAGGCTCTGAAGCTCTCTTTCCCTTGTTTCCACCTTGGCAAGATATTCTTCTGTCTGCTCGGGCGCATAGCGGTCGCTCGACAGATTGAGCTTGAGGTTTTCAAGCTGCTCGGAGGTCATTTCGGAGACATTCTCGCAAAGCTCGGCAAGTTCAAGGTCAAGCAGCTCACGCTCACGCTGAGCGACTTCCGCAATATAATCTCCCGTCATTTCCGCAGGATATCTTCCGCTGAACAGAGCCTCCTTGATCTTTTCAAGCTGTTCGGAGGTCATCTCGGAAATATTGCTGCAGATCTCCGCAAGCTCATCGGAAACTATGTCATATTCACGCTCTTCAACAAGCTTCCTTGCATTTTCCGACGCTTCCTCGCTGCAGTTTCCGGAATTTATTATCTCACGGATCTCAGCAAGTCCGCCGTTGTCCATATCAGCGATATCTTCAAGCTTCTTGTCGAGATCTGCATCATTCAGAGCGATCTCTCTCAGGCGGATAGGCTCGCTGTACTTTGAAATGAGCATTTCATCATATTTATTCTCGGAGATGATCTTTTTAAGCTCATCGATCTTCTCACGTCCCGCTTCTTCGATCCCGCTGAATACTTCCCTGATCTCAGCAAGAAGATTGCGGTTTTCAAGGGAATCAATGGAGCGCAGCACCTTTGCCACATATTTATTGGGATATTTCTTTTCGCTGATAGCATTCCTAAGCTTTTCAAGCTGATCGTTCGCCATGCTCTCCATGCCCTCGCAGAGTGCCGCAATATCGCTTCGGATAGAATTCTCGCCGATATTGTCAAGCTTTCTGAGGAAGTGTCTGGAAAGCACCTTGTCATATCCGCCGCTTCTGATCTTTTCGGCAAGTGCGGAAACAGCACTTCCGTCGAGCTTGTCGGCATCTCTGCACATTTCGGTGAGAGCATCTCTCTGAGCGGATACCTTGTAGTCCTCAGCCTTTTTGAGGAACGGCTTCTTTATGTATTCATCGCAGTCCATAGCGCCGATCTTTTCGCAGAGATTATTGATCTCGGCTTCTGTCATGAACGGCAGCTTCAGGCACATCTGAGAGAGTGTGTTCTTTTCGCTGTTGTTCATTGCGACCTTTATCTTTACGAGATACTTCGCAGCAGTGTGATTGTCAAGCGGCATCGAACGGATATAAGCACGCAGATCGGACAGCTCCTTGCTGGTCATAGCGGAAAGATCCGTGCAGAGTTCAGCAACGTCAGCCTCATTCTTTGCAGCCTTCTTCATATCCTCAACAGTGTCAAAAACGGTGCCGTTGTAGGTCCTGCGCTCTCTGTCCATCATGTCGATATAGCGTTCGAGCCGCTTTACCTCATCTGTTTCGCCCAGACCGTATTTATCGGAAACAGGCTTTAGAACGCTCAGGATTATAGCAGCCTTGTCATAACCGGCAGTGATCTCACCGTCAGTAAGCGCATCGGCAAAATATTCACGGGAAACATAGTCCCTAACCTCGTCCTGCGAAAGCGGCTGTATGCCCCAGAACTCACAGATAGGCGTGATGTCCTCTTCGGGGAATCTTGCCATAGCAAGGTTGAATACGGCGGGATTGCAGGGACGTTCGCCGAGGAGAGCAGCCAGTGCTTCCTTTTCCTCATCCTTTTCGGAAAGGGGTATGCACTCAACATTTCTCAGCTTGTTCCTGTATTCATCCGCATCATGATTTACATATTCAAAGCCTATTCCGCCCTCCTTTTCAAGATAGCGGAGAAATGCCAGCTTAACACAGTCAACATCTTCATCCTCCGAACGGACATCGATAACATCAAGCTGCTTCTTTACATTTTCATCATCGAGCTTTGCTGTAAGCGGCAGGCAGTAAACGCTCATAAAGCTTTCCTTTGATACGCTTATGCCCTCTTTTGTCAGATATTTTGCGAGGATATCCGACAGATATTCGACCATGCTGAAGCTGTATCCCGCAGCATAAATAATAGTCAGATTATCCTTCATTGTGCTGACAGCATCATTCAGAGCCGCAAATATCTTGTTTACGACCTCCTGACGCGCATCATTCTTATCAATAGTGATCTTTCCGCCGAATGCGTTTATCTCAGCATTTCCCGCAGCAGTCAGCGACGGCATGGCAGCAGCGGTGTCAGCAGCATATTTTTCAAGCTTTGAGCCTATGTATTCCTTATTGAGAACAAGAAGCTTGGAGGGATCAGCCTTTTCCCAGAAGAAGCTGTTGTAGATCTTCTTGAAGCAGAGGACCTTGTTTGTAAGGGGCGTAACAGGGGCATACATTTTGCCCTTTTCCCTCATGTATTCCTCACTGATGACAACGGTGTCGTTCTTTCCGTTTATCATCCAGTTTTCAGCAAAAAAGGCATCTTCATAGAGCAGATCGGTCAGATACACATGGCCGTTCTCGGCTGCGATCCTTCTTGCCTCCTGAAGATTAAAGGTATCCCAGTCGAAACCTTAATATTATTTAAAAC
>OQVQ01000594.1_pt1 | contig 16689 bp, 24 predicted proteins | sample 1691491 | NCBI WGS metagenome assembly OQVQ01 (sample SAMN03418252, study PRJEB22391) | human gut metagenome | biome: human-gut; feature: organic feature; material: feces | host: Homo sapiens | place: Tanzania | collected 2013-01
AGTTCCTCCTGACCTTCCTTTGAGCGCGGCAAATGAATGATTACTTCCATAGAATTTCCCCCAATCGGGCATAAGGCCGGGTGCATATTAGTAAGATGGTCAACACAGAATGAGACAAGGGTTAATTGCATAAACCGCAGGGCGCACCGCAGATGATTGTTACTCGAGGACAGGATCGTCTGCAAGGGGTTCTTCGTTTTCCTCCACAAAATCGGCCTCTGCAGCAGCCTTTCCAGAATGAAGCTTCGTCATTCGCAAGGTGTACTTGCATTTTCGGTTATAGGCAACGAGCATAGCTTCAGCGTAGCAGAGAGACCCTGCTCCGCGCTCTTTAGCGGTACGAGACAGCTGCCGAACAGACATGAAGCCAACCCTCTCCTTAAAGGTTTCATCACGAAGCTGGTCACCAAATGCTACGACCATTCTCGCAACACCAGCTAATACATTTGCCCCCAGAGAGTCGATATCCCCCTCCCATGTACCAACGCAGAGCCGCAAAGTCCGGTCAAGCACATGGTAACCATATTTGGTGTAGATTCGCTCCAGCGTGGCGACCGCACAGATCACGCCATATGCTTTGGTCGGCCCGATAGAAAGACCATAGGACTCAACGAGCCGCTTAATAACAAGCTGCTGCTCATTCCCTGCTTCGATATTAGCCATGAATATCTCATAAGGCTTCAACGGGCGCACATGCTTCATCTGATTTGCAAAAATGTCTGCTTCGTTCTTGTAATCTAAGCTGTCATAAATCATGCACCAAACAGGAGTCTCCCGCGAACCGGATACAGTAGCAACGATCTCTATGGTGTGCTGACCATTAAAGACATAGTTGACACCATCACGGCGGCTCACCTTTACCGGGTTGATTTGGTTCAGGTCGAAATCCTCGATGGCTTTTTCAACCTGTGCCTGAGACAATGGCCGCTGGTATTCCTGATTAGATACGAGATTTTTGATTGGAATCTGCTCGAAGTGGACATTCGGAACAAATCTGCTGAAGTCTTGCATTAGTCTACCTCCCTGATTTCTGAGAGCATCTCGGACACCTTCTCCTGTAGTGACAACAGCGCCTCCTCAAGTTTGCTTTTTGCACTCGTTGAAGCGGCGTTCATATCCGCATTGTTTCTGGCTCGCTCGATGGAACTGACCCATGACGGAACGGTCAGAGTCAAACCGGCGATTTCGGCATCCGGGTCGTGCATAGGGGGAATTTTGATAAGAGGTAAAGTTTCCTGCATAGATTCGACTGGCTCCTCATCTGTATCAGCAAATTCTTTTCGTGTGTCACTGTAACTGGTGAACGGGTGCTGTAGGTCTTCGGGCCTTGTCCCGATTCGCCTAATCTCTTCCGGCGGCATTTTCGAAAGGGCCACAAGGTTCTCGTGAGATATTTTGAAAGTGCCAGAAAGCACTTTGCCAGGAAGTTCAGGGTCTGCCTGTCCAACAACGTCTAACGCCTTACTGAAGATTGCATACTTCTGCACAGATCCAGTAGATACATTATATTGAGCGCTGAACTTCTGGGCCGTGCGCCGAAAAGTCTCGCCTCTCTCACCCTTGTTTCTCCGCTTATACTGGTTGAACCCATTGACGTTGGGCGGATGCTTACGCGCTACTTTCTCAAGTTCATACTGCTTTCCAATGAGATATCGTCTGGTTTCCTCCGTGATATTTCGGCGACCGAGCTGATTGCTGCAGATCCAGACAATCGCTTGCTCCCGGTTCTCAAATGGCATCTTCCGTACAGCATAGGGAATATGGAGTCGATTGCATATCTCGTAACGGTTATGACCGTCAATGATGATGTCATTCCATGTGACGATTGGCTCTCGGCAGCCGTCCACTGTAAGATTTACTTCGAGTTGAAGATACTCATCTTTTCGTAATGGCCGAATGAGCGTCTTGAATTCCGGGTCGATCTTCAACACTGCAAATCCTTTATCCATCGATGGGCGTTCTCCTCTCATTTTTCTTTAAGGTTTTCATGGAGAAATAGGCTACCCTGTTTGCGACATCCACCTCTCCGGTCATACGATAACTGTACTGGAAGTCGAGAGTACCGATCATGTTGACCAAAGCGCACAGTAGTGTATTGCTGTAGAACTCAATGGAATAATGGCGTGGCGTCTGAACCAACTTCACTCTGTTAGCGGTGCCGCCATCGAGTGGTTTATCTGAGCCAAGTACCGCAATAAACATTTCCTCTGGATTGACCAGAAATTGAACATATCGCGGATTCCCCATTTTGTTCAGGGTAGATTTATGTATGCGAAAGCGATTCCACTTTAAGTCAATGGTCATGATCGCGCTGTTATCCGTACTACCCATTTACACACCCCCCCTGCACAGGTGCCTCTGGTTGATATGCGGCCTGAACTGGTGTGACACTTTCCTCAGAAGTCGTTGAGGACACTGTGTTATCCTTGATCCCATAAATCGCGTATCCGTCAAAGATATTGATCTGCAGAGATTTCTGGTGTTCACGATAAGGAAGTCCGAACTGATCCTTCCAACCGGATGGGAATACAGGGGTTCGCGCCGTCTTGGGCTTGCCCCCGTCCTTTGCAATGCGCTGATAGATCTCCGAAGCATTCAAATCGAATACGATTAGATACTCGCCGTTGGCGTGAATGACCTTGCCAAGCAGTTTGTACCTGTAATCAATATTCCAGTTCATCAGCTCAAAGAGTTTTGCAAAGAAGAACTTACCCGTTACCTGCCGAGGTCTCCGTCTCCCACCAGAGATGTTACACCAGGCGAATGCATCTCGTTCTGACTCGGCGCATGGACGCAGCGCAAGAATGCGTGACTCCTGATTGATCAAGAGCTGAGCGCAGTCCGCACGGGGAAACTTGTTCAAGCAGGCAGTATTGACATAGACTTTGTAATTGTTGAAGGTGATAGACGGCTCGAAGGTATGAGCAAAGAACTCCCTGCGAACCACCTGATACCCTTCAAAATCAAAGTCATCACTAAGCTCGATCACATCTCCCGGCGCCGATGCGTCGATAGTCATTGGCGTGTCCGCGTCCTCCACAAAGGTGATGGTAGTTTCATCATCGACATTGCCGGACTGAATATCCTGCAGCATCGGTGAGATGAAAGAAACCTGATTTTCTACTTCCATTCTGCTCTCCTTTCATTCCTCTCTGACAAGCTCCAGTGTATCTCCAATCTGGCGTAGGCTCATGCTGAGATAGCGACAAAGCCGTCTGAGTTGCTCCGCATTATACTCTGCCATGATTCCATCCTGCTCGGCTTCCGACAGATCAGAAAAGCATCTGTTGACATGCTTGCCATCACGGACTACGCGGTAATACACGCCATCAAGATTCCGAAAGACCGGGATATCGGATTTTTCAGGCATCGAAGTTCACCCCTTCCAACTGCTTTATGGGCGCTAATTGTTCGGCGATAAAACGCTGCATCTCATCGTACTTGGTGACTTGAAGTTTTTCGCCGGTTTCAAAGAGTTGACCTTCCAGCCAAAGCTTCCAGGCATCTTCACTTTGTGACTCCAACGAAGATGAGGTAAGCCGGTGGGAATAGAAGTCGCTGCCAAATTTGTCAACCAGTTTCTCAGGAACTGCTCGGATGCGCTTTCCTGATACGGAAAGAGGTGAAAGGCTGCCACTTCCATTGGCGAGAGAATCTGTTCCCGTCATAAGATAGGACTGGATAAATATCTCAGGTTCACTCAGATCAAATAGGAATACCGAATCCCCTTCGTTTTGGAGGAGCTTACCATAAGCCCTAAACTTATAAGCAGTTTCCCAATCGAGCAGTTCAAACAGGGTTTCCCCAAACGCGGAACACGGTATCTCCTTGGCGTAGTATTTTCCATCGGTAGGTCTTGACCACTGTACGAATTGGCGCGAGTCCTTAGAGGCACGGCGGACAGCAAACTTCCGCAAACCCGGATGGATCAGCAGCTCAACTTTACTGTCCTTTCCAAACTGCCTGACACAGTCCGTGTTGAACTTGATTGTCTTACTTTGGAATAGTACATACGGCCTTTTATTCGCATCAAAGAGAGAGACATTCGTAACTTCAAAACCGCGCAAGTCGAAATCTCCTGCCTCCACCTCGAAAGTGGAGTTGTCCTCCGTAGGCTGACCGTAATATGTATCGTCTGTGTAGACGCTCATAGAAGCCCGCAAATAATCAGCCGCCTTGAATCCCGCCCATTTGGGGATGATCGTGACAAAGCCTTTTAGAATACCAGAATCGATCACACGAAGCTCCGGCAGAATAGATTTTCCCCCATACTTTGCATTGTTGATCATGTGCTGGACGGCTATATAGTCATCCCTCGACACGATTGCCTCGTGTTCTCCTTTATACAGGCTCTGCTGCCTTTCTCCTCTGTTTTTCTTAGACTTATGACTGATCACATCAGGCGTGAATGTCTTTCTTGTGAGAACGTCACCACAATGCCGCTCATTCCTCAAGACCTGAATAACGGTGCCGGAAGTCCACTTGGAATTACCAAGGAATGTCCTCTTACCAAGCGTCTCGAGGGCCTTTGCAATATGAGATGAAGAGTATCCAGACAGATACATATAGAATATGAGCTTCACGGTTGGAGCCTCGTCCGGGTTGATCACCAGCTTCCCATCAGCATCATGAGAATAACCCAACAGCTTGGGCGTCAGAGGGAGGCCTCCATTTAACCGCTGAGCAAGCGAAACTTCCATACTGCGGCTTCGGATGCGGGACTCGTTTTCCGCAATGGAAGCCAAAAAAGACAGCGGCATGTTTGTATCCTCGTTCAACGAGAAGATGCATTCACTCTCGAAGAAAACGCCCACTGGATTGCGGAGCTCCGCAAGATTACGCACCATAGTAATACAGTCAACGGTATTTCTGGCAAGACGCGAGACTGATTTGGTGATGATCAAGTCGATTTTTCCGGCTCTGCTGTCAGCGAGCATTTGGTTTAGCTCAACGCGGTGCTTTGTCGAAGTGCCTGAGATTCCTTTGTCGGCATAGATCTTTACAAGCTTCCAATTAGGATGCTTCAAGACGAACTCCTCATAATAGTTCTTCTGGAGTTCATAGGAAGTTTCCTGACCGAGATTATCCGTTGAAACACGGACATAGACCGCAACACGCTGATGGATATCGGCATCGTAAAAGTCGACCTGCTTCTTTGCCGGATAGATGACATCCGGCTCTCTTCGATTTGAGTATCGCTTTTTTACTTTCTCGCGTTCTGCTTGGTCAGCTGCTTTCTTGGCGGAATTACTCATGGAGAGCACCTCTCACATCCAGTTCATCATCGGGCAAGATCTTCCAGTCGGGTGTTGGGAGGAAACAGGGCTCCCGAAGGTCATCACGATAATACGAGGCTAAAGTGTATAGATCTTCTGATATGAAGTAGATGCCAACAGGAGGCTTGCGAGCCGCGAGCATTCTTGCGCAAATCGTCATTTCTTGGGCATCTCTGGACACATTGCTGACCTTCTGTGTGATTATGAGATCGACTTTTCCATCATCACAGTCAGACAGGAGTTCAGACCATGCCGTAGAATTCTCCATATACGGAGCGGTCGATCCATTGTCAATATAGAAGCCCACAAACTCCCACATAGGATACTGAGCCAGCGTAGCCCGAAAAACCTCTTTGTTGCGCTCGAGATATTCCTCGTCTCCATATTTTGTCTGGTTAAAAAAGCGGATGTACACCGCAACCTTGAACGGGATCTTAGGGTTAGGTGTTTCATGACGGATTGTTTTCAACCACTGCCGGTGTTGTGCCACAAGAGGAGATACCATGTTTTCTCCCAGGCACAGGTCAAAGGAGGGATATTCAGTCTCTTCGAGTCCTTGTTCAGTACCTAAAGGCAGCAGTTTCGTGTTTTCCATGTTTTCCTCCCGTATTTGGGCAAGCCCTTTTGGGTGAATTATAGGGAAAATGCTTAAAAATAAGAAGATACCATAGGTCAGCATCTTGACCTATGGTATGGAAATGGCAAAAAAATTATCGGATTGGTCACCCAATCCGATAATTAATCATTATTCTGCTTCTTATGCATGGAGGCTTTGACTTCTCGGACGATATTCAGGATGGCTTCCATCTCACTGGCCGAGCAGTCTTCAAGGAGCTCCGCAAACTCACCTTGATAGATTGCTTTGACCTCCGGTACATCTGGGCGGAGCAAATAGTCTGCAGATACCTGAAGGGCTTCCGCCACTTTGACGAAAGTCTCAAGTTGCATTCCCGTTTTTCCTCGTTCGATGTTGCTAATCAGCGGCAGTGAAACAGAAGCTTCGACTGCCAAATCCGCCTGGCTCATGCCTCTGCTGGTTCGAACAGCTTTGATGCGTGAGCCGATCAGCTTCAAGTCCAATTGTTCATACATGACCAGCTCACCTCTCCTTTGCCGGATATAAGCTATTGAATATATTTTAAGTTAGTATATATTATGCAAAGGTCGAGTTTATATAACCGTCCCGCTATAAAATAGCGGTTCAAATATAATTGAGTTGCCAAAATTTTTAAGGAGGTTTCTCTATGCAACTCAATTACTATGTCCTTGGCCAAAGAATCCAGAAGATCAGGAAGAACAAGCGTATCTCCCAGGCGGTGCTATCCACCATGATCGACAAATCCGCTGGATACATCAGCTATCTCGAGTGCGGTACAAAGGTTATGAGTCTCGAAACTTTTGTTGGCATCGCCAATGCGCTGGAGGTGTCGACTGATACGCTCCTGAACAGGCAGCTCACGGGTGCGACTGCGATGTCTAATGCCGAGGCGCAGAAAATCTTTGCCAACTGCACCCCGTATGAAACCTATGTCCTGTTGGATGTGCTGAAAACAACCAAAAACGCACTTCGCTCGCATCACCATCTCCTCAAAGATGAATGGTAATCATTTTATCAACTGAATACCAAATAGCAACAGACCACAGGTTAAGAGATTGACCTGTGGTCTGTTGCGTGCAAAAAACGATTATGTTTTCACCCAAAACGATTATGATTTGGGCTTTTGCGAGATTTTCCATTCTATTGATGCTATAATCCGGTCAAGCCAGAAAGGATGAGGATGAATGATCTATTACACCGGCGATATTCACGGCAGTGCGAAAGGAATCGCCGCTTTTGCCCAACACTATGAGCTCACAGAATCGGACATAATCGTCATCCTTGGTGATGTCGGAGCGAACTACTATGGAAACAGACGAGACAGGTATTGTAAAGATGACCTTGCCAGAATGAAGCCTACCGTGTTCTGTATTCATGGAAACCATGAACGGCGTCCGGCCACACTTTCCGGCTATAAGCAGAAAGAGTGGAATGGTGGTCGCGTTTGGTACGAGGATGATTATCCAAACTTGCTGTTCGCCAAGGACGGCGACATCTTCATTATGGATGGGATCAAGCACTTAGTCATCGGCGGTGCATATAGCGTAGACAAATACTACCGATTGGAAAACAACCTGCTGTGGTTCGCGGACGAGCAGCCCTCGGCAGAAATCAAAGCCTATGTGGAGGAGCAAATCGCTAAGCATCACATTGATATCGTTCTCTCCCACACCTGTCCCTATAAGTATGAACCACGGGATGCGTTTTTACCCATGATCGACCAACGCACGGTTGATGACAGTACGGAGCGATGGCTCGATGAGATAGAAGATAAAGCAGATTACAAGGCATGGCTTTGCGGTCACTGGCACATAGAGAAGCGGATCGACAAGCTACGCTTCCTGTTTCACGATGTTGTGTCGTTGGAAATGATAAAGCGAGGTTTCAAATGAGCCGTTTCAAGAGCAATCTCTACACAGTCGAGCGCCGAACTTGGAAAAACCACGAAATGTGCCTGATTCAAAATGATGACTTTACTCTCTTTTCAGGGCACCACAAGACGAAGATCGTCGAGGAGGATCTCCCGGAATGGTATGTCTTTGGCCGGTACTATAAGATGTGGGGCTTTCTCTCCACAAAGGGGATTACCGACTTGCGGTACATCCCGAACCTGTGGATCAACCATTTCCTAAAGGATGACTGCCTCCTGATCTCCTATGGCGGAAAGATCGAGGAACAGCCAGACAGTAGTGGCTTCGAGAAGTACAGTGGCATTGATGAGCGTGTGTGGGGCAACGAGATCCTCAATGTTCTGAAAGGCGCTGAGAAGTTCTCGGGGTACGATATAGGCTCTATCGTGGAGCAGATTCGAGAGAAGCAGCGTATTCTCATTGAGAACTACCCGGACGAGTTCGGACCCCACAAGTGGAGTTTTGATCTCGACAAATGGATGGCAGAAGAGTACCACTCAGGCCGCCCAACCTATTACAGCAAAGCCATCACAGAAAAGAGAGAAGCAGAGCTGCGAGAACTATATGACAAAAGAGGACAGACAAATGGATGAATGCCAAAACGCAATGGAAGAACTCCACGGTATCGTCGAGGGGATCCGCAAGCTGCGCGACACAGCATACGCGCACTACTCTTTATTGGTCGAGCAGGTGCTGAAGGATCAAATCACCGACGAGCAGCAGTTAGAACAAATCATGGATGGCCTCTGCGATTTCTGCGATGAGATTCGCTTCATCGATCTTTATCGAAGCCTTTGCCGACACATCTATTACCAATATCCGCAGCTCGTAGGAGAGCATGTGGCTCTTTTCCGTGCGCTGTTTGAGGGACCCGATGAGAAATGATTTGAGAGAAGATGTATGGAGGTAACCTTCAGTGAAGGTGGCAGATACAAGTTTGCCTGCTACCGCCTCACATATGAAGAAAGCAAGTCTCCAGATAGGATTGCAAAGATCAAAGCCGATCTTGCCTCAAAGGGGAAAGATGGGTATTCCATTGCAATCACTTATGACGCATCTCCCACCCCACCAACGTGGGACACATTCGCCAATTCCTTATTATGTCTGGACGGAAGACTTGAGATGTGGAAGCTAATGCAAGAGAGTTGGCCACATCACAAAGCGGTCGAAGCGCAGAAAGGAGTGAGTAAGATGAGCACATCATATTTCATTTTTACGGAGGTTCTGGCAAATGATCAGTGGCATTGTATCAACCCCCAAGTGATGAAGTTGCTGCCTATCGAACATCTCATTCTTGTTCCAACGCTTCGCTCGGACAGCAGGTATCAGTTTGAAAAAGCATACCGACAGCTTGAGTGCGATGGACACCCGTTCACAGTAGACGAAATGTCAAGAAATCTACAGGCATCGGTGAACGACTGGCTTACCCCAGAGGACAGTGTCCGAATTGCCGTTTGCTACGATGACATCTTGAAGCTACTGAACACTTCCGGCAAAGAACATTCTGCATTTGCTCTTTGATCTGAAGTAGCTGCCTTTCAGAATGATGAATCCGATAATATTTTGGAATTCGTCTCAGTAGACGAATATCGGAAGATGGAGGATGAACTCAAGAAGGCTTATCAATATTTCGAATGGAATGACCGCTCCGGTGCGTATCGCTATTATGAGGAGATCCAAAAGAAGGTCGCCGCACAGGTCAAGGATTGGAAAGCGATAAACCCTCGGGCAGAAATCACCTCTGTCCGAATAATGCTTTTTTCAACCTAAAGGAAAACACACAGGAGGGTTTCAGATGCAATCGAATCAAGAAGCAAACCAAAAACTGATTGAGAGATTTCCGTTTCTTTTGCCCCGTAACCGCTGGACGGACAAGGTGCCAGAGGATTTCGACTATTCCTATACGGAGCTGGATTCCATGCCTGACGGATGGCGAAAGGCTTTCGGTGAGCAAATGTGTGAGGAGATCCGCGAGGAACTGGTGCATGCCAATTATCTCGACCAATACCGCATCACTCAGATCAAAGAAAAATATGGATCGCTCCGTTGGTACGACTTTGGCTGTACAGAACGGATGCTTCGTGAGATCATCCCGAAATATGAGCACTTATCTGCGAGAACTTGCATCAGATGTGGGAATCCTGCAACAAAGGTTTCTACTGGTTGGATCAGTCCCTACTGTGACACTTGTGCTGGCAAAATCAGTCATGCCGAGAGATTTATTTCCATTGAGGAATGGCTCGATAGAAGCAGCAGTGAAGTAACATCAAAAAGGAGCCTAAATGAAAAAGATACCCACTCTCTTTGAACGAGAATTTGAAAACCATCGAATTGTCCGGATACTGCCAAATATCAGCCCTGACCTTGCTTGGGTCATGGCCGGCGAAGGCGTTGCTACCATCAAATGGGACGGTGCCTGCTGTGCGGTCATCAGTGGTGTTTTCTACAAAAGATACGATGCAAAACATGGAAAGCCTGTCCCGCCTAACGCAATCAAGTGTCAGGAGAACGCAGACCCTGTCACTGGCCACTTGCCTTGTTGGGTACCTTGTGACCGAACTGCAACCGGCGACAAATGGTTCTGGGATGCGTATGACAGAGTGGGAACCGTACCCGATGGAACATACGAGGCCATCGGTCCGCATTTCAGGGCTAACCCATACAGCCTCGAAGCCGACATTCTAAAACCCCACGGGAAAGACGTCATCGAACTGGAGCGGAGCTTCGAAGGCATTCGCACTTATCTGGAAACCCATGTGATCGAGGGAATCGTCTTCTGGAAAGATGGACACCCTCGGTGCAAGATCAAGCGCAAGGATTTCGGGTTCCCGTGGGGAAGATGATTGCTTAAATTGGAAGACTCCATTAGAGGTACGGCAAAGCACTTGGCGATAGGAGGCGCACCACATGAGTAAATGGCTCGGCTACACAGTAGAGCTATTCTCCAATGGTCAATGGTTCAACATCGATCAGTGGCATCGACACGCAAATGGAGAACTCAGACACCGCTATCTGTATACTGCGCCCGAACGAGATATCTTCTCCAGCGCACATGATGAGCTGGCTCTTAGTAAAGAGAGAATCTGCTTTTCTGACCTGGCAGCAGAAACTCAGGATATCATCTGCGCAGAAAATCCAGCATTCGAACGCAGTACATTCGACTCATGGGATTTTTTCATTTGGGGCAACCTCTCTGACTTGGAGATGCTACTTCAAAAGCCTGTTGAGAATGAAAACGATGGATACATTTCAAAGGATTTACTCAAAGGGCTGCTTGTCAGGATTCAAGACCAAATCCAGATTTTTCGACAGACCATCCCGTACTTCGTGACTGATAGGTCATCGGAAATGCCAATCAGGATCATTATCTGTGAGTTGTGATTTTTTGATAGCTATTCGCTCTGAAATATGGTAATTGTTCGTGTTACAGAAAAGGAGGTGGAACACCATGATTTATGTAATGTCCGATATTCATGGACAAAAGCGACGCTTTGATTCCGTCATGAAGCAAATCAAACTGCAGCCGGATGACACTCTTTATATCCTTGGAGATGTGATAGACAGAAACCCGGATGGCATCAAAATCCTTCGTCAGATCATGGCGATGTCAAATGCCAAAATGCTTCTGGGTAACCACGAATTAATGATGATGAATGCTCTCTACTACCCACCCCCAGAGGATGAGGAGTGGCCTGAATACTACTATGAGCGCAAGCAGTCTCTGTGGTATAGAAATGGAGGCGAGATAACACATAATTATCTGAAGCACATAAAGAAAACCGTTCGTCAGGAGATATTCGAGTATTTGGAGAAGCTGCCTGTAAACATGGAAATCACGGTGAATGGCAGGCAATTCATTCTGACCCACGCGGCTCCTGCCGAGCTGTATGAGACCTACGGTCGTAAATATGAGTGTGAGCGAGACTTTGCCGTCTGGATGCGATTTGACAGTTTCCCTGTTCTGGAGGACTGTACAGTCATCTTCGGACACACGCCAACTATCCGTTTCCAGTATGATAACCCAATGGCAATATGGGATGCAAAGAGCTGGATCGGAATCGACTGCGGCTGTATGCTCCCTGAAAAGGGTGACCCTTGGTCAGGAGCACTTGGAAGACTGTCGTGTCTCCGATTGGATGATATGCAGGTCTTTTACTCCGAGGAACCTCAATACGACAATCTTAAAGAATCGGAGGAACAGCATTATGGATGATGGCAAAGTTACGATTACCATAGAAATCGATGCAGAACTGCTGGCGCAGGTAACCGAGGTGCTAAAGCCTTATGGCCTCACGCCGGAAGAAGCCGCGGTGCAGTTCTTCGAATACTGTGCCGACCCAAAGACACAGGATCATGCGATTTCACTTCTCAAAAGGTGGAAAGAGGAACAGGAAGCTCAAGAGAGGAATAGCACCAATGCTAAGTAAAGAAGGATTCTGCAAAGCACTCCAAATGATAAAGGAGCAAGAGTCCATCAACGAACAGTTCAGCAAAGCACTCGACCTGGTTGGCAATGGCCACTTTGTATTCGGTACCGAAAACAAGTATCTTCTGGCTCTTAGAGATGTTTTGAAAGAAGCGGTCAATGACCAATACGACTACATCGATTGGTGGCTGTATGAAGCGACCGATGACTATACGGTATGGGAAGCAGATTGCACCATGAAGTATTGCCTGAAAGAGCCTGAAGCACTGTATGATTTTATAACCGGTACGCTAAAGCCTGTCCCTGTATCTTCGGGAGAAAGCACATCACAGCAGGAATAAGGGGATGTCAAAATGAAAAGACTGCCGCCACTATCCGAAATGGAACGCATCGAGCAAACCCTGCTCGTCGAAAAACTGGATGAAATCCTGGAACGCATTGACAACGAAGACATCGGATTCGTAATAACAGAAAACGGTCTGCCGGATATGGTCCTAATACCATTCCGCTGGTTTGCCGAGAACTTTCCGGATGAAGTGCCTGACGACCTAAGAAGCGCCGATTACAAATCCGGATAGATTCCACCTCTGAGGAGCCGAGAAAAGATGGATGAGAAGTTTAACAGAATACCCGTCAGCGTCATCCATCTTGACAAGGATGGCACAGTCATAGATGTGGAAGATTACAACCTCGATAAAGTCGAACCTGATTTGTGGGCAATCAAAGGGCTGGCTGCATCACTGCTCCCCGTCATTCGAGAGTTCTATACGCACGAAGAAAATGTTCAAGCATTTGAGGCATGGCTGAAAGAGCGGGAAAATAATTCTCAAAAACACAGCAAGCGGAAATAAGTGCAAAGACGGAAATCGGAGATGCGAGGCTGTATCTATTTCGGTCACTCTTAAAAATACCCAATTCTCCGCTATCATGGGAAATTGAAAGCAAAAAAATATGGCTGAAACAGCCCAAAGCCGCTTCAGCTCTCGATTTTTCCTATTTTCAGCGTGTATCTAAATTGGTCACGCATGACAAATAGGAACCGCAAACCCATTGATTTCAAAGGGTTTGCGGTTCTTTTTGTTTTAACCGCACCCTTAAATCTCTTTGCTCATTTTGCTGTGACACCAACCGACACCAATGTGTCAGCGTCCTGCATTGTTCGGGCTTTCGGATATTTTATGTTGCGAAAGTGTGGTTTTCTGATACTCTTTCATGCTCTTGACACCAACGATTGACGCCAACCGTTTCCCTGACACCAAATGACACCATTTTCGTTGGCATGCCATACCGAAAAAACAAGCTGCTCATTTGAGGTTGTTTTTCAATTCTGGCGTGGATGGCTTTTGCTTTGACTCCAACGCGTTGGTGTCAAAATCAGCTTGCCTGAGCTTGTTTCTCGTTTGCGTTGGTGTCAGCGGTTGAATCGTGAATTTGCGGCATAGCTGTATTGGTGTCACCACTCAGTTCCAGTCCTTGGATATCCTCTACAGCGATGCTGATGGCCGACCCTTGATTACGCCGGGCATCCTCTATGGCGCTAATGGTCGGGTCTTGAGTCTGCGGTATATCTGCGGAAGTATCATCGGAACTGCCGCTTATACTGCTGCAGCTCATATAGTTGCCTCGCATTTTCTCCATGCTGATCTTCTTATGATCCGGAAGAACATGCCCATAGAGATTAAGCGTAGTTGATGCCTGCGCATGGCCCAGTACGCTCCTTTTTTGAAGTATTTGTGGTTGTGTACCAACCTTGTCTGTATCATATCAGAAGAAGTCTCTGACTTCCCCCGCAAAAGTGTGGGGGAAGTGTCACAAAACTGTCACAAAGTCGGTACGCCGGCACTTTTCAAGGTGGCCTTGACATAGAACCGCCTTGACATCCATAGCTGTGATTGATAAGATAGACGCACCTTTCTGCCGGGAGAACCGTCAGAATGAGCCGAAAATGACCCACTCATCGCGGCGGCGCACAGGCCGTCCAACATGCGAAGGAGCCTTATGAACGAAACGCACAAGCAGATTTTTATCGTCATCACACAGACGGGTACGATGCTGTCCCGTATTCTGAAGCGGATCACCGGCGCGGAGTACAACCACGCCTCCCTCAGTCTGTCCCAAGGCCTGACGAGGATGTATTCCTTCGGGCGCAGGCATCCCTATACCCCCTTTTGGGGCGGCTTCGTCATTGAATCCCCCCACGCGGGGACGTTCCGCCGCTTCTCCGACACCACCGCCGTCATCCTTGCGGTGGAGATCACCGAGGAGCGGTAGGTATCCTGACTTCATGCAAACTTCATATAAAAAGCGCCGGCAAATGCCGACGCTCCTTTTGTGTAAACGGGCGCGAAGCCCCCGTTCATGCAGCTCGGTTTCAGGCGTGTGCATTGTGACGCTTACCGGCGCGACCTGACTTATCTCCTGCCTCAGAGGAGCCTCACAGTGACCTGTTCGCGGGGACTTTGACCCACATTCCAACTTTCACCGAAACGCCGCGGCGTTTCAGACCGGTAAGCCTATTCACTTTTCGGGGACTACGGGTGCTATTATCGTAGACACCGTGCCGTTTTGCAAGAGGGAGTTTGTTTCGCGGAACGATACAAAGCAGGAGGAGTACTTCCTGTCTTTGCCAAAAAACTCCATAAACGCTAGATTTCATAAGGTTCTAATAGTACGCTTGCTCATGTATTTTTATTGAAGGTTGATCGTTTATGTTTCTCCGTTTTCCGCCACCCACGTCCGCACATAGTCCACGAATAGCCGCGTGGAGTTGGAAAGAGCCTTCTTGTCCTTGACGCCGATGCCGATGGTGCGGTAGAAGTGCAGGGGTGCGTGGCAGACCTTGATAGGCGTGGGGCTGTGGCGCACCATCAGCTCCGGCAGGAGGCTGATGCCCAGGCCCTCCGACACCATGGCAAGGATCGTCCTGTCCTCCCGTGCGATGTACTTCACGTTGGGACGGATGCCCATCTCGTCAAACGCCGCCATGATCTCGTAGTCGTCGCCCTCCTCCAGCTGGATGAACGGCTCCTCCGCCAGCGCGGACACGGGAAACGGGTCGCGGTCGGCGTAGGGGTGGTCACATGGGACGATGACCTGCAATTCGTCCCGGTGCAGGGCGTAGGTCTGCAAACGCTTCACCGACGGCAGGCGCAGGAAGCCGCAGTCCACCGTACCGTTGACGATCCAGCCCTCGATCTGATCGTAGAAGTCGCCGGTGACTACCTCAAACTCGATGTTGGGGTACACCTTCCCAAAGCTCTTGAGGATGCGGGGCAGCCACTGGGCGGACACGCTGGAGAACGTGGCGATCTTTACCAAGCCGCTGTCCATGTCCTTCAGCCCCTCCACGGTCTGCATGAGGGAATGGTGGGCGGCGCACAGCTTTTCAATCTTGGGCAGCACTGCCCGCCCGTCCGCCGTCAGCACCACGCCGCCGCGGTTGCGGCTTAAAAGCGTGACGCCCAGTTCATTTTCCAGCGAGTTGATGGCGTGGCTGATGCCGGACTGGGTGAAGTTCAGCGCCTCCGCCGCCTTGGAAAAGCTGCCGCACTCCACCGTCTTGACGAACATCTGATACTTGGACACGCTCATAGAACGCCGCCTCCTCTGCACTCAATTTGCTTCCTTATCATATCATACTTTTCCTCATACTTGCAAGTACAATTATGCGTTTTACAACTTGCCATTTCCGTGCTATGATAAGGACAACCAAACAAAACAACGATATGGAGGTAAATACTTATGGCTTTGATTTCCAAGATGAACCGCTGCGCCGTCTGCGGCAGCAGCACCGTCGTTTTCAACGAGGAGTCCCGCACCTACCACTGCGCGTCCTGCGGCAGCGACTGCGCCCACACCATGCCCGCCGCCGACCTGGCGGTCATCAACCGCATCGCCGCTTTGGGCGACCTGCGGGGCGAGATGCCGGAGCTGCGTAAGCGCTATCCCCGGCTGGACATGACCACCTGGACACGGGAGAACCGTGTGCAGGCCTGACGCCGACACCATTTCTTTTCCATACTACCTTTCCCGCGAAACGGCGTATACTACACCCAAAGAAATAGACAAAGGAGTTGGTAGTATGGCGATCATCCATGCCAATGAGACGAGCTTCAAGGAGCACGTGCTGGACGCGAAGGGCACGGTGCTGGTGGACTTTTGGGCCAGCTGGTGCGGCCCGTGCCGCGCACTACAACGTCAACCCCGAACCCTACCCCGATACGTTCTTCAATTTCCCGATAAAGTAGCACACACAAAAAAGGAGTGGCAAATCAGCCGCTCCTTTTAAGTTGCTTTTATTTTGTTCAGCCCATTATTTCGTCTATAGCGTCCGCGTATTCTTCTTTATCGCGCGCGCCGACAAGGCGGTTCATTTCCTGCCCGTCCTTAAAAAGAATAACGCAGGGAATGCTCATTATGCGGAAACGCTTGGCAAGGTCTATTTCGTCGTCAACGTTTACCTTGCATATATCCGCGCGT
>OQVQ01000596.1_pt1 | contig 16679 bp, 8 predicted proteins | sample 1691491 | NCBI WGS metagenome assembly OQVQ01 (sample SAMN03418252, study PRJEB22391) | human gut metagenome | biome: human-gut; feature: organic feature; material: feces | host: Homo sapiens | place: Tanzania | collected 2013-01
GGTGAAAAAATAAATTGGTATGATTTGAGCCTCATATTTTTGAGATGTTTTCTTCCCTCGAAGAGGGAGTATAGCGGGCTATATGACCGATGAGAGGGATGAAAACAGCCAAAAAGATGAGGTTGAAGCCTTATATTGATTATGGTACATTTTTCTCTCAAATCGTATCAAGTTATTTTTTTACCGTCACTTACTCTTCTTTCTCCGAGAATATCTCCAGTTCATGGAAAGAGAGGTAGCGCGTCTTTAGGTTGGTGGTATTGGATGATTCATCGACAAGCTGGAATACATTGTCAAACTTTATCTTGAGATACCTGAAACCTTCCTTCTGCAAGCCGATGTCGATAGGCAGTGACTTGTATATTCCGTCTGCTGCTTCCATCTTCTTCAGCGTGGCGAAAGTGTTTCTTCCTAATGATGTTCCGCCACAGGTGGCAGCCTTGTAGGTCCATCTGTCGTAGTAATCAGCTTCGGGATTTTCCTCGAAAGAGGCGAGCTTCTCCCAATTCGCATTCTGCAGATTGCTGCCTACCTCTTCCCTGCAGCCGTATATCGTCACAGCGCAAGGGAGCATGTTTGCCCATGAATTGCGGATATAATTAGGTGCCTGGTATGAGAAATTCGAGAGATTAGGCTTGCCGGAGCCGATCCATCTCATGGCATAGAAACGCAATTCAGAGACAGGACGCATCTTCTTGAGGTCGATATACATAGGTTCCGAGTCAGGTCCTGCACCGTTTTCCTTGGAGATGAAGGTATGATACATGAACGGATTCTGGTCCTCAAACCATGTGGTACCCTTGGTATCACCGTCAGTAAGATACTTCAGACCGACTTTTTCCTCCGGAATCTCAAGGGAATTGGAATATATCACATCGAAATTCTTAGGGTCAAGTCTCTCCACATTGAATGCCTGGATATCATTCCATATACGCTCTTTGACCAGGTTTCCACGATTATCCTCGGCACGCACCACGATAGTGTTGTAGGCATACTTCTGCTGTGGAGTGTAGTGACGCACGTCATGTCCCTCTGTGAGGGCAAATGATTCGAGGAGAATGGTGTCAGGCTTGTTGTCTATAGGATTGATACCGAGATAGAACACGTGTGCCATTCCTGTCGTTCCTTCCGGATTTTCATATTCCAGAGTGCAACCGCTCCATCCTGATTTCACCTCGGCATTGTTGAGGAAACATATAGGAGCCGAGTCGAGAGTGGAGAAAGAAATCTCTATAGGGCGAGACTCCACATTGTCGCGACGCACGAATGTCACCTGCGCCTTAACGTCACTGACAGCCTCATTGAATCCTGTCAGGACGACTTTATTGGTGGAGTTGCTTGCAGTCTTGAGCATATCATTGCCGTATGCGTCCTTATATCTTACGTTGATAGCAAGAACTTCGGGATCGTTAGGCAAGGTATAAGTGAGTTCTGCACCTCCCATGACAGGCTCATACGAGAATCCGTTCTTATCTACATTGGCGTCAAAAGTGGATACCTCTTCGCTACATGCCACAAGAAGCATGGCGAAAAGAAAGTAATATGCTAATTTCTTCATTGTTTTCTGTCTGTTAGAGTTTTACCATCCTTGATTCTGCACACAGCCGGAAATCATCACTTCCTCACTTGCAATAGGGAAGAAATAATCACGTGGGGCAGTGAAAGAGCGCTTCTTCCACACCACTACCGGCTCTTTGAAGTTATTATAGAAGCGTGCTTCATTGTCGCCAAGGACATTCCAGCCGTAAAGCGGAGCATTAAACTCCTCATGTGCTGTCATCCATCGACGCATATTATAGAATCTGCGACCCTCAAATGCGAACTCGATGTTCCACTCCTGGTGGATGATGTCACGCATTCCAGCCTGTGTATAGACCAACTGCGGATTGCGGGCATAGGTCTGCCATGCGTCACGGACATTGAGAATACCCGCTCTTTCACGCACTTTGTCGAGCGGATCATACACTTTTGAGTCTGGCTTGTCGAGGTATTCGTTCCATGCTTCGGCAGATGCGAGAAGGAGATCTGGCAGACGGAAGATGATGTCACCTGACTCGGAAGAGCTGCTGCTGTAGTAATCCTTGAAGGCAACGTCGGCATTATCAAACTTCTTGATGTAGTAACCAGTGAGACACTGCGGTATGCTCTCGTCAATACGCTTAGCCACTGTGCCCATAAACTGTCCCTGCATACACTCCACCTTGAAAGGTTCGAGTCCGCTTCCTATGCCCTTCTTATACCAATAAGTGTTGTGGGCAGCGATATCTGCATAGAATCTTGGCTCTCTACGACGATGCAAACTGAGCACATCTTCTCCGAGAGGCACCACGTCCTTGTAGCGTTCATCGCTCTCACGGGTGAGTGAATAGCGTGAAGGAAGCCACTGCTTATCCTCTGAAAGCGGCAGTCCATGCTCGGTATAGAACATCTCCACCATCTTCATTGATGCTCCGAAACCGCTGACACGATACTGATCATAGTAGTCCTGATCCTCTGCAAGGATGCGAGGCTGATAATATATGGACGGAGAATAGCGCTGGTGGCGCACACAGAGGAGCACTTCCTTATTCTGATAATCATAGTCCAGTGTGGACTGCTGTATGTCGCGGATGGTATTGAGCAATGGTGTAGGCCAGACATTGCTGCCCTTTACCAGTTCTTTACCGCCCTCACGAGCAATAGCTATAGCCTCATCTGCAGCCACAGCGGCGGTCTTCCATTTCTCCTTGTCGTAGGCAGGGAAGAGGAGTTCACCGTTCTTGTTCTTGAAATCAGACAGCATGTGGTTGCCATTGAAGAGCGGAGAGGCTGCATAAAGCAATGTTATCGCCTTGAGAGCAGCTGCACCTTCCTTTGAGAAATAGGTGTAATGGGTCTGCTCCTGGTCCTTGTAGTAAGGGAGATTAGGTATTGCCTCGTCGAGAAGATCGATGATAGCCTTCACCACTTCGTCGATAGGACGGCGTGGCTGCTGCATCTGCTCGATAGGAGAAGCGGCATCTATATTCTCAGGAACGAGGATAATGGGACCGTAACGGCGCATGAGCTCAAAGTAATACTGCGCTTTTAGAGCCTGGATTTCAGCTTTCCAGAGCGCTTTCTCCTTGTCGAGCATATTATATACACCGTCTATATGGGAGAGAAAGAGGTTGCAATAGCGTATGGCACCATAGAACTTGGTGTTTTTCCACACCTCGGCATAAGGCGATTGCGCCATTTGCAGACCGTCGGCAATCATAAGTCCGTTGAGAGGTTGATGGGTTGGGTTCACGATACGCATGAAATCTCCTGCCACCACTTCGTCAGTACCCCAGAAAGCCGGGCATTGATTGACGTCGGAAATATCCATTGTGATCATGGAATAGCAGGTCTTGAACCATGTGTACGCATCTTCTCTCTTCTCGAAGGTCGTCTCGATGGTCTCGATGTCATCCTCCGGCACCACATCGAGCCACGAACAGGCGGTCAAAGAGATAGAGATGACACACAGATAGATAAGGTTTACTATATTCTTTTTCATATTATGTCGTCTTGATACGGTTAGAAACTCATGTTGAATCCAAGGGAGAATGTGCGCTGGATAGGGTAATTGAAACCATTGCCTCCAAGCTCTACGTCCCACAGTTTGAAGTTACTGATGATGAACGGATTGTTAGTTGAGAAGAAGAGTTTCATGTGCTGCATTCCAATATGCTTGATAAGTTTGTTCGGCATATTGTAAGCCAGCGAGATGGAAGTACAGCGCAGGAATGAGCATTCACGCATAAAGTATGTGCTCTTACGTGTTTCAGCGCCGCTATACCAGTCTTCCTGTGGATTGTGTGCCACGATATTCTGTGGTGAAAGGCGTGGCCAGAAAGGACGATTGCTCATGTTGTCCTCGCTCCAGTGGTCGTTGTAGATGGCTGTAAGGAGCGCATGGTCATTGGCAAATGGAGAGAGCGACTTGGCATTGAGGAAGAATGAACGCTTGCCGGAGCCCTGGAAAGAACAGCTAAGCTCCCATTTCTTGTAGCTGAGGAAGCCACTGAAACCGTATATGAGACGTGGTGTCTCCGGGAAACCGATGTAAGTAGCGTCTTCCACGGTGATTACTCCGTCATCATTGAGGTCACGATACTTGATGTCACCTGGCTGAACGTCGCCGTCCTGACGTGGAGAATTGTCGATGTCAGCCTGGTCGCGGAAGAGTCCTTCAGCGATATAGCCGATAGCCTGACTGATTTCCTTGCCCTTCATGCGCTGCCATGCAGGCTTGTTTGTGGCTTCTTCGATTTCAAGATACACCACCTTATTATATGTAGCTGTACCGTTGAGGATGATGTAAGCGTCATTTCCGAACTGCTTCTGGAACTTGAGCGAGAGGTCAACACCTCTTGATCGTGTCTTTCCGATATTGTCCAATGGAGCCACTTCGATACCTACGTTGGCAGGAATGATGAAACGGCTGGAGAGGATATTGTGGCGGATTTCCTGATAAATGTCGCCCTGGAACTCGAAAAGTCCATTGAAGAGCTTTGCCTCGATACCGAGATTGACCTGCTCTGCTATCTCCCACTGGATGTCATCATCACCATAGAAGTTGACGATTCTTCGTGAAGCATTGCTTGAAGCCTTATATGCCTCTACGTCCTTCACGTTGCCTGAGCTTGTCATACCTATGTCCTGAAGATATACATAGCGCGGTGTGGATATGATACCATCATTACCTACCTTACCCCATGACAAGCGGAACTTGAGGAAAGAGAGCCATTTCTTGAAGCCCTTCATCCACTTTTCGGATGAAGCGACCCAAGCACCGCCGAATGCTGGGAATACTCCCATGCGGTTGTCCTTGGCGAATCGCTCAGATCCATTGTAGCCTACGCTGACCTCTCCGAAGTATTTGTCCTTGTAACCGTATGATCCACGTGTGGAGAAAGTGAGGTTACGCTGCGGCATTCCGTTGAGTACTGACGAGATAGCAGATGTAGTTCGCTCGTAAGCCTGGAAGACTCCGGTGAGTGATGTCTGGTGGTCGCCCCATGCAGCAGTATGATACAAGCGTCCTTCGTATGTGACGCGGTTCTCTGTAGAGTTACCTCCGCTGCCTACTCGAAGTGTCTTTGAGGCAGTGGTATTGCCCACTCCAGCGAGCTTATGCTTGCCGGTCTCGAAGTCATAGGATGCGAGATAATACTTATAAGGTGATGTCGTGAAGGCGTTGTCATAGTAACCGGTCTGCACATACGACACGGAGAGACGGAGTTCAAGTCCTTTAAGGAGTGAACTGAGGTTATGGATATACTCTGCCTTGTTGGTGGTGGAGTAACGGGTGCGCTCCTTATATCCCTGCTGGTTCATCATATAAGGGTTCACTGAGCCTGTAGCAGTGGTACCAAAGCGTATATGTGGCCAGTTATAAGTCTCATCTGCCGGATAAGTAGGTGCGAAATCCACCGGTGAAGCATTGAATGCGTATGAGTAAGCAGCTGTCTGGTCGGTGGTAGAACCATGGTATTTATCGATATTCGTCGCAGAATTGATTACGAGACGGATACCGGAATTGAGATTGATATTCAGGTTCGTACGGAAGCTTACCTGATTGTTGACGATGTTACAATCGAAGGAATTGAGCGGATCTGACTTGAGCATACCCTCATCCCTGTTGTAGTTTACAGAAGCATAATACTGCACTACTCTTGAACCGCCACGGATAGTGACGCCTGCACGATGGTTTATGCTGTAGTCTTTGAAAAGGATATTGTACCAGTCATTGGCTGGATAGACCCATGAAGGATAGCGATCAGAGCCTGTACGGCGGATTCTCTCCACGCTGTATTTTGGTGTTCCTGAGTTAGAGCGTCCTACTATGGCCTGGTTATACATCTGCATATATGTCACAGGGTCCACCACGTCGATGGTTTCTGTAGGCTTTGACATGACCATCTCATAGCGTGCGGTGGTATAAACGCTGCCTTCGCTACCCTTCTTTGTGGTAACGAGGATGACTCCGTTGGCGCCACGGGCACCATACATGGCTGTAGCAGAAGCGTCTTTCAGCACGCTGAACGACTCGATATCCTCGACCACGAGGCGTGAAAGCTCCAGTTTTGATGACTCTACGCCGTCGATGAGGATGAGCGGATCGGAGTTTGCGCTGGACTGGAAGGATGTGATACCGCGCACATAGAACTTGGTATTCATCTCTTCTTCGGTGAGAGAACCTACCAATCCGCCTGTCTGCCATGCTATCATGCCTGGAATCTTACCTGCGAAAGAGGTGGTAAGGTCACTGCTTGACGTCTTGAGGTCCTTGGCATTGACTGATGTTATGGATGAAACGACGCTCTCCTTCTTCTGCGAACCGAAAGCTACCACGGTGACTTCATCGAGGTTGCTGCTTTCCGGCTCAAGGCGAACGCTGAGCTGTGTCTTGCCTTTGATAGGCAGCTGCTCTGTCTTATAGCCGATGAAAGAGAACGTGAGGACATCATCTGGCTGTGCCTTGATGGTATAATGTCCATCGAGGTCGGACATGACACCTGTCTTTCCGGCGTGTATCTTCACGGTTACTCCGGGAAGAGGCGTACCATTTTCGTCCACCACCTTACCTTGCACCTTGATTGGTTCTTGCCTGGGATTGTCAGAAGGCTGCTGTTCTGCCTTCTCGACTTTTTTCTTTGTGATGGTGATAAACTGTCCATCGACGGTGAAAGCGAGGGGAAGATTGCGCAATATCTGCTTCATTGCCTCCCTGATGCTTGTAGCATGGACGGTACCTGTGAATCTCAAGCCTTCTAAGTCCTTGGTGACATAGTTGACTTTGTAGTTGGATTTCTTTTCCAACTTGCGGAATACTTGTGGCAAACTTTCGTTTTTCGCCACCAATTCGATTTTCTCGGTCTTCACATCTTGCGCCTCGACTATCTGTGGAGGCAGCGCAAGTAGCGAGAAGACGAATAAAAAGTAGGTGAGGACCTGTTTCATGAATTTGTGATAGAAAGGGTTTAAGGGTTTTTACACTATATACGACTTGTTAACTTTTTTTGCACCCCAGAGTGATAAAAAAATATCCAAAATAGTGCTTTTTGTATATTTTTCAGTGTTTTTCTTGTCATTTTTTATAGTTTCATGCCTATTTTTTATCCAATCTTGTTGTCTGGTTGTTTGGTTGATAGTCAAACTAAACAACAAAACACACAATCAACTAAGTGACGGTGAAAAAATAAATTGGTATGATTTGAGCCTCATATTTTTGAGATATTTTCTTCACTCGAAGAGGGAGTATAGCGGGCTATATGACCGATGAGAGGGAAGAAAATAGCCAAAAAGATGAGGTTGAGAACAAATTGATATAGTACATTTTTCCCTCAAATCGTACCAAGTTGTTTTTTTACCGTCACTAAACAACAAAACAACATTATCAATATGCTCCTTCGCCTTACGGCTCAGTGCGCACGCGCTCAAAATCAATCACGGATAACTTGGATGCGACGGATTTTATCTTTTTCACGGATTTCATTTAATTCTTGGATTTACATGGTCTTGGATTTATTTCGGATTGTATTTGCGCCTGTACGGCGCGGATTGCCTACTGCATATAGAAGTCATAGAGAGACATATCGTATAGAAATCCGCAAAAAGTCCACAGCGTAAAGAAATCCGTTAAAATCAAAGCGCCGTAAAGGCGCATAGAAATCCAAATATAAACTTAATCAAATAAAAAAATCCGTGAAAGAACAAATCCGTTGCATCCGCTTATCCGTGATTGATTTTGAACGCAGCGAGCGAGCCAAAGGCGAGCGAGTATATTTAATTCATAATTCATAATGTGCGCTATGACATATCGTGTGGTACTGTCTTCCAGACAGATAAGAGTGTGACTTTATAATATCCCGAGACTTCGTCCCGGGTTACTCTCGCTACGCTCGGTATTGGCTTCCAGCCAAAGCTACCTACAACCAAACACCACCAACCTATCATTATTTATTTTTATTTATTGATATTTTATTCCTCAACAAGGCAACCGAACAAGAGGCGCGGAACTGTCTAAAAATCAATACCTTGCAAAAGCATAGCTTTTACCTTCTGAAAGCTATGCTTTTACGAGGTAATATCTATGCTATTGCAAGGTAATAACTATGTTATTGCAAAATGATTAGGTGGCTTGCCTGAATACTCAGGGCGAAGAACCTAACTTTTCTTCCCCCTTGGGGGGACAAGAGGGGGGCTTGGAGGCTCTATTATTAGCACTCCTTACCACTGCCAATCCTCAAGACGAAATGAAGCTTCCACTTCATCCTCGATGGTATCCATGAGATTACAGAAGAAGTCGAGACCTGTCTGCTCTTCGAGATAGTCGATGCTGCAGGTGTATTTCTGCAGATCCTCTGTTGTAGGCTTTGCAGGGAGGTCCTCAGAGTGCGGCACGAGGAAGCCGATAGCCTGGAGTTTGCCGTCCTTCTCCGCGAGGATTGCCATGTAATAGTATTGTGGCACTACGAGACCATTCTTTGACTTAGGATTTGTCTTGCCGTCTGCATCGGCTGTAGGATACAGTCCATCGTTGGCTTTCTGCTTGCCAGTCCAGTTCTTTATGAGCTTATTGATGGTACCGCCCTTGGCTACATACACCTTATCAAATACGCCCTGTTGAGTGCTTCTGCCCCATTTCTGGATGAGAGCCTCAAGCTTTGCCCAGTATTTCTGGTTGAAAGAGCCAATCTGCGGAGAGATATTGGAATAGAAGAAGGTCTGATCATTTGCCTCCTTGCAATATACGCGGTCCTCAGAAGCGCAGAGGTGACCCTTGTCGTAACCGTCACTCTTGTGGTCATCTTCGGTTACCTCACCGAACTTAGCAGGAATGATAGGATCCCATTTCCAACCATCGCCACGCTTTACGTTGTCCTGGGAGGTAGTGGAATCGAAAGAGAAAGCCACCCAAGAAGAGTGTCTCATAGCAGCATTCCACTCGATAGCGAGGTTCATGATATGCTGTTTGTCATAGTCCACATAGTGTGCAGCGAAGTAGTTGGTGGTGTTGACGCGAGGAATCTCAAGCAGTTGAGCAGCCTCATCGTCGATGTCGCTGTTGGCGTTCTTGTTTTCGTTAGGACGCTCCTGCGTATCGCTTACCACGATATATTCCACTCCGACGTTGTTGCCCTCGATATACGCCACGCGCATCTTCATGAAGCGGAACACTTCCTTGTCATAATATCTTGCCCAGTAGCACTTTCCTGGCATGATATCAACGTTGGTCTGCCAGACAGTAGCGTCCTCGCTTGAAGGAAGCTTCATCTCTTCGAGACCTGCAGAAGTGGTGGTATAGAAGTCATAGTAAGCGCCAGCAAACTGTGGTGCGGCACCTTCCGTCCTGCTGATGTAGAGAGGACGTGTGAATGGGTCTGGAATCAGAGTGCTATATCCATCCTGATAGCCTGTGAAACCCTTGAGGACGATGGTCTTTGAGCCTTCTGTGGTATTGGCGATATAGCCGTTTGGCTGGCTCTGGTCGTCGTCGCACGCGGTGAATGTCATTGCTGTCACCGCCATTACGATATATAAGAAAAAATTCTTCATTTTGGTATAGATGCTTTATTATAAAATAAGGTGGAAAGAATTAAGCCTGGGTAACAGACTTTCTAAAACATTACTGCCTGACAATCAAGTGGCTGTCAGGCAGTATGTTGTTATAGATTTTATTCTTCAGTCTGTTCGTAAACCTTGAGGTTTTGGATTTCCCAAGAATGTGCACTGTTTTCAACACTCTTATACACGAATGCGATTACTACCTTCTTGTTTCCTATTACAGAAGAGAGGTCGATAATTCCAGAAGGAGCAAAGTTCCAGTCAGTGCCAGTAGGCCATCCAGGAATCTCAAGTTCAGTCCAGTCACAAGTCTTCACATCGCCTGTATAGTTGACAGAAACGAGGACCTTACATCTCTCCTTCATGAGCTGCTTAAGCTCTTCTTCTGTGTCGTAGCCAGCCATCTTATTCAAAGCATGGTCGAATGTCATTACAGGGTGCTTAGCCTTCAGGAAGTTGAATGCAGGAGTCACGAGCCAAGACTCTGACTTGAGAGTAGCGCCGTTCTTGTAAGCAGAAGCCACCCATCCGTAGTTATTGTTCTTCCATATATATGTGAGATCGCCTGTAAGCTCTGTGTTCTGAGCCTTGAGTCCGCCCTCGTCATTGATGAGAGAGTTGTCGAAGTGGGTGCTGATATTAGCAGAAATCTCATCGCCATCCTTCACGAAGATTGCGGTCTCCATAGTGTAGTTTGTAGCAGGAGCCCATACGCCATTGCTTAGGCTGAATTCCTTAGCTGCCATAGCGTCATTGGACTTAGCATAAACCACTACTGCCATTGACTCATCTACGAGGTAAGGGAACTTCTTGGCGAGGTAGATAGGGAGTGCGTTAGCAGGGTCACCAACAGTAGCAGAACCGAGCTCTTCGTAATCCTTTGGAGAGAGAACAGCCACCTTCACGTCATCGTTGGTGTAAGCCTTCCATTCAGTGCCTACGAGTCTGTAGAGTACAGCAGCGTTAGGCTGAACGTTAGCGCCTGCGCGGAATGCTATCTTAGCCTTAGCTGGAGTAGCCTCAGCGATAGTGGTAATCATAGTGTTGAGGAACTTGCCAGAGCTCTGACCGAACGCATAGCCTGTTACTGTTACAGTCTTGCCTTTGAGGTCTGGGCTGACAACGCCAGTGAGAGGGAATGAGATACTGCCCTGAGCTGAAGTGCCGTCGATTGCTATATTATAATATGTAGCGCCCTTATCATTGGTAGTGATGCTGAGCTTGCCAGTGTAGGTAACGTAAGCATAGTAAGGAGCGGTAACGTAAGAAGTGAAGTCTGCCGCTGTGAGCTCCTGTGCTACAGGCTGTGAAACCTTAGCTGTGCGCTCAAGCTTTGTAACCTTAGGAGAATTAAACTGCATAAGACCGGAGTAGAGCTTTGTATTTCCATCTACTGCAACTACGTCGCCTATCTCAACGTCATATCCCTTGAAGTTGTAAACGAGCATCTTGCCAGTGCCATCAGAGATGAGGAATCCGCGTGCATACTTAGCTATCACTACGCCTTCAGCCTTATGTTCGCCAACCTCAGAAGTGGCGAGTACGCCGATTGGGGTAAGCATTGTGCCGCCCTTTTCGCAGATAGAGGTCATCATGATGTTAGCATACTTGGTATCCTTACCTGTAACACCGATGAGATAACCTGTGATATCCACATCCTTGCCGTTGAGAGCAGGGTCAACGATGCCGGTCATAGGATATGAGATACTTCCCTTACCATTGACGCCTTCGATTTCTACATTATAATATGTAGCACCCTTACTGTTGGTAGTGATGCTGAGTTTACCGGTCACCTTGGCATACTTTACTACAGGGCTCTTCATCCAATCATTGAGAGCAGCAGCATCCATAGTCTGAGCCTTTGGATAGTTGAAGCTCTCGCTCTTGCCGGAACGTGTGATGGTAGATGTGTTAGGATACTGGAGGAGACCGCCATAAGAAGCGGTGGTACCAGTCACGATAACAGAGTCGCCCACTGAATAGTTAGGCACATTGTTAGGATATACGAGTACGCTGCCGGTGCCATCGCTCACGAGGATACCCTTAGCGTAAGTGCCTACTACCTCAGCCTTGATGGTGGATTCCACGCCAGCGCCAGTAGCGATGACTTCAGAAATCTTGGTGTATGGATTTTCTTCCTCTACAGTTCCGCCACCGATAGATGGCTCTACGTCAGAGTAAGCATAGTTTACCACGCACATTGTGCCTTCAGCAGCGCCGCTCATGTTCTCCTTGAGGATGCCAGGAATGCGGTTGAGAGTCTGCGGAGTGAGGAAGCTTGCCTTCACCTTGTCGCCCCATACGCCTTCATAGTCGCTGCCAGAGAGCTGGTAGGATGAGATATTGGCGAAGTCAGCGAGATAAGAAGATGTTTTCTTGAACTTCTTGTATGTAACGGTGAATTTTGACTTCTGGTCGGCATTAGGATACTTTGCCATGAGGTAAGCAGGGATATAGTCTTCACCTGCAATATCGTCAGTGAAGTAATACTGCTTGCCTACTTGCTTGAGCATCTCGACATAAGTCTGATTTTCAGGGTCAAGTTCGAGAGCCTTGGCGATATTAGTGGCATTGGAAGCGATGGAACTATAGTCACTGTTTTCAAGAGTCATGGTAAGATTCTTGACATCAGTGATGTTAGCGTCCTGGTCTTCGAACTGCTTCATGTAGTCATCGTCACAGGCGGTGAGTACAGAGGCGATTGCCAGTGCTGAAAGAATTATCTTTTTGTTCATTGTATTATATCGGTTTAGAAGTTGACCTTAAGGCGAATGCTGTATGTTCTGCCAGTATGGATGAAGCAAGAGATATTATCAGCAGTAGCCTCAGTAAGTGAAGCAGATGAGAGAGTGTTAGGGTTCCATGCCTTCACGATGTAGTGATAGTTGAAGAGGTTGTTGACATTACCGCTGAGAGTAGCGTTGAGGTCAGCAATCTTGAATCGGTATGACGCGTTCATATCGAAGTGGCTTGCGGCAGGGATTTCCCAAGGAGCGAGCACATTGACAGCCTTTCCGAGAGAGAGGTTGTTTCCTGAGAAAGAATAGTAAGCGTAAGCACGTCCGAGATAAGTCCAGTCCAGACCAGCCTTGAGGTACTTGGAGAACTTCACCTGAGCGCCGAGAGCAGCAGTGGTCTGTGCCGAACCGCCGACCTTGATGCCATCGAGATTGATGGTAGCCCATGCGTGGTCGTCAGCCATTACGCCGCTTGCGATTTCGCCCTTGGATGTGAGAGGCTGACCAGCGTCATTGTATGCGTAACCTGTAGCGTTGTTGTCCCACTCCCAGTTGCCGATAGAGAGCATACCATTGAGTGAAAGCCATGTGAGAGGCTCTGACTTGAGCTCAAGCTCTACGCCCATGTGACGTGCGCCTACGCCTGTCATATTCATATAATAGTCAGTCTCCTTACCAGTTTCCTTATTGGTGAGAGTACCTGTCTTGGTCATTGCCTTGTCGCGCCAGAGAGTGTAATATACGTTGAGGTTGGCAGTGAGCCATGCGCTCTTGAAGCCGTAGCCTGCTTCTGCAGAGTATATCTTCTCATTCTTAGCGTTAGGGTTTGTCACGTTGGATGTGGTGCTGGTCATGAATGCGCCGTTAGCGAACTTAGGAGCACGGCTGATGACGCCTACATTCACGAATACGTTGTGGTACTCGTTGATGTTGTAGTTTGCACCGCCCTTCACTGTGAAGCCCATGTAGTTGACAGTCTTTGAGCGAGCGTGGTCCTTGTCATAGTAGAAGCGTCCGTAACGCCAGTAAGTGGTGTTGCTGAGCGAACCAGATACGAATGCAGCAATCTTGTTCTTGTTGTATTCTGCCTGGAAGAATCCACCCTCCTGGATTACGTGAGAGTCATAGTCGCGATACATGATGTCGCCCACGCCGAGCTTCTTATATACCCATGCCTGATTGTTGGCATTTGCATTGTTTGCAGAGAGCACGTCGCGACGGTCTGGGTCGAGGATATAGTCACCACCCATGAGGTCAACAATCTCATTCTTGTGAGTACCCTTGTAAGCACGGAAGTCGATACCGCCGTAGAAATCGATGTCTTTGGTGAGCTTGGTGGTATATGTAGAGAGGAGTCCGTACCATGTATGGTAGTTGAGAGACTTAGTCATTGCAACCTTAGAACCATACTCTCCAGCCGCATTGTTTGCCTTGATTGTAGCATAGTCGAATGTACCATCAGCATTGCGGTAAGTCATGTTGAGCGCTCCATAGTTTGCACCTCTGAGTGTCTTGAAGCTTACGTCAGAGTAGTCTGCATCGTTTGCCTCGCCTGCATAGCCGTAACCACGTCCGATAGAGAGGTAAGCAGAGGTGGAGAGGTTTGACTTGCTGTTGATGAGCCACTGGTGGTTGAGGGAAATCTGTGGCTTGTGATATACGTTATAGTCCTCAGAGTACTGCTTGCCGTTGGCATCGAAACCATAAGTAGCATTGTAGCGATAGTTCTTCACGCCATATTTCTTCTCCACGAGTGACCAGTTTGCCAATGTGAGAGCAGAGCTGGAAGAGCGCTGGAAGTGCTTCTGAGGCGCACCGAAAGCGGTGAATGAGAGCTGGTGAGCATCATTGATGCGCTTTGCGATGTTTACGAAGTAGTTGTAGCCTTCATAGTTCAAGCCCTGCGCATTACCGTCACCCTGCACTTTAGCGCCGAGCACGGTGAAAGCCCATCCCTTCTTGCTCATGCCGGAAGATACGGTGAAGAGGGTCTTGCTCATGCCGTTGGAACCAATCTGGTAACTTGCAGCGCCACCACGCTTAGCCTCAAGGCCATTGGTGATGATGTTGATGGTACCACCTACAGATGGTGCAGAAACCTTTGAAGCACCAAGACCACGCTGTGTCTGCATGATACGTGTCACGTCTGAGAGTCCTGCCCAGTTGCTCCAGTAGAGGTTTCCGTTCTCCATGTCGTTCATAGGAACGCCATTGATCATGGTAGCCACGTTGGTGTTGTCGAAGCCGCGCATGTAGATTTCGGAGTCTCCGTAGCCGCCGCCCTGCTTGTTGGCATGCACGCCAGGAGTGGATTTCAGCACTTCAGGGAACTCCTGCGTACCGAGTTTGTCCTCGATTACAGACACGCCTATCTGTGATACTGCGACTGGTGTCTTTCTTGCGATAGCCATAGAGGAAGTCACTACGACGTCCTTGAGGTTTACGCTGTTTGGCTTCATGGTAATCTGTCCGAGGTTTACATTGCCGCTCTTGGCATTGACCTTGACAGACTGGTCATCATATCCGATGTACTTCAGCGTGATGGCCTTACCTTTGGAAACCTTCAGTGAGAAGTTTCCATCCATGTCAGTTACTGTGCCAGCCTGAGTGCCTTCCTCAAACACAGAGGCGCCGATAAGAGGCTCCTGTGTCTCTGCGTCGATAATCTGTCCACGGACAACTGTCTGCGCCATCAGATTACCTGAGACGAAAAGCATAACCGCTGTAAGCAACGAGAGAATCAGATGCTTTTTCATACGATTCATTTTTTTAAGATTAATGAGAAAATATAAATTAAAATTGTTTTATTTCCATATTATTCGACAATAGACAAAAAGGCGGACAGGCCTTGTCATCTCTTATTTTTATTCATTACAGAGAACTGGATATGTTTGGAAATACATGCCAAAATATCAGGATATTATGCTTTGATTATATGGTCTAAGGTATATTTTGGTGCAAATATAGCAATTTTATTTTAAATAAAAGTTAAGAAATTGTGATATTTTCATTAAATTTTTCTACATTTGCAATTTACAAGGCTTTTTGAGCCCTTTTCCCCACCTTTTTCAGAGAATAAACATATAATAATACATAAAAGAACTGCATCATGAAAAAACTGCTATTGGCTGTACTGACCATTGTGCTTTCACTGCCGGCTTACGTCATTATCTATGCTCAAAACGTCATGCCTGGACGCTTCGACGTATATGGAGTGGCATTCTATAATCAGGAAAACCTATTCGACACCATACACGATGAAGGAAAGAACGACATCGACTTCCTGCCTGACGGTTCTTACAACTGGAATTCCGAGAAATACACCAACAAACTGCATAACATGGCATACGCCCTGTCACGCATCGGAATGCACGAACTGCCGGGAGGATGCGCCATCATCGGACTTGCTGAAGTGGAGAACGACCGCGTGCTCAATGACCTTATCTCGCAGCCTGAACTGGCGGAACGCGGATATAAATACATCCACGTGGAAGGTCCTGACCAGCGTGGCATCGACTGCGCACTGCTCTATCAGCCTACGCTCTTCAAGGTAGAGACCGTCAATCTCTATCCTTACGTGCAGGAACAGGAGAAAGACTCTGCTTTCCATACACGCGGTTTCCTCACCGTCACTGGTCAACTGGCTGGCGAGCGCATCGCCGTCATAGTATGCCACTGGCCAAGCCGTGGCGCTAAGTCATTCTATCGTGAGAGCGGTGGCAGGCAGACTCGCGCCGTAAAGGATCGCTTGCTCAAGGAGTACCCTGGCATCAAGGTGCTCGTGATGGGCGATATGAACGACGACCCTATGGACAAGTCGATGACGGAAGGTCTCGGAGCAAAGGGAGAGAAATGGGAAGTGGCAGAGAATGAGATGTATAATCCTTTCTACAACTATCTCGACCGCATCAATGCCGGCACGCTCATGTATCGTGGAAAATGGAATCTCTTCGACCAAATCGTAGTCACTCCTAATCTTATCCCTGAGTCTTTGTCCTATGATAAAGCCACTAAGAAGGCGAAAGTCACCACCGACTACTCCACTCTCAAGCTCGCTTATGCCCGCATCGGCTACCGCGACTATCTCATCACGCAGAAAGGCCACTACAAAGGTGCGCCTCATCGCACCACAGGCTCCGGTCGTCGCTGGCTCAATGGTTACTCCGATCATCTCCCTGTAGTCACTTTCCTTGCGAAGATTAGAGAATAGCCCCCCTCCCGTTCCCCCTGGGGGATGATAGGTTACGCTCTCCGCTTGGGGTTCCTAATTGCGTCAGCGCGATTTTTCATTCTTCATTCTTCATTTAATAACCGCGTCAGCGCGATTTTTCACTTTTCACTCTTCACTTTTCACTTTTCACTAAA
>OQVQ01000597.1_pt1 | contig 16677 bp, 3 predicted proteins | sample 1691491 | NCBI WGS metagenome assembly OQVQ01 (sample SAMN03418252, study PRJEB22391) | human gut metagenome | biome: human-gut; feature: organic feature; material: feces | host: Homo sapiens | place: Tanzania | collected 2013-01
TCAGATGCTTCGTCACTGTAGAAATATCTCCCGATTATACATTCAGCAAATGGGTGAATGCCACAACGGTGGTTTATCTGAAGCCAGCCACATCACTATCTGATGAAATAAAGAAACTGGAAGAAGATAATATCAAAGATGATAAATATGGTTATTCGGCAGAAGAACCTATGCTTACTTGGAAGGGAGCTTACAGCAAGCTCTCTGACAAGGCTTCATGGGATGAGAACGTCATCGTGCTGATGGGCAAGAGTAGCAAGGAAGTAACCAACGACCAGACTTACGGCTTCAACATCACCAAGAATATCGGAACGCAAATTCTTACTGGAAAGATGTGGAGCGAAGCGCAGAAATCTCCACTTCTCAAAAACGTTACCATTACCGGAAAGTATAATCAGACGGAATATAAAGATGCCTGCATTGAGATAATAGGTCTTGGCCAAGGTTTAACTCTCTGGGGGGATACCCGCTTTGAGCATGTCACCTTCAACGACGGAGGAGGCGAAGCATACAAGAACATCTTCTGCCAATACAACAACCTGGAAATGGGCGATAGCATCAGGATGACGGGCTTCAAGCAAAACTCTACCAACTACGGTACCATCGACGGTGCCGTAACCACACCTATGCAGATATTCGGCGGTTTCAACAATGATAGCAGATTCTATCCTCTGAACAATAAAGACAGCATTGCTGCCTTCAACCATTCCATGCCTCATGGAAAAGAGGGTTTCAGTATTACCATCAAGTCGGGATTCTACTCTGCCATCTGTGTAGGTGGTCGCCAAGCTATAGACCCAAAAAAGAAAGAACAGCTGAATGGTGTGATGGGAACTCCAACCCAGCCTATCAAATGTACCATCACTATGGATATCGACAGAAAATGGAACGATGAGAAAAATGAGAAGAGAACCATTAGTGGTGTAGAAAGAACCAACGACTATGATGCCGGTATCATTCTAGCCGGAAACCACGAAGGTGCGATGTATGCCGATGTGGATATCATCATCAGGAGTGGTAAGGTGGCTCGTATTGTAAACGGAACCCTGGGAGCACAAAGCGAATTCACCCTAAACTATGACAACAAGCAATACAATGTTCCATTGAATACATTCATGGGTAGAGCCAACATCACCCTCGACCCAGCACATTCTGAAAACAATAATGATACTATCATAAACCGCCGCGTGATTGTTACCGAACTTTATGGCGGTAGCATGGGACGTGGACATACGAGCGATGTAAAAATCAACAACCCATTCTATGGCTACAGCACCATCACCATCAACGGCGGAACCTTCAAGATTCTACCTGAAAACAACGAAAAGAAAGAGCGCATCCTCTGCGGTATCTTTGGTGCAGGAGCAGGTGGTATGAATGGTATCGGTACCGCTGCTCACCATACTCCTGATGATAGAATCGCATATTGGAACAACACCAGCAAAGAGGTGATGCTTTACGGTCCGTATGATGTGGCAAAGAACAACCTGATCAGCTATACATGCTACAACGCCGATGAGCATAAAGATGAAGTTGTGGATCCAAGAGATACCAACACCAAGATTATCATCAATGGTGGTGTATTCGGTTCTGAAGCAGAGAAGATTGACGGTATCTATGCCGGAGGTAGCGGATATATGAGTCCGGGATTGTGGACCAATTCCGGCACTCCTAGTAAAACGGGTGGTAATGTATATGGCAACACCAAGGATGCTGCGGTTTCGCTGACCATCAATGGTGGAACTTTCTATTGCGAGAATGGTATCTTTGCCGGTGGACGTGGAACCGACAAGTATTATTCCAGCAATCCTTATGGTGGTAAAGCCAGCGACTATACTGCCCTTGGTCAGACCTATGGCAATGTAGAACTCAATATCAATGGCGGAATCTTCCATTGCCCTATCTTCGGTGGTGGATATGGTGTGGCGGATGCAAAATTGTATGTTCCAAAAAATACAACCGACACCAACACCATCACTACCCTCTCGAATATGGCTCGCATCTACGGCAAATCCAACGTCACCATCTATGGCGGCACCTTCTATCAGAACATCTATGGCGGAGGCGATATGGCGGTAGTAGAAAACGAAGGAAATGATGCCACCAACATCACTATCGGCGGAGATGCCGACATCCGTGGTTCTGTCTTCGCCGGAGGTAACGGACGAACAAGACGCTTAACCGGAGAGACCTTTGATTCAAAGGTAGAAAACACTAAGTCGCCGGATTTGGTAGGTAAGGTAATCGGTAACACAAACGTCAACTTCACCGGAAGCACCCAGCAGGCTCCTTATATCTATGGCGATATCTATGGCGGCGGCAACCTGGCACAGGTACAGGGCAGCACCAATGTCATCATCTATGCCGCTCACTTTGCCGGACAGATATTCGGTGGTGGAAAGGGTAATATCACAGATAAGGATGGAAAAGCCCTCAACGACTCTACGCAATTCACCTTTGCCAATGTTACAGGCAATACCTACGTAAACCTGGCACACGACTTCGGCGAACAGAAAGAAGGCGAAGACGGAAAGCCAAAGGACAGTTTCTCCATCAATGTCATCTGGAACAAGATATGGGATGCTACAAATAAAAAAATCTTAGAATGGAATCCAAAGGGAACAGGAACTGAACCGAACCGTTTATTATTCTTTGCCAGCGATGTGGTAGACAGCAACAAGGAGCATTTCCTGAATCCGCATAATATCTATGGTGGCGGTAATCTTGCCTGCAACGTAGAGGGGACTGCCTTTGTTGAAGTGCAGAAAGGTATGACTCCATTCGACCTCCTGCAGACCACCGAATGGAAGGAATCGTATAACGACAACAACTATCCGCATTTCTCTGTATTCGGTGGTGGATATGGTGAACATACAAAGGTAAATATCACCAACGTAATCGTGAATGTGGAAGGCGACTATGGCGTTTATAATGCCGAGGTGGAGGACGAAACCGACCAGATGGCACGTCCTCACAACCGTGCACAGAAGAAACAGAAGACAACACTTCCTGTCTTCGACAATTCCAAGGGTATCCCAAACTTCACCATACTAGGCGTTTTGGGTGGTGGATATGCCGGAACCGTGACCAAGAACACCAATGTTACTGTAGACGGCAAGACCTTCCTGCACCGTGTATATGGCGGAGGATTCGGTGATCCTTACAACGAGGCTGTAGACAACACGACAGGTCAGATTGGTGATGGTTCAGAAAGCTCACGTTCAGTAGTTCTCGTACAAGGAGGAAAAATCTATGGCGACGTATTCGGTGGTGGAGCTGGTGTTGCACCAAAGACAGCTAATGCCGCTCCGTTCGCCAACGTAGCTCGTGTCAACGGCAATACCATGGTTCAGATATCTGATGATGCCAAGATATATGGTAAGGTTTATGGCGGTGGAGATATGGCAAATGTAGGACCGGCAGGTTATCAACAAAAATACAGCATCAAGCCATTGAGCTATACTGAAATAAATCCCATAAATGGAGAAATCTATAACGATATTCCATACAAGGCTGAAAACAACCGCACCCTGGTGAATATCATCGGTGGCGACATCTTCGGTTCAGTATATGGTGGAGGTAAAGGTCTTCGCAAAGAGCAGGCTGAGCAATACGACCAGGTGGGAAGAATCAACGGCAACACCATCGTTCATATCGCCAACACCGATGCCGCTCATTCTATCTCTCTCGACTATGAGGGAAATACCGTGCCATACGTATGGTACAACATCTATGGCGGTTGTGCCTATGGCACTGTAGACGGCAACACCCTGGTGCATATCGAGGGCGGTATGCTGGGTCGCGACATCTTTGGTGGCGGTTATGGAGATGATAAAGACGATACCTATGCCAACATCCTCGGTAACACCAAGGTGCAGATGGATGGCGGTACCTGGATATGGAACCAGAAAGCTGATGTGGATGGCAATATCACCACCTGGACCGCAGCTCAGGATAAGAGCCAGAAAATCTGCAAGGATCTCAAGGAATTTAAGTTGATAGTAGAAGATATCCAGCATACAAATATGCTGGACAGCCTGACTAATGCCCAGGCGAAAGCTGCTATCCAAAGAATTCTGACCGGTAAGAACACCCAGGAATTCTTCAGATTCACCAACAGTAAAACCCTCTCAGGAAGCTTCAATAAGAACAATAATATCTATGGAGGCGGCAACCTTGCAAGCTATGTAGGTTTTGATAGAGCAGGAAACTCTACAGGACCAAACACCGGTGAGGCTATCGTGGAAATCAACCACTCGCCTCTTGATGATATCACAGACAAGGACGGCAAACAACTCAGCATGTTCGACTATACCACCCTGCCAGGTCTCTGCTGGTATATCAGCGCCAAGAATGTTTCCGACCCTCAGTTCTCTGTTTTCGGAGCAGGATATGGAGCCAAGACCAAGGTGGCTAAGACGGAAGTGTATGCACAACCGGGTAGCAAGATTGGCGACAACGGAATTATGGAAGTTGACGGAAAAGCCTATCGCTATATCAACCAGAAGAAAGACTACGAAGCATACGTTGCAATAGAGAAAAATCTTTATGCTGATTTCAAGAATAAAGTTTCCTCGGAAGAAAAGAAACTCTATTATGGTAGTTCAGACGGCAGCGATAAAGACCCTAATACCTACCAGCGCTACCGTGCCAGTCGCTTGGCTTGGACGCTCGGCATGCCCGGATTCTCGTTCCAGACCATACACGGTGGTGGCTTTGCGGGATATGTTACGGGCAATACCTATGTAGAAACCGACTGCCAGCTTTTCTGCGAGAATATCTATGGTGCAGGTCTCGGAGCCGTACCTTCCGGAGACGCGACCAATCGCGAAGAATGTGATTTCGGCTCTGTAACAGGAAACTCCAAGGTATTCGTCAAGTCGGGCTTTATCGCCAGGAACATCTATGGCGGAGGTGCCGGTATCGAATCAGCAGAGACTCCAGACGGCTATTTCATCGACTTTCCTAAGATGGCTCACGTCAACAAGACTGAAGTTCACCTGTATGGAAGAGACATCAAATTCCAGGCTACCGGAGGTGTGATAGACCGTACCATCGTGATGGGTAGCGTATATGGTGGTGGAGATGTTGCCAACGTAGGCTCTGCAGAAGTAACCGAGGGAAAGAAATTCGAGCACGATAACTATGCGATTCCTGCAGAAGCAGATCGCACTACCTTGGTCAATATCCGTGGTGGCTCTATCTTCTCAGCAGTCTTTGCAGGCGGAAAGGGACGTCTCAGAAACCAATGCCGGGAATATCAGAAGCTGGGCAGCGTTAAGGGAAATACCTGTCTGGTCATCGACAGACCATGTATGGAATATCCTTACTGGGACAGCAGCAAGAAAACATATCAAGACCCTTCTGACAGCGAAAACATGAAGCACCCGGGAGACGAGATCAATCAAGACATTATCCCAAATCTGCTGGAACGTGTATACGGAGGCGGTCAGAACGGTATCGTATATGGCAACACCATCGTAAGAATCAATGACGGCAACATAGGTCATGGTATCTATGGCGGCGGTTTGGGAAGCTGTGACACGATTACTGTAGCTGAAAAGGAAACAGAATCTGTTACTTCTGCCGACGTAACCCAGAACACCAATGTACTTATCTATGGCGGAAAAGCGCTACTTACCTCTTACTGGAAACCGGAAACCCGATCATGGGAACCGGCAAGCATCATCGATGGTATCATCTACTCTCCACAGTACGACCATGATGCCTTGAAATTCAAGATAAACCACAATATCTATGCGGGTGGCAATATTGCCTGCGAAGTAGGAAAGAACACCTATCTCACCATGGCAAAGGGACTGCTGCACAAGAATACGAAGGTGGTTTGGGGACAGGACGACAGCAAGATTTTCTTCGAGAGTGAAGAATGGCATGAGATTTTCGACAAGGTGGGATCACCTCACTTCTGCGTGTTCGGTGGCGGCTATGGAGAACATACCGTCATCAAAGGCAATACCTATCTGGATATCAACATGGAACGTGTCAGCATCATCGATCATAAGCTAGACATCAAGAAGGGCGAAGAATACAAGCACTTCTTAGGCGGATATTCCGTGATGGACTTCGTAGGTGGCGGATACTCTGGAAAAGTAGAAGGAGAAACTTACGTAGAGGGTAAGGGTGGAGCCTTCTGCCGACGACTCTTTGGTGGCGGATTCTATAACTCGGTCAAGGCAACCCACGTGAATATCGAGGCGATGGACTGTCAGAACATCTTCGGAGGCGGTATGATGGGTGATGTCAGCCTGAGTACCGAAATCAATATCGGAAGAAATAAGACTGCATTAGCTTCTGAAAGCTCATTCACCAACAAGGATATCTTTATCCATGGAAATATCTATGGCGGTAACGACGTTTCTGGCTATATCAACGTAAACGACAGCAAGGGCTACTTTGCTGACAATGGCGGTACGGGTACACATATTAATATATATGGTGGAAGAATAGACGGTGATGTATATGGTGCCGGAAATGGTGACTATCTCTATGCCCTCGACAGAAAGGGCAACACCCAGGTTACCGTCAACGAGAACTATCCGCTCGATCCAAACGACCCGAATTCGGAAACCACTCCACTGGTATTCACGGTACCAATGAGAGAAAACATGCCTTCATACAAGGCAGCGAGCGACGCCCTGAAAATGGTGAACATCAACTCCTGGCGACCACTCACCAACAAGGTGAACATCCATATAGAAGGTAACAGCGAAAGCGATATCATCCTCATCAAGGGCGATGTATATGGTGGCGGCAACTCGGCTACCGTGCAGAAAGTCAAGGATGACTCCAGCAACTCGGGAGCATTGAGCGGGGATGTGAACATCTGGATTGGCAGCTACGTCAACATCCAAAGCGTATTCATGGGCTGTAACGGAGATGCACTCTTCACGGCATCGGAAGACAACAACTTCATGAACAAGTTCCAGAAGTTGAACGGTGATTACTATGATGCCAGCAAGGAACTGAACCTAGCCGATACCATTGACTGGGTGAACGATCCTTCGAGCAATGACATTGATATCCTCTATCTGCCAACAGAGAAAGAGGAACGTGCACTCGTATATCCTCACCTCATCGACCTCTACTTCCAGCCGGTAGAAATGAACATCCAGGGCAATCTGACTTGGGCAGATGACTTGAAAAACTGTACCATCGGTTCCTTCTTCTGCGGAGGTAACCGAGGCAACATGAACATCTATCCGGATAAAAATGGAAAAGTGGTAGACTATACCTTCCCGAAAGGTCTCACCATCACCGAAAAGATTGTAGGTGGCTGCAACAATGCCAACTACGACTATAAGGGACTGGTAACCCACGAAGGAGGTTATCTGCTGGGAACAGCACATTCAACAGAGCCATTCATCATGCTGACCATCCAGAACAAGTTCATGCCGAAAGTGGAAGATGGCGCTTACAAGGGTGGCTGCGTATATGGTGGCTGCTACAAGACGGGAACCGTGAGAGGCGACGTGAAGATCGATTTGCAGACAGATATGCTGGCAGGCAAATCGAAGACTCTGCTCGATGCTTCCAACACGTTGCTTGCTACCAACCCCGACTACTCCAGCCTCAACGTCTATGGTGCCGGATATGGTATGGAGAGTTATGTTTACGGCAACACCAATATCATCATGGGTAATGGTGTAAAATGTTCTGAACCAACGATGGATGGCGATCAATTCAAAGCTTCCGGAGTAAAGGATGAAAACAATCCGGAAGGCTTGGGCGTATCAGCCAACTTCATTTATGGTGGCGGTCAACAGGGCAATGTCATTGGTCTTACCGATGTGGATATCCTCAACGGTCATGTCTACCGCTCTGTAACAGGTGGTTCCTATTCCGGCTATGTCTATGGTTCTACCCAGGTAAAGGTGGGTTATCCTACCTATTATAAGGTGAAGGAATTGAAGAACGGAAAGTATATTCTGAACCGTACAGACAAGAAGAACAACAGTTTGCAGAATGACAATGGCAGCGAAAAGTCTCCAACCATCAAACAGGAGATTCATCTGCTTGCCGGAGAGTTGATAACCCAAGGTGTATATGATGACATCGTGGCGATAGATAACGGTACCCGAACAGATATACCAGCAGACAAGAAGTCAGACTATTTCACCAAGGTAGATACCGCTACTCCATCCATAGGGTGGGACAACGTACATATCAATATCGATGAAGCGATTTATGGCGGAGGATATTCCCTCGCCCAGGGTACATCCGTCCTGGCAAATAATACCACCGTACTGAAGCTGACGAAGGATTTCAATGTGGATAAAGCCTTTACCAATAGTGCAGAACACCAGGAAGAGTTGAAGACGTTCCCTGATGGTACTACAGCCGGCTTCGGAGGCAATACCCTCATTCTGGTAGGTGACAGCAAAAAGGCAGAGCATATCACCATTTCTCGTCAGGACATGAAGGAAATCGATCTTCCGGATGGTACCGACCTCTATGGCTACTATTACAAATACTACGATGATGCGAACAGTAATCAGTATACCTATCGCTTCATCTATGAACAGGTCAAGTACATCAAGGGCGATGAAGTTCCAGATGGCTTGAAGCCTGGCTGCCGTGAGAATAAATTCTATGAGTATGACAGCGAGGGTGGTATCTTCGGCGATGGTCACCTCTCATACGCCCAGGGCTTCCGCAGTGCCGACATCACGGGCTATGGTTTTGCCGACCATACCATCGACAATCCGAAGATCATCAATACCTTCCAGCGTATGGACATCCTGCGTCTGGAGGATAACTGCTTCTCGCTGCTCGGTGCACGCGACTATACCGTCAACGAAATCAACAAGACTCCTTACTCTATCGCACGTGTGGGAGAAATCAAGATGGTTGCAACCGATATCCTGTTGACTGACGGTAAGCTGCAGGCTGAACAACCGGAGAGCACCAAGACATCGGAGAGCACCCAAGCATCGAATGTATTTAAATATACAAGCAAGGCACGCAACTATATGGGTCTTGCCAACAACATCCATTATGTAGGTGCCGTGAAATCCAATGTTCAGTTCTCGGATACATGGTATAATGAGAATGGTGAAGCTACATCTCAAACATATCAGTCTTTCAAAGAGGATTGCATCAAGACTTATAAAAAAGATGGTAATAAGCAAGATGTAACAGGATTCCAGTCGCGCAACAACGGTACGGCAAAGAATATGATTGGCATCGCCTCAGGTTATGCCTTGAAGATTCAGAATGCACAGGAATCCATCGACCCAGACACCAAGAAAATGAAGGAGACGATCTACTATGGTCCTATCTATGGTGTCATAGAGATGAACCTGATGAATGCCCGTACGGGTGAAGGTGGTGGATATGTCTATGCAGACAACATTCATGAGAACAAGAGCTTCTTGGAAACCACCGGTAACTTCGTCTTCCCATTGAATAAAACCAATAAAGACAGCAACCGTTTTATCATCGACGACTGCTCGCCTACTGGATTCTATGCGATGGGAGAAGGAGCTAATCCTGATGAAAAGGCAGAAATACACTACTGGTATGTAACTGGTTACAACTATTATTTCAACGCCCACATCACGGGTTATACCTACAAGGAAAACATCCACTTCGACAATGACAACTCGGATGGACTTACTGCCCTTGCCGGACTGAAGAAGGGACAGGAGGTATACATCAAGAGCTGGAAGATGAGAAGTGGACATGATGATAAGTATGAGTGTGATTTGGAAACTGCAAAGACTGCCGGTAAGTACACACTGTATGTGGGTGCTTCGGCTTCCAACGATTACGCAGGAACATCATCAACTTCTTCTGATGACGAAAAAGCCAAGAAAGGCTTTGCGGCTATCCTGTCACTTTCAAAGAAGAAGAATCCTGACAATAAGGATTCTGAAGAATACGAGAGCGATTATCTGAACCAGACTCTCCCTGTAAATCTGGATGGCGATGCCAAGATTTCATTTAGACTGATAGATAACAATCCCGAGGCTTCTCCGGATTATTACCACAAGCATCTTGAAAAGAAATGTCAGGCTACGCTGGTATTGGGAGCTAAGCTGCTCGATGAAAAAGGCAAACCTATGTTAGATGATGATAATAAGGAGATAGAATATACCTATACCATCTTCCTTACCATCGAATACGTGCAGGGACCTAACTTCACCGGTCATATCACTATCGACAACTGTGCTTTGCCAGGTGAGATGATCCGTCTGAAGAAAGACCAGGTGAAGATTGCTGCCGACCAGGCTTTCGCTGCCAACGGATACTTCTGGCACATCGGTAAGCTGAAGAGAGATGAGAACGGAAAGGCAACAACTGAGTTCGACGAAAAGGAGTCCTGGCTGACCAAGGGTTCCAAGAACACCTACAAGCAGGGAGACGACAACAGTCGCAAGGACCTCTTTGCCGGTAGCGTCTACGACAAGACCAAGGACTATCTCGACATTCCAGCCTACTACTTCATGAACGGTTATGGCGTACAGTTGGGTGTCACCATGAACGGATTCAACGATGTGATATTCCCAGTGAATATGGCGGAAGGCGATACCCTCACGGTTCACAACTATCATCAGATGGATCCTCATAAGGCGGGAATAGACCTGCATCTGTCTAAGGCCATCGAACGTGCCCAGGAAACATCATCCTTCTTCGCACAACCTCGCATCTACATCAACGATGCCAGAGACCTGAAGGCATTCATCAACTTCGTGGATACCATCGGAACCGGCATGGGAAGCAAGGCTGAACGATATGGCAAGTATGCACAATTCGTCCTTCAGAACGACATCACCGTGAGCAGCGACTTCGATGGAAGCAAGGCTGTATTTGCCGGTACTCTTCATGGCAACGGACATGTAATCAAGGGTCTGGCTCAAGGCAAGTCATTCCTCAAGGAGAATCAGGGCAATATCTATAACCTCGGTATGGAAAGTGGTAGCATCGCTGCCACCAACAAGGGTTCTTACCATTGCTGCTTCGAATATAATCAGGGCAAACAGCCTATCGTCTATGGAATGGACGGCAAGGCTGATAAAGATTATACCGCAGACGACTTCAAATATGGTAAAGTTGCCTACGATCTGAACGGATACTATCTGAATGCAAAGGACCAGGAGGCTGTGAAGTATGTATACGACTATTATGCCAACGGTGACTATCAGTACGCCCATCGTACCGATGCCATCACGGGCAAGAATACGGGTATCACCTATCTGCGTACGGGTCAGGACAGCAACCAGCCAAACTACGGTCAGGCTGAAACCCGTCATGACAAGACCCACAAGGTAGATGAGGTTAGAGCTATCTATACCGAAGCAACCGCAGAAAACCCTGCTACCTTTACGGGCACATACCGTCCGCTGCTGAACAAGAATGATATGAACGACTTCCTCTTCTGGGGACAGAGTCTGCAATCAACTCCTGCCGATTATCCTGCCAAGATAGCATCACAGCAGAACAAGTACATGACCAACCGTGTTTATCGCACCGACGGTTACTATGGTACGGAGGCAGACAAGTTCTATTACAATGCCTACAAGATGGATAATGGAAACATGGGTACGTATGTGCATATCCCGACAACAACGGCTATCGACTTCACGGCTGATGATGACAATGCCACATCGTTCTCAGGCTTCATTGTCCAGAAGGGCGTCACCCAGAACCTCCTGGTTTATACAGCGAATGCTACCGATGTAAACAACATCGTGAACAATGCTTTGGGTTATGACGAAAATACTTCAGAGGACAAGATTGCGGGACATCACATCGTGAAAGATGGTGATGCCTACTCTACCCGATTGCTCCATCTCGTAGAACGCACTCCTGACGGTAAGAACAGCGAAGGCAATGACTGTCTGAACAACGACTTCTGCGTACCAAAAGTATTCAAGGTTACCGACCATGCCTGGTATGTACGCAAGCCAAGGTATTATGCCACCGAAACAAAGGGAGCCTGGGAAGGCATCTGTCTGCCATTCACGGTACAGAAAGCAGTGGCTTCGCTCAATGGCGAGATTACGCATTTCTACGGAAAAAGCAATCTGCATCATGAATACTGGCTCCGTGGTCTCACAGCTGTAAAGACGAAAGATGGCGAGACAGCCGCTACCTTCCAGCGTCCGGGTGATGGTCTGTTTAATTCAGAGAAAACCACAAGTATGGAATATAAATTCCATAATACCTTCTTCGTAAAAACCTACGGAGACAAGCTATATAATAATGTGGACAATCCATATTACGCAAACGAACAGACCCTCAGTGGTTATCTGCCTCTTACGGCAGGAGTACCATACGTGATCCGATTCCCTGGAAACCGCTATTACGAGTTCGACCTCTCAAGCGAGTTCTACAACAACATCCTGGGCACGAACGAAGCACCGCAGACCGTCACCTTCCATGCCTTCGGCGATTCAGAGAAAGCCATCGAGATACCAATCTCTGCCAACATGGGAACAGAGGATGTCAATGGCTTCTCCCACAGAGGAACCTTCGCTGCCAAGCAGGTAGCCAATGGCACTTACGGAATGAATGCCGACGGAACCGCATTCGATGACGCCTCTCCCCTGGAGACCATCATGCCATTCCGTACCTATATGACATCGGCTTCCACAAGCGCCCAGACGCGTTCTGCCGATACCCCTTCCGTGATTCATATCGCAGAAACTACGGGCATCGACAAGATTCAGCCTGAGGTAAACGGCAACGAAGAAGAAACACCGGAGGGTGATTATCTCATCGTACGTCCTATCTCAGAGCGCCGTGTACGTGTGGAGAGTACCTACGCCACCCAGCTCAAGGTATTCTCTACCACCGGACAGCTCTATCGCATCCTGGATATACAGCCGGGCACCGCTACCTACAGCGGTTTCCATCCGGGCTTCTACATCTTCGGCAGAACAAAGGTTATGGTGAAATAAGCAAAAAAAAATGAATCTGGAAAAGAAAGGTAGATTCATCTGGAAATGAAAAGAGGGTGTGTCATTCCGATGACACACCCTCTACCATTATCATTAAAACCTAAAAACTAAATCTTTTTTACTTAAAAAAATCTACGAAAAACCTATACGTTATCCTATTTATAAATGTATGTCCATAAATTATCTTGGCAAATTGAATGCCTTGGTCATCTCAGCCATCTCTTCCTGGCTCATGCCATCAGGCTCGAATCCCATGCATTTTGAATCGATATAGATCTTGGCACTCTTAGAGAGCACGTCAATCTGGTCGAAGGCATCCATTACATCCAAGCCCTTGGCAAAGACGCCGTGCTTCTCCCACATCACTACATCATAGTCTTCCAGTTCCTTCAGGGTTTCCTCAGCCAGCTTCAAGCTGCCAGGCAACTGATAAGGAACAATGCCCAGACCGAGCGGACAGAAAGCCTTGGTCTCTGGAATCATGCTCCAGAGCAGGTTGCTCAAAACGTCCTTGCCCATGAACTTCTTGTTATGGCTCATGGCGATGAGCTCGATAGGGTGAGTATGAACGGTAGCCTTATAGTTGGAACCCTTCTCGATGAGACGGGCATGAACGCTCAGGTGACTAGGCAACTCTGAGGTTGGCATCACAGGATTATCGGCGATGATGACATAGCTGGCGCAATCGTCGAGGATTCGGATGATAGAACCGTTCTCCATAGGCCAGCGAGCCAAGTCGCGCATACGCTTGCCTGTTCCCTTGCAGAAGAAGTAGCAGCCCTTCAATGCAGGCAAAGCTGTACCAATCTGCTTCACTTCGCTGATAGCAGGCAAAGCCTTGATCTCGTCATCAACCAAGTCTGTTACGTTTACGGTGATATTACCACCATTACGCTCAGCCCAACCATTCTGCCAGAGGTATCCGGCAACTTCTGCAATCTTCTCGACCTCCTTTTTCAAGGCAGGACGACCTTCTAAAACACTATTCATATTAATCTTGTTATTAGCTTGTTTAAAATTTCTGCTGCAAAAGTACTCATTTCTCCCCATACCCACCCTATTCTTTTGATATTTGGTCTATGACATTTGGCATAACATTTCCAAAAGATTCCCCAAAGGCTCCTAAAAGACTCCCCCAAAAACAGAAGGCGGCTCCTTACATCACGCAAGAAAGCCGCCTTTTCGTTCTATATTAAATAGAACATCATACTCTATTATCTAGAGAGACATACTCTTTTAAGAGTTGAGATTTATGTTCTTATTTCACTTTTTCTTCTCAGAGGTTGCATTCTTCTGAAGAGAGAAATTTACAGGAAGGGTATATTTTACGTTCACAGGTTTACCATTCTGTGTACCCGGAGTCCACTTAGGCATGCCCTTCACGATTCTCAAAGCCTCAGCATCCAGTTCCGGATCTACAGATTTGGCAATCTTGGCATGCGTAACGCTGCCATCCTTCTGGACGATAAAGGTTACGATCACACGACCCTGCTTTTTGGCCTTGACGGCAGAAGCCGGATATTTGATGTTTGCAGCCAGATACTTCATCATCACTCCCAGACCACCAGGGAATTGCGGCATCGTCTCCGGTATACAATCCCAAGATTTTTTCTTCTTGGTTGTATCGGCTTGAGCAGTTGCGTCAGAAGTCTTTGCTTCCGCCTTTGCCATCGGATTCGCCACAGCCACATCAGCATTCAAAGCCTGCTCAGCCTTCTGCTGAACCTCGACCACTTCCGGAACCTGCTCGCCAATCTCACGAGCCACACTCTCGATGTTGCTCACCATGAGCAACGCTCCTGCCAAAGGTGCGAAAAGGAGGTACTTCGCCTTGCCTATTTCACTTGTTCTACGTTTGTTCATCATTTTAATTCTTTTTTTAAGAGGTAATAAATTAAAATTATTAGCAATCTGAGCCGAATCCTTCGGCTGTCGATATGCCAAACCTAGAAGGTGATACTGATAGGATTTGCGCGCGTTGCCATCAGATAAAACACTTTCATCGGCTAAATATTCCAAATTCATTCTTACTTCCTGCTTCATCAGCCAGGCAAACGGATTAAACCAGCAGGCGATGGAGAAAAGCTCGGAGAAGAGGGTATCCAGGGAATGGAGACCCGAAACATGGGTGCATTCATGAACCATCACCTCGTGCAACTGTTTGCCGTCCAGGGTAGATGGATACATGAATATCCAGCGGAAGAAGGAGAACGGACTCCCTTCGCCCTTGAGAAGATGCACCGTGATGCCTTCTACCTCCTGCTTCCGGGAAATAACCACAAGGCGGATGATGCTGAAGAGCTGCCATACCATTCGAAGCGAAAGAACAGCTACTCCCGCCCTATAGATGCCCTGCAGCACATCCATCCAGGTAAGCCCTGGAGCCTGTGCCTTCACAACCGCCACGGGATAAAACGTGTCGGCATATACATTTGCTATACTCGCCATCGTAGGCGTCTCGCGCACCCAATATTCCAGATTGAATGCCGGAACTATCAGGGCGACGGCATAGATGAGCCAGAGGGTAAGGCGACGAAGACCAAAGAAGGTATCGCGGCTCACCGTGAGGCGATAAAAGCCATAAAGCAGCATCAGTGCTACATTTATTTTTATAAGATATATTGCCATACTGTTTCTTATTTTTTGTTTGAAATGAACTTATTGGTTATTCTTCCGAACTCTCGATTTCCCGGATGATATCCTTGAGTTCCTCTGGACTGATTTTCTCATCCTTGGCAAAGAAGGAAACCATCTCCTTGAAGGAATTCTTGAAATAATCATGAACGAAACCCGAAAGGAACTTTCGCTTATAATCGCTCTCGGCAATGAGTGGCGAATAGACATACCCCTTGCCATCCCGCTCTGCCTTGACGTATTCCTTGCGCTTCAGATTGTTCACAATAGAAGCCACAGTAGTATAAGGTGGACGAGGCTCCGGCAACAATTCCATGATCTGCTTCACGGCACATCGTCCCAACTTCCATATTCGGAGCATGATATCTTCTTCCTGATTCGTCAATTTTTCCATTTTCCTATCTTTATTTTTTTCAATTCAACATTCTTGTTTCCAAATCACGCTGCAAATCTACGAAATTTTCGTAATGCAACAAGAAAATACGCGTTAAAAAATATAAAACAAGCTATATTTTAACATTTTACGAACATTTCGTAGAAGAAATAAATCACAAAAGTATTAATAATTTTCTGCCCTACAGCTATGAGTATCCATACTCACGTACAATGAGCATCCATACCCGTGTACATGAGTACCCATACCCACGTACATGAGTAAGCATAACCGAAACGATGAACAAATGTGACCGATGTCGTCGGGCAACTTTACCCAAGGCTTCGGGCAAAGTTGGGCAAGGCTTCGGGGTGAAAAAGGCGTGGCAATACGTAAAAAAAGGCGTGGCAATACGTGGCATTAGGTGGCAACAAAAACAGCGCTTATTGCCACGCATTAGTCGCTTATAATCAATTAGTTAAATACATTGGTGATATATGTGGCAATAAAAACAGGAAAACTTTTTCTGTTTTTATGATTTCAGTAGACACTTTTTTACTTTAAAAACTAGAAAGGTAGACACTTTCAATTTTATAAAACAGAAATAGTAGAAACTCGAACAAAAGAACATGAAATCGTACAAAAATCCATAAGAAATATACATTCTTTTCGTAACTTTGCAACAAAATTAGAATAATAACGCAACAAAACAATCAAAACAAAATCAGAATGAGAAAAAGACTATTT
>OQVQ01000600.1_pt1 | contig 16595 bp, 15 predicted proteins | sample 1691491 | NCBI WGS metagenome assembly OQVQ01 (sample SAMN03418252, study PRJEB22391) | human gut metagenome | biome: human-gut; feature: organic feature; material: feces | host: Homo sapiens | place: Tanzania | collected 2013-01
ATAAGGAACAGACCCATAGGAGTTGCGATATAAGGGAGCGTTATCGCGAGGTATGTGTCGATAAGACCGATTTTCGCCATAACCATGTACTGCATGATAAAGAGAACCGTACTGGTAAAGAGGAGGGCGATTTCGATTATCTTGTTGAGCACCTTTTTTCCGGGGAAATTTACCTTCGAGAGGGCATATGCCGCGGACGACGCGAAGATAAGCTGTGTAACGGTTACGACAACCGCAACGAAAATGGAGTTAAATATGTAACGCGAGAAAGGAACCCACATATTCGACGCCGTATTCATAAGGTCTACGAAGTTCTGGTTCGTAGGCGCCATAGCGTAAAGCTTAGGCGGGAAGAGGAACAGTTCCTCCGGGGGCTTGATGGACTGAATAACTGAAAGATAGATCGGGAAAAGCATAAACAGTCCGAGTAAAGTTAAGAGTATAAATATGGCAATATCTCCGCCGAGGCTTCCGCCATATTTTTTTCTGGATTTTTTAATCCTCATGACTACCGTCCTTTCAGAATAATTTATTTTTTTCGTTTAGTCGAGATATTTTCCGAGTATCTTCTTGATACCCCAGTTTGCAAAGAGCATTACCGCAAACAGTACGAAGCATATTGCCGCGGAATATCCCATTTCATATCTGATAGAACCGTAATCGTATGCGTGGGTCATTATCGTATGACCTGCGTAGTCGGTAGTCGGGAAAGCGGTCAGGAATCGACCGATATCGCCGGCTGTAAACGAGCTTGTTATCTGCATAACCGCTGCGAATAAGAGCTGCGGACCCATTGCGGGGATAGTTACGTAGATAAGCTCCTGCGCTCTGTTCTTGATACCCTCGATAGCGCCCGCTTCATAACGGTCGCGCGGGATACCCTGAAGACCTGCGCGTATTGCAAGGAAGCCTGCGCCAAGCGCCATCCAGAGCTGAACCACGATAAGAACGCCCATAATGTAGTTCGCGTCGGTGAGCCACTGTATCGCTCCGTTCGTGATACCGAGGTTGATAAGGTATGCGTTCGCAATACCGTAGGTATCGCCGGAGAAGATAAGCTGCCATGTCGAGTAAATATTACCCGCAAGCGTAGGCGCATAGAAAACGAATGTGAAGAAGGTCTTTAACGGACCGGGAAGCTCGTTGATGAGCCAAGCAAGGATAAAGCAAAGGAAGTAGCTGAGCGGTCCGGTTACGACTGCGAATACAAGCGTATTTTCGATTGCCTTTAAGAATACCTCATCCTCGAGGAACAGCGAGTAGAAGTTTGAAAGTCCTACCCACTGAGGGAACTGCGCCATATTGAAGTTCGTAAAGCCCATAGGCAGCGAAATCAATACGGGAATTACCGTAAAGATGAGAAACAGGATAAAGAACGGAGCGATAAGCCCGTAGACTCCTATATTTCTCCTCATCTGCATCAAAGTATACCGGAACTTATTGTCCTCAATATACATTGTCTGTTCTTTTTTAGCCAAAACTCGATTCCTCCTCTTTGTAAGTTCCGCGTTTACTTGCCGAATGTTGCAAGATCGGCATTCTTTCTTTCGATTTCGGAGTTGATGTCTCTGTTATAGGAAGAAAGAGCATATCTCGGATTCCATGTGTCGTTTACGACTGCACGGAACGCGTTCTTGACATGGCGTGTAGTTGCATAGGAAGCGGGGATTATCGGAATTTCCACGGTCTGATTCATCTGAGTCGAAATCTTGGTGTATTCCGCTGTGGACCACGGGAGCTGTGCAAGTGCGTTTACGTTTGCCGTGTCGAAACGTCCCATCTGACCCATCTGTCCTTCAATGGTACGTCCGTACTGAACCATAACTTCGTCGGAAGTGAACCACTTTATAAAGGACCATGCCGCGTTAATGTCGGGGCACTTATTAAAGATAACCGCGCCCGCGCTGCCTGAGTTAGCCGCGTGTGAAATTTCGCCCGTCTTGTTGCCGTTTTCGTCGGTAACAGGCGTTCCGGGAACTAAGGTGAAGTCCCATAAGCCCTTGATTTCAGGAGCGGAAACCGTAAGCTGGTTAAAGAATGTGTAGTTCTGGATAATTATAGGCATTTCGCCTGTTCTGAAACGTGAGAAAGCATCGTAAGTCTGTTCAAAGTCGTAAATCGTGTAGAAATCTGTCCACTGCTTGAACGCGTCAACAACGGTTTTCTTGTCATACGTTGTCTTTGTGAGGTCGTCGTTATACATATTGTTGCCGGTCTGTAAAACGAGCATTGAGAACGTATCGCCCGATTCAAATACCGAGCTGGAGAGGTTCGACGTCGGTGAAAGAAGTCCGACTGTCAGGTAAGAACGCTGTAAAACAGGGATAATGTCGATAAGTTCATCCCAAGTCTGCGGAATTTTTGAAACATTGAGTTCTTCAAGAATATCCGTGCGGTAGAACATCATCGGGAACGACTGCGAAACGGGCAGACCGTAAACGCCGTCGCGGTATGTGTAAAGAGTCATGATATTATCGGTAAATCTGCTCTTTACGATTTCTTCATAGTCGTTGAATGTCGAAATATCAACAAGCAGGTCACGCGCCGCACACTGTATCGGGAAGTCGCCGCCGAGGAACAGCGCAACATCGGGTCCCTTTCCTGCGAGGGTCGCTTCAAGGATACCGCCCTGTACGAGGTTGATTGAAATGTTGACGCCCTGATTGTTCTGGTTAAAGTCGTTATCTACGAGATCCTTTACAACGGTCGCCTGGTCACGTCCGAGCGAGACCCAAACGTTGATGGACTTTTCGGAAGAGTCCGAAAGCATCGTGTAATCCTCAAAGAACGAGCCGATAAACGACTGGAAGCCGAATGCAAATTCTTCAAAGAAGTTTCCGTTCGGTGCGGAAGGCTTTTCGTTCTTCGTGTAGATCTCAATGTAGTCAAGCTCAAGGGGCTGATCGCGGTAGTCTCTCATCCAAGCGGATACGGACGCAATGTAATCCTTGAGAGTGCTTACCATTGTCGGGATATCGTCGCGCTTATCGCAGCAGCGCTGTAAGATAACTGCAAGCGACTGAAGCGAAGAAGCTTCAGAACCCTGACCGAGCTTTTCAATGTTAGCCTTTTCAGCGTAGAGAGTTTCGATAGCGCTTTCAAAATTCGGGATAAGTTCCGGAATCTGAATATCAACCATGTAGTCGTTGTATTCGTCGGGGTCCGGACCTGTTATCATAAGGATTCGTCTGTAGTAGTAGTTAAGCGTATAAACGAGGTCGTCAAGTCTGCGCATGATCTCGCCGATGTCGCCGGGAACAGCTTCCATTGTAATGGTATGTTCGCCCGCTTCAAGGTAAAGATACATATCTTCGCCGTTGTCGTCCTTGAGCGTCTGGGTATACCAGTTTGCGTCGTAGGGGAAGCCTACGCAGTTCATTGTCTTATTCGGAACAACTCCGTCGATATAAATACGGCGGTTGGAATAAAATCCGCGCATTGTGTTCTGTCTTGCCTTGAAAGCGAAGCGATAATAGCCGTCGTTAGGAACGGTAAAATTCCATGTGATAGCCTGCGTCGATTTCTTCCAAGTCGCGCTGCCTATTGTGTTATAGCGCTGCTTTGTCGGGTGCGACGGACTTGTTTTGCTCGAAGTTCTGTCGTATGTTGCATAAAGTGTAGAGGAATTTTTATACAGAGGCGACTCCGCCTGAATGAGAATTGTCTTTGTTCCGATAGAATTCTCATTTGTGAGAGCGGGCGTTTCTATATTCGAGGGCTTTTCATAATCGGGAAGCTCCTCATAATTTTTAAAGGTAATTGTTTTAAGGGCAATATTGGTACGGATACCCTCAAGGGTAAGGGTATGAGATCCCTTTTCAAGATAGAATATGTAAGGATCGTTAAAAAGACCTTCCTTATCCTTTATGGGATAAGTTACCCACATATCCTTTTCGACCTGAGTAGGTTTAAGGTCGTTATCGCGGCTATCCTTACGGATCGCGGTAGCGTCTACCCAATAACGGTCGAGAGTAATATCCTTACATGCCGTAAAAGGATAATCCCCGTCGATCTTTATTCCTATATCAACGGTCGTGCTCTTTCCCGAAATCGTGTAATACAGCATTTCCATGTTGTAAATACCGGTTTCTTCAACTTCAAAACTGAAGTTTAACTGTCCCTGGTTATTTGTCCAGACGAAGCAGCCGTTTTCTCCCTCATAAACTTCCTCAACGGAATATTCGGGATAACCGCCCTCCGCGTCCTCGGAAACCTCAGCGTTTTTCGCTTCAATAACGATTTCCTTGTTGGGGGCTTTTTCTCCGCTGTACTTTGTATAATACGCGCTGTATGTATTATCGCGGTTTCCCGTGCTCATGATATTGGTGATCGTAGAGATCTCCTCTTCTTCGCCGGAATTTTCCGCAGTCTGAACCTGTTCCGTTTCAACCGCTGTTTCTTCCTCTGCAAAAACAACAGGCTGTGCGGTAACCAGGATTGCCGCTGCAAGCGCCGCAGCGAGCATTTGTTTTTTCTTGTTGCCCAAAATTAGCTCCACCTTTCTCTTTGACTTAACCCTTGTGAAAAGCATTACTGCTTATAAATAGAAATTTTATCTCCCTCAAGCTCTACGCAGACCTTATCTCCGCCCTTTATTCCGAGGGCTTCGAGGTAGGCTCTCGGAATCTGAAGCCTTCCTGCTCGGTCAAGAACTATCAGTTCGTCATGACTCTGATTTTCCTGCATTGCCCGAATTTCGTTCTGCTGTAATTCGCTGAGCTTTTCAAAAGAAATCCCTTCGTATGAAACAGGTTTTCTTCTTATAAGCTCGCTTGAGGTCTTACCGTCCCGTATCGCTACGACGCGGTCTATTGATTTCGAGAGATTTGTGTCATGGGTAACGATGATCACCGTAACTCCCGTTTCTTTATTTAAACGTTTAAAAACGTCTAAAACATTGTTAGCGGTCTTTGTGTCAACAGCTCCCGTCGGCTCGTCTGCAAGCAGCAGCTTCGGGTTATTGCTCAGCGCTATTGCGATTGCGCAGCGCTGCTGTTCACCGCCTGACATCTGACCTAAAAGTGAATTTTTTCTCGCCGAAAGTCCGACCATATTGAGCAGCTCTTCCGCTCTCTTTCTGCGGTTGCTGTAACCGCTCAGAAGCATCGGCATTTCGACATTTTCAACGGCGGTAAGATATGGGATAAGGTTTCTTGCTTTTTTCTGCCATACAAATCCGACCGTTCGCCGTTTATACTCGATAAGCTCTTTTTCCCCGAGCTTCAGCATATCCTTTCCGTCGATAAAAAGACTTCCCGCCGAGGGTTTATCCAATCCGCCGAGCATATTCAGCAGCGTGGATTTTCCCGAGCCGGACGCTCCGACGATTCCCATTATCTCGCCGCGCTCAACGGTAAGATCAAGTCCCTGGAGCGCCATAACTTCAACTTCGGTAGTCTTATATATCTTAACGAGATTATCGCACCTCACCATTACATTTTCGGGAGGCGCGAGAAGAACTCTCTGCGGCATATATCCTCCTTATATATTATAATGGTATAGTGTTCTCGGTTATGTCCGTAATTTTTCCGTCGTCAAGCGTGTATACAACGTCCGCAAGCTCCATCATTGTTTCGTCATGCGTCGTCATAACAACGGTAATTCCGTCCTCTCTGACGAGTTCGCGGAACAGCTTTACGACTGCGATACCTGTCTGCGTGTCAAGTGCTGCGGTAGGTTCGTCCGCGAAGATAATTTTCGGCTTATGAGCTACCGCGCGCGCTATCGCAACACGCTGCTGCTCGCCGCCCGAAAGCTCTCCGGGTCTGTGCTTCATTCTCTTTTCAAGACCGACTCTCGCCAGACATTCCTTTGCTCTTTTGCTTCTCTCGGAAATCGGCGTTCCCGCGAGCCTTAGCGCAAATTCAACGTTTTCGTAAGCGGTCATTGTCGAGATAAGCGCAACAGACTGAAAAACGAAAGCCAACTGCTTTCTGCGGAGCGTATCCCGCTTCGCGTCGCTCATCGCGCCTATATCTTCGCCGCAAAAGTAAACGTTACCACCGTTCTGTCTATCCAGTGCGCCGAGAATATTTATGAGGGTGGTCTTACCCGAGCCTGAACGCCCTCTGAGGCACACCAACTTGCCTTCTCCTACCTCGATATTTATGTCGGTAAGCGCGTTTACAACACTTCCGTCGCCTATTTCAAAGCTTTTCGACACATTTTCTGCTTTTAAAATAACTTCCATAGGCTTCCTCTTAAATAATTCGGTAGAAAAATTACTGCAAATTTAGCCGCAATCTGCCATATTGACACGGTACTATTATATCAAATTTTATGCTTTTTGTCAATATTTATAAAAACATTTTACCCAAAATATGCGATTTGCTACATTCTGAACAATATACACAAATTTCATGTCAGAATTTCGTAAAAATACCGAATTTAAACATACATATTGATTTAAAATACGCTTAAAACACAAGATATAGATAACTTTAAAATCCGTAATGTAAACGATTTAAAAATAAGTAAAAAAAAGTTTATCATTTTTCTTTTATTATTTTTTTTAGGTAACAATAGTTAAAAAATTACAATCTGTATTTTTTATATCCGGGATGTCTTATAGGATATTTTTCTGCCAGTTTACAGCACTCCAAAATCTGCTCATGTTCAAGTTCCTTCGCCCCGCCGAGCAGCCGTGCAGTAAGGCTCACCTTTGCATAATGCTCCAGTGTTTCCATTCGGTAATACGCCTGAGTAAGATTCGTTCCGACCGTAAGCGCGCCGTGGTTTGCCAGCAGCACCGTGTCGTGAAATTCCAGAAAAGGCACGGCATTTTCCCCTACCCCCTCTGTTCCGGGCGTTGCATACGGCGCGATTGGCACAGAACCGAGAAACATTATCGCTTCAGACATTGCATAATCGTCGAGCGGAACGTGTGCGACCGCATATCCCGTCGCGGTCGGCGGGTGCGCGTGAACCACCGCCTTTATATCGGGTCGGCAGCGATAACAGCTTAGGTGCATTTTAAATTCCGACGACGGACGCGACCCATCGGGACACTCTATGACCTCGTTTTTTTCGTTCATTTTCACAAGCATCTGCGGCGTCATATTCTTTTTGCTCACTCCCGTAGGAGTTGTTAAAAATACATTTTCAGCGATTTTTACGGAAATATTACCGTCGTTCGCCGCAACATACCCGCGCAGCCAGAGATTATACCCTATCTCGCAGATATACTCCCTTATTTTCTGTTCATTTTCGTTCATTTTCACATTCCTCTATGTAATCGTTTTACTGTAATTATTGTACCACTTTTCTGCACATATTTCAATACTTTTTTTCACTTTTACAATTTTCATTGACATTTTACGCACGCTATTATATAATAATGGTATAGGCTTCGCCGCTGAGATAATCGGAGAAGCCGCGAAAAAAATTAAAAGGAATGAAAAAAATGTTAAAAAGCATGACCGGCTTCGGAAGAGAACGCCGCATTATCGGAGAATATGATATAAGCGTCGAAATACGCTCCGTGAACAGCCGTTATTTTGAATTTAACGCGAAAATTCCGCGTTCCTGTCAGTTTCTCGAAGATAAGCTCAAAAATCTCGTAAAATCCGAGATAAGCCGCGGAAAAGTCGAACTCGGACTCTCAATCTACAATGTTCAGGGCAAAGAAACTTCCGTAAGCGTAAACAATCTCGTTGTTGAAAGCTATCTTAACGCCCTGCGCGAAACGGGAAAAAAATTCGGTCTTACCGATGATCTGTCGCTGAAAGATATATTCAGTATGACCGACGCTTTCACTATCGTCCGCCCCGAAGAGGACGAAGAATTTATCTGGAACGCTGTCCGCGAAGTTACCGAACCAGCGCTTAAAAACTTTATTGAAATGCGCGAAACCGAGGGAGAAAAGATGAAAGCCGACCTGCTCGAAAAGCTCGGCAACGTTGAACAGATGATTGACCGCGTGTGCATTTATTCCCCCGAAAATGTCGAAAATTACAGAAATCGCCTGCTTGAAAAAATGACCGAGCTGCTCTCCGACCGAAATATCCCCGAACAGCGTATTCTTCTTGAAGCGGGGATTTTTGCCGAAAAAACAGCCGTTGATGAAGAAACAGTCCGCCTTAAAAGTCATTTTTCACAGTTCCGCTCAATGCTCGAAGCTAAAGAACCTGTCGGAAGAAAACTCGATTTTCTCGTTCAGGAGCTTAACCGCGAGGTAAATACTATAGGCTCAAAAGCGCAGAATTTGGAAATAACACGAATAGTTGTAGACGCTAAAAGTGAAATTGAGAAGATCCGCGAGCAGATACAGAATATTGAATAAAAATTCTGCACTTTTTCCTGCAATTTTATAAGTATTATACTTGCAAAAACCGCCTTTTTATGATACAATTAAAATGATTTTAGTTTGAGCAAGCGGAAGGATAAAATAATGAACTCGTTTAACGACATCTTTGAAATGATGAAAAAAAGTCTGGATTTATCGCCGACCGCAATGAACTTGTGGATAAATCCGATAAAACCCGTAAAGCTGAATAATAATAAGGTAGTTCTTTATATAGCTGACAGCTATGTAAAAAAAGTTGTTTCCGAGAATTATAACGATATTTTTAAGAAGCAGTTTAAAGAAATTCTCGGCTTTGACGTTGAAATAGAGTACCTTAGCGAGGAAGAAAAGGTACATACAAGCGACCGCCTCGATTACAGCGAACCTATCCCGGAGCTACAGGACGATCCATATATTGTCAATAAACTTCAGGAGACCGAAAAAAACAGCAACTATCAGCATACTTTCGATACATTCATAGTCGGAGAAAGCAATCGTCTTGCCTGCGCAGCCTGCAAGGCTATCGCTCAGGGACAGGCGCGCAATTATAATCCACTTTATATTTACAGCGACCCGGGGCTTGGAAAAACTCACCTTCTCTGCGCGGTAAAAAATGAAATTCTGATGAATCACCCCGACTATAACATTGTTTTCGTTTCCGCTGAAACATTTGTAAACGAGTTTGTAAATTCCGTCCGCACCAATAAGACCGACGATTTTAAGAAAAAATACCGCTCTGCGGATATGTTCCTTGTAGACGACGTTCAGTTCTTTTCAGGAAAAAAAGAGTCCCAGAACGAGCTTTTCCACACTTTTAACGAACTTCATACAGCGGGCAAGCAGATAATCCTTACTTCCGACCGTCCCCCGAAAGAGATCAATGATATTGAAGAACGACTTCTTACCCGTTTTGAATGGGGACTTCTCGCGGATATTGCCCCGCCGGAGTTTGAGACTCGTCTTGCAATAATAAAGCGTAAGGCAGAGCTTCTCAATATGCGTATTCCCAATAACGTTATGGAGCTTCTCGCGGACAAGCTGAAAAACAATATCCGTCAGATAGAGGGAGCTATAGTGAAAATGAACGCAATGTCCATGCTCACCGAAACTACTCCCACGATCATAATGGCGCAAAACATTATCCGCGACGTAATGACCGAGCAGCAGCCCGTTCCGATAACGGTTGAAAAAGTAATAACCGAGGTTTCGCATATTTTCAACGTTTCTCCCGAAGAAATACGCTCGCAGAACCGCAATTCTCAGGTTTCAACCGCCCGTCAGGTAGCAATCTACGTTATCAGCAAGGTCACGGGACTTTCCTATACTCTTATCGGTAAGGAATTCAGCGGCAGAGATCATTCAACTATCGTCTACGCCGTAAATAAGGTAGTAAAAGTCATGCAGCGCGACCCCGCTTACCGCGCGACTGTTGAAGATCTCATAAAAAATATCGGAAATATGTAATGTCCGATTTTGTCGCGGAAACTGTTGAAATTCTTTTTTTGGGGACAATTTATGACAAAACTCCCTTTTTCCGCAGCTTTTCCACGTTGAAAAGCTGTAAAATGTGGAAAAGTGCATTTACAAAGAGTAAAGTCAAGACATATATTATACACGCGGTAGTTAAGATTCTTTTCTACTTTCCTTGTTTTTTCAACTTTACTCTCCACCGTTTCAACCGACGTGTTGAATGTCCTTTTTTGTCAATTTTCTTTCCACATTTCTTAACCCCTCTGCACAATTTTTTCCCGTAAGAAAATGGCTTGTATAAAAGCCTCTCCTTACTTTTCAACACTTTTCCCGCCCCTACTACAAACACTAAAATAATATTATTTTAATGGATATGATTTTGTTTTTTATCCGTGAAAGTTCACGGCGAAAAAAAGAAAGGAATTTTCATGAAATTTAACATTGAACGAAGCACTCTTTCAGACGCACTCATGAACGCATCAAAGGCAAGCTCTGCACGTTCGTCCATACCCGCTCTCGAGGGTGTACTTATACATTTAAAGGACAATAAAATCACCGTAACAGGTTATGACCTCGAAATGGGAATAAAATGTATAATTGACCCCGCCGAAGCCATTGAAGAAGGCGAAATTGTCGTAAACGCAAAGGTTTTCGCCGAAATGATAAGAAAAATGCCCGCAGGACTGGTTGAAATTTCGACAGAGGGCGAGGTAGTTACGCTTAAATCCGGCTCGGTAGTATATAATATTTCGGGAGTTTCGGGCGACCAGTACCCTAATATCCCCGAGCTGCGCAACGATATAACGTTCTATATTGATGAAAGTATGCTCAAAAGCATGATAAGACAGACTTTCCACGCTATCGCGACTACCGATATAAAGGCAGTTCACATGGGAAGTAAGTTCCATATCGAGGACAATACCTTAAGCGTGGTTTCGGTTGACGGCGTAAGAATGGCAAAGCGCGTCGAGCACGTCGAATATAACGACATTGATTTCGTCGTTCCGAGTAAAACTCTCGGCGAGCTTATGCGTATGCTTTCCGACGAAGAAAATGAAAAAAAGGTCGCTATCTGTATCGACAGAAGTCAGATCTGCGTTTCAAAAGATGATTATATGATAATTTCGCGCCTGCTTGAGGGCAACTTTATCGACTATAACCGTATCATGAATTTTGCCGAGACTTCGACTGCGGTCGTAAACGCGCGTGAATTTGCCGAGTCACTTGACAGAACCTTGCTGCTCAATACCGACCGCTATAAATGCCCTGTAATTTGCGTTTTCGATAACGATAAGCTGTATATTGATATAAAGACCGCTTTAGGTAAGATGAGCGACGTTATCCCGATACAGTATGGAGGGCAGAAAATTGAAATTGCATTTAACGCGAAGTACATGATAGATTCTCTGCGCAACAGCGAGTGCGACGAAGTAAAGCTCGATTTTACGGGTCCTCTCTCCCCTATCCGCATTAAACCGCTGAAAGACGACAGCTACGTTGGAATAGTTCTTCCCGTAAGAAATAAGTAAAGGCGAAAGTTATGGAAAAAGTTAAAGTAGCACCCCCTTTTATAAAACTTGAACAGTTTCTGAAGTTCGCAAATGTCGCTGAAACTGGCGGCATGGCGAAAATGATGATAAGCGACGGAATTGTAACGGTAAATGGCGAAGTTTGTACAATGCGCGGAAAAAAGCTGTACAATAACGACGTTGTAGTAGTACATTTTGAAGAGGAAACGCAGGAGCTTATCTGCGTAATTGAAGAATGATTCTGAAAAGCCTTTCAATCAGAAATTTCAGAAATATCGCCTCGGCGGATTTTGTTTTCCACCCAAAGGTAAATATTTTTACCGGGAATAATGCTCAGGGAAAAACAAATCTGTGCGAGGCTGTTTCCATTTGTCTGGGTAAGAGTTTTCGTTCTGCAAAGCCGCCCGAGCTTGTCCCGTTCGGCTCGGACGGGAAATCCGAAACATCTGCCGAGCTGTATTTCTCTTTCGACAGAAACAGCCGCGAAAACCGTATTCTCTATACTCTGAAAAACGGTTCGGTAAAGCTCACTTTTAACGATCTCGAAATGAACAGTGCCGAAGAATTATACGGAGCGTTAAGATATGTTTCATTTATACCCGAGGATTTATATATTGTAAAGGGAAATCCCGAAAAACGGCGCGATTATCTCGATTTTGTATCAAATATGATAAACCGTGTTCATAATTCTAAGCTATATGAATATAATAAGGCTTTAAAGCAGAAAAATAATCTGCTGATGAAATCCGATTTTTACGATTCGGCTTCACTTTCGGCAATGCTCGAGAGCTGGAACGAAACGCTTTCCCGCCTCGGTGTTAATGTAATGTGCGGGAGGCTGAAATATTTCGGATTTCTTTCCGATTACGCCAATCATTATTACGGTCTGTTAAATCAGAATGGAGAACAACTTTCCGTAAAATATGACAGCACGATAATGCGCGACATTCCGTATACCATTGATAATATCGACCTTATGTACGCGACATATATGCAGCGTTTAAAAGAAACCGCCGAGCGAGAACAGCGCATGAAATATACGGTCGTCGGCGTTCACCGTGACGATCTGTTATTCTCAATGGATAATATGAACGCCCGCGATTTTGCTTCGCAGGGACAGGTGCGGAGCATTGCGATCGCGCTGAAACTTGCCGAAGCGAAGATGATATTTGAAAAGAGCGGAGATCTGCCCGTGATGATACTTGACGACGTTTTGAGCGAGCTTGACGCTTATCGCCGCAGCTTCATAATTAACCATATAGACAAGTTGCAGACGTTTATTACTTCCTGTAATATGTCGGATATGGATAAAGTCAGCGACGGAGCGGTCTGGAACGTTGAAAAGGGCAGTTTTTCGAGGGTATAGGTGAAGAAATGTTTGTTTATCTTGGAAGCGACGTTGTGGTCGAAGATTCGGAAATACTTGGGATATTCGATATTGAGCGCGTAACGGTCGACAGGTATATGAAAGACTACCTGAACGCCGTGCAGAAAAAGGGCATGGTGTATTACGTTTCGCTTGATATGCCGAAATGCTTCGTTGTATGTACCGACACGGTGTACGTCACCAATGTCAGCGGGGACACGATAAAAAAGCGTTTTAAAGCAGCAGAAACAGAATTGACGCAGCCCCTGCCCCAACGAGAGAGCCAATAATTGCGGCGGCAACGGTTTTTCCACGTTGTACGGGCTTTTTTACGGAAAGCTGTCGAAGTAAGCGGTCAGCGCCGTCTGTTATCTCATGCTGCGGTGTGTTCATCTGTTCGGGTTTTAGGAACAAAAGTGCGCGGTCGAAATATCTTCCGTCGGATTTTACTTCTAAAACCATTTTATTTACACCTCTCATGTCAAGATCCTCCTCTTTTTTTTCTACTTACTGTATTATTGTCACTTTACTGTAACCTAATCGTTAAAAGTATGTTTTTCCGCAGGTTTTCCCGTTGAAAGTGTTGAAAAGATACTGTTTTTAGGGATTAAAACTTCTTCAAATGTTGAAAACTCTGTTGAAAAAGTTAAAAATCGGCTGTTTTAAGGGAAATTCAGCATTGAGATCCGAAAAAGTTTTACCCGATTTTTACAGACAAAGCCTGACAATATGGTATAGTAAAAATGTACAAAAACTTATATCATTTTATGGTGTTTTTCTATATGTCGGTTTTCGTTATAAACAATAGGGTTTGCGGGTTTTGACAAAAAAGAAATTTTTGAATTTATTTTACACTTCGTAAAATTAAAACGCAATTTCATGATTACAAATTGTAATATACAGAGTTTTCAATAGGTTTTCCTGTTGAAAGTGTGGAAAAATACCTTAAAAAGTCCGCTTTTGCCGTATGAACAGTTGAAAACTCGGTTGAAAAGGTTAAAAAAGGGCTTGTTTAAGCCTTTTTCGTGTGCGAAAGTGCTGTTTAAACATATATGAAAACCCGCGATATGAACAAAATGAACGGTGAAAGGATAAAACTATGTCTTTGTTATATGTTGTAGGAACTCCAATAGGAAATCTCTCGGACTTCAGTCCGCGTGCGGTCAAAACGCTCAGCAGCGTTGACTTTATCGCGGCGGAGGACACCCGCGTAACGCTGAAGCTGCTGACTCACTTCGGTATTCAGAAGCCGCTTATCAGCTATCACGAACATAATATCCGCGAGCGCGGAGAATACATACTCGGGCGAATTGAGAATGGTGAAAGCTGCGCTATCGTTACTGACGCGGGAATGCCGTGCATAAGCGACCCGGGCGAGGATCTGGTTCGCCTTTGCGCTGAACGCGGGATTGAAATAAGGGTCGTTCCCTCCCCTACCGCGGCAATGTCCGCGCTTGCGGTTTCGGGACTGCCAACGTCGCGGTTCAGCTTCGAGGGCTTTTTGAGCGTGACGAAAAAACAGCGTCAAGCACACCTTGACGAGATAAAGAATTTCCGCCGAACTCTGATATTTTACGAAGCGCCGCATAAACTGCTGTTCACATTGCAGGACCTTTTGGAACAACTCGGCGACAGAAAAATCGCGCTTTGCCGTGAGCTTACGAAAATTCATGAAGAAATTTTACGCGGAACTATTTCGGAAATGCTCGAATATTACCGCGATAAAATGCCGAAGGGCGAATATGTGCTGGTGGTTGAGGGCGCGGAGGAAGAACCTGTCAAAAAGACAGGGCTTTCCCTTGACGAAGTGTGTGAAATCGCAAAGAAGCTAGCCGACGGAGGAATGAAGCTTTCGGAGGCTTGTAAGGAAGCTGCAAAGCAAACAAAATATACTAAAAGTGAAATTTATAATAATTTAGTCAATAAGTAATATAAAAAGGAGGTATCGGAATGGCGCAGACGTTAAAAATAACCGTGACGGCTGTTCCGAAGCCTTTAACAAGGCGATTTATAAATGTCGGCAAGGTAATTTCAGACGGAAAATCGGTTGAATTTCTCGAAAAAATGAAGCCTTTCCTGTTCGGCGCTGATACAATAAGCGCTGCGCAGGCATTGAATTTGGATCTGTTCACATTGCTGTTCATACAAGATAAGCCGTTTCTCAGCTATATCAGAAAGTACATAGACGGCGTGAACGAGGGCGCGGTCGGTATAGCGCAGCTCGGGCTGCTGGTAAATCTGCTGTATCGCGGAAAAGCAGTGCGGCTTATTCCTCTGCACCGTGAGAAAAATGAAATTTCAGTAAACGAGCCGATACTTCTGCGATTGAATATTATTGACAACGGCGCAGATTTTCGCCGTGTGAATATACGGCTTTCGCGTGCGGCTGAAAAAAATGCAAAAAAAAGTTTCAATCCTGATTCGGGAAACGGCAGACACTATATTGACACGGTTCATCTTGCTGTAACGAGTTTCTATATGAAGCAGGCAATTTCCGAAAAAGAGCTTATGGATAAGGTAAATTTTCGCCGTTTTAATGCACACTTACAGCTGAACAACAGACCAATTTCGCCCGAAAAAGCAAGCGAAGTGTTCAAAAGAAAAAAGGACTCCTACCCCGATATATCGGACCTTACCGAGCGGCAGAACCTTATCGAGCTTTACGCTGTCGCCTGTCGGGGAGTTTCTGTCGAGGAACTTTTCAGCGTTGACAGGGTTTTTACTGTCGGTGAAAACAATGACGATTATTCGAGGATAGCGAGCGACTTTCTCGACCTTATTTATAACGGGAACGGCGTTGAGATAACCGATGTTTTTGTGAAAATGGCGCAGGCGCTTGCTAATTGGAATATGCCTCGGCTTGACAGCGTTGACCTTATTGAAATAAGAAAAAATTATACTCACTTTTACGGTGGAACTGCGCTTGCATACAGCTTCGATCACGCACTTTGCAAAAATGAAAAGATGAAAAATCTTATGCGAAAGCGCATGATAACGAATTACTGGAACATTTACGAAAAAATTCTGAAGCTAAAACAATACAGCTCAATTATTACACTTTGTCATACGCTCGCGGAGCTTGAAGCAAATCAATACCGCGATATTCCTGCATATGAGGAGCGGCTTGTTCTGGCTTTCGGAGAAGCGGAACGGGCAATTTCCGACAAAAAAGATATGAAAGGCTAATAGAATGAAATGTGAAATTTGTCCGCGTGAATGTGGTGCGGACAGGGTTGAAAAATTTGGCTTCTGCGGCTGCAGTGAAACGCTTCGCGTTGCGAAAATAATGGTTCATAGGGGCGAAGAACCCGTTATTTCGGGAAAAAACGGCAGCGGGGCAATTTTTTTCAGCGGATGTGTGCTAAAATGTCCGTTCTGCCAGAATTATCCTGTAAGTCACGAACACTTTGGGCGTGATATTAACGACGAGCAGCTTTCCGAGGAAATTCTCGCATTGCAGGAAAAGAATGTGCATAATATAAATCTCGTTACGCCTACGCAGTATCTTCATAGGCTTATACCAATACTTGAGAAGCTGAAACCTCGCCTGAAAATCCCTGTTGTGATGAACACGGGCGGGTATGAAAAAGCGGAAACGATACGACGGCTTGACGGGCTTATTGACATTTATCTTCCCGATTTAAAGTATTATAGCAGTGAACTTTCGGCGAAATACTCTGCCGCTCCCGATTATTTTGAACAGGCTTCCGCCTCGCTTAAAGAAATGTTAAGGCAGCAGCCGAAAGCCGAAATATGCGACGGGATAATGAAAAAAGGCGTAATTGTGCGGCATCTCGTTCTGCCCGGCTGTTACAAGGATAGCATGAAGCTGATAGAGTGGCTTTCGATTCTTCCGAACCGACCGCTTCTCAGCATTATGCGTCAATACACGCCGTGTTATAAGGCTGTCGATTTCCCCGAGCTTAACCGCCGTATCACGACGTTT
>OQVQ01000601.1_pt1 | contig 16582 bp, 13 predicted proteins | sample 1691491 | NCBI WGS metagenome assembly OQVQ01 (sample SAMN03418252, study PRJEB22391) | human gut metagenome | biome: human-gut; feature: organic feature; material: feces | host: Homo sapiens | place: Tanzania | collected 2013-01
GTTAAAGAAGCGGTCAGACTGGCCGAAGCCGGCGCAGGCGGTTTCTGCCTTTATTTCGGTACAACCAAAGAGGTTAAAGAACTGATTTCGCTTTTGCGCCAAGCCGCGCTGGGCAATTTGATAATAAGCGCGGATTATGAATACGGCTTGGGCCGCTGGCATAAAGACGCGCCTTTGCTGCCTTCCAATATCTCAATAGGCGCGGCCGGCAAAGAAGATTTATCTTATAAAAAAGGTTTGATTACGGCGCGGCAGGCCAGGGAACTGGGCGTAGATTGGGTTTTTGCGCCTAATGTCGATTTGTCCGACACTCCCGGCAACCCGATAGTAAATACGCGCTCTTTCGGCAAAGATCCGGCTTTGGTTGCGGCCGTGGCGCGGGCTTTCATGCTTGGCTTGGCCGACGGCGGATGCCTTAATTGTTTAAAACATTTTCCCGGGCACGGTTCTACTTTGTCAGACAGCCACCTTTCCCTGCCCGCGGTAAACAAAAGCAAGGAAGATTTATTATCGCAAGAGCTGATCCCTTACGAAAAGCTTTTAATGAAAACCGACGCCATAATGATAGCGCATTTGCTGATACCCGCTCTGGACGCCGAAAATCCGGCCTCATTTTCAAAAGCGGTAATGGGCGGGTTTTTAAGGAAGGAACTTTGCTATAAAGGGCTGATAATTACGGACGCTTTGGTAATGAAAGCCACCGGCGGGCTTGATCCCGTGGACGCTTTCAAAGCCGGTGCGGACATACTTTTGTGCCCGGATGATCCTTTTGCTCTTATGCCTCGGCTTAAAGAGGAAATCAAAAAAGACAGAACCCTTATAGACCGCGCCATAAGCGCGATAAGCGAGCAGGAAATGATGTCCGTAAAGCTCAAAGCCGCCAAAGATTTTATCTGCAAAGACTGCTGTGAAGAGGCGGAAAAACTCTCGGCCGAAACGGCCCGTTTGGGCGTTTGCCTTAAGGGCGATAAGCCGATTTTAACCCCGGGTAAAACCGTTCGTTTTATACAGCCCGATTTATCTTCTAAAGAAGAACGACAGTTCCCCAGTTTCTATGAAACTCTTGAATCCGCGGGAATCAAGTTAAAACCTTATAAAGACGGCGAACGCTGCGATGTTCTTATTATATGTTCCGCGGCGGATTACGCGGCTTTCAGCGGCAAAATAAACTTTACGCAAGAACAAAAACACTTTATAAATAAAGCCGTACAAAAATCCGGCAAGAGCGTTTTAATTTCTTTCGGCAGTCCTTTTTTAGACGAAGGCGTAAAGACGGACTGCTTCCTCATGGCCGGGACGAAGACTCTTCACTTCCAAAAAACGTGCGCGGAAATCCTTTTGGGGCGGGCCGAAGCCAAAGGCAAAATGCCGGTTTAATCCCGCTTATAACCGGCTCCGTATCAGGCCTAAACTCCGTAATGCCGTTTTGTATAATGTAAATATGAATTTAAAAGAAATAGAATCGTTTTTGGAGGAACATTCCGATGAAAAAGCGCGGCGGTTTTCCGCATCTTTAATTCCCGGTGCGAATTTGCTGGGGGTAAAACTGCCCGTATTGCGCAAATTGGCGGCCGAAATATATAAAGGCGGTTGGGAAGAATTTTTCCTCTCCGCGCCGGAAGAATATACCGACTACGTAATGCTTAAAGGTTTTTTGCTCGGCCATATCAAAGATATCAAAATCCTTCTTAAATACCTTAAGCTCTATATACCCAAAATCAATAATTGGGCCGTTTGCGACAGCCCTTTAAGCAGCCTTAAACTGATAAAAAAACATCAGGCGGAAGTCTGGCGGTTTATTCAGCCTTATATTAAGGATAAGCGCGAATATTACGCCCGCGCGGCGGCGTGCCTGCTTATGGATTTTTTTGTTGACGAAGTTTATATAGACAGAACTTTGCTCGCCTTGAGGAGAATTAAAGCCGAGGGATATTACCGCCAAATGGCGGTGGCTTGGGCTTTAAGCGTTTGCTATGTAAAATTCCCGGAAAAGACAGAAGTTTTGCTCAGGGATAATGATTTGGATGATTTTACACACAATAAAGCCATAAGCAAAATAAGGGATTCTTTCCGGGTTGGCAAAGAAGCCAAAGAACGTCTTAAAAGCTTAAGGCGCAAATAGCGGCTTTTTAGTAAAATATATACATGAAAGATAAAAATCACGGCGTAACGGTTGCCCCCGGCGCGGGCTTTTGCCCCGGGGTCAAAAAAGCGATAGACTGCGTCTTGCGGCTTGAAGCTTCCGGCAAGAAGCCCATTTACACTATAGGCCCGCTTATACACAATAAGCAGGTTACGGATATGCTTGGGGAAAAGGGCATATCTTCCATAGACAAACTTGAAGAAGCCAAGGATAAAAACGGCGTACTGGTTATACGCGCGCACGGAATCACGCCGGAATTTCAGAAAGAAGTGGAATCGCAGGGCATGGAAGTGGTTGACTCCACCTGCCCGCTTGTAAAAAAAGTTCATAACGTCATAGACGAATACGCCAAACAAGGCTACTATACCGTGATAGTCGGCGACGGCGGACACGCGGAAGTGATAGGCCTTTTGGGCTATACCCGCGGCAAGGGATACGTTATCGCAAATGCGGAAGAAGCGGAAAAACTGCCGCATTTCGACAAAGTTAATATAGTTTCCCAAACAACTCAGAAGGAAGAAACTTTTTTTAAAGCGGCCGAAGCCGTAAAAAAGAAAGCCGACATCTGCCAAGTAAACAATACTATCTGCCAGCCTACAAAACAGCGTCAGAAAGAAACTTTGGAACTCGCCAAAAACGCCGATTTGGTTATAGTCGTGGGCGGGAAACACAGCGCAAATACCGCGCGCCTTGCCAAACTTTGCGGGGAGCTGTGCCCCAAAGTTCTGCACGTGGAAAGCGAGGAAGAAATCCGTAAAGAGGATGTTCTTCCCCCGGAACATATTTTCATTACGGCCGGCGCGTCCACGCCTAACTGGGTTATAGACAATGTTTCCGCCAGAGTAAAAGACCTTAGGAAAGAAGCTTCCTCTTTATTCGGTATGCTGGCAAAGCTCTGGGATTTTGCGGTAAAAAGCTCTTTGTATACTTCTTTTGCGGCCGCTTGTCTTACTTATGTTTGTATGAAACTTTCCGGTGCGCATAACGATCTTAAGCTTTATCTTCTTTCGCTTTTATTCGTGTTTACTTTGACGCTTGCGAACAAAACTCCGCAGGATATGCCGTCAAAAGCCAAACGCGGATTTTTAATCCCAGTAGTTTTGGGGGGAGTTTTAGCTTTCCTTACCGCGCTTAATTACGGGGTTTGGGTTTGGCTGCCGACTTTGGTGTTTTTGATACTCGGCGCGGGGGCGTATCCTTTCAGAAGCAAAATAACTTTATTTTCCCGTCTGCCGGGCACCAAGGATATAGTAACGGCTTTGGGGTGGTGCTTTGTCTGTATTTACACGCCGGCGGCGAGCCAGGGGCTTTTGATGAGCAAATCGGCCTGGCTGGCTTTCACTTACGGGTTATTGCTGGTTTTTATCCGTTCCGTAATTTTAAGCATAGGTTCGGAACGCAAGGATATCATGCTGGGCAAAGAAAGCTTTTATAAAGCTTTCGGCCTTAACGCCACAAAGGCGGCGATAGGGATTATAATAATAGCTTTGACGGCTGTTCTTATACAGCTTTTGATAATGGGCTGGAAGAGCGGGCTTGTCTTTATGCTGCTTTTGGGCCAGATTTATACTATAGCGATAGCGGTTTATTTCTATACAAAGAAAACTCCGCGCACCACGCTGAGCGAGACTTTCATCGACGGCCAGTTCCTCGTTTTGGCCGTTTTGACGTATCTCGCGGTAAAATTGTTTTAGTTTCAAGGAGCGTAGAATTATATGAAAATAAGAAGAATCGGCGTACTTACCGCCGGCGGAGACTGCCCCGGCCTTAACGCCGTGGTAAGGGGCGTAGCCAAACACGCGCTTAACTGCGGTATAGAAGTTTTGGGTTTTAAAAACGGTTTTGACGGCCTTGTAAAAAATCAATTTATGGAGCTGGACGCAAAAGCCGTATCCGGCATACTTACCCGCGGCGGCACGATACTCGGCACCAGCAATTTGGCCAATCCTTTCAATTACACTTTGCCGCCGATAGGTTCCCCGGAAGATCCTAAAGATGTTTCTTCTTTGGTTCTTCATACCATTAAAAGCAATAAAGTGGACGCTTTGGTTACCATAGGCGGGGACGGAACTCTTTCAATGTCGCAGAAGTTTATAGAGCTGGGCGTGCCGATAGTGGGCGTTCCCAAGACTATTGACAACGACCTTTCCGCCACGGATTTTACTTTCGGTTTTGATTCCGCTTTGAGCGTCGCCACGGACGCGGTGGACAGAATACACACCACCGCGGAATCCCATCACCGCGTAATGATTTTGGAAACCATGGGCCGCTATGCCGGCTGGATAGCTTTGCGCTCCTGCATTGCCGGCGGCGGTGATATTTGCTTAATACCGGAAATTCCTTATTCCGAAGACGCCATAGTCGAAGCCATTGAATCCAGGCAGAGAAAAGGCAAAACTTTCAGCATTATAGTTGCCGCGGAAGGCGCGGTAAATGAACAGGGCGAAATGGCCGTTAAGAGCACCATAGCCGGTTCCACCGATCCTATCAGGCTCGGCGGTATCAGCAGCAAAATCGCGGCCATGGTTGAAGAACGCCTTAAGGTTGAATGCCGCGTCGTAGTGCTGGGGCACTTGCAGAGGGGCGGCACTCCCACCGCTTTTGACAGATGGCTTTCAACGCGATTCGGCACAGAAGCCGTGGAACTGATTTTGCAGGGCAAAACCGGATATATGGTGGCTTTAAGAGGTACGGAAATAGTAAGCGTACCCGTAAAAGACGCGGTATCTAAACTTAAAAGAGTCGACCCGAACGGGGAAGAAGTCCGCGCGGCTTTGGCCGTGGGCACCAGCTTCGGCTCAAACAAAGTCGGAGATAAATGCGGGGTATAAATGGAAAGAATTGATAAAGAACAGTTGATTTTCGGCATTCATCCGATAAGAGAAGCTTTAAAAGGCAGAAAACGCCAAATAATACAGCTTTACATTATTGAAAATAAAAAACAAAGCAAAGCCGTGGAAGACGTAATCCGCCTTGCCAAGACCAATAATGTAAAGATAAAAAGCATGGAAGAAAGGCTTATGGACAATTTGGCCGGCGGCGCAAACCACCAAGGCGTAATAGCGCGCGCGGAACCGCTTAAGCTTATGCGCCTTACCAATGCTTTGTATGAATCTTCCGGCAATAAAAAAGATTTGTGGCTTGCCGTAGATGAAGTTACCGATCCGCAGAATTTGGGCTCCATGCTCAGAAGCGCGGCCTGCCTCGGCTTCAGCACGGTAATTCTGCCGCAGAGGCGCAGCGTAGGCATTACGGCCACGGTACACAAAGTGGCTTGCGGCGCGCTTGAAACTTTAAGAATAGTGGAAGTTACAAACCTTACCACCGCGCTTTTGGATCTTAAAGACGAAGGTTTTTGGATTTACGGCGCGGATATGGAAGGCAAAAGCATTAAAACTATGGATTACGCCTACCCGGCTGTGCTGGTAATAGGTTCCGAAGGCACAGGCCTAAGGCTTAAAACCAAAGAACATTGCGACGAAGTCATCAGCATCCCTCAAAAAGGCGGAGTCAGCAGTTTAAACGCCGCAGCAGCAGGGGCTATAATAATGTATGATATGGCTTCAAAGATAAAGTAGTTTTTTGTTTTACGATTCAGAAAATAAAAACCCCCGGCATTATAAGCCGGGGGTTAAAGTTTTTATAAGGGCTAAATCGCAAGTTTGAGGTTTAAGCCAGCGGTGTAATTTTCGTCCATATGATCTATATTTTCATAGGTGGCAAAAGCCGTTACGCCTATTCTGGAAGGAATGGGATTGACGTCCAATCTGGCGGTAAGATAATAACCTTTGTAATAGTTTTCTCCGCCCATGTCATAAGCCCTATAGCCCGCTTCCCCGCCGAGGCCGACTATGTCCATAACGTCGAATATCGCAAAAGCTTTGATATCCCCGTTATAAACTTTTTCGTTTTTGCCGAGGCTCATTGTTCTGGCGCCGAGGCCGTCCCAATAGTCCAAGCCGCCTATCGCGCCCAAGTAGAATATGCCCAAGTCCGCCCCGGCACGCGCGAAAAATCCGTATTTGTCCGTGCCGTCCGCCATGCCGCCTTCGTTGAAATCGTCAAAAGCGTCAAACTCTATGCGTCCGCCCAAATCCACGTCAAGGCCGATATTCCAAAGCCTCAATACGGCGAAAACGCCCGGATTGGTAAAATCTTTCCTGTCCAAATTGTCGGACTTGGCGTATCCTATATAACCGCCGATTTGAAGTCTGTCGGTAAGGCCGAAAGAAAGGGCTTCTCTCGCAAAATAGATTTTGTTGCTTGTGCCGTCGGTCGTATTATTGAAAGACGCAAGCGTATCCGATAAAATCTGCCCCTGAGCGGGCATAAATAAAGGATTGGTTACGGCCTTGGCTGAAGCGTTCGCCGCAAAAAGGGCTAAAAGCAAAGCCGCAAACAGCGTTTTTTTCATTTGATTCCTCCTGATAACAAGATTATGTTTTAATTATGCCAAAATCATAATAAATAAGCAAAATTTAGTATTATATCTAAAAGGGCCGCAAAGGCCTTGTTTCTTCTTACGGAACGGTTATGTATTTAAAAGCGATAGAAATTATCGGTTTCAAATCTTTTGCGGATAAAGTAAGGCTTAATTTCGAGCCGGGCGTATCCTGTATAGTCGGGCCGAACGGCTGCGGCAAATCGAACGTAATTGATTCCGTGCGTTGGGCGATAGGGGAAATGTCCTGGAAGTCCCTGCGCTCCAGTTCCATGGTGGATATAATTTTCAACGGCACCAGGAAGAGGCCTCCATTAAATATGGCGCAGGTCAATATGGTGTTTGACAATTCCTCCAAAAAACTTCCGATAGATTTTAACGAAGTTACCGTATCGCGCAAAATTTACCGCTCCGGCGAAAGCGAATATTTTTTAAACCGCGTGCAATGCCGTCTTAAAGACATCAGGGAAATGTTCCTTGATACCGGCATCGGCGGGGAAGGCTACGCCATTATCGACCAAGGTTCCGTCAATCAGCTTTTGGAATCCACACCGGAACAAAGGCGCGAAATGTTTGAAGAAGTCGCCGGCGTTTCAAAATACAAAGCCAAAAGGGAAGAAGCCGTACGCAAGCTTGAGCGCGTGGATATGGATATAGCGCGCCTCAGCGACACTTTGGCGCTTATAGCCGAGCAAATCAAAAAGCTGGACAGCGAAGCCCGCAAAGCCAGGCTTTATCAAAAGTACAGAGAAGAACTTAAAGAGAGCGAAATCGCGCTTTCTTTGGAAAATATCAAAAATCATGACGCGGAAATACAAACTGCGGCGGCGCAGCTTGAGCCGATTTTAAAAGAAATCGAAGACGCCAACAATTCCGTTTCGGCCTTGGAAGGGCAAGTGGCCGCCTTGGATTTGAACCTTACCCACAAACAAAAAGAACTCAGCCAATTTAACGAGAATATTTCCTCCGCAAAATACCAAATAGGGCTTTTGGAAGGCGCCATACAAAACTGCCAAAATCTTTCCGGCGAACTGGCTTTGCAGATGAAAACTGCGGAAGCCGAAAAAGAAGTTGGCCTTGCCCGTTTGGCGGAACTGGGCCCGGCTTTGCAAGAGCTTAAAAACAAAATCAGAGCGGCGGAAGAAGAGTACGCCCCTTTGCAGGAAAGATATAATCAAAAATATGCGCAGGTTACTGCCAATGAACAGGCTTTGAAAGAAGCCCAAAACCAAGTGGAAAGGGCATCTGCGGAAGCTTCGGAAATATCTCAAAAGCAGTTGGAGCTTTCCGGCAAAATCGCTTTGGAAGAATCTTCATGCTCCCATGAAGAAGCCAACCTTATAAATTTGGAAAGGACTTTGCAGTCCCAGCGGGAGAGAGCTTCAGCCCTGGCGAAGGAAACGGAAAAGCTTGAAGCCGTCTTGCGCGAGAAAGAAACTTTGGTGGCTTCCGTAAAAGAAAGTCAAAACAAAGCGGAAACCGCCTTAAGCGAACTCAGGCTTAAAATACGTTCTTTGGAAGAAAAACTCAACAATTTACGCGGCAAAAGGGCTTCTTTAAACGCCAAAATGCAAATGATACAAACGCAGGGTAAGAACGATCCCTACTGGGTCGGCACCAAACTTGTGGAAGAAAGCGGTATCGCCGGCATTAGGGGCACTCTTAGGAAGTATCTTAAATTTAAGGAAGAATATTCTTTAAATATAGAAGAAGCGTTGGGTAAATTTCTGGATTCCGTTTTGGCCGATAATTTGGACTGCGTCCGAAAAGCGATATCTTTGCTTAAACAGAACGGCAAAGCCAGGTGCAGATTTATTATTTTGTCTTCGGTGCCCAAAGCCGTTAAGGGCGAATCGCTGGTTAACGGCGCGGCGGTAACCGGGCTTATTGAATATCCGGCCGAACTTGCGGGTTTGGTGGAATATACAAGTTCTTCTTATAATGCCGAGGGCGGCGAAGTGGCCGGCGGTTTTTGGATTTCCGGCGGAGCGGCGGGCGTTAAATCGCCCGAGGCCTACTGGGGGGAAGAAGAATCCGTCAAAAAAGAGCTGCAACAAATCTCTCGGGAAGAAGATTCCCTTAACAAAGAACTTGACTTAGCCAATACGGATTTAACGCGCACGGAAAGCGAACTTAAAACCCTGCGCGCCAAATATCAGGAAGAGAGCATATCCTTAAATTCTTTAAAAAATGACGCCGTTTTGCACAAACGCACATTAAGAGATATTGAACAAGCCAATGAACAAATAACGAAAAATAAAGCGGAAGTTTCCGCGCGCATGGCTTTGCGCAAGGAAAAAGCAGCGCAAATGAAACTCAGCCTTACAAATTTGACTTCAACCTGCGAACAGGCCAAGAATAACGTGGAAGCCGCCCGCGCCAAACGCGAAACTCTGCAAAGGGAAGAGCAGGCTTTGAAGATTGAAATAGAACAAGCCAACGCAAAGTTATACGAAGCCAAAATAAAAAAGAATAATTTGGAGCTTGATCTTAAAACGTCCTCGTCCGAAGAGCAATCTTTAAAAGAAGCGCAAAACAAAAGGGCCGAAAGTTTGCTTAAGGCCGGCGAGAGAATAAAAACTTTGGAAGCGGAAAAGCTTTCCTCCCAAGCCAAGCTTGCCGCCCAGCGCGATACTTTGGCGCAGCTTGAACTGGCGGAAAACAAAATGCGCGGGGATTTAAATTCCATTAAAACGGATTTCGACGCCAAAAACACTTCTTTAAACAAGTATAAAGCGCGGATAAACGAGCTTACTTTAAAGGCGCATGATTTGGAAAATACGCTCTCCAATCACCGCCGCCAAAAGACCGCCGTCATAAACAATTTGCTTGAATCCTGGAATATCACCCAGCAGGAAGCGCAAATGAAATGGGGCGACGTAAAAGTTGATTATGAACGCGTCAAAATGATGAGAAAACGCATCGAAAATATGGGCGCGGTAAATATGACCGCCCCGGAAGAATACGACGCTCTTACCCAGCGCAACGATTTCCTTAAAAAGCAAATAGAAGATTTAAATTCCGCCAAGCGCGATTTGAAATCGGCCATAACCAAAATCAACGCGACGACGAGGGAAAACTTCAAATATACTTTTGAGCAGGTAAGAACGCATTTTAAGAACATTTACCAAACCTTGTTTGTGGGCGGAGAAGCGGAACTTATTTTGACCAACCCGGAAAATCTGCTTGAAACGGGCATAGAAATAATCGTTCAGCCGCCGGGCAAAAAACTTTTGAACATTTCCGCGCTTTCCGGCGGGGAAAAGGCCCTTACGGTGGTTTCGCTGCTGTTCGCTTTCTTCACGCATAATCCTTCGCCTTTCTGCATTTTGGACGAAGCCGACGCCCCTCTCGACGAAGCGAACGTGGAAAGATTTACCGGCCTTATAAAGGAATTTTCCAAGAAGACTCAATTTATAGTGGTAACGCATAACAAGCGCACCATGGAAGCGGCCCAAATGTTATACGGCGTAACTATGGAGGAAAACGGCGTTTCCAAAGTTCTTTCGCTTAACTTGAAAGATCAGGACGCCCGCACCAGAAGGCTGGTGGCCGCCGCGTCGGAATAATCGGCGCGCGTATTGACGGAACGGATAAAATAAAGTCTAATAGGAGCAGTATGAAATACGCCGTACTTTCGGATATACATTCTAATTACGAAGCGCTGGACGTCGTTTTGCGGAAAGTCGATGAAATCGGCGTGGACGGATACGCTTTTTGCGGTGATCTTATAGGCTACGGCCCCGATCCGGAAGAATGCTGCCAGCGCCTGATGAAACTTAAGAATTTAATCGCCGTTATGGGTAATCACGATATGAGCCTTTTTCGGGAAGATTTCTTCAACTGGTTCAGCGATTACGCAAAACAGTCCATGCTTTATACGGCAAAGCAGCTGAGCCAAAAATCCCAGGAGTTTATAAAAACTTTCGCAAAGGAATATCACGGGAAAGATTTTTCCATGGTGCACGGTTCTTTCCTGGATCCTTTTAGGGATTATCTTCTTACAGCGGAGCAGTTTGTTCTTAACTTGGATAAATGGAAAGGCAATTTGTGTTTTGTGGGGCACAGCCACGTTCCTTTTATTATGAGTTATAAAAGCAATCATATGCCGCAGATAGATTTGTTTTTGGGTTCCGACGTTACTTTAAAATTGCTGCCCGGAATAAGATATATGATAAACCCCGGCTCCATAGGCCAGCCGCGCGATACTAACGAAAAGGCTTCTTTCGGTATTTTTGATTCAAAGGAGCAGACTTTCCGCCTTATACGTTTGCCCTATGATATAAAAGCCGTGCAGGACAAAATAGAAAGCCGCGGTTTGCCGACGATACTTTCCACCCGTCTTAAACAGGGAAAGTGATTTTTGCCGCCAATCCCGCGCAGATAAAAAACTGCGCTTAAGCATAAGGCGGTTTGACGGTAAAAGATATTTGACTTAAAAATTTTTTAAATTATTGTTGCATTTAAAAAATATATTTGTTAGTATATATGTACGGGCCTGTAGCTCAGCTGGGAGAGCGCCTGCATGGCATGCAGGAGGTCATCGGTTCGATCCCGTTCAGGTCCACCAGATTTAGAAACCGCCGCTTTTGCGGCGGTTCTTTTTTTATAGGGAATAGGGCGTTATCGTTTACGCGTTTTTCCGCCTCAAAATTTTGCGTACGGGCAAATATCGTTCGGCGCATCTTCTCGCTTTATTTTTATCCTTGACAAGCTTCCCATTAAGTAGGAAAATAAAATATATATCATTTTTATTAAGGAGATACGATGAAAAAACTTTTAATCGCGTTTTTTGTTCTTCCTCTTTTGCTGGCTTGCGGCACAAAGGTTGAACGTATGGACGTGAACACCACAAAAGATTTAAGCGGCAAATGGAACGATACCGATTCCCGTCTTGTCGCGGAAACCATGATTCAGGAGTGCCTTAACGGCGCTTGGTACGCCAAAGCTTTAAGGGAATCCAGAGGCAAAGAGCCGGTTGTAATAGTCGGCACCGTAAACAACGACACCATGGAGCATATCAATACCGGCGCTTTTATTGAGGAACTTCAAAGAGCTTTGATCAACAGCGGCAAAGTGGAATTCGTGGCCAGCTCTTCCGAACGCGGGGAAATCCGCCAAGAAAGGCTCGAGCAGGACGAATACGCCTCCGAAGCCACCAGGAAAGCCTTTGGGCAGGAAGTCGGCGCGGATTATATGTTAAGCGGCGTACTCAGCTCCATAGTGGATCAGGAAGGCAGAAAATCCGTAGTGTTTTATCAGGTAAACTTAAAACTTATCAATATAGAAACCAATAAAATACTCTGGAACGGCCAAAAACAAATAAAAAAATATGTAGCAAAGAAATCGCTTAAATTATAAATCTTATGAAAGCCCGGCTTGCACTTTTAATAATTGCCATAGGCGTATTAACTGCGTGCGCCGGGCCTTCTTTGCGCTATAAAAAGGATGTCCTTTCCAAAATGGACGCAGGCCAATTTGAAAAGGCCGAAAAAATAATAGAAGAAAACAGAAAGAAAACTTACGGTTCCAAAAACGCCGTACTATATTATTTGGATTTAAGCACCCAGCAGGGCGCGCGTTACGATTCCCGCGCAAGCCTAAGCTCCCTTACCAATGCGGGCGATATCACCGAAGAACTTTTTACCAGAAGCGTCAGCGCGGCAATGAGCACGCTGATAATAAACGATAATACAACCCCTTATGTTCCGCCTTTGTTTGAACGCTCTTTAATGTATTTTTACCGCGCGGCGGATTACCTTTCCCTAGGCAGCCCGAGAGAAGCTTTGGTGGAAGCCAACGCCGCCGTATTCATGCTGGATAAAAACCGCGAAGCAAAACCGAAAGATCTTTATAACGACGACGCTTTCGTTCAGTATTTTTCCAGTATGATTTATGAAGACAACGGTAAAATCTCCGACGCGAGAATAGCGCGCGCCAACGCCAAAAACGCTTATGAAAGGCAGGCTTACTCTTCCGCTTCAATGCCTTATTTCCCGCTTCCGTATAATTACCAAGATAAAGGCGAAGCCGTAATTTTCCACTACAACGGCAAAGTGCCCGTAAAAATTTCCAACAGTATTATGCTGGCTTGGGATGATATTTGGTTCGCCGTAGAAGGCAACAGCGATTTGGCCGGTACAAGCCAAGGCCTTATAAACGCCGTTTACGCGGGCGCGTTCGGCAATTCCATAACGGTAAGCTTCCCGGAATATGCCGACGTTCCTTACGATATAAAATATTCCGAAGTTTCCGCAGACGGCGCCCCCGCCGTAAGAACCCAGCTTGTAAGCGATATTGCGTGGCAGGCAAAACAGAATTTAAAGCAGGATAAAGCCGCTCTGTTTACCCGCAGCGTAACGCGCGCCGTAACAAAATACATACTTAGCGTGCAGGCCCGGCACATAGCCGAAAAGAACATCGGGGAAGACGCCGGTTTTTTGGTAGGTTCTTTGTTCAGCATATTTTCCAATGTTACCGAAAAGGCCGACACGCGCTCTTGGTTTACTCTTCCTGCGGAAATAAGAATGGCCAGCTTATTCTTGCCGCCGGGCGTTCATGATATCAAAATCAGGTTCATGAACGGCAACGGACAGACTATTGACGAGTATGTCTTTGAAAATGTACAAATTATAAAAGGGAAGAGAACCTATTTATATAACAGGACTTCCAAATAAGGAGAACAAATGAAAAAACTCGCTTTTCTTTTATGCGCGGCAGTATTATTTGCGGCTTGCGCTTCCAACAGAAATATATTAAATGAGAAAATGTCCAAGTACCCGGCGGATAAATATCTGACGAAAATAGCCACCGGCCAAACTAAAAAAGACGCCAAGGACGCAGCAGTGGCGGAACTTTCCAAATTGTTTGAGGGCCTTCCCCAGGATGAGGCCGCCCAAATCAGGCGGGATAATATAATATCCCAAATAAAAGCCGTACAGTGGTGGAAGAACAGACAGAACAAAAGATATTACGCCATAGCCGCATTGGAAAGGGAACCCTCGCTTGAAATAATAAAGCCTTATTATGCCCCTATAGACGGGCAGCTTAACAATATGGCCGCCAAAATAGCCGGGGAGAGCGATAAATTCGTAAAGCTTAAATACGCGGTTGAAATGCCCGCTCTTCTCGCCAAAAGGGAAAAACTCGACGGAGAATACCGCAGGATTTCTTTTGACGGTTCGGCTTATAACGAGGAAAATTTATATTCCTATAAAAGCATTTACAATAAAACTTTTTACGATATAAAAGTCAACGCCGTCATTACCGGCGCGGACGACATAACCGTAAAAACCTATCTTATTGACGCTTTAAACGAGCTCGGCTTCGGCGTGGGCGAGAACCTTCAGGTTTATGACATAGAACTTGCCATGAATACGCAGATAGACAAATACGCCTCCTCTACGCTGGACGGACTGTTTTGGAGCACCGCCACTGCTACGGTCGCTTTAAAAGATATGGAAACGAAAGGAATTTTCGCCACTTTCAGTGAAACGGAAAGAGTCGGTTCCGCCCGCGGCGAAGAAGCCAAAAGGCGCAGTTTGGTTGCTGCCGGCAAAAAATGCGCTCCCGTAATTAAAAGCAAACTTATAGATTATATACAGAAGAAATAGGAGTTTAACTAATGAAGAAATTTTTACTTTTGCCTCTTTTAGCCGTATTGGTTTTGCCTGTTTTCGCGCAGGAACAGTCTTCTTCCGCTGCGGCGGACGCTTCCGGGGAGAAGGTTTTGTACTCGCTGGGATATTTGCTTGGCGAGAACCTTAAAAACAATCTCCTTTTAAACAGCGAGGACGATTTTAAAGCCGTGTCGCAAGGGCTTAGGGACGCGCTTTTAAACAGAAATTCCCAAACTAATTTGGAAGATTACAAACCGCTTGTGGAAAAGAGATACCGCGACGACACCACCGCCGTAATCAACAAGCGCAAAATTGAGCAGGACGAATTTTTGAAAGAAGCCAAAAATGACAAAAAGAACCAAGCTTTATCAAACGGTGTCGTAATGAGAATAACCAAAAAAGGCAAAGGCAAAACGCCCAAAGCCTCAAGTTTGGTAAAAGTGCATTATGAAGGCAAACTGCTTGACGGCACTGAATTTGACAGTTCAATTAAAAGAGGCAAACCGGCGGAGTTCCCGCTTAACGGCGTGATACCTTGCTGGACTTCCGCCCTTCAGGAAATGAAGGCCGGCTCCAGAGCCACTTTGTACTGCCCGCCCGATACGGCCTACGGCAATGCTCAGGCGGGCCCGATACAGCCCGGTTCTTTGTTGATTTTCGACGTTGAATTGTTGGACGTTATAGATAAATGAACTTAAAATCAAAAATATATATAGGGATAATAGCCTTTTCTCTTGCCGTTATAATAGCGGTGCTTGCGGCGCGGCGGATACAAAGCGTTTGGTTCCCGCCGGATAAAGCCGCGGAGGGCGAAACTCTTGAAGAAGAGGAAACTTATTATCCTTTTGTCGACGGCGGCGGAGTGCCGGCGGAAGATTTCTCCCAAATGCCTAACCGTATGGTAATAGCCGTGGAAGGGCAGGAAGCTTACGTGCCGGAAAAGCAAATGCAAAAGCCTTTTTTCGGCGGTCAGATAGATTTGCCGGCTTTGGCCAAAGAGCAGGAGGCTTATATAAATTCCGGCGCGGCGGAGCGTGCGTCGATAAATCAGGAAGAATTTAAAAATAAGGAAGAACTGCGGGGGGATTTCGGCGTAAACGTACAGGATCCTCTTTTAAAACAGTTTATGGCCGATATGCAAAAAGCTATGGGCGAAGACGATCTTAACAGGCCGCTTTCGCCGGAAGAAATGATGGAAAAAGTATTAAATAATCCACAAATGCAAAAAATTTTGCTTCAATATAGTAAGAACCCTAAATTAATGCAAATGGCCGATGAGGCTTTTAAGAAGGCCCAAGCCGTCCAAGGCGGATCGGCTCCGGCCAAAAGTAAAGGTCAATAACTTACAGGAGAATAAAACATGGGTGTTTTTATAGCCGTAATAATAATTCTTGTTTTGGTTTTATATGCACTTAAAGATTTGTTGGCGGAGAAAGATTTCGCTTCTTGGATTAATATCGCGCTGACTTCGCTTGTGCTGTTTACAGTGATTCTTTCCATTTTTATGATTTTGAACAAAGGAGAGAAGACGAATAATACGCCCTCCGGGGAAAATAATAAGCCGGCCGCCGAAGCCGCACAGGAAAAGCCCGCTGAAGAAAAAAGCGATGAAGAAGTCATGCTGGAAATCGCCGAGGAATATACTCTTATCGAGAATGACTACAGAAAGAGCAATCCCAGTGCTAAAGATTACGAGGAAGTCGCTTCAAAGTATATAAAACAGAAATACGGCTTTACCGATGACGAGTGGAACAGCTTTATGCAGCACGCCAAGGAAAGCGGCCTGTTTGAAAAAGCGAGGAAGAAGATAAGCGGCGACAGTGATATAGACTATTTGATAGCTAAATAAGAAGAGCCCTCCGAAAGGAGGGCTTTTTAATTTGACTCGTGTTAAGTTGCGCGCTCTCGGCTAGCAATGTTTCATATTTAGGCAAATTTTGTTTTTTTACTCACTTAGATACTGCGCCGCCTTTGGCGGCATCATACTTAGTATACCGCGTTCGTAAGAAAAGCAAAATTTTCACTAAATCTTAAACCCCACGCATGTTAAATACTTGCGGAGTTTTGACTCGTGTTAAGTTGCGCGCACCCGGCTAACAGACTTTAATATTTAGGCAAATTTTGTTTTTTTACTCACTTGGATACTGCGCCGCCTTTGGCGGCATCATACTTAGTATACCGCGTTCGTAAGAAAAGCAAAATTTTCACTAAATCTTAAACCCCACGCATGTTAAATACTTGCGGAGTTTTGACTCGTGTTAAGTTGCGCGCACCCGGCTAACAGACTTTAATATTTAGGCAAATTTTGTTTTTTTACTCACTTGGATACTGCGCCGCCTTTGGCGGCATCATACTTAGTATACCGCGTTCGTAAGAAAA
>OQVQ01000602.1_pt1 | contig 16579 bp, 15 predicted proteins | sample 1691491 | NCBI WGS metagenome assembly OQVQ01 (sample SAMN03418252, study PRJEB22391) | human gut metagenome | biome: human-gut; feature: organic feature; material: feces | host: Homo sapiens | place: Tanzania | collected 2013-01
CACGGTGGAACGATAGTTGATGCAACGATAATAAATGCTCCGAGCTCCATCAAAATTCGGGGTGGAAAAACGTGGAAAAATGACGTTTTCTGCGGTATAATGGTATAATTTGTCATTATTGTCTTTGGAACGTGTATTCTTTTGTTGGAATGCTTTTTATTCAGTGGTTCCCTAATCCCTCAAATACAATCAACATTGTTTTTCACCCTCTGTAGATAGGACATTTTCGTAAATCCACTTAATATCCTCGATAGATTTACCTATATTAGCACGTCCGTTTCCGACAGGATAAAAGACTGGAAAACACTTAAAAGCCTTACCACCAATATCTTTGGCAAATTGTTTCTTTCTGCACTGAGAAACAGATATGTTCTGGTTTAGGAAAACAGTACTCACTTGATTCCCGAAAAGCACAATTACTTTTGGTGCTATTATTTCAATTTCCCTTTCAAGCAACGCTAAGTACTCAAAATATATTTTGTTAGATATCAATGTCGCGTCCGTCTGGGTACATTTTCCTAAATTTGTTAAAAAGATTTTATTTCTAGTTATCTCCGAATATACCTGATTTGCAAATTCTGGTGTCCAATCCTTTGGCTTTCGTTTCTTTATTTCCTTATAAATTCCTTCATCAAATTTTCCAATAGCGACAAATAAATCCCAAATATTCTTAGTACCGATCCACGGTGCCCGTATGCCTGCCCAGTCAGGATATGAGGCTATATTTTTCCCTGTTGGATTCATAAAAACAAAACATATGTCGGGCTTTTCATTACATCCGCCATAAAAAATTGATTTTAAGTTCGGGTCTCCATATTTGAGCTGCATTTCATCATATTTCTTATTTAGTTCAGTTAAATTCATTTTATCACCACGCTGGGGCGGCACCCAGCACAAAGGGAAATGAAAAAGCTGCCGCAGAATTTGCCCTTTCATAAACCTGTGCTATACCGAGTTTGATTATAAGCTATCTCAATATTGGTTTTGGCTTTATTAACCTAAAATATGGTATAAATAACTTTAGAATCTCACGTTTTAGATAAAATTTTATTTACACTTTATCGTATTATACAAATTCAATATTATGACTATTTGATTTTGGGATAAATAAACATATAATTAACATTTTTAAATGTAATTTAACAAAAAGTATCAAAGTTGTTTAGCACTATCACTCTAACTTGGCTCTGCGAAAAAATCTCTGTAAAAACAATCAACCGCAGAAAAATGACTTTGTGGTGAGAACGGCTGATCGGTCGCTCTCTTTTCTTTTTCAGTATAAATTGAATACTGCCGTTTGTCAAGCTCCCGATGCAAAATATCCTGATGCAACGGAGCGCAGCGCAGTGAGATCAGGAGATATTGCGGACGATTGAAATCTTTTCCCGAATCTTTTATCAATATAGATAAGATCATTCTCAACACCTTTTTCATGCAGTGCGATCAATTGACACTCTTCATTCTGATCCTTGCTTGAAACTCTGATATAACCATAGCATTTATTTCCGATAGTCGCCCCCTTCTTTCTATTGTACAGACCCGCATCTGCCAATGCAAAAGCTTTTAAAAAAAGAACCCGCATTTCTTCTAAATGAAAGAAGAAATGCGGGTTTCCTTATTGTTGCCGATTATCGTTTTTATATGCTCATCATGCGCAGATCCGTGCATATCTCTCGTTTGAAATTATGTCGTTCATGATTTTTTCGGGGGATATTTCGCCCGATCTTACCATATCAAATACAGCGGGAGATGCTCCGGAAACAAGCGCTGCGCCTGTATCGCTCATTCTTACGGGGATATTTTTCGATCTGCTGTTTACGTTCCAGAATACAACCTCGGGCAGGTCATAGCCATGCTTTGCGTATTTCTGCTTCATTGCCATGAACATCGGCAGGCTGTTTCCGCCCTCGGCGCACGAGTCAAACTCCATGTCGGAAATTATGTACATTCTCGAGGGAATATCCGATTTTCTGAGGTGATTTTCCACGGCCGTATTCAGGATAAGGTCAAATGTTGCTTCGAGGTTTGTGTTTGCGCACTCGTCAAATGTTGAACAGTAGCGCACCTTTCCGAAGATGTCGTTTCCCTTGATCCCGATCAGTCGGGGACGTCTTGAAAATGTTATGAAATGTCCTGCGAATGCGCCTTTGTTATGCTCTGCGAAATATATTCCGAGGGATATTGCAACGTCAATGGGGCGGACTTTTCCGTTCGGTGTCCATGTCATTGAGCCTGAACCGTCAACAACTGCGATAGCGTTTGCATTTTCATCGCCGTTTCCATGTTCCGCGAGTGATCTCCATGATGCGTCAAGCGCTTCACGCTCCGGCTTTTCGGGCGATGATGTGAGACATGCTCTTACTATGTCATAGGGATAGAGCGTGCCTGCATTCAGCTTTGCTTTGCCCTTGTTCACGGCGGAGATGAATTCCTTATAACGCTCGCCGTCATTGCGGATAAAGGCTTTTCTGTACTTGAACATTGCGCCCGAGGCCTGCTTTGAATAGTCAAAGGTATAATCCATCACACGGAGACGGTTTTCGATTATGTCGGTGTACTTTCTGAGGACGGACAGCGTTTTGCGGTAATTTCTTTCGCTCATTCCGAGTATGCCGCAGATACGTCTGCCCATTTCCTTGGTTTCCTCCGAGGACGCATTGACCGAAGGCAGCCACTTTGCAAGCAGCGATGCCGGTTTTCCCGATTCCATTGCCCTGATGTCCGCACTGAGTCGGGTGCGTATCTCATTGGCGGCAGCGGCTTCGCAGGGCGTTCCGATTAGAGTGCAGAGGTCGTCGTATCTTCCGTATTCTGCGAAATATTTTGCATTTGCGGATACGGAAGCAGGGGCGAAATCAGCAAGAGCTTTTATGGCTGTCCTGAAAAATCTGCGTTCACCGAGACCGCCTCTTACATCTCTTGCGAAGAAGATTATTTTCATTGTTTTGTCGGGATCTTCGGAATATGCTCTGATAACTGCGTCGGAAATCGTTTTTTCGCTCGCATATCTCATTGCGCCTGCTTTGAAAAACAGGTCAAGACATTCTGAACCCGATGATGCATATGTTTTTGCACCGTTTTCGGTGTATGTTTCATCTGCTTTCTTTTTCAGAAAATTCAGCATTATGTTCATTCCTTTCTGTGTCACGGCTCAATACGTGGATTTTCAGTCCGCTCATAGGTTTGCTGTCTGAGCCGATATTTCCCGATACTGTTTTACGGAAAGATCCGGCAGGATTCGAACCTGCGTATAACCACTTTTTATGCTGTACGTATCGCACGGCTCGATTTTTTCGCAGCCCCTTATCGGGAATCTGCGCCTCTATAAAATCATTGCTGCTAAAGCCGTATTATTGTTCGGAAAACAAGCGCTGTATACGCTCACGGTACTTTTTGGCTGCTCTTCCACTGAGCTACGGAACTTCTTCCGATCGGAGTCGAACCGATGACACGCATAATAAATTTTGCGGCGGATACCGTATATGTTTTCCGTGAAATACCGATCAAGGTGTGTGCATAAAATTTTCATCAATGTATAAAAATAGCAATAGATCGCTGTCTGCACCTTATTCGCAAAGCATTCCGCAATAGACCGCCTTGCATCGCATCGGAACAGCCGCCCGCATTTCAGCGTCAGTTATGCGGCTTTTAATATGGACCGACCTGTCCTCGGGGGACGGCGATGCAAAACGAAAATATCCGAAGATGCTCTGCGCATCGGCATAACATTTTCAAGGCACATATTCATAGTGACAGTATGATTAAAAAAGACCGCTGTTTGTGCCTTATGGTCATCCCTTGACGACACCGACTGTGAACAGCCTTTTTACAGGCTCTGTCAGGTCGCTCTGGTTGGACATTACCTCATCTATATCCTTGTATGCGAAGCGGGATTCCTCTGCGACATCGGATTTATTCCGCTTTCCGAGGACGACATTCAGCAATTTAAGGTCGTTCATCACCTTGTCAACGGGGAATGTCTGAACGGCTGCTGTCCTTGAATATCTCCGTCCTGCGCCGTGTGACGAGGACATGAAGCTTTCGGGATTGCCTTTTCCTCTTACAATGTAGCTGTACGAACCCATCGAGCCGGGGATAATGGAAAGCTCGCCGTCCTTTGCACTGACTGCGCCCTTTCTGTGTACCCAGACATCGGTGCCAAAGTGATTTTCAAGTGCCGCATAATTGTGGTGACAGTTGATCTCACATGAGAAATTTGGAATAACGCCCGTGTATTTCTGAACGTATTTCGCAAATATCTCCTTGACCTTTGTCATCATGACGGAGCGGTTCTCGTATGCGTAATCCATCGAAAGCTGCATCCAGTTCAGGTATCTTTTTCCCTCATCGGAATCAGCAGGGAGAAATGGCAGACGCCACGACGGATCGACAGTGGAATGCCATCTTTCGTTCAGCTCATATGCCGTTTGGTTGAAATACTGTCCGACGATATTGCCGAAGTGACGGCTTCCCGAATGGAGCATTATTGTGCATAAGCCGTCATCGTCCTGCTGAAGCTCGATGAAATGGTTGCCGCCGCCGAGCGTTCCGACCTGGTAATATCCCTCGTCTATCTTCGGGATAAGGTCCTTGTCAGCCTCGTATTTGTCAGCCTCCGCCTTTGCTCTGTCGAGGACCTCCGAGGGCTGTGGCTGCTTGTAATGGGAAAATCCCGTCGGGATATTTCTGAGGATATCGCCGATTATCGCATGGAGAAGAGTTCCGCTTCCCGTCATTGTTTCACGCAGGACGCTTACGGGGATATCGGTCTGGACAAATCCCATTCCGCAGCCGATGTCAACGCCGACCGCATTCGGTATAACAGCATTCTCGCAGGCGATAACGCCGCCTATCGGCATGCCTTTTCCCATATGTGTGTCGGGCATAAGAGCTATGTGCTTGTGCGCAAACGGCAGCTTTGAAAGGTTCTTTGCCTGCTCAAGGCAGCTGCTTTCAATGCTGTCACGGTCAGTCCATATCTTTATTGGCTTATTTATATTGTCGTTATATACAAACATTTGAGATTACTCCTTATTTTCTTGACTTTTTTCTATCATACCGAGAATTTCCGCACTTTGCGGAGATCTGTTCACAGTGAAAAGCTTTGCTATGTCATTAAGAAATCCATCGGGATCGTTCAGTGCGGATAATCCGCTGCACGGTTCTTCGTCCCAAAGACCCGACACAATATCGGCGATGCCACGCAGCTCCTCATCATCAAAGGATTCGGGGCTGCGTTCTTTCAGCATAGCTTCAAGCCCAGTCCGTTCGGCGATCCTGTATGCCGTATAGTTGTTGAGGATATTGTTTCGGCAGCCGTATCGGATAAGCCAACTGCCGACCTTTTCGCTGTTTCCGAGCAGGTCATTGACGATGAATATCTTTCCCCAGCCGTTTATGTGAGATGCGATCTCCATAAGTCTGTCATCGGCATCGTGATAATATCTGATGATAAATCCGCAGAAAAGCGTGAATTCCTCGTAAAGCGCAAGCTTTGAGATCGTTTCGCTTACTTCCGGATAGTCTTCGGTATTGAAAAGCTCAAGAAGTGAAAGTCCGAGCTTTACGGCTTCCGTGCTGTCGCTTTCCGTGATGAGCTGCATTCCGAGCATAAAGGTGTTCTTCATGTCAGCGTTTCCCTTGATCTTTCCCTGAAGATCATCAATAATGCTCAGCATATACTGCCCATCAAGCGCTCTTTCGACAGCTTCTGTGTTATATGTATTTTCGGGAGAAGCTGCAATTATTTCCCGTATAAGATCATCGGGGCATTCCTTTTGGGATACTCCCATGCTGTACATCATTATGCCGTCCATTGCTCCGGGGGCAAATCTGATTTTCTTTGACGGCGCATTGCTGTCGATATAAAAATCCTTGGGAAGGGTATTATCGGTGATAGCAGCGCAGATCCTTCTGTATATGCTCATTGCGTTTCCTCCTTTGTGTTTTTCTGTGTTCCGTTTCTGTGATTATGAGTATAACGCAATGCTCGGAAAAAATCATTTAAAAAAATCTGCGAGGTGTGAAAGACGTATTGCAATCATGTGAAATATCTGCTATTATAAATAGGAAGAAAGCAGGTGTTTTTATGGCGGGATTTTCCGAGCTTATCAAAAGCTTCGATAAAACAAGAGATTATATGCGGGATTTTTTTATCTACGGATTTAAAGTCAGGAGCGAGTTTGACTGCAAAAGCGCACGTACATATGATGATGAAAAGCGGCGTGTTGAAAGCTGGCTGGGAGATTGCCTGCGCTATGACAGCACAGAACGCGGAAAGCAGGTATCAATATCCGTTGACAGCGGAAAGATCGCCGAAAATCCGCTGCTTGGCGCATTTTATTCCAAAAGCTTTACCGATAACGATATAAGGCTGCATTTCCTGCTTATGGATATTCTCTGCGGCGGAGGTGAGTACACCGTAAAAGAGCTGACTAACCGTCTGAACGATGATTACGGGGCATTTTTCGATGAACAGACTGTCCGCAACAAGCTGAAGGAATATGCCGCTGAGGGGATATTTATTGCACAAAAGCATGGAAAGACCGATTATTTTTCGCTTTCGCCCGATACATCGGAAAGCTTTTTCGGAGAATATTCAGGGCTTGATGATGCTGTGAAATTCTTCTCCGAGGCGACCGAATTCGGTGCTGCGGGCAACAGTATGCTCAGATCGGCAGGACTGAAAAACGACATTTTCTTTATTAAGCACAATTATATAGTACACGTTCTTGAAGATGAGATACTGCTGAAAATAACCGAGGCTATCGAGCAGAAGCATTACATAACGGCGGTGAATTTCGGCAAGAGCAAAATGACATCGGAGTTCTTCGGAGTGCCGCTGAAAATACACGTTTCGGCTCAGACGGGACGGAGATATCTTGTTATGTATCTGCCGAAATTCAGGCGGCTGAACTCATTCAGGCTTGATTTCATCAAATCGGTGACGGACGGCGGCGAATGTCCCGATTATGATAAATATGCGGAGGATCTGCGCAAAAATATCGGCAAATGCTTCGGTGTATCCTTCGGAAACAGGCGTGATGACAGTGCGGCGAGAGTAAAGCTGACGATCTCCGCTGATGAGGAGCGTGAGAAATATATAATCGACCGCCTTGAAAGGGAAAAACGCTGCGGAACGCTCGAAAAGGTCGGCGAGAACCTTTTCTGTCTGACATATGATGTATTTGATGCGGGCGAGATGATGCACTGGGTAAAAAGCTTTATCGGCAGGATAGTCGGAATTGAGTGCGATAATGAGGCTGTTGCGGACAAATTTGCACGGGATATTTCACGTATGTACAGAATCTACTGCGGCGGGGAGGGAGAAGAATGAACATTTTCAGCGAGATATACGGCGCATATTTCCGTGCTGCGGAAAGGCTGCTCGGACTTGAAAAATTCGGAAAAGCCGAGATATTCGACATAGTTTCGAGGGAGGCATTTGCGGATTCGTTCCTTTTTATCGAACCCAAGCTTGTCCCCGACAGTGACGGATATTCCGACTGGGGGCTGATAAAGCGTGAAAAGGACGGCACTTTTTCGCCTGTTACGAAGAATATCCCGCCGAAAATAGTTACATTGCTCCAGAAAAGATGGCTGAAGTCAAAGCTCTCCGACAGACGCTTCAGACTTTTTTTCGATGATGAAACGCTGTCCGCACTGGAAGAAAGACTGAAAGATGTCCGTCCGCTTTACGATCCCGATGATTTTTGCTATTATGATGTTTACAGTGATGGCGACGATTACGGAGATCCGAAATACAGAGAACATTTTCGCAAGATATTATCCGCTGTGAAAAACCGTGAGATATTAAGGATAGATTTTGTTTCGGGACGGAATGAACCTATGTACGGTACATATCTGCCTGTAAAGCTCGAATATTCACGCAAAAATGACAAATTCAGGGTATACTGCCGGCGAATGAGAGAGGATCATGCCGCAGGACTTACTACTCTGAATATCGGCAGGATAAGAAAGGTAAAGGAAACCGGACTTCGTTTTGACGAAATAACCAAGGAGGGTGAAAGCGAAATGTTTTCCCGCTTCTGCCGATGCGGCGAGCCTGCCGAGATAGAGGTAACAAGCGAAAGAAACGGCGTTGAACGCTTTATGATGGAGTTTGCGAGCTTCGAAAAGCGCACCGAGCTTGACATAAACACGGGAAAATGCCGTGTTCTGCTTTACTATGACAGAAACGATGAAACCGAACTGCTGATAAGGCTTTTAAGCTACGGACCCGTGCTGAAGGTCATCGGTCCGGAAAGCTTCCGCAGTCAGATGGAAGAGCGTGTAAAACGGCAGTTTATGCTGCTTTTCGGCGAAAAGAAGGGGGAAGCTGCCGCTGTTTCCGAAAGCTGAGAGGGACATTTTTATAAAAATCAAGCCGAATTTCTATTGACATCAAGGGGAAAAAGGTGTATTATATATTATTATAGGATAGTTATGCATATGATCTTAACAGGTCTCGTCCGATGATGGTTTGCATCGGAGAAAGGTTTGATTCAATGTATTTCGGCAGCGTTAAGTTTTTTAAGCGTCTGATACTTGCGGTTGTGTTCGGCTGGATCGCCGTTTCTACATTTTTCGCAGTGTTCTTTGGTATAAAATATAATATTGAAAAGGAAAAAGCCGGCGGAGATGCTGTTGAGGTATCCTCGGACAGTGCTTCGCTGAATGTTCCCGACGGCACATCACTTGAGGATATATATCTGGCAATGTCGGCAAAGGGCTATTCATCGGAGGATATTCTTGATTTTTTGTTGCAGAATGATGAAATGGCGGTTGACAAATTTGTAGAGGAGTATATGAACGGCGGTCAGGATCCCGGGACGGAGACAGGTTCTGCAGAAACGGAAATATCCGCAGAAACCGAAAATGCTGAGACAGAAGCTGTTTCCGAGACTGAAAAGGTTGCGGAAACTGAGGCGGAAGATGCCGATGCACCGTCATATACAAAGCTTTATCCCGATCTTTACGCTGAATATCCAAAGGAGTTCGGCGAGGATACAAAGACTGTATATCTGACATTTGATGACGGACCTTCGGATAATACGCTGATGATACTGTCGATACTGAAAAAGCACAATATCAAGGCGACATTTTTTATGAGCGGAAGCACAACGGAGAAAGGGAAAGCCATAATGAAGCAGGTCGCTGATGAGGGACATGCTATCGGCGTTCATTCCTATTCGCATGATTATGAGAAGATCTACGAAAGCGTTGACAGCTATCTTGATGATTTTTACAATACATACAGCATCATTTACGATGCTACGGGCGTAAAGCCTGAGATATTCCGCTTTGCGGGCGGAAGCTACAACGATTTCAACCACGATATATACGACGATCTTGTTGCTGAGATGACACGCAGAGGTTTCGTATATTACGATTGGAACGTCAGTGCGCAGGATGCCGTTGTTGACCCGACATGGACATACATCTATAATAATGTCCTGAACGGAGTCAAGGGCAATTCCACGAACAGGCAGATCGTGCTTATGCATGACAGCGCAGACAAATATGCTACGGTAACGACCGTTGAAGATATTATAATCGAGCTTGAAAAGGACGGATACAGCTTCGATAAGCTGGACAATACCGTTCCTCCTACGCACATCGTCAAATACTGACGGCACCCATAACGGAAGGACATTCCGCCGTCCGAAAAGGAGTTTTGAAAATGAGTCTAAAGGATAATTTTAATCAGGCGCTCAGAGAGCTTCTCAAAAAAGATGATTTCAGCGGAGGAGAACCCCCTGAGAACAGGACAAAGTCTGAGCTTGACCGCTATCTCGATCCTGTTTCGGATGCGGAAAGCAAGCCTAAGACCCCTTCGTCTGTTTTCGGCGGAGATGAGACGGATAATCTCAGAAATCCGTCATCACTCACATTCAACGACAGAACTGCCGAGCCTTCGAGAGATGAAGCAGCGGTATCTGCCGAGGAACAGCTCAGAAATTCCAAGGACGCTTACGATATATATGCAAATGAGCAGAAGAAAATCGCCGAGGCTGCAAAGAACGCAGGCTACGGTCAGACAGCGGGTTACAGTGCCGCTGCCGCTGATTTCACGGTAAAGCCTGACAGCGGATATTCTTCGTCATTTACAAGGGAGCAGGCTGCGCAGCCTATCCCGCCATCATACGGTTCGGGCAGGGAGGAAACACGCAGGACATCTGATTTTGCGTCTGCAAATCCGTTTAACGGACAGAATGCGGGAGCAGTCCCGCCTCCGAACTCGCCTATCTACTTCGGCGGCACACCTCCTACCTCGGGCGGCGGATCGGGATCTGGCGGAAACCGCTACGAGGCTGAGGAAACTACCGTTATTTCGCACAACACGATAATTGACGGAAATATCCGTTCATTTGCAAATATCAACATCGACGGAACCGTAAAGGGCGATGTCAGACTGACAAAGAACATCGCTGTTTCAGGCAAGGTCGTTGGTGATATCGAGTGCAACAACGCTGTTATGACAGGCTCGCAGATGCAGGGAAATATTGCGTCCAAGGGTCAGGTCCAGATGGACAGAGACAGCATCCAGCTCGGCGACATCACAGCAAATTATCTTGATCTGAACGGAAAGATCAAGGGAAATATCGAGGTCGGCGGCAAGGCTGAATTCAAGACTGATGCTGTTATCCTCGGCAATATCACAGCTTCTACAATTACCGTTCTTGACGGTGCTACTATCCAGGGATATGTCAACACAACATTCCTCCAGGAAAATTCTTCGAGCATTTTCCCTGATGCTATTTCCGTAACTGATTGACAGATTGCATAAATAGGAGATATGATTTTGTTGCTTGTGCCAAAAATTTCCGATTGACAGCTGTTTTGGTTGAAAATATCGGATTTTTGTGGTACAATAACAATTATGCGATTTAAAACGTTTAAGCTGATGCTTTCAGGGGCATCCGGCTTTTGATATGGCGTGCAGGATATGCATGTCCGCAAAGGAGCGGTTAGGATATGAGCGAAGAAAATACACTCAGAGGCGGGGAACAGCCCGCTGCACCGTCACTGGGAAGCCTTGATTATGCACCTCCCACCAAATCGGCATCGCTGAATGCATCCGGGCTGAGGGCACTTCCCGAGGAGGAAGAAGCGGATTACGGCAGCTTTGATATGGGTGATGACATCAGTGCTGCGAGTGTTATGCTTGATGATCTCGGAAGTGATGAGGAGCTTGCTGCAAAGAAGATACAGAGTGACCTCGGCGTTGATGATATGGACATTGATATGGCTGTTTCCGAGGCAGCTCCGGAGATCGAGGATCTCAGTAAGGATATAAAGCCTACATATGACAAAGCAAAGTCGCTTGCATCGGCTGACAAGCTTCAGAAAACGGATAAGGAACTTCTGAAAGAGCAGCTCCACAGGGAGATCAGCAGCAATCCGAGCGGCGTTGACAAGGAAGAGAGCCGCCGCCTTTACAATCAGCTGATGGAAGAAAAGAAGATAAAGGCAGCAAAGAAGGGCTTCGGATACACAGTTCTCCTTATGATCCTCGGATTTGTCGATGCGGGACTTATATATCTGATAAGCACGCTGAACCCCGATAACAGTTATATTTCCATGCAGTATGCGATCATTGTGTTCTGCGTTTCGTTCCTGCTTATGATAAGGTCGAAATTTATCAGAAATATTGAGATAATGCTTTTTATGATAAATACTGTGATACTTATAGGTCCGGGACTTGTCATGCAGGCGGTCAAGATCGAGGAGCACGGTCTTGACTTCAACAAAATGATGCTTTTATATGGTCTGGCGATAATCGTCAGCGGATTTATATGCTTCCAGCTTGTTACAAACAACTCGGTCGAGCTTTATTTCACAAGCGATTTTTCGGGAAAGAAAAAAGTCGTTGACGAGAGCAAGCCCCGTAGAAGATAAAAAATATGCCGCAAAAGCGTGTGAAAAACGCTTTTGCGGCTTTTTTATTACAATCTGCATTTGAAATCTTCGTATCCAAAGTGTCTGACTGTTTCGATATCACCGTTCAGACGGCGGAGAAGAATGTCGGGCAGCTTCATTCCGTTAAATGTGTTGTTTTTTACCATGGTATATATTGCCATATCGCAGAATACGAGCTTGTCGCCGACTTCGAGCGGCTTGTCAAAGGAATAATCGCCGATGACATCGCCCGAAAGGCAGGTTGCTGCGCCAAGACGGTATGTGAACGGCTTTTCATTCGCTTCGCCTGAGCCGATTATCATCGGACGGTAGGGCATCTCGAGAACATCGGGCATATGGCAGGCAGCCGATGCATCAAGGATAGCGATGTTCATGCCGTTTTCGGAGGTTTCAAGGACAGTCGATACGAGAAATCCTGCATTCAGAGCGACTGCTTCGCCCGGTTCAAGATAGACCTGAACGCCGTATTTCTGCTGGATCCTGTCGATCTCGGAGATAAGCAGCCCGACATCGTAATTATCCTTTGTGATGTGATGTCCGCCGCCGAAATTCAGCCATTTCATCTTGCTGAGATATCTGCCGAATTTTTCCTCGACATGGACGAGCGTATGTGCGAGAGCATCAGCGCCCTGTTCGCATAGAGTGTGAAAATGCAGACCGTCAAGCCCTGATGCCATATCGGGATCGAAATTAGCAAGAGTTGTTCCAAGGCGTGAAAAAGGCGCACAAGGATCGTAGATAGGCGTTTCCATCTCGGAATATTCGGGATTTATCCTTATGCCGACCTCGGGACGCTTTCCGGAAGCTTCGATCATAGGCTTGAATCGGCTGTACTGCTTGAAGCTGTTGAACACAAAATGGTCGCAGATCTCAAGAAGTTCGGGCATATCCTCGGGATCGTATGCGGGGGAAAATACGTGATTTTCACGTCCGAACGGCTTTTTCATTTCCTCGAAGCCGAGCTTTGCTTCGTAAAGTCCGCTTGCCGTCACGCCGTCAAGATATTCCGCTATAAGAGGGTAGCAGGAGAACATCGAAAAGCATTTCTGAGCAAGAAGTATCTTTGCGCCTGTCTTTTTGCGGATATCTGCAAGAATTTCAAGATTCTTTTTCAGAAGCATCTCATCGGTTATATAGCAGGGCGTGTGCAGCGAATTAACATCAAAATTAAGCATATTACTCCTATAAAGACGGAGAATGTGATCCGCAGACCTCATTCTCCGAGTGATATTGGTTTATTATCAGTCAACAAGCTCGGGGTCGAAGGATTCCTTCCAGGGAAGTCCCCACTTGTTCAGTGCGTCCATGAACGGATCGGGATCGAATTCCTCGACATTGTAAACGCCGGGCTTCTTCCACTTGCCGGTCAGCACCATCATTGCGCCGATCATTGCGGGAACGCCTGTTGTGTAGGAGATAGCCTGTGACTCGACTTCCTTGTAGCATTCCTGATGGTCGCAGACGTTGTATACATAATATTTTACGTCCTTGCCGTCCTTCTTGCCCTGCATGATGCAGCCGATATTTGTCTTGCCGACTGTTCTCGGACCCAAAGATGCGGGATCGGGGAGTACAGCCTTCAGGAACTGGAGAGGAACGATCTCCATGCCGTTGTAATTGATAGGCTTGATAGATGTCATTCCAACGTCTTCAAGGCATTTCAGGTGCGTGAGATAGGACTGACCGAATGTCATGAAGAAACGGATTCTCTTTATTCCTTTGATATTGAGTGCGAGGGATTCAAGCTCCTCATGATGGAGGAGGTACATATCCTTTTCGCCGATCTCGGGGAAATTGTAGACTCTCTTTATCTCCATAGGCTTGGTTTCTACCCACTTGCCGTTCTCGATATAAGAGCCGTTTGCGGATACCTCACGGATATTGATCTCGGGATTGAAGTTGGTCGCAAAGGGATAGCCGTGGTCGCCCGCATTGCAGTCGAGGATATCAAGATAGTTGATCTCGTCAAAGTAATGCTTTGCGGCATATGCAGTGAAAACGCCTGTAACTCCCGGGTCAAATCCGCAGCCGAGTACAGCTGTGATGCCTGCTTTTTCAAAGCGCTCTCTGTATGCCCACTGCCAGCTGTATTCAAACTTTGCCGTGTCCTCAGGCTCATAATTTGCTGTGTCCAGATAATCGACCTTGCAGGCGAGGCAAGCGTCCATGATCGTAAGATCCTGGTAGGGCAGAGCCACGTTGATTACGATATCGGGCTTGAAGCTGTTTATAAGAGCAATAAGCTCGTCAACGTTATCGGCATTTACCTGAGCAGTAGAGATCTTTGTTTTTCCGCCGGAAAGCTTGTCCTTCAGCTTGTCGCACTTGGATTTTGTGCGGCTGGCGATCATGATCTCCCCGAAAACATCACTGTTCTGACAGCACTTATGGATAACGACGCTTGCAACTCCGCCGCATCCGATTATCAAAGCTTTTCCCATATCAATACTCCGTTTCTCCGCCGATGAAGATTATTGTCTGCTGAATACGGCGGCTACAGCGTTATTTCATTGAAAATGTACCCTTGCAGTACCACTTCTTTGATATGCCGCCGTTTCTGTTTTCAAGCGACTCAAAGCAGCATTCCGCATTATAAATAAGGTCATATCCTTTGAGGGCTGCCATGAATTTCAGTTCTTCAACGGCTTCCTCGGGCTTATCATACATATTTACTGTGCGTTCGTTTATTTCGCAGCAGTCCTTTTTCGGGATATCATTCATATATGACAGCTTATACACCCGTACATCGGGGCGGGCATCGTTTGCTTTTAAGATGCGATCCTGCACTGATGTTTCGATATCCTCCGCACATTCGGAGCAGTATCGGCAGCCTTTGTATTCCTCGAATGAATAGCTTCCGACATCAGCAAACCCATAAAGTGCCATAAGCTCGTTTATGTTTACGAGCGAAAGCTCGGCGTTCGTGAACTGCTTTTTGCATTTTCCGCATTCGGAGACCTCAGAGAGCCATTTTTTATAGCGCTTTTTATCCTTGAACGATGAAAATGCAAGTGCTGTCAGGGCAGCGGCAGCTACGGCGCTGATTGCGATAAATTTCGGCGGTATCATACTATCACCCCTGTTTTTTTATTGGCGGATATGCCTTTACAGAACATTATAGCACATATCGTGAAAAAATACAATGATTTTTCAGTAAAATCTATAATCCGAAAGGGACACAGGATTTGCGGGGCATTATATCGGCGTGAGGAGGGAGGCATGGGCTTTGCAGGCAGATGCGGCTGCCTGCATGGCTGCTTCCATTACAAAAGCATATCATCAAAAAAATAAAAGCACTGTTGACAAACAGTATGAAAATGTTGTATAATTATCATAAGATACTATGGATAATTATGCGTAAAGGAGGGGGACTGCGTTGGTCGGAACGGAGGAAAGGGCTGCCGAATGTGCCGGAGCTTCTGCCGAAAAGCCCGTATTTGACGTGACAAAGAGGATATTTGATATTTTCTGCTCGCTTATCGGACTTATCATCGCAAGCCCCGTTTTTCTGGTGATCGCAGTGTGCATAAAGAAAGAGGACGGCGGAAGTGTGTTCTATTCGCATGAACGTGTCGGAATGGGCGGAAAACCCATTCGTATCCTCAAATTCAGGAGCATGAAGCCCGATTCGGACAAGCTTCTGACGGCTGAACAGCTCGCTGAATATAAAAAGGAATACAAGCTGAAAAATGATCCGAGGCTGACAAAAACGGGTGCTTTTATACGAAAGACCTCGCTTGATGAGCTGCCTCAGCTGATAAATATACTTATGGGAGATATGTCCCTGATAGGTCCGCGCCCTATATTAAGGCAGGAGATGGACGAGAACTACTCGCCCGATCAGATAAGGCTGCTTTGCAGTGTGAAGCCCGGACTTACAGGCTACTGGGCTGCGTATGCACGGAACAATACGGGCTACTCGAACGGCGAAAGGCAAAAAATGGAGCTTTTTTACTGCAGAAACAGAAGCGTGCTGCTTGATATAAAGATCCTTTTCAAAACGGCTGCGGTCGTTCTCTCCCGCAGAGGTGCATACTGATGAAAAAACGTGGAAGGACGGCGGTTTTAATCATTCTTCTGATCGCTGTGATGTGCATTGTTTTCGTGTTTTCGTCGCAGAACGGGGACAGGAGCGGCGGTGTCAGCGAAAAGGTCACGAGGGCGATATGCAGGGTGATCTTTTTCAGATATGATGAAATGTCGGGCGATGAGCAGCTGTTCGTTGTCCGCCAGCTGAACTATTTTGTCAGAAAGCTTGCGCATTTTTCCGTTTATATGCTGATGGGAATGCTCTCCTACTCGGCTATGCTTATTGCGGATATACAGAAAATAACGCAGAAATGGGCTGTTTCGCTGGGAATATGCGCTTTATATGCGGCATTTGACGAGATACATCAGTATTTTATCCCCGGCAGATCCATGAGATTTACCGATGTTCTGATAGACTGTTCCGGTGCGCTTATCGGAATTGCGATAGTAAAGCTAATTTGCATCACGGCGGATCATATAAAACAAAATGTGAAATTATCCCGAAAGGAAAGATAAATAAATGGACGAACAGATTCTGGATCTGAAGCTGCTTTTCAAGGCACTTACTTCTCATATTCTGCCGATAATGGCGGCTGCGGTGGCTGCGGCGATGGCGGGCTTCATGCTT
>OQVQ01000605.1_pt1 | contig 16511 bp, 16 predicted proteins | sample 1691491 | NCBI WGS metagenome assembly OQVQ01 (sample SAMN03418252, study PRJEB22391) | human gut metagenome | biome: human-gut; feature: organic feature; material: feces | host: Homo sapiens | place: Tanzania | collected 2013-01
GTCTAAAATACCGCTTATGTACGTTGAAACGATTATCGCCGATACAAGCGAAGAAACAAGCGGCAAAACGCTGTTTTCTCCTGCGGCATTGTTTATTCCTCCCAGCAGCGACGTCAGAAGTATAACCGCCAGCAGCGATGTGAACATTTTCATCGGAGCGGAAATGCTGTCAAGAAAAAGCCGCCATATATCGCTCAGAACATTTGTCGGGTCAAGATATTCAGCGCCGCCGTTTTCCGGAGTGACGCCATGCTCGTCCATGAAATCACGGGCGTTTTCGGGAAGCGCCGCATATATCTCGTCTGTGCCGTAATCGGCGCTTTCCGCACTTGCGGCAGAAGCAAATACAAAAGCGGCAGCTATTAAAACGAATGTAAAAACAAAATTTTTTAACATCAGAAAATCAAATCCTTTATAAGGCTCAGCATACTTTCAAAAAGCGGCACAGAAATCAGCAGAACGGCAATTCTTCCCGCAAAATCAATCCGCGAGGCTATTGCCGCTTCCCCGCTGTCCTTACAGCAGTCTGAGGCGAGCTGCGTAACATAGCACACGGCGACCGCTTTAAGCAATATCGACAGATATGCCGTATCAGTTCCGGCAGTTTCGTTAAGCTCGCCCACAAGCTCCAGAAGAGGACTGACTGTACAAAGTACGGCGATGAGAATAACAGCGCTTGCACCGAGAGATATGTAAAGCCCGAATTCCTTGTTGTACTGTCGAAGCACCGCAGAAAGCGCAGCGGCGGCAATTCCCGCTCCGACGATTGCGAAAACGTTCATCACAAGTCAAAAACGGAACGAATCGTATCAAAAAGCGTTCCGATTTCACTTATCAGCAGCATCATAACAACAATCAGACCCGCTATCGTTGTCATCATTGCCTGCTCGTCCCTGCCCGAGCGCTGAAGCAGAAGGTTTAGTATCGCAACAACGATTCCTATTCCCGCAATTTTGAAAATTAAGTCAACATTCACGTTACAGCTTCCTTTCAGAGCAGCAGTATTCCCACAGCAATACCGCAAAGCGTCCACGTTTTTTGTATCATTCCGCCCCTTGAGCTATAGTCGCTGCGAGCTTCATCAAGGCAGTTCTGCGCAGATTTTTCGGCAGCCTCAAGCATTAAGAGCTGACCATGCACATCAGTCGTTCCGAGCTGTTCGCCTATTCCGATAAGCAGCCTGCGGTCTTTTTCGGAAAAGCCTTCGGCTTGCAATGCCGCGCTTCTCCATGCACGGTGAATATCGGGATTTTTTTCATATTCAGCTTTAACTTCACATAGAAATCCAAAATCCGAAAAGTCGGTTCTTTCAGATAGGATGTTCAATATTTCTCTTATCGTTGGCGCATTAAAAGATATGACTGCGCGCATTTCTTCAAGCATTGACAAGAGCTTTGCAAGCTGGCTGACTCGAACTTTCTTCCTTTGAGATATTGCCGTTCCGATAAAAAAGCAGATTATTGCTGTCGTTAATGCAAGCAGTATTCTCATTTTCGATTTTCCACACTCCTTTTAACTTACCTATTTCGGGAGAGCCGCTCACAAGTGCGATATAGTTCACAATTTCAGAACGAATAAGTCCAAGTGCAGCTTCATTTCTGAATAGTTCCCCGACGCATCGGCAATGAGCAGATAAAACAGGAATTACCCCCCGCCCCGAACAGGCGAAAACCTCACGGTAATCCCGCCCTATTTCGTCGCAGATTATATAATCGGGAGAAAGAAGCCTTACGGCGTGCTCAATTCCGTCGCATTTCGTAAATCCCGTAAGAATATCGCTGTTCAATCCAACATCGTTTTCGGGTGTGCCGTTATGCACCGCTGCAATTTCTCCGCGTTCATCAATAACCGCGACTTTTTTTTCAGCGGAAAGCAGCCTGCAATAATCGCGAAGTATCGTTGTTTTGGCACTTAACGGCGGACCGATTATAAGCAGCCCTTTCATATCCGAAAGTTCGGACGTTATCCGAAATAACGGTAAAGATATTCCCTTGTGTTCACGCGCTATGCGCAGGCAAATTGAGGAAAATTCGCGGATCGATTCTCTTTTCCCGTTTTTATTTACCGCAGTACCCGTAAAAGAAGCTCGGTGTCCTCCGCGAAGTGTAAAAAAACCCTCCGAAAGCTCCTTTTCATGGCTGTAAAGCGAATATTCTCCGAAACTGTGTATGCACTGTGTTATTTCATCGGGCGCAGCCTTTCGCATACCGCAGATATAGTTCCCATTTCCCGTAAAAATAACTATCGGACGACCTGCGCGAATACGCACTTCGGCAGCCTCGCAAGCTGTTTTTTGCGGAACTCCGCATAAAAGCTGCTCAAAAGGCGGAAGAAAAGAGATTGCTTCAAGATAACGCTGCATTTTTTCTCCTTTCTCGTTATATGTGACCTTGAATATAAATCAGCATTAAAATGTATGCGGCGCAGGACAAGTGTAGAACAAAAAGAACAGCCTCTCTTTTTGGAAAGACTGTTCTTATATTTATTACTTTATAGCTATGAAAAATAGCCTCGGGAATCTGAAAATTATCTCGCCGTTCGGACGAATAGGATACTGCTTTGCGAGTTTCTCAAGAATTTCAGCTTCCAACGCCTGCATCCCACTGTCGTCAAGCCGTGAAAGATACGGTTTTAAGCCTGTTGCGCGATACCACTCGATTATGCTTTCGTGCGACGGCATATGGTGAAAATAAACTGTTTTCCACATGTAAAAATCCGATGAGATATGCGAGAGAATGTCGAAATATTCTTCTTCGGAAAGTGTTGCGATACTTCGCGTTCCCGACAGACTATCCCGCCATTTGCCGCTTTCTGAAATACTGCGGATAATTTTGTGAATCGGCTCGTCGTAATTAACGGGTATCTGTACCGCCATTACACCGCCTTTTTTGAGCAGTTTCATCATCTCGGTCAGCAATTCGGCATGATTTGGAAGCCACTGAATACACGCATTTGAAAAAACAATGTTAAACGTATTTTCGCCTAACTTTTCAAGTTCATGCGACGCATCGATAAGTCGAAATTCCATGTCAGGGTAAGTCTTTGCAGCCGTTTCGATCATGTTCGGCGAATTGTCTATACCGATTATCCCAGCTTCGGGAAAGTGCTGCTTTAAAACAGCGGTACTGTTTCCCGGGCCACAGCCTATATCGAGTATTTTCTTTGGATTGACCGCTTCGATTCTTTCCGCCAAATCAATAGACGGGCGGGTTCTTTCCTTTTTGAATTTAAGATAACTTTCGGGATTCCAGTCAGCCATTTTTCTCCTCCGTTTATTTAAGCTCCGCTACCGTAACGCCCGCTTCGCCCTCACCGTATGCTCCAAGTCGATAGCTTTTAACGTGCTTGTTGTGCTTCAGGAATTGATGTACGGCAGCCCGTAGCGCGCCCGTTCCTTTTCCGTGAATAATCGTTATTGTTTCGATCCCACCGAGCAGACAGCTGTCAATAAAACGGTCAACTTCCATAATCCCTTCGTCGGTCATCATTCCGCGAATATCAACTTCAAGGCTGGATTTACGCGTCATGTTGGACTGAACAGATTTCTTGATATTGCCTCCGCTTTGCTTTTTCTTCGGTGGCGCCTGCTCAATAATAAGTTCAAGATTGTCCGTTTTAGTACGCGTTTTCATCATTCCGATTTGAACAACGCAGTTTCCACCCGCGTCGGGAAGCGAGATGACCGTTCCCGTATTGCCTATGTCCATAAGGCGAACGGTATCGCCGACACGCAGCTCTCTTGGCAGGACGTATTTGCTCTTTTTCTTTTCAATTACAGGATTTGCACGGTCAGACATACTGTTCAGCGCAGAATTTGCCTTTGAACGAGACGTTTTTACCATTGCGGAAAAATCGGATTTGTCCTTTTCCTTTTTCATTTCCTCAAGCTCGTTCATCAACTTGTCAGCGCCCGCGCGCGTTTGTTCAACAATACTCATCGCATGCGAGCGCGCCTTGCTTAGTTCAAATTCTTTCTGCTTTTCAAAGTTTTCTTCTTTTTCTTTCAGCTCCTCGGTGAGCTGTTTTGCATTACGCGCTTCGACCTGTGCCGTTTCACGCAAAGCGTCAAGCTCCTGACGTGTCTTTTCGAGGTTCTCAATAACCCTTTCAAAACGTTTGCTTTCGTCTCCGACCAGTTTTTTCGCGTCTTCGATTATATCGTCCGACATTCCGAGTCGTTTTACGATCGCAAAAGCGTTGGATTTTCCCGGAACTCCGATTATCAGCTTGTATGTGGGTCTTAACGTTGAAATATCAAATTCGCATGAGGCGTTTTCCACTCCTTCCTGTTCAATGGCAAACATTTTAACCTCCTGATAGTGCGTCGTCGCCATAACTCGGCTGTCCATGTCACGGAAATATGACAGCACCGAAACCGCAAGAGCTGCGCCCTCGACAGGGTCGGTTCCCGAGCCTAATTCGTCCAGCAAGATAAGCGAACGTTCGTTCGCCGATTTCATTATGCCAATGATATTCGTCATGTGCGCCGAAAAAGTCGACAAGCTCTGTTCAATACTCTGCTCATCGCCTATATCTACGAGAATGTCCGAAAAAACGCCGACTACGCTGTCGTCTGCCGCAGGTATCATAAGCCCGCACATTGTCATAAGCGTGAGAAGTCCCGCAGTTTTAAGCGCAACTGTTTTACCGCCCGTATTCGGACCCGTTATAATCAGCTCGGTGTATGTTTCTCCGAGAATAATCGTTGTCGGAACAACGCGTTCCAGCGGAATAAGCGGATGGCGCGCCTTGTTTAGCCTAAGAACGGGCTGTTCGGAAAGCACAGGCGTTATTGCCTTCATTTTTGCACCCAGACCTGCTTTAGCAAAGTACATTTCAAGAATAAACGCGTTTTCTATTCCGCGCAGAAGAGCGTCGCCGCATTCGGCGACATCAGCCGACATTTCGCGAATGATCCGCTCAATTTCGATCTGCTCATCACGCTTTAAAATGCGTATTTCATTATTTGCGTCAACAACTCCCATCGGCTCGATAAAAAGCGTAGCTCCCGTTGCCGACGTATCATGTACCAGACCGCTTATCTGCCCCTTATACTCGGTTTTTACCGGAACAACATAACGTCCGTCGCGCTGAGTTACAAGCGCTTCCTGTAAGTACTTTTGGTTGGTCTGACTTTTTATCAGCTTGTCGAGCTGTTCCTTTATTTTTGCGCCCTGTCGGATTATCGCCTTTCTTATTCTTGCAAGTTCCCCGCTTGCGCCGTCGGAAAGTTCTTCCTCGGACAGTATCGCGTTAGATATGGTACTTTCAAGTGTCTTGTTGGGAGTAAGCATTGAAAAATAAGGGTGAAGCGAGGTTTCACCGCCGCCGCAGCTGTCATACCAGCTCACAAGCCCATCAATTTCCCTAAGTACCAAACCTATATCAAGAAGCTCCCGCAGGGAAAGCACCGCACCCTGCTGCGCACGCCTTACGCTGAATGAAACGTCCTTGATATTGTAGAAACGCGGCGTTCCATACTTTGCCGAAAGAACAAATGCGTCATCTGTTTTCTTTGATTCCTCTTTAATTTTGTGAAGTTCGGTATCCGGAACTATCTGCTCGGCGCGTTCCTTTACAATATCACTCCACGCCTGCTCCTTTAGAAGTTCCAGAATTTTATCAAGCTCCAGTTTTCTGTATTCACTTTTCATAGTCGATCCTCATAATTATTTATATCTGTACAGGGATATTCTTTCAAAACCGTCGAGAAGTTCCTCGGAAAGCCCGAATGCCGCCGCCGTTCCTTTTGCAACGCATTTCAGCGGTTCTTCCGCAACAAAACACGGAACGCCCGTTTCCTTTGAAACAAGCCTGTCAAGCCCTCCGAGCATAGCTCCGCCGCCTGTAAGAACTATTCCATTCTGTTTAATATCGCCCACAAGCTCGGGCGGCGTTTTTTCAAACACTTTTTTTATGCCGTCGATAAGCTCGTCGATAAGCTCCTTTATCGCCTGTGAAATGTCCGCGTCGGTTATTTCCTGACTTACGGGCAGTCCCTTTATGAGGTGTCGGCCTTTAACCGTCATTTTTTTCTCACCTGTCGGGTCAAATACGTTTGTAAGTTCAATTTTTGCCTGTTCGGCAGTTTTCTCCCCAATGTACAGCTTATATTTCTGCGAAATAAATCGCGCAATAGCAGCGTCAAGTTTATTTCCTGCAATTTTTATTGAATTTGATTCAACGATTCCGTTGAACGATACGACCGCAACATCCGCCGTACCTCCGCCGATATCAACGACCATTGTGCCGTTGGGCTTTGAAATGTCAACTCCTGCGCCGAGCAAGGCCGCGATCGGTTCTTCGATAAGATATACCTTTCTTGCACCCGCCGAAAGCGCGGCTTCAACTACCGCGCGGCACTCAACGTCAGTGACCGACGACGGAACGCAGATAATTATTCTCGGTTTAAGCATCATGCTGCCGCTCACCTTGTGAATGAACTCACTTATCATTGCTTCCGCCATTTCGTTATCGGAAATCACACCGTCTCGCAGCGGCTTTACCGCAACGATATATTCGGGCGTTCTTCCGAGCATACGGTATGCTTCTTCGCCGACTGCAAGCACCTGCTTTTTCTTTTTATCATAAGCGACAACGCTCGGTTCGTCGATAACAATGCCTTTTCCTCCGATAGTGATTATCGTATTTGCCGTTCCGAGGTCAATTCCTATGTCAACTGCGCTCATTGTGATTACTCCTTATCTTTTGTGCCGCTTTGAGCAGCTTCGTTTTCTCATTTTCACATTTTCCGTCTATAACTTCAGACAGCAGCTCTTCAAGCACCGCACCTATCTCTTTTCCGCTAAATCCAAGTCGCTTTATGTCATTTCCGTTCACCGCAAGCTGTTTCAGGCTAAAACACTCCCGCTTTTCGAGTAAATGAACGATTGTCTGACGTGCCGCCCGATAAGTTTCTATGCGCTGCATGAACTGCGGGGCTTTTCCCATATCGTCCGCGATATGAACATCAATAAGGTGAAAAAGCAACTCCTCGCCGAATTTATTCAAATAGCGTTTAAGCAGATTCTCGCGATTTTCAATTACAATATCGTGATTTTCAACAAGTGCGGTTACTTCCGTAATAGTTTTTGAGTCGTATTTCAGCTCGCGTAAAACGCGCTCGGCGATTATTGCACTGCCTTTCGGGTGTCCTTTAAAATGTCCCACTCCGTCCGCAGACATTGTAAAATAATCGGGTTTTGCCATATCGTGAAAAAGCATTGCAAGCCTTAGCGGCAATATCGGTTCGACCGCTGAAACAGTTGCCAGAATATGCTCGTAAACGTCTCGATTATGATACTTGGTGTGCTGCTGAAACCCGTGGCAGCGGGAAATTTCGGGAATAAAAACCGCGAAAACGTCATAAAATTCCCGCAAAATATTTTCGCAATCAGTACAGATAAGCTGATTAAGCTCAGCGGCAATTCTTTCTCCCGCAATGCTGCGTAAAAGCGGCGCATATTCGTGTATTGCCTCGGCTGTTTTCGGTTCTATCGTGAAATCCCCGCAGGCTGCAAACCGCAGACCGCGCATGATCCGCAGAGCGTCCTCATTAAAACGCTCCGCCGGAACGCCGATCGCCCTTATTATCCCGTTTTCAAGGTCATTTTCTCCCTCAAAAAGGTCAATTATTCCCGTTTCTTCGGAATAAGCCATTGCATTTATCGTAAAATCACGGCGCTTTAGATCTTCAGCCAGTGATGATGAAAATGCTACATTTTCAGGTCTGCGATGATCCGAATAAATCCCGTCGGTGCGGTAGGTCGTGATCTCGATAGGCTTTCCCTCAGAAATAACGGTAACTGTACCGAAACGTATTCCGGTTTCGACAGTCCTATAGTCCGAAAAAACACGTTTCATATCCTCCGGAAGAGCGCTTGTGGTTATGTCATAGTCTTTCGGAAGTTTTCCCAGCAGACTGTCACGAACGCACCCGCCGACAGCATACGCTTCAAAGCCGCTTTCTTTAAGCCTTTTTATAAGAACTTCAACATATTGCGGTAAAGTTATTTTTTTCTTCATTTCATTGCACTGATTATTTCATTTGCTTTGCGATATATCGTTTCTGGCTGTTCTCCTATGAAGAAGCTGCCGTTTTCATACAGAACCTTTCCGTTTACAACCGTGCGTTTAACGTTCTGCTTGCTTCCCGCGTAAACAATGTTTTTCGCAGGATTATTGAGCGGCTGCATATTTGGCTGATTAAGGTCAATTTCGATAAAATCGGCTTTCTTTCCTGCCGCAAGCACATCACAGTCGTCAAGCCGCATCGCTTTTGCACCGTTGACAGTCGCCATTTTAAGCACTTCAAGTGCGTCGCACGCCGACGCGTCCTCATTCTGAACTTTTTGCAGCCCCGTAACAAGGAACATTTCGCGGAACATATCAAGGCAGTTGTTGCTTGCAGGTCCGTCCGTACCGATTGCAACCGGAATTCCACGCTTCATGAAGCTGCATATCGGAGCGATTCCGCTTGCAAGTTTCAGATTTGAAGCGGGATTTGTCACGGCGTAAAGTCCTCTGTTCTTGAATATCTCAAAATCCTTTTCGGAGAAATAAACGCAGTGATAACCACCGCCGCCATAGTTGTACATTCCAATGCTGTCAAGCAGCTCGGTCGGAGTCATTCCATAGCGTTCCTTGCAGCCCTCTACCTCGCTCTTTGTTTCGGAATTATGCAAAAAAACGGGCAATTTGCGGCGGTTCGCAAGCTCGGAAAGCTGCTTCATCAGTTCTATACTTGTGGTATATTCCGCATGAAATCCGAGGTGATATGAAATCAGGTCGCTCATGCCGCTGAAACGGTCGTAGTCTTTTTCCATTTGTTCGACAGTTCCGCCAAAATTGTTCATCGAATCGCATAAAACCGTGCGAAAACCGCAGTCAATGCTAGCCTGAACTATTGCGTCGGTTTTCATGTACATATCGAAATTCGCAGTTATGCCGCTCGTCAGATATTCCATTATTGCCAGCTTCGAGAGCCAGTAAACATAATCTGGGGTGAGCTTTGCCTCCATAGGAAAAATCTTGTCATAAAGCCAGTTTTGAAGCGGCAGATCGTCCGCATATGAACGCAGGAAAGTCATCGCCGAGTGAGTATGAGCATTTTTGAACCCCGGCATAAGAATGTTGCCGCATACGTCGGTTTCGCGGTCAAATACACCTTTGGGAGCGTTTTCCGCCGAGCCGACATAGGTTATTTTTTCGCCGTCCGTATGGAGTTCACCCTCGGTAATACCCATTCCGTCCGCCATTGTCAGCAGTTTTGCATTATAATATCTTGTTTTCATTTTATCACTCCTTTTATGTTATTTTCTGCCGAAAAGCTCCGCCAAGCTCTCCGTGTACGGATAGCGCGCAATCCCCTTTTCGGTCACGATCGCGGTAATTAAGCTGCTATCCGTAACGTCGAATGCAGGATTAAAGCACTTAACACCGTATGGCGCCGAGGGCTTCTCGAAAAACATTGTCTTTATTTCTTCTGCGGGACGTTCCTCGATTTTTATATCATTTCCCGTTTTACAGTTAAAATCAATCGTCGAGGACGGACAGAACACATAAAACGGTACCCCATAGTGCTTCGCAAGTATCGCCACTCCGCTCGTTCCGATTTTATTTGCGGTATCTCCGTTAGCGGCTACTCTGTCGCAGCCGACAAAGCAGGCATTGATTTTTCCCTGTTTCATAACAATGCTTGCCATATTGTCACAAATAAGTGTGACGTCTATTCCCGCCTTGTTCAGTTCATATGAGGTGAGACGTGCTCCTTGAAGCAGCGGCCGTGTTTCATCGGAATAAACGTGAAATTCGTATCCGCGTTCTTTTCCGAGAAAAAGCGTTCCAAGCCCCGTGCCATAACACGAAGTCGCAAGCGGTCCCGCGTTGCAGTGCGTAAGTATCCCGTCACCGTCTTTAACGAGAGTAAGCCCGTATTCGGAAATTGCACGGCACATTTCAATATCTTCTTCCTGTATAGCGGCGCTTTCATGCAGCATCGCTCCGAGAATTGCGTAAAACCCTTTTCCCGCTTCTTTCTTTGCCGCATTTTCCACACGTTCCAGCGCATGACTCAGATTTACCGCTGTGGGACGGGAAGAATTCAGCTTTCGCTTATGCGCGGCAAGCTGAACAAAAAAATCCTCCTCTGAATCCGCATTTATCTGTCCCGCAAGCACATAAAGCGCATACCCCGCAAAAATTCCGATTGCGGGAGCGCCGCGAACCTGCAAAAGATAAATCGCATTATAAAATTCATCGGCAGAATTCAGCGTCAGAAAAATTTCTTCATTAGGAAGCTTCGTCTGATCTATAATTACGACGCTTTTTCCGTCCTCGGAAAGGCGCACATTTTCCGCTTTCATACTTTAGACCTCACTTGATGATTTCTTTATATATGTTTTCAACCGAAGCGCGTATCAGCCGTTTGAACAAAGGCGCAGCTTTGTCTGCGGCTTCCATAACTTCCTTATGTGTAAGCGGATTTTCTGTAAGTCCGCAGCCGAGATTTGCAACGCATGATATTCCGCATATCTTCATTCCTGCGTGATTTGCGGCGATTGCCTCACAGGCGGTGCTCATGCCTACCGCGTCAGCGCCCAGCGTTCTGCACATTCTGACTTCTGCGGGAGATTCAAAATTCGGACCGGTAAGCTGAATGTAAACGCCCTGCTGAAGCTTTATATTCTCGCTTGCAGCGGTTCTGACAATGATCTCGCGCAGATCCTTATCATATATTTCACTCATATCCGGAAAGCGGGTGCCGAGCGAATCATAGTTTGGCCCGATAAGCGGACTCGGAACAAAATTCGCGATCTGGTCGGTTATAAGCATGAAATCTCCCGCAGAGAAATCCTTGTTTACACCGCCGCTGGCATTGGTCAGAAACAGAACCTTTGCGCCCATAAGCTTCATAAGTCTTGTTGGAAGCACTACGTCCTGCATGGGATAACCCTCGTAGTAATGAACTCGCCCCTGCATTATTACAACCGGAACGTCATTCATATACCCAAGAACAAATCTGCCTTTATGTCCGGGAACGGTTGACGTCGGAAAGCCCTCTATCTCGCTGTAATCCACAGCTGCGACGGTATCTATTTCATCTGCAAGCGCGCCAAGTCCCGAACCTAGAATAATTGCGACCTCCGGGACGAAGTCCGTCTTTTTTCTGAAACTTTCATAGCATTTCTGTAATTTTTCCTGATAATTCATTACAAAACCTTCCTTTCAAGCCGCTTACGGCAGTAAATTTTTGAAAATCTTATTATATGCGCAGGAAACGACCCTGCAAAATGTGAATCCTAATGTGTTTATTATAGCATATTTTTCCTTAAATAGCAAGAAAAAATGCAGCGGAAAAACCGCTGCATCACCTTATTATTCTTCTGGGAGTATATTTCACTCTTTCGCCTTGACGCACAGCATCAAACTTTTTGCTTTCGCGGACGTATTCCACATATATTCCGTCGCGAAAATCGAATGCTTCCGGAGTTTCATAGTACAAAAGCCATGCTTCGTCGTCCGAGATCGAATATTTTGTCCTTGTGTACTCCGTTCCGCAAAATCGGCAGAAATAGTGCTCGTTGCTTTGATAAAGCAATATCCTCACTATATTTCCGCAGCATTCGCACACGCATACAGGCGAGTTATATAACGAGGGTTCGCGTTCGTAGCTCAACGTATCACCGCCTCTTCGGGAGTTTTGGCAAAGCGGGCTTTAAGCTCCTTTTTATTTTTGTACATTCGCTCATCGGCGACCTTGTGTATCTCCTTGAGCGTAATAAGCTGGTCGTCGCTGTTTCTGTAATACGCTATACCAAATGCAATACGCAGATCGAAAGGCTTTTCGTGATTAGCGTTGAACTGTTCAATAAGCGCATTAAACTTATTGATAGCCTTTTCACATTCAAGAGGCGCATGGTTATATGTCGTAATCGCCACAAACTCATCACCGCCCGTGCGATAACAGCTTCCGATAGTGCCGAACGAGCCTTCAATGATCTGCGCGGCAGTCTTAATAAGAAGATCTCCCGCTTCATGACCCTTTGTATCGTTTATTATCTTGAGGTTATTTACGTCAAACTGAACTATGCCGATATACTGATACCTGGACTTCATAAGTTCAAGTTCATCCATTTTCTGCTTGAATGCAGTAGCGTTTCCGATGCCCGTATTAGCGTCCGTAAACGCCATTTTTCCTATCTTGCCTGCCTTTATGCCATTTCTGAGAGCTGCTGCAATTTCTCCGGAAGCGCTGCACGCAGTCGCAACGGTAAGCACGAATATTCCCCAGCGCGAACTTGCCGAAAAATCTCCGCCATTATTTCTGTAATAGTTGAGAACGTCAAAAAGTCCGAACACAACAAAGAAAATTACAGCAACGTAGTAAACCTTTGAATCATCTTTGCTTCCGTTCACTTTTGAAAGATGGCTCGCCATCTCAACAATGACTGTTATTCCCGCAAATAAAAGGTAAATGTGACGTATAAAAGCGCTTGCGCCGAACGACATGACGCCTGTCAGGTCGAGTATTGTCAGTACAAAGAAAACCAAAACGCTCAGCAGAACAGTAACGCGGTAAAGCTGCGTATGCAGGATTTTAAAGTTCTCAAAAACGAACAAAAGCATACACGGAACGGCTGCAAGCAAAAAGATATTCCTGCACTTTTCCGCAAGCAAAATGTTATTAAACGTCTGATAAAACCATACAGACCCGCAAATCAGCCAAAGAGAAAGGAAAAAGCATGAAAATCCGTAGCAAATCATTCCGCGGTAATGTTCGAAAAGCTTGCGCGTGATAATGCCGCAAAGCAGGAACACAATTCCCGCGACGAAAATACATATGCCAAGTATAAGGCACGGAGTAGTGTTTGTCAGGATTTTTTCCGCGACCGCATAAGCTGTTCCGAAATACATATTATCAAGGCAATATTGCCTTGAATAATCCGTTTTATAAAGCTCGAGGCTGATATTTTTTTCCGAATATTCAGTCGAAATGGGAATAAAAAAATACGCCTGATATGATGAAAGCTCAGAGCCGTTCAAAAGTTCATCGGTCGATTTTACGAATGTTCCGTCAATATAGACATTTACACGCAAATTGTTAGAGCGGAAAAACAGCGCCGAATCTTCATTGATTTTCGGGATTTTCTTAGTTAATTTAAGCGGAGTTTCCGTATCAAAATCAGAGCGTTTGTTTGCAATATTTGAAACATCGAAAGCCATGCCGTATTCGTTCAGCCAGCTCAGCGAATAATCCTCCACCGTTCCGCCGCCTATTACGGGAGCATGATTCTCGCCGATGCAGGCAGCATATATGGAAAATCCCAGAGCTGCCGCAATAACAGCCCAGATCAGACATAGAATGATAATGCCGAATTTTTTGGTATACAGCACTATCCTCACTCCTTAATTTTCAATATTGTAACGATAATGTAACCGCTTTTAATATTTTAACACAAAACGCATTATTTTGCAATACAATATGGAAAATATTGGAAAAATCAACAAAAATTTAATCGGCAATAATAACAAAACGACGAAAAAACTATCCAAAATGTTCGAGAATTATTTTTTCAAGTTCAGCCGAATCGGAAGCGAGAGCCTTTGCGCCGCTTTCAAGCAATTCGTCACGCTCTCTGAATCCCCACAAAACGCCGCAGGAGAAAATCCCTGAATTCTGCGCTGTCTGCATATCAACTGAGCTGTCGCCAACGTAAACACATTCCTCGGGTCGGCATTTGATTTCCTCAAGCGCCTTTTTCACCCAGTACGGGTCAGGCTTTTTCGGCAGTCCCTCAACGCTGCCGAACACTGCGTCAAAAACATCACCGTAATATTTTTTTACCATTTCATTGGCAAAAATATGCGCCTTATTTGTGACGACCGCAAGCCTCACCCCTTTTTGGCGAAGCCTGCAAAGCATTTCGTTCATTCCGTCATACGGTTCTGTTTTATCGTACATATGCTTGTTGTAATATGAACAGAATTCTTCGTAAACTTTTTCGTACACTTCATGCGGCGAGCCGACGGGAATTATGCGTTCTATTAGCTTAGGAATTCCGTTTCCGACAAAATAGCGATATTTTTCGACCTCGTGAGTCGGATACCCCATTACGCAAAGCGCGTGATTTCCCGCGTCGGCAAGATCGTCGAGCGTATTGAGAATTGTTCCGTCCAAATCAAAAATTACACCATTCATTTTTTTGCTCCTTTATTGACACAAACTGAAAAATACATTATAATATATTGCAGCAACGCAATACATTCACATATCGAGGTTTTTATGAACAATTTTATATGTCCTATCTGTCATGAACCGCTCTTGCTCAAAGAAAACAGCTATTTCTGTACAAATAACCACTGCTTTGACCGCTCCAGAAAAGGATTTGTAAACCTGCTTCGTTCAAATAAATCCAGTCACGGCGACGACAAACTTATGATTCAGGCACGCAAAGCATTTCTCGAAAAAGGATATTATCGACCGCTGCTCAACGTCCTTGAAGATCAGCTTCTTTCGATTGCTAAAAGCGGAAATACCATTCTCGACTGCGGCTGTGGCGAATGTTGGTATACAGCCAATCTTTATGAAGCGCTGAAAAAAAGCGGGATTGAAACCGATTTTTTCGGAATTGACGTTTCAAAAGAAGCCATTTCCGCAGGCGCTTCAAGAAATAAAGCCATTTACCTTGCCGTTGCAACGGTTTTTGACGTTCCGCTGCCCAATAAAAGCTGTGACATAATTCTTTCTTTGTTCGCACCGTCCGCTCCAGACGAATATCTGCGTCTGCTGAAAAAAGGCGGTTATTTCATCACTGCATTCCCAATGGAAGAACATTTGTGGGAATTAAAACAGGCAGTCTACGAAAATCCGTACAAAAATACCGTTTCCGACATGAAAATGAACGGATTTGAACTTATAAAAAGTAATGTCGTTCATGAAACAGTAAAAATATGTACAAATGAGGATATTCTGTCATTGTTTTCAATGACTCCGTACTATTATAAAACGTCCGCTGCCGACAGGGCTAAACTGGACACACTAAATGACCTTTCCGTTCAGATTCATTTCTGTGCGGCAGTCTACCAAAAGCTGTAATCAGTCTATCATTGCAATATTTACGTCAACTTCACCCTCAATACCGTCAACAAATGCGGTTCCGTACTGCCAAACATCAAAATTGTAGCAATAATTCAGCGTCGTATCATAGTAAGCAAACCATATCGGATATTTTTTTAGCTGCCGCAGGTCGTATTTTAAAACTGCCTGCTTCTTATTTGTATATATCATGGATTTGTAACCCGCGTCCTCGATCGTTTCGCAGAAAGCGATCGCGCTAAGAGTGAGAGTCTGCGGCATAACATCTTCGGTGCGCGGCGCGTCCTCTCCGCTCGGAACAAAAACTGTTTCCCAGTCGAACACGATCGGATATTCAAGAGGCCTGCCGTCCAGTATTTCAAGCACGAATTTTGCTTCTTCAACTGCCTCATCGGGAGTTATCGCCTGCGAAAAGAAATACACGCCAGCGTCAATTCCCGCAGAGTGTGCGCCGTCATAGTTTGCGGAAAATTTTTCGTCCGCGCAAAGTTTTCCCTCTTCGCCGTAACCGCGGTAGCCTGCACGGATAAACGCAAATTCAACGCCGTCCTCGCGCACCAACTGCCAATTTATATCTCCCTGATATGATGAAACATCAATGCCGAAATATGAAGATTCCTGCCCGTTTTCGTCCGTATATTTCATTCTGCCGCGTTCGTCCGTGCTGAAATTGTTTTTCTTATATGTATTCTGCTTGATTCCCGAAATGATAGGAACCCATGCGTATCCGACGGAGCCTTCATAAATAAGTATTTTTCCGTCTTCTGCTTCTATTCCTTCGACCGTTTCAGGCTCGGAAGGAGCGTCAATAATATTCATCGCCTCAATGTAATTCTCTTCGAGCGCAGTTTTCTCAGCTTTCAGGCTTTCGATATGCTCGTCCTTTTGTGCAAGTTCCTTTTCAGCGGCATTCACCTTTCCGAATGACAAAAAAAGTCCCGCAGCGGCAACGCAAAATGTAAGCGTGGAAACCACAAGTCCTGCAATCGGGAGCGCGTTTGAATTGCGAGGCTTATCATTATGATTTTCAGACGCGACCGGCTGACTTATATGTAAATAAGGTCGGTCATTTTCAGCTATTTTTTCATCTTTCTCATCGGCGGACTGTTCCGTCTGTACGACCTCAATTTCTTCGTCCGCAATGCCTTCCGCTTCGTCGTATACTTCAGAATTATCGACAGTTTCGCTTTCATCCGAGCTACCCTCAGCGGGTGTTTCCGTTTCCGTAAGAATGTCGCTGAGCGACGGAAGTGATTCAGCCGAATTGTCAGTCATCTGCAATTCCTGCATATTTTTTTCATCGCACATTGGAGCCTCCCGTGTTTTCGCAAAATGTCATTTTCTGCTGTTATTTTCCTTAGGAAGCACTGAATAAATCGTGGCACGCATCTTGCTTGCATATTTTCCGCCATTT
>OQVQ01000607.1_pt1 | contig 16492 bp, 10 predicted proteins | sample 1691491 | NCBI WGS metagenome assembly OQVQ01 (sample SAMN03418252, study PRJEB22391) | human gut metagenome | biome: human-gut; feature: organic feature; material: feces | host: Homo sapiens | place: Tanzania | collected 2013-01
GAGCGAGGAGCGCATTGCCGCGGAAGAGGAGCGCATTGCCGCGGAAGAGGAGCGCATTGCCGCGGAAGAGTCTCAGCTGAAGGAAAAACTAAACATCCCGGGCTTCAGTTATCCGTACGACTCTTTGTGCGATTCCCATGTGCCTATTTTTAGGGACTATTCTTCCGGAATGAGCGAGGAAAGCATTCAAGCAAGACTATCTCTTGTAAAAATTCAATTTGAATCAATAAGCAGAAATACGATTCACGCACAAGATTTGAATCAAACGATAACGGTACTTGGAGGTAAAAATACAGTTTATCTATCGGCAATTAAATTTGAGTATATATCCGGACAATCTTGTCTGTTGCTTTTTGGTCACCTGGCCCCGGACAGCCTTAACGGGGCATTGATTGGAGCTATCTGGAATGTCCCACAACAAACTGAAGAGGAAGTTTTGCTCAAAAAATTCAAGAATGAGTTTTCTGGCGGGACATTATCTAAAAAATATAATCCCCAAAAGACTCTAGCCGGCAATCAACTCAAACAAGGGCTTGCTATGATTGGATATGAGTCAGGACAGTATATAGATCCTGATGATGTCAAATTTGGAACCACATCATATACATTCAAATTGGGAAATAGAACTCTTGTATTGACAACTCCAATAGTGCTAAATCTTGACGCAATTGAAGACGGTGAGATAAAGCAGACTGTTTCTGCATATTTCAATTCAATTATGTCACTTAACTCCTCCAATGTGTACAGTATTTGTTGCTTTGATGCCAAATGGGTTGAAATCTGTAGCAAACTATGTGCCGATAATGAAAAAAATCTAAAAGAAAAAAGGATGAATGAAAGTATGCAGAATTTAGGATTTTAGTGTGAAACAGTAACCAAAACATGGCCAGTCTGTTTATGCGAAAACAAACTGGCCATGTCTTTTTACCCTACGCGGGGGGGGTCTTGGAGGCTCCATCGGAGGGGACCTATGGCGTAACCTAGCCCCTTCCCCCCCCCTTATCTCCCTCGTATATCTATTTGCGTGGAATGTGACAGCGGTTTGGGGATCGAACCAGAGACTCCGTGGTCTGGGGGCGTCGGGGAGAACTTTTTGGATTTTTCGTAATCTCTTTGGGGAGTGGTGGTTGTCACGGATTGGCGAATTTGTTTGTATCTGCAAACTCCCTAGCACTTGCGTTTTTCTCCGCACCCTTTGATTTTTAGAATTGGAAAACGGAGTTTTTTCAAACCGTAAAAGGGGGGGAGTACTAATCCTATTGTTCCTGCAAAGTCATCTTGCCGAATCGCAGTTTCCGCTTACCCAGTCTGCACATTCTCTTGAAGTGGTCACCAACTCTACCGATTGTTCTCCAAAGCACACCATATCGCCTGAAAACAGGTGTGGTCATATTTCCTTGCCCAATACGATTACCGACACCTCTCAGGGGTGGAACCCTCTCCCTGTTTCGGTTGGAAAAGGCATCTCGAAAGCCGTCTCTATGTGCGCCCAAAAAGAGTGGAAATGGCGGGGTATAAGCGGCAGAGAGACATTGATTCTCTCTGCCGGGAGTCCGCGGGTGCCGCCCTTGAGGACAAACTGCCTTGCGTATTCGGAAGCGCCAAGCCGGAAAAGAAAACGTTCGATGCCATAGCGCGTCAGCATGTGCATGAATGTGAACTTCCAGTAGTTTTTGACACTAAACGGCTATAATCCGCCCCAAACATTCGCCTCCAGCCAGGAAATCTTCGGATTTTCTGGCTTTTTTCGTTTGCAGGCGGGCAGGCGACGGCTATATTCTTTAGTGTTACTTATCACTAGACAAGCAAGTAAACACAGGAGATTCGCCATGTACCTGCCCGTTGCCACCCAAATCCCCGACTGCCCCGGGCGCATCATCCGCAAGGTGAAGTCCGGCACGACCTACATCTATTACCAGTACGGGCAGCGCTACAACCCCGAAAAACGTTATGCCATCCCCGAGCGGGCCTGCATCGGCAAGCTGGACTCGAACGGCATGCTGATCCCGAACGAGAACTACCACAAGTACTTTCCCGGCGAGAACCTCCCCGGGGAGAAGCCCCGCTCGTTCCGCAGCAGCTGCCTCCGCATAGGGTCGTTCCTGCTTGTCCGCAAGCTGTCGGAAGACTATGGCATTCCCCGCATTCTGGGGGACTTTTTCACTCCGCGCGACCTGGGCCTGTTCCTGGACCTGGCCGCCTACTCCATCATCAGCGAGGACAACGCCGCCCAGTACTATCCCGACTACGCCTACAACCACCCGCTGTTCACGGAGGGCATGAGAATGTACTCCGACAGCAAGGTGTCGGAGTTTCTCGGCTCCGTCACCGACGACCAGTGCGTCGGCTTTCTGAACCGCTGGAACCAGGGGCGCGACTGCAAGGACAGGATCTACATCTCATACGACGCGACGAACAAGAACAGCCAGGCGGGGGATCTCTCCATGGTCGAGTTCGGCAGGGCGAAGGACGACTCGCGGCTTCCCGTGTTCAGCCACTCCATCGCGCACGATGTCGGAAACCGCGTGCCGCTGTTCTACGAGGAGTACCCCGGCAGCGTCGTTGACGTCTCCCAGCTGCGGTTCATGCTCGGCAAGGCGAAGGGCTACGGCTACCGCAACGTGGGGTTCATCCTCGACCGGGGGTATTTCAGCAGGGACAACATCCGCTTCCTGGACGAGAACGGCTACGGCTTCGTCCTGATGGTCAAGGGGATGGGCAGGCTCGTGTCGGAGCTTGTGCTGTCGCGGAGGGGCACCTTCGAGTGCAGCCGCGACTGCGACATCAGGGAATACAAGGCATACGGGGTTACGGTCAAGGCAAGGCTATATGACGAGGATACGAGAGAGAGGTATTTCCACCTCTACCATGGCACGGGGCGGGAGCATGCCGAACGGGAGCAGATTGAAGACAGGATGGAGAGGATGTCGCGGCTCCTCAGGCGGCACGAGGGGGAGGAGTATGCCGTCGGCGATTACTGGAGGCGCTACTACGACCTGCACTACAAGGGGAGGAAGTTCCTCTTCGCCAGAGAGAGGTCCGAGGTCGTCGAGCGTGAACTCGCGCTCTGCGGCTACTTCTGCATCGTGACATCCGAGGAGATGACGGCGAGGGAGGCGCTGGCGCTCTACAAGAGCCGCGACGACTCCGAGAAGCTCTTCAGGGGCGACAAGTCCTACCTGGGGAACCGCGCGATGCGCGTCTGCTCCGACGAGTCCACGTCGGCCAAGCTCTTCGTCGAGTTCGTGGCGCTCATCATCCGCAACAAGATCTACACGAGCCTGAAGTCGGCGGTCCTGAAGAACGAGCGGAAGGCGAACTACATGACCGTCCCCGCCGCCCTGCGGGAGCTGGAGAAGATAGAGATGATCAGGGGCGGCGACGGCGTCTACCGACTCGACCACGCTGTGACCGCCACCCAGAAGGAGATACTGCGCGCCTTCGGCCTCGACGAGGAATTCGTCAAGGCGCAGGCGGGCGAACTCAGCGAGACGCTTCGGAAACTGTAGTCAGAGGAGGCAGATAAGATGGCAAAGGCAAAAAAGGCACGGCGCTCCATCACGCTGGACAGCAAAATCACGAAGGCGCAGGAAAAGGTGGTCAGGGCAAAGGCAAGGTGCGAAAGGGCGGTGAAGGCGCTGGAGGCGCTGATGGAGAGACGCGATGAAATCCGCCGCAGGGAACTGATGGAGGCAGTCAGGAAGAGCGACCACACCTACGAGGAGATACTCTGCTTCATCCGTGGATGAACCGTGTGGCATTTAGTGTCAAAACATCTGGAAGTTCACAGACAAATGAACTCAGCCATATACTGTCCCCTTTATTTGTAAAGTAACGACTTGGGATTATCGGTATTATGCAAAACATAGATTCGTTTCATCAACAGCTGAGGAAAAGCCAATCCAGTTCATGAAAGGCCGCCGGGGCAATGCACGGCGGCATTTTTTAGGAGTAAAAAAACTGGAAGTTCACATTGATGGAATCGCTGTACATGGCAATGGCCCCCTTCGGTTTAACAAGGTATAGTAAACTGAAATGCAATCAACGCTACCAAGAAATGAAAAAAAAATAATTATTTCTTCTTCTGTAGGATTATTCTGCAAAAACGAATCTACGGAAACAGCTGCTTTTCGACGCAAATTTCTTAATCTTGAAGATTTATTCAGATTAAATACACGAATCGTTTCTTCTGCACGTTTTCTTTGCGCAACTGCCAATCCTACCCTCGGGAAAATATTACCCTCTGTGTCAAAGGCGAAATAATCTTGAGGATCTTCAATATATGGATCGATTATATCTTGAACAGCAAAAAATATTCTAGGCTTTGCATTGTCCTTGTAATTTCCACATGAATCTTGGTTGCAGCAGGAAAAAAACATATTATCCCAATCAAAACTTCTTGCTGGATTGTCGCATCGTCTTTCGAGATGTTCAATATGTCCGTCTGTGATAGAAGGAATCACTACCTCGCAATAAGCACAATAATGACCCTGGCTTTCATATAGAAATTTCCTCAACAAATCATGTTCACCTTTATCTTGTTTACAAAAACAATTATAATCGTTATTGAATCGCTTTTTGATCTTATTTAGGTCGATAGGAAGTTTGCATCTTGAAAACCTGTGCATTTAATTATCCTCCTTCATGTCTCATAGCCTTAAACTTTTTATGGATTTCAATTCGCATCAGGGGCGGATATGTTTTCCCGTAATGCTCCACAAGACATCCGTAGAGTTTCTTTCCTTCCTCCGTCTCCTCTTTTCCTTCTGACTCCAATCTGGCATAGCGATTTAGCATTTGAACATATTTATCTTCTTGTGGAGCGGGATTAGTGTCAAAAATCTCTGCCAGAATATCCTGACTTTCTATACCTTGAGTTTGGGAATAATTCGGCATGACTTGCCCGTCACATATAATCCTCACGCATTCCTTCGACACAGATGAAACAACCTGCGGGCTATGAGTGGTGACAATGAACTGGATTCTAGGAAAGATTTTTTGGAGTGTAGGGAGAATCTGCTGCTGCCACGATGGATGCAGATGCAACTCAATCTCATCAATAAGCACAATACCAGGGGTAGTTTGCAGGACGTTATCGTTTTCCTGGGGATTTAGCTTGCAACAGCGATGGGCAATATCTGCAACCAACCCTATAATAATCCGATTACCTGCACTCAAGGAAGTCCAGGGAACTCTATCCCCTGTGTTGGCATTGATTGCGAAAATCATTTTTTTCCATTGCAAATACTCCAGAGAAGTCCAACCTGTTATTGTCAAAGCTTCCTTTAGCGCTCTCTTCAGCAAAACATCCAGCATTAAAAACCTATCAAGATCCTCCTTTACAACCTTATCCAATCCATTATCGCTTTTGTCCTTTGCGTCTTTGAGTGCATTGGATAATTCTGTGTACCATTTTTCAAACTCTTTATATCCTGTCTTAGGGTCTGTGGCAAAGGCATAGCCGTACGACCTTTCTTGAAAGAGCAATGCTTTTGTCTTCTCTTCCGTAATACGGTTGGCTCCCCAAAGTCTGCTGTCTCCATAATAGGCAATCAATGGCCATAATACAGGAGCATTCTCTCGACGAAAGAGTTCCAATGCCAAATTAGTCAAGGGCTTGGCTGCTCCAATTGTAGTTGTTGGTTTCTTTTTGGATGAAGTCAATTCTCTTGAAATCTCAAAAAACGGTTTTGAGGAAGATAATTCAATCTGACCAGTATAGGAATCTTCAAATTTTGCGTGAAGCCAAGGCAAGCCTGCTACCTTTTCTCCATGAACAGTTGCATCATTTTGCCCAAATCCTGCTCCCCTAGCCTGGGGCATCTTGCTAATAAAGGGGCCCCAGGCGACATTGATTGCATCGAGAATGGCTGTTTTGCCTTCACCATTCTTCGCTACAAGCACTGTCAATCCGCCATGTTTCTCATCACCTGTATTAAATTCTATTTCAAAGTCCTCAAAGCAACGGAAATTCCTCAAATGCAGTTTCTTGATTTTCATAGCATCTCCTCCGGTCTGAAGGCCTTTTGAAGAAGTAGATCAAAAATGAATCCGTGAAGTTCGATTTAAAAACGTAACAAAAGATATGGTAACCATCTAGGGGCTGTTTATAATGTAATCTTACGACAAAACAGACTGCATTCACCTGGAGGGGTGTCATGTCACTCACCAAATATAGCACATCTTCCGAAAAAAAACTTCTCCAACGACGGCTTTTCCTTGGTCTCCGGCATCCTGGATGCCATTCCCGCGATATGTCTTTGAAAAACATTTCCTCCTTGTCGCTAAAATGTCCGATTCACCCAGCCGGAAATCGGACATTGCGCCATAGACATGATGGCGGCGGGATGTTGCGACTACGTCAATGCCGAGACAATCCGCGACGACACCTTATTCCGCCATCTCGTCGCGGAGGCATTTCCCTTCGCAAGAGCACTTCTCATTAACACCTTGGTCTTCTTGCCGAAACATTCTGGGAGGCCACATGCTTTTCGCCCCTGCTGCCTGATTTTTTGCCTGGAGCATTAATCGTTCATTTTCAGCCTCCAAAGCATTGATTCTTGCGTAAATCTCTTCTGCTGACTTGTCCTTGAAACGATCATTAATGCTTTTTTGTTCCTCAAACCTAAGACGCATCTGGATTAATTGCTCGGCAAGACTGTCACGAGCCTGTTCGACACTCTGCTTTTCTTGCAAGACACCTTTGATTCGTTCATCCGCTATCTTTCTGAACCTTTCTTCATCAATACGCATTTTATCAGCAAGAAAAGACTTCTCACTCTTTTGTTCTTCCTCTTTCCATTTTATCTGTTCTTCACGTTTTTTGAGCTCGGTTTCTTTTTCATTGATTCTGACAGCACGATCGTCTAGGTCTTGCTGAGCTTTATCAATTTGCCCCTGACGTTCATCGATTTTTGCCTGAAAGATTTCGCGCTCTTTTTCCAAAATCTCTTGCAAGGCTGCAACACTTCGGGATTTTTCAGCGTCTATGGCTTTCATTGTATCTTCCCAAAGATGGTTTCGAAGTTCGGCTGCTTGTTTTTCCTCTTCACGAATACCGCCCTGACATTTTTCACGCAAGGCTTCAATGTCATCCTGCATTTCCTTGCGTTTGGTAGCAAAACCTTCATCGGCCTCTCGTTCTCGTAGATATACTTTGTCAATCCTATCCTGCAAATCACGTTTTTGATTCTCAAACTCATCCTGAGCTTGTTTGAAAATAGATTTAGCTTCATTTAGCTCATCATACTTTTCTTCCACATGTCTATCTTTTTGGGCTATACCCTCAAGCATTTTTTCACGTTCTTGCGCTAATCCTTCTTTAATTTCTGTTTCGCGCTCCATTGCATTCTTTTCACGAGCTGAAACATTATTTTCGCGCCTTGCGATTTCTTCCCTGGCAGAATTAAGTTCATCCTGGAGTTTTGAGAAATTAGCCTGAAGCTGCTTAAACAACTCATCGTATTTGTTCTGCAGCTCTACCTCACGCTTCTGATAATTCGCAGTGTATTCATTCTGCAAGTCAATCAAATATTTTTGTTTGGCATCCAATTCCTCTTGCAATCGTCTTAAAGGAGCCATTTGGAGTTCACGTTTTGCCGCGAAATCTTGATCAGCCATACTTTCTCGCTTGATTAGTTCTTCTTCTTTTTCCAAAAGAACTTTACGTTTTTCATCACAGGCCTTGGTCGCATCCTGGAAAACCTTTATCGCCGAAGATATTTTTTCTTGTTGCGCTGCAAAGTCAGCTTTTACGCTGTCGAAAAGGCCTTTGAGAGTCGGTTCGTCTAAAATAGTTGTTCCTGTTGCTCTTAAATTGCTAATATAGTCAGAAATTTGCCTGATTTGGGAAGACAATGCTTGCCTTGCACTATCCAAAGCCTTGTCAACAGCGCTAAACTTACTATTTAGTGTTGCAACCTCAGAATCAGAAAAACCACCAAAACCCATTGTTAAGTCTCCTGTTTTAAGTTCTATCAAGCAAACGTGGCTTCGTAATCACCTTCGGCGCTTACACAAAATCCAAGGTATTCCACATATAGCCACACTCTTCCCAGGCTTCTGTAAGCAGACCTTCTAGTTCATCTGCCTCTGCATCATCAAGTCTAAATCCGTAGTTTGGATTATCCTCGGTTTCTGCCCATGTGTTAATGCGCGTCAATGTGTCGTTATGATGGAAAGCCATTAGACCTCACATTATAATATATTGAACGTGAATCAAATTAAAAGTGCTTTGTCAGTACTCGAAATTGATTTCACAATCTCCATCAACGGTAAATTGGAACCTGGCGACCTTCCAATTGTCAGAGACCTTGACTTTGATGTTGGCAAAAATCGCCTCAAGCTTGTCTATGTCTTCTTCATCGATGTCGACAGGACTGTTTTCACCGTTGACTATCGCCCATGAGTCGAAGCTTTCATCGCCTTCATCAAAGGTTTCGTAGTTGAGATTCATCTGTTGCCAATTTTCTGGCGCATATTGTACCAAAACATCAGCTAACTCTTGCATTTCCTGATCAAAGTTTGGGGTGTTGTTAGACATTTGGGATTCTCCTGGTTTTCTGGACTCCATCTATTGTGTAACGAATGGTAAATTTATCTGGACGAAGAGTTCCGGGATTTGGGTAATGAGGCATAACAGTATATTCTACCTTATGCCCAGCCTTCAATGCACGACCCATTTCATTCTCTATGCGTTTGATGATGCTTCTATTTACTGTTCTAGTCTGGGGAACATGGTTCAACATAGAACCTGGACCACCGTAAGCAGCAGGAATCAGATGCCCGCCTTCATCGCCAATCTTTCCAAGAGTTGCCGCAAGTTTTTGATTGGCAGGATTACGAACGCCTGGGACATTTTTAAGTTTTCCTGTTGCCTTAATGACGCGCCCCTGAGCATCTGTGATGTACTTATACCCGTTCTTAATGTAGGTGGTATTTGGCTTAAAGCCAGTCCCTGTGGCAACTTTTGCGGCTGTTTTAGCAGTATTTTGAGTTGCCGTCTTCGTGCCAACCTTTCTGAGAGTGACTTTTCCCGTATGCTTCGCACTTGCCTTTGCACCTGCTTTCGTAGCAGCTTTACTTCCTGCACGAGCAACTGCCTTTGCTCCCGCTTTTGAAGAAACCTTTACTGTGCTACGTACAGTCGCTTCCCCTACTGCTTTTGCTCCTGCCTTGCCAGCTCCTTTTATTGCAACCCTACCAGTTGTCCTTGTCACATGTTTAGCCGTTGTTTGAGCAAGCATTTTGGATGTTTGTTTACCACCAATTTTCACTGTGCCTTTTATCACTGCTTTGGTTGTTCCTTTGGCTAAAGCCTTGGGGGTTCCTTTCACAACGGCTTTGGTTGTTCCCTTGGCAATTGCCTTTGCTGTAGTCTTTGCAGCTGCTTTTGCCGCAGTTTTGGCTGCGGTTGCTTCTGCTTGCGCAGCTATTGTAGCTCCGCCACTTGGAACTGCTGCCACAATTGCCATAGTTGTAGTTACAATTTCAACCACATCCATTGCCGCCCAAAAAACATCAGAACAGGAGACACCTCCGCCGAGCATGGATTTACTTGCAAGATGGCCAATGCCTCCTATGAATGGAACATATGAGATTCCACCTTCTTCGAAAGAACGTTCCTTTAATATTTTGCCATGCGCATCTTCCACACTGTTATCTGCATTTAATATGGTTGCCCCTTTGGCAAGGAGTTTTTCCTCGGACATGCCAAATGCATCAAAGATATTATGACCTTTAGGCAATTCTAGGTCTTTGACATATGTTTGAGTTGTAACAGTTGGCGTAGTTGTGGTTACCGTGGCTTCTCCCAGAAGCTTTTTTGAGTTCCATCCAAAAATACGCCAATGATTTTTCGATTCCTCTATGTCTGTTACAGTTTTTATTGTTATATCCTTGTCCTGGATTTTGGCATCAATGACTCCCTGCGCACCTTTCAAGTAGTCAAACTCAGTATCTTGAGAAGCGATTCGCCATTTTTGGAACTCGGTCGATTCTGTTTGGGTTCTTGTTATATCAGATTCCCGTATGAGCCATGAACGTTTAGTTTCTTGGTTGACAAAATTGACGACCTCGCCCGAGTTTGAAATATCCACAACTGCCAGAGTGTCTTTCACTCTTGCTTTGTCGTTTAGTAGCGTTGCCCCCTCATTAACAAACTCGTCTGCCGAAATCTCTTTTAGCTCAAACAAGTCTACATTACCATTAGCTTCCTTTAGCCTGACATCTTCACGCGACCACAATCTGTCATTCGTAGCAGTTGAAGCCATAGTTGAACGCTGGCTTTCTTCTGATAAGACGGAAGATATGGTTCTTGTTCCTGCAATATGGTTTATTTCTTCTTGTTGCGCTGCATCAACAACCGTTTTTTGAGAATCATTTACCTGAAGCTTGCTATCTGGCGGTAATCCTGCCCTTTCTAAAGCTCCCCTTTGCAAACCAGGAGTACTAGTCCGCTCTATGTGTATTTGAGAATTAATTTGTTCTTTATCGGCAGTCAGTAAAGCCGGATCTTCCATCGCATTGGGAATATCCAATGTCCCATTATGTTCTGGTGAGCCTGCCATTTCGTAGGTCTGCAACCTTTGTGATTGACGAGTAAGCTCATAGACACCATTGTTTGAGAATGTCCGCAGGTCATTTTCGCACAATTTATCCATCCGAGTATAAACAATTGTACGCTCTGCTATATTTGCATCTTTGAATTTTGCAACTCCTTCTGCAAAGGAAACATCACTTTTTTCAAAGATTTCAGGGCTGATTTCAAAAGATATACGTTGCACCTGAGTAATTTTATTGGTCGTGGTGGTGGTAGATTCAGTCTTTAGACCATTTTCACCAATTGACTTTTGTTTGTTGATTTCCGGTTTGTCATAAGTGACTTCTGCACAATAATGCACTTCGCGAGCCTTAATATGAGGGTTGACTTTGATTTCCAACAACATTGGGCGAAATATGCCTAGTGTCATAGCATCTACAATATCGACCATTGCCAGCAGGAATGTATCAAACGTCACTTCTCCTTGCTTGAGATTAACCCATGCGTCTTCCAAATTACCATGTGAGACATATTTCTGATCAACGTATTTTTCAAGAACTATTTTTTCTTGAACCAAGGGATCATTTGAAACTACACGCCCGATGTCCTTTGTTGCTATTATTTGCTCTCCAGCTTTTGCCTGTGGCAATTTTGAAACGGACGCAAAAGCGGTTGTAGCCATAACAGCCAAAGAAGGGTCATTGCCAGCAAGCACGGATTCAACAATGTGTTTTGCGCCACGCATTGCGACTACAACAACTCCCACGCTAACAGGATCAATCATTGTCTTCAATCTCCTCAACGATTCGGGTTATTATCGTTTTGGTGCTTTCTGGCAGTAATTTTAGTAATGTCCCATAAGCTAACCCAGACTGTTGCTGCAATTTTTCATTATCCGTGCGGAAACAACGCAACAAGCGTAAATATGTGTGAACTACAGCAATGGAGTCACTGCCCTTCAATTGTTTTTGAGTTATTTCATTGACATAAGAATTCAAAGCATCCTGGAGAGGTTCCCAATTATCAGGAGTGCTTTTGACTAACGCCTCGGCTATGACATCGTGGAAATCATTGCTATCAACAAATATTTGAAGCAACACAGACAGATAATCATAACTGTCACGTTCTTCTTTGTTTCCAAACGGGATTTCCTTCTTTACGAGATTGACAAAATTAATCAATTCAGGCTTAAATGGCTCATCCTTGCACCATTTGTGGGCAAATGCTACCAATGATGCCGCAATGATTCCCGCTTCGCCTGGAACTATTCCAAATATGGGCAGATGTTTTCTTAAAGCATGAGCTCCCTCTGCAACACATGGCCACAATTCAGACTTGGGAAAGATGGATTGATAGTGGTTACGGGCATCTTCTCGCAGCAACTCTTTCTTAAAGGATTCCAATGAGCTTGTATTTTCGCATATTGCCGCGATAAAGAACATCCGGGATACAAGCCAATAGCCTTTATTCGCCTTATCTTCTGATGGCTGCACATATTTCCCATTCTCGCCTTTTAGGTCTGAAGCGTGTGGAGCAAGAAATATATTTTGCTTGTATTCAGTCATGGCTTCAACATAATGTGAATCCTTCTTTTCTAGGACAGCATCTGTATGCAATGGAACGTTGCGAACCTGAACACGTATGGCACTGTTCAATCCATCAAATGAAACTGTAGCAAGCCCTGGCGTGGCTCGATTCAAATCGTTAATTTGCTTTTCAGTAAGGTTCATTGCAGAACCTACTGACTCACGATCTTCTTTTGCCATTAATCGGTGGACTATCTTGATATCAGTATTCTTGATAACGTCAGGTATCAATTTTGCAGGAATCTGATCCGCAATAACAATGCCTTGACCATAAGCACGAATTTCAGCCAACATATCAGAAAACACTTCAACACTCTTGCCACGACTATTGCCAGAATATTCTCCTGCTTGGGGTGGTTTGGAGAGTAAGCGGTGGGCTTCTTCTATTACCAAAACATGTTTAAGATTATCTGACAACTTGCCAGCCCTGAATTCATAAATTCTTGACAGAAGCAAGGCCATAATGAATGCTTTTTCATCGTTGTCAGCAAATGATTCAAGTTCAATTACACACGGACGTGTCAACAATGTTTCTATTGGCAAGGAAAGCTTTTGGTTCAACAGCATCCCCTTCGCACCACGGGAAAGACTGTTCAGACGAGATTTCAATGCGCCAACTAGGCTTACTCCATAATCACTCTTATCAGGGAAAAAGCCTTTAATTGCCTCATCGACAAGTAAGGCCAGTTCTGAAAGAGTAGGCAAAAATAGGTTGCGCAATTCGGAATCTTCCGGCAAATTCAAGTAAGAGCGCGCTATTTCGAAATATTCATTTTTGCCAGTTTCAATATTCCAACCAGCATTTTTGTAAGCCTTGTATATCATCTCCTCCAAGATATACGGCATACTTGAATACATGCCTAGAGATGAATTGAAAACGGCCTTTAGCCGATCGATATGTGAAATCAGTGCAGTTGCCATATCTTCGCCTGGTTTAATTTCAAAGGCAAATGGGTTCAACACTAATTTTTCAGCTCCCATTCCTGACAGCGAAAATACATCCAAATGGTCAAACTTACTCCTACCTTCTTCGAAGCGATGAGCCAACTCTTGATTCAGAAGTCTATATTCTGATTTCACTGGCTCAATGACCAAAAATGGAATACCTAGCCTTGCTAGTTCCAATAGTATTGCGCGAACAGAATTGGATTTACCAGAGCCTGTTAACCCTGTAACAAACAAGTGACGATTCAAACGGAAAGTATCCATCCAAACCGAAGTGTCTGTTTTTATGTTGCGATCAACCAGAGTTCCTAGTTCTATTTGAGTTTTCTCATTGTATTTGGGAAGAAAACGCCCGTATTCGACGATTGTCTCCGATGAAAGGGACGGCAGTTCATAGTAAGGCAGATTTGCCTCAATTGCCAATTCACTTGATGTAATCCAAGAATACCCACCTGCGTATGCCTCGCCCAAGGGGTGGTCCTTCAAATCATCAATAGGATTATGCAACAATGTTAGTGCAGTATCGACTTTGTTATTAACTTGTCTTAATACATTGGTAAGTTGAAGTATTCGAATTGGATCTTGATGGCTTTGCGCACCAGCCCACATGCCGCGAAGAACATTACCACCCTTTGTAACTGTTTCCTCACGATCACCAAAAAAAAGAACATTTGTTTTCCACAGGCCTTCTCCGACACCGTTCTTCAAACGGCTTTGAATCATCTTTAGCAACTCTTCTGCAAAAATAGCCTGATGGTTGATACGTTCAACCGTGGTGGAATCATTTCTACTTTCAGAAAAGCCAAAAGTCTTGGATTCTGAAGTCCCCCATGTTGTGCCATCTGACTCTTGTGTTCCACATTGTTGCCCCCTCTGAATCGTTGTGGATTGCCCGCCGGCAACAAACTTCAATATCCCTTTGCACCAACGTTTCAAGCACCAAGGAGTCTCGGAAACATTTTCATTTGAACCTTCATTGACACCTTCTGTATGGCTTCCTCCTTGATTGCTACCCCATTGCGAACCGACATTGCTTTGAGTTCCCCAAGAGCTTTGCTCAGTTGTTTTGGTTAAGCGATGGGCATAATCCAATATATATGAAATATTTTCAAAATATGCAGCGGTCTGTTCTGTACGGACAGGACTAGCCACTATTAACATGGCATAGTTATCATTGGTCATGGCATCAGCCAGACGTTCTATGCCATATTCTACAGGTGCATTTCGCTTTTCATCTTGGAATGCTTGCTTTTCAGAAGGAACTCCGACCACGGCATTGACAAAAGAATATTTTTTAAGTCTTTGGGTTATTTCACTTGTGTTTTTAACTGTCGAAAACTCTGTCCCAGGTATAAAACCTTTTAATGCTGCAGCCAAATCTTCCTGAGATTTGTCAAGTTCGTTGTTTTTTTGCCAAAAACCAAGATATAGGGCTGTCTGTTTCTTATCACCAGTAAGCAGAAAAACTATCGGTTTGGAATTACCGTGCAAAGCTCCAAATAGGGAGGTCATTGCGTAATGGATGTCCTTCCGTTCACGATAACGAATCATCCCTAAACGCACAAAACTGAGCTCGTCTACAGGAGGGAGCGATGATTGCAGTTTGTTCTCATGTTTGGCAACATCGTCAATTACGACAGGAAGGTAAGCCCTCCGCATAGCCAAAAGAAGGCTTTCTATGCTTTCAGAGGTTTCTTTGACTATTTGTAAATCTGCTTGCATGGCTATTCCCCCGTAACTGTTTGATGTTGTTTCAGTATTTTAGTGCTGAAATCAATAATCTACTTGGCAAATTTTTAAGGCTTGATAATTGTTGCATATCCGCCCTGATGCATTACCTATGTTATGAGGCGAAACTTGGTCATTTCCTCCACATGGATTTCACAACCTCCGTCCTCCAACGGCACTACTTTTTGCTCAATGTGCAATGGCCGCGTCTAGATGATCCTCGCTAGATAGTCATCGCAGCGGACGTTGACATCTGTGACAATTTCGCGGTCAAAGATGCCCTCTTCGTTCGCCGTTTGGACAATCTTCGGGTCTGGATTGAAATGATGCCCCGTGGGTACAACCGACTTCATCCTTGCCGTAGCCAAAGTCCGCATCTCCTTTCGGGCATGGCAGAATCCCTTTGCATACCAGACACCATCGAAGAAGACCAAGGCGTGCGGCTCAAAGTCGCGTTCAGTCGCTTTTCCCTTGCTGTCCCTGTAGGCGATATGGCAGATCTCATGGTTCTGCCATGCGTAGAACAGGGGCATGAACACCTTCGCATCTATCTTCGTCCTGTTGGACGGGATCATCACCAGGGAATCCACCTGCGCGGTGTCCAGAAAATCCGGGTTGTTGTTCGTCAGCAGGTAATTGACCGCATCTCTGATCTGCTTCTTCATCGGCTGCGGGAAGATGTGCTCGGCAACCCGCGCTCCGAGCACTGCCGACAGCATGCACGAGTCATCGAATATCTGCGGACAGCTGAAAGTCCATTCGTGGTGGGTGAGGTAGTAGCCGTTCCGCGAGGGATCGAAATCGATGGGGGCATTGAAATCCCTTTTCAGCACCTGGATGTCACGCGCGATTGTCTTGACCGTGCAGGAGAGGTTGAGATTCTCTTCAATGTCTGCTTTCCTCATGTCCGCGGCAAAACTGGCACAATTGGGATAGCGGTTCTCCTTGAGCTGTGCCACAAGACGAACCAATCGCACCAATTGTTTCTTGTTTGCCGGCATTCCTGTGCTTGAATTCAGTAGATTACCCTAGTCCTGACGCATACAATACATCAGACCGTATGACACTTTGTGTCCCACCAATCTAGCATCCCCAGATACTTCACTAACTATCTTGTGCTATCGTTTTCTTACAAAAAAAAGACGCCTCCTTTTCGTGGCGTACCGAGGGTTGCGACAACCTACACAAGAACACGAAAGGAGACGCCCAAAGAGGGGCGCGCTCCGCCGTGTGCTTGGTTATGATTAAGAAAGCCACCAATTCTTGCAACTCACAAAGCACAGACGCCAGCGAGCATGGCCGCTGGCTATGTCAAATGAGAGGAAGGAGTTTTTTTAGGGTGGGTATCTCCTGGTTGTTGGGTTGTTGGTCGTCCAGAATGACGTCCAGACGAAATTATTTTGAACTATAACCTTTCAGTCATATCCTGTACCGACATTGGTAAAAATAGGTGAATCATTGTGATAATGAGTATCCAGTCGCAGGGGGGCTTTCTCTAACGCCCTGTTCAGCAAGATGATATGAAATGTAACCACGAAGAGTAGAAAGTAGGGAGGAGGGAGAAGAGGGGAGTGCGTGGACACTTTGCAGTGGGCTTACAAAGAAGGGAGGAGGGAGAAGAGGGGAGAGAGCAGTGCGTGGATGGCGCGCTTGAGCGCGCCCGGAATACTCAAGGAGCTGATAGCCGAAGGGA
>OQVQ01000610.1_pt1 | contig 16452 bp, 12 predicted proteins | sample 1691491 | NCBI WGS metagenome assembly OQVQ01 (sample SAMN03418252, study PRJEB22391) | human gut metagenome | biome: human-gut; feature: organic feature; material: feces | host: Homo sapiens | place: Tanzania | collected 2013-01
TTTTCTGACGGCCCAAAATCCTGCCGCCGCCGCGCCTATAAGTCCGCCGAAAAACACAAAACCGTAGCGCAGTTTCTCAATTACGGAAGACGCGATGAAAGCGTCCCGGTTAAGAATTATAAAAAACAATTTCCCGCCGATAAGCGCGCCCAAAATAAGGTAAAAAATAATATCAAGCAGCCGCTCTTTGCTCAGGCCGAGCCTTTGCTTGTAATGCAGGCAATAAAGTATCGCCGCCAAATAACCTAAAGCCGTCATTACGCCGTACATTGGTATGGCGCGGCCGAAAATCTCAGACAGCAGATACGGATACATCTTTCCCCCTTACCAAATCCAAAGCCAAGGTATAATCGTCAAAATGAATATATTGTATGCCGCGTTCTTTAAGTAAAGTTTCAAGGCGGGAGGTCGCAAAAACTATATCCGCGGAGAGTGCGGCCTCAAAATCGCCGGGCCCGTCCCCGAAGAATATTACTTTGCGCCCTTCTTTCTTGTAATGTTTTACGCGTGATTCTTTAAAAGCTTCCATGGTAAGGCCGTTATAATCCGGGAAGGTTACTTCTATGCCTTCCGGTTTTATTACTCCTTTGACGCTGCCTATTTTTATTTGAGTGCAGTCGAAGGCCTCAAGCACCGGCTTAATGTAAATATCAAGCCCGCCGGAGGCGATTTCAAAGGGAATATCGTGTTTTTTGGCGTAAAGACACAAATCCCTGAAGCCGGGGCGGACCAAAGCTTTTTCAAGAATGATTTTTTCAAATTCTTCTTTCGTGGTTTTTACGGAACCGAAATGGTTTTTCATCCATTCCCTGGCGTCGGCTTTGCTGTTATAGGCTTTTTCTATTTTTTCGGGCGAAGTCAGCCCGTAATGAATGCAAAGCACATTGCCTATATCCTTGGTTGTGATTGTTCCGTCAAAATCGGTTATAAGGGCGTATTTCGTCATATTATATCTTCAAAATTGTCGGGTTCTCTCAGGGCCATTTTGATAAAAGGATTGTTCTTTACTTCCTTTTCTATCGTCGTGTTGCCGGTTCCGTCGGATCCGTAAGCGTGGCCGGAATAAACAGTCGTTTTGCCGGGCAAAGCGGCCAAACGCTGAAGGCTTTTAGTCATTTGCCTGGGGTCGGAACCGGGCAGATCCGTCCTTCCGCAGGCGTTCGGGAATAAAGTATCCCCGGTAAAAAGTATATCGCCGATTTTTATGCAGACGGAACCTTTGGTATGCCCCGGCGTACTTAAAAAGCTGACCGTAAGCCCGGCCAGTTTTTCGCTGTGGTCGCCGTCATAGGTTATAAGCTGTTCTTCCGGCAGGCAGCTGTTTTCCGCGTCGGAGATTTCTATATAGCCTTTAATACCGTATTTGCGCATAAGTTCCTGCGCGCCGGTTACGTGGTCGTAGTGGCCGTGTGTGAACAATACGGCTTCCGGGGTGATTTTTTCGTCTTCAAGCAGCCTGTAAATGGCTTTCATGTCCCAAGTCGGATCAACGATAAGGCCTTTGCCTTTATGTTCCACTATATAGGTGCAGTTGCCCATTTCGCCCAGCTGGAGGATATATACTTTCATTTTGCAGTCCTAAATTCTATTTCTCCGGGGTTTACCATATTGTATTTAACCCGGGCCGTTCTTTGTAAATAAGAAGTGTCGCCTTCCTGAATTTTTTGGTATTCTTCGGCGAGTTTTTTATATTCTTCGTCAAGCGCGGCGGAATGCGCGTTTAATTTTTTAAGTTCAAGGATATTATGCGTCAAGCTTAAAAAGCTTCCGTTGAACAGTAAAACCGCGGCCATAACCGCCAACGCTATCAGAAGAAATTTCGCTTTTTTTAAAACAGTCATTTTTTAAATGTTTTGTCTTTGGCGTAAACGGCTTTGCCGCCCAGTTCCTCTTCTATCAGCAGAAGACGGTTGTACTTTGCAAGCCTTTCGCTTCTTGCCGGCGCGCCGGTTTTTATTGCCCCGGCGTTTACGGCTACGGCGAGATCGGCTATAAAGCTGTCTTCCGTTTCGCCGGAGCGGTGCGATATAATTGTGGTGTATCCGGCTTGTTTCGCCAAATAAATCACGTCTATCGTTTCGCTTACGCTGCCTATTTGGTTAAGTTTTATTAAAATTGAATTGGCGGCTTTTTCCTCTATACCTTTTTCCAGGCGTTTCTTATTGGTAACGAACAAATCGTCGCCGACTATATTTATCTTTTTGCCGAGCTTTTCCGTAAAATGCCGCCAGCCGGCCCAATCGTCTTCCTGTAAAGGGTCTTCTATGGAAACCAGAGGATATTTTTCCGTCCAGGAAGAATAAATTTCCGTCATTTGCCCGGAAGTCCTGTTTTGGCCTTCAAATTTGTAAGAGCCGTCATGGAAGAACTCGCTCGCGGCGGCGTCCAAAGCAAGGCTCATTTCGGGATATCCCGCCTGTTTTGCGGCCGATATTATAGTTTCCAAAACTTCTGCGTGCGTACTTATTTTAGGCGCAAATCCGCCCTCGTCGCCCACGGCCGTAACCATACCCTTTTTTGCGAGGTTGTTTTTAAGGACGTGATAAGTTTCCGCCGCGGCGCGCAGAGCTTCTTTAAAAGAAGGCGCAAAAGCGGGAACTATCATAAATTCCTGCACGTCCAAGCCGCTGTCGGCGTGTTTGCCGCCGTTGATGATGTTAAGCATCGGCGCGGGCATCAGCCAGCCTTCTTCCGGCAGTTCGTAAGCGCGCCTTAAATAGCGGTAAAGCGGTTCGTTTAAGCTTGCCGCTCCGGCCCTTAAAACCGCCATTGATACGGCCAGTATGGCGTTTGCGCCCAAAGAAGTTTTATTTTCGGTTCCGTCCAAATCCAGCATGGCTTTGTCTATAAGGCGCATATCTTCAATGTCGTAACCCTGAAGCAGCTTCTCTATTTTGGCTACGTTCGCCACGGCTTTCAGTACGCCTTTGCCGTTGTATCTTTCGTCTTTGTCGCGCAGTTCCAAAGCTTCATGGCTGCCTGTGGAAGCCCCGCTGGGCACCGCCGCCGAACCGAAAGAGCCGTTTTCCAGTACTACGTCGGCCTGAACCGTGGGAAATCCCCTTGAATCCAAGATTTCCCTGGCTTTTATATTCTTTATTTTCATACTGCTACCCCCTTGAGGTCTTTATTCTTCGGATAAAGACTCTATAATCTTCTGCGCCTCGGCTATAAGTTTTGCCGGTGCGGCTTCGTCTTTGGCTTCGGCGTAAATCCTTATAAGATGTTCCGTTCCCGAAGGCCTAAGAGCCAGCCAGCTGCCGTTTCTCAATATAAACTTAAAGCCGTCCGTTTGGTCTATTCTCCAAACGGAAGTCTTGTTTATTGACAAAGGCGGCCTAAGATTAAGTTTCTCCATAATTTGATTAATTTCAATCTCTCTCTTGGGGATACTTACCTTTTTGTCGTAGTACATATTGTATTTTTTGTAGAAATCTTTAAAAAGCTGTTTAAGGCTTTTCCCGCTTACGGCAAGCATTTCCAAAGTGAGCATACAGGCCATAAGACCGTCTTTATCGGGCATATGGTGTGATATGGCCACACCGCCGGATTCTTCCGCGCCGAATATATACTGCCCCGTCATCATAAGTTCGTTGATGTATTTAAAGCCAACGGGCGTTTCGCGTACGGCCAGGCCGTGCGCTTTGGCGACTTCGTCTATCAAATTGGTGGTAATCAAACTTCTGCAAACGCGGCCTTTTTGGCCTCTGTATTCTATTATATGTTCCAAAAGTATCGGGGCTATTTGGTTTGGGGAAATCCAATATCCGTCCGGCCCGATAATGCCGAATTTGTCGCAGTCCGTATTGCAGGCTATGCCGACGTCCAGCTTCTTTTTAACTACCAGCTTGCTGAGTTCCGCCAAAGCTATTGGGCCGGCATTGGGCACTTTTCCGCCGAAGAGCACGTCGGTTCCTTCGTGCAGGCCTTCAACTTCGCATCCGCAAAGTTTCAAAAATTCCCTGAAATAATTGTCCGCGGTGCCGAAAAGCGGATCTATACCTACTTTAAGTTTGGCTTTCTTTATGGCTTTTACGTTTATCAGGGAAGACAAATGCTTTATGTATTCGTTCCTGAAGTTAAATTCGCTGACGGCGGAGTTTTTATAGCCGAATTCCGGCAGTTCCCTTACGGAGCTTGCGCCCGGTATATGGCTTTCTATATCGGAAATAACTTCATTGTTGGCTATGCCGCCGTAATAGGAGATCCATTTCAGCCCGTTTTGATGATAATCGGCTTCGCTTGCGGTAATGACTACCGCGCCTACCGCACCCTCTTTGAGCACGGCCCATTCCGCTACAGGGGTAGGGAGGGGATAAAACGCCCTTTTGACGCTTATGCCTTTTGAGGCTAAAACGTCGCAGACTATATCTGCGAATTTATCCGACATAAACCTCGTATCCGTACCCACTATTACCATGGGCCTTTTAAATTTGAAGCCGTTTTCTTTTATGTGTTTTTGGTATCCTTCGCCTTCAAATCCGTAGTATTCGTCCGTAAAAATGTGTTCGGCTATGGCAACGGAAAGCCTGTAAATGTTTTGCGCGGTTACGTTTTCGGCTATTGCGCCCCTGAAACCGGCCGTAGAAAATCTGATATCATTAGCCATAAGTACCTCAATAAATATAATTCTGTTAAAGCAATATACAAAAATTTAAGCCAAAAGGAAAGACGCAGCCCGCGCGGCTTTTGCTCCGCGGGCGTTTTAGGCTTTGCGGCGCGCCTTGCATATATTTGCTAAAATAAATCTGTGCCAGGGATAATATTCAGATATATAGCTAAGAATTTGGCGATATTCTTTTCGGGAATATTGTTCGTTTTCGTTTTTGTCGTTTTTATGGGGCAGTTCTCGCAGATTTTCACTTATGCGATGAACTACGGCGCGGATATTCTGTGGGTATTTTCGACGATGATGTATATGGTGCCGGATATTTTGGTGCTCAGCGTCCCCATGGCTTTCCAGATTTCCATTTTAATGACGCTTACCTCCATGGGCCAAACGGGGGAAGTTATGGCTTTGCGCGCGGCGGGATTTTCGTTCATGGAGATATCCAAACCGATTTTGATTTTCGCCGCTTTTTTGGTGCTTGTAATGACCGGCTTAAACGGCTGGCTGAGCCCTTTGGGGCGGCATCACGTCGAGCAGAGCAAGGCCGATATAGCTTCCAAAATCTCAAAAGTAAACATAGAACCTAAAACATTTATAAATTTGGGCGACTGGGATTTGTTCGCCGAGAACGTGGATAAAAAGAACAAAACGATTTATCAGGTTCACCTTTCCCGCAAAAACGACGACAGCGCTTTCAGCACCAAAGTAAACGCTTCCGAAGGAAAAGTCGACATAGGCGGGGACGGTATTTCCCTTACTTTGTATAAAGGCCAAATGCAGCGCGTATATTCCCTTGAAAGCAGAAAAATAATCACTTCGGAATTTAACAAATACTCCGTATTTATCCCTTTGACGCAGAAAACCGACGACGAGCACCGCGTAAAAGCTTCCGAACTTACCACCCCGCAGCTTATAAAAGCGATTAAGGGAGGTCCTTCGTCCATGGGCGAAAGAGAATGGCGGGAATACCGCCCCGCCGTTACTTACCGTATGGCGATGGCTTTATGCCCTTTGATATTTTTCCTTTTAAGCTGCCCGGTCGCATTCGTCAATACGAAAAAAGCCGGCAGAGCCGGCGCCATGATTTACAGCTTGGCTTTTATTTTCGCCTATTTCGGGCTTATAACGGTCGGCAACAGTATAGCGGAAAAAGTGGAAAACGCCGCTTTGGTCTACGCCCCGCCTTTTTTGCCCGTGGTTTGCGGGCTTGCCGCCGGCCTTTATTTGTGGAAGAAGAGGCTTTCCGACTGATGAAAATACTTTACGGCTACATAGCCAAAAAATTTTGGGGCCCTTTTGTTTTTATAATCAGCATTTTTGCGGTGCTGATATTTTTGGGCGACAGTTTGGAGAAAATCCGCTGGATAAACAGCTACGGCACCACTTTGGGGCTTGTGCTTAAATACAGCTTCCTTACAATGCCTTCCTGGCTTGTGCAGATTTTACCCGTAGCCTGCCTTTTGAGCGCGCTTTTTGTCATATCCGATATGATTACAAGCGGCGAGTGGACGGCATGCCTTGCCGGTGGATTTTCCGTAAGGCAAATATTCAAACCTTTGATAGCCTGTATTTTTTTAGTGGCCATGGCCGGCTTTTGCGTGCAGGAATTTTTCGTCCCGGACTTAAGCAAAAAGGCCGAGCTTACTTTGCAGCGTAAAATCCGCGGCAAAAAAGAATGGTATTTCAATGTGCAGAATGACGTTACTTTAAGGCTTGATAATCAGCGCGTTCTTTTTGCCAAAACGGTTAAAGCAGACGAGGGCGTCATGGACGGTATGTTTATAGACGTTTACGATAACAGCTGGTCCATAACTTCCCAAATCAGCGCGAGGCGTTTCGTTTGGGATAAAAATAAAGAAAAATGGATTTTTGAAGACGGTTTTATAAGATATTTCGGCAAAAACGCCGCAGTTACGGAGGAAAGCTTTTCCGTATTGGATTCCGATTTTACCGTTCCGCCGGACCAAATCGCCGTCGGCAGCGCAAAGCCTTCTTACCTCAGCATAAGCGATTTGATAAGACGCATCAAATTTTTAAAAGCCAGCGGGCTTACCACTTTCCAGGAAGAAACTTTCTTCCATTCCAAATTGGCCGCGCCTTTCGCCACCGTAATCATGTGCCTTTTGGGTATGCCTTTTGCTATAGCTTTAAAACGTTCCAGCAAACTTCTTAATATCGTGGCGGCCATAGCGATAGGTTTTACGTTTTGGTGGATAGTTTCCATGCTGACTTCTGCCGGTGAAAGCGGAATGATAAACCCTGCTGTCGCCGGCTGGCTGCCTGTGGTATTGTTCGCCGCGGTGGCGTATGCGGAGTTTAAACTGCTTAAGATATAATATTTTGATAATATAGCCATATATTCAAACATTTAAATAAGCAAGCATATAAATTATACGCTTGCTTATTATTTTTTATAGAATTAAACTAGAGGATTTTGTGCTTAAAAAATTATTAAGGTTGTTTTTGTGCTTCTGCCTGCTTACGGATTGTTTCAGCCTCAGCGCTTTCGGCGCGGAGGCTCGGCCCGATTCGCCGGCTAAAGCGAAAACTCAATCCTTTGAAAACTCCGTTCTTAAAGACCCAAGCCGCTTCGGCGACGGAATAAAACTTTTTGAGCCTTCCCGCTACGGTTTTTTGGCGGAAGAAAAACCCCTTCTGCTTCCTTATGAGGCAACTTCCCCGGAAGAGGAAGACGATTACTTCCGTTATAACCGCGCTTATTTGGAAAACGTCATAAAAGATATGGAAGGCGGTATAGAAATCAAAGAGCGCGCCACGGAATATATCGAAATTTTAAATCCTTCCCTTTTGCTGCCTATATACGGCACCACCATTTCCATGACGGGGCGCAAGACTTTCGGCATAAAATACGACGTAAAAAAATATAAGGAAAACAAAAGCACCGTAGACGACAGAAATACCAGCAGCATGGAATTTGAGCAGGAAATGCAGCTTAAGGTGCAGGGCAAAATCAGCGACAGAATTTTTGTCGACATCGACTATGACGACCAACGCGAAGAAGCACAAAATATCGGCGTTTCTTACCGCGGCAAACCCGGCGAGATAGTGCAAAGCGCGGATTTCGGCGATATAGAACTTTCGCTTCCCGGAACGGAATTTATATCTTACAGCAAACAGGTGTTCGGCGCCAAGATGCACCTTCAGTACGGCGACGCGCATTTAAGGCTTATCGGCAGCCAAAACAAAGGCGAAAGCAAAAGCAAACAATTTAAAGGCGACAGCGTTTTTGAAACCGTCAACATTAAAGATTTGCAGTATATCAGGCGCAAATATTACGACCTTACCTTCGGCTACCAAACGGGGGCAAGCGCAAGCACTCAATGGGCTTATGCGATAAGGCAGGGTACGGAGCGCGTTTATATAGACGATCATACCAACGGCGGCTATCAGGTGCCCATGAAAGCCGTGGATATAAAAACCGGCGCGGTTTATCCTTCAAACGGAGGCACGGCCGCATTCAGGCTTTTAACGCGCGGCGTTGATTATACCGTTGATTACAATCAAAATATTTTAATATTTAACAACAGCCTTAACGCAACGGACGTCGTTGCGGTTGATTATGAAAATTCCCAGGGGGCCGTTCCCTCTTCCGCCCAGCCTGACGGCTACCCGATACTGATTAAAACCAACAATGACCGCCCGATATCCTCTTCCGACGAACTTGATTATCAGCTGGAAATAAAGCGTTACTACAATATCGGCGCGACGCAGATAACGCGCGATGACGGCAGCGGCAATTTTATTTTGAAACTTCTTGAATCCGACGGCGCGGAAGTATGCGCTTCTTCCGATACAAGGCCTTTTTGTCGGTTTACCGTAGATTATGATAAGGGTATATTCAAAATAGGCGGGCGTTTCAGCGACGTAAGCCTGTATAATTCCACGCCGGTTTCCTCAACCAACAGATACTTTTTCGTTCAGTATACGTCAACGGTTAAGACTTACTTTCTGGAATCGGATATCGTCGTCCAGTCCGAAAGAGTAAAAGTAAATGGGGCCACTATGGCGCGCAATAAAGATTATTACGTGGATTACGCATCCGGCTTCATCACTTTTTATAATTCCGATTTAATAGGCTCCAACAGCGTAGTGGACGTTACTTACGAAGTATCCGGCGGCGGGGAAGACACCGCGCTTATGGGCGGGCGTTTTAATTATGACTTTACTGATAAAATATCCGTCGGCGCAAGTTTGTTGAACGAATCCGGCAGCGAGCCGAAACGCGTTCCCAACGTGGGCGCGACGGCCAGCAGCTTAATGGCCATGGAGGCGGATTTTAAGGTTGATGACGTCGAAGTCGCCGAAGGCGTACATGTCAGTTTGGGCGGCGAGGCGGCGCAAAGCCGAAAGGATGAAAACCTCTTTGGTTACGCGATGATAGACAGCATGGAAGAAACCAAAGAATACATAAAAGCTTCAACCGTATACAGCGATTGGAAGATAGCCTCAAACCCCACGGCGGAAACCAACTTTTTTGACGCCGTCCGCTGGGATTCTCAGGACGTACCCATGCTGCAAATAAACCCGTCGGCCATAGCCAACGGCGACGACAAACAAAACGTCCTGCTTATAAATTACGATTTCAGCATAGCCCAAGATAAAGGGTACGGCGACAGGGACGAAGTTTCAATAGTCTTCCCGATAAGCAATTCCGGCGTGGACTTTTCCGATAAAACCCTCTTTGAGCTTACCATGCAGGGGGAAGAAAACGGCCCGCTTATCAACGTAACTTTCGGTACGGTTAATGAAATGTCCGATAACTACGGCGATTACTCCTCGCTTTTGGCGGCCGGATTTCAGCTGGATCAAATCTTCCCAGTTTGCAGCAAGTATTATGTAGCCGGTATGAACACCGTCCCCAAAACCGAAGATTTAAGGTGTACGGGCAAACTTACCAATTCCGAAGATATGGGCTGGCTCTATATCAACCCGGACGGTTCTTATCAGCGTTATAATCCTTTTGCAGATAACGTTTACAATCCTTTGCCTCAGCCTACCGGGAAGATAGAAACTCAGGATCTTAACGGAAACGGGCTTTTGGATTCGGAAGATTTGACTTCCGGCGGAAGCTTCGGCTTCGCCGGGCAGGAGATACAAGGCCTGCCTGGCGGGGAAATAAACTTTTCCGGCTGGAAAACTTTCAATCAGGAAGTGGACTTCGGCTCTGCCACAAATGTTTGGGGTACGGATTGGACTTCTATCCAGCAAATGCGCGTTACGCTTAAAAGGAACCCTAACGGCGGCAAACTTAAGGGGCAGATAAGGATAGCTTCTTTGGGGGTTTCCGGCAGCGTGTGGCAGCCCTTGGATACGGATGAAGAAGTGCTTTTAAGCTACGGCATAAACAATGTTGATAATACGCATTATAAGCCTATTTTCAGCGACGCAGGCGACGGAGGGGAAGTCTTCCGCACCTTGTACGGTTCCGTCAACGACCTTAAAAAGGACGACGGCACCAATAATATAGAGGAGCAGTCTTTGGCTTTGCAATATGATTTCAGCAAAAATCCCGCGCTTGAAAAAGTTTCTGTTCAGCATAACTTCAGCGCGATGGATTTTTCCAAACACAGGCAGTTCCGTTTTTTACTTTACAATAATGGGGACATAGACGAAGACACTTCATTTTATCTGCGTATCGCCGCCGACGAAAATAATTACAGCGAAGTCCGCGTTCCTTTGAATTTTAAAGATGCTTGGCGGCTTTACAGCCTTAAACTTATTGATACCAACGGTGATAATATACCCGACCGCTGGGAAAATATTTCCAAGTATGATGCTTCCGTCGTAAACGAGGGTATGCTTAACTATAAACGCGTAGGTATAATAACGGCCGGTATAATCAAAGCGGACGGAACAACGCCTAAGGGTGAAGTATGGCTTGATGATATTTTCCTTGCAGATTCCATGGTTACCGTCGGCAACGCTTATATGGCCCAGGCCAAAGTAAGCGTGGATAATTGGTTCGACGCCGGCGGCAAGATAACTTATATAGACGAAAACTTCCAAACGCCGGTAGCGGTGGCCACAAATCAGAAAAACCGTCAGGAAGATTACTATTTAAAATTCAAACGGTTTAAAAAACTTCCCATAAACGCCAATTATTACCGCTCCAACACGATAACGCCCGACGTTCTGGGCTATAACAGCAGCAATACCGTCAGCCTTTTGGACAAAGGCGAAGTCAACCGCGACAGAGGCAGCATCAACGCGGAATATATAGACGGGAAACTGCCGACTGTCGGCGTAAGTTACTCTTTTGAAAACGCCGATTACCAAATGCTGGAAAGAAAAGACGACAGCGACACTTACAGCCTTACTCTCAACCACACCGCCAAGAGCAGAGACAATATAATAAAAAGCTTTTCCGCGGGTACTTCTTTGGTAAAAAGCAAAATAGATTACAGCGACGCGCAGCTGGTTTCATCTTCCGGCGGATATTATAACAGCGACACTACTACCCAAAACTATAATTTTAAGATGACTTTATCCCCTTGGCAGGGCACTTCTATCGTACCCAGTTACAGCCTTACTTCCGCCGATGAAAAAAGAAAATATTTTGACGCTTCCGGCGGTATAGAATCTTTCAAGAATAAAAAATACAGCAAATACGCATCGGAAACGGCTTCGGTCAGTACGGCTTTAAGGCTGCGCCCGTGGCTGACGCCCACGGCCAGTTACAGCGTAAGCGTTAAGGAAAATAACAATCTCAGCAGAACTTCTTATAAAGCCAATGATACAACCTATACCTTTGACATCGGCGACGTAAAAAGCATTAACAGAAGTTCCGAAGGGAATGTGGGTCTTTCTTTAAACGGGCGTGATATGCTGCCCAAATCCAAATTGTTTTCGGCCTTGACGCTTTCCGGCTCCTACAGGCTGCAGGACGGCGACGCTTGGGAAAACGTGCCGGATTCTTTTGAGTCTTTGGATAAACTTTGGCTTAGGAGCTCCATGGGTATAAATTCCCCTTACAGCTACAGAAGCAGTCTGACTATGCGCGACACTTACAGCGCGGCGATGCGCTGGTCGCCTTTTAAAGAATACGGATTCAGCGGTATGGCCGCGCCGATAAAAACGATTTCCGTTATCAACAACTTCTCCCGCAGTTATCAAACTACTGAAGATTTGGGCTCTGAATATAAAACCGTAACCTCCACCCTGCCGGATGTGGTATTCTATATAGACGAACTGGAAAAGTTTTTCGGTTCTTCGGGCAAGGTTCTTTCCGGGGCGAATTTAAAACTTAAATATGCGTTTTCCACCAATGAAACTTTAGGCACGGATTATAAAGAGGACGTGGCTTACGGCGGCGATTTGCGCTTTGTTCTTTTCAACTATTTTGATACGACTTTAAGCTACACCGAGCAGCGTCAGGATAAAACGGATCTTAAAGTAAACGAGCCTTTGGCCACTTATTTAAGGAAAGATTTTTCGGCGCAGACATCATTTTCCCACCGTGCATTCCGCTTCACGCCGAAAATAACTTATATCTATGACAAAAGCGAAGAAGTCGGCGACGTGTTGGTCGACCGGGTTGAAGAAATAGTGCCCAGCCTTAACGTCAGGGTGGATTTTAATTTGCCGTTCAGCTTCCGTCTGCCGCTGTTGGGCGCGCAGTATCTTATGACGAACCGCGTTATATGGAACACCACCGCCAGTTATTCGCGCAGGCGTTCTTTTACCGTGGACGAGAACCGTGATTTAATTGATATTACAACAAGCCTGGATTATGAAATTTCCAAAAACGTCCGCCTGACTTTATCCGGCGCGTTTCAGGACTTTAAACATCTTTACATAGCGGAAGATTCTTACACGGCCTATAATATAGGCACAATGCTTACGATACAATTTTAACGGGGTCTTATGGTGTTTAAACTTTTGCGCGAAGCCGGCAATTTTCTTTTGCATATTTTCTTCCCGAGGACTTGCTTTTGCTGCGGGCGCGATATCCCGCGCAAAAACTCCGCTTTGCTCTGCCGGGAGTGTACAAAAAAGCTTGAGCCGGTTGAAGGCCTTGTCTGCGCAAGGTGCGGGCTTCCGCTTAAAAGCGGCGGGGCACATTGTTTTAACTGCCGCGGAAGCAAAGCCGCCAAGTATAAATGTTCTTATATAAGATCGGCCTTATGTTTCAACGAGCCTTCCCGCGCTTTGGTGCACGCTTTTAAATATGAAAAGTATGTATGCGCGGCCAAGTTTTTCGCGCCTTTAATGTACAAAACTTTTAAGGAGAATCCGCCTTATTTCGAAGCCGAACTCATGGCGCCGGTTCCGATACACAAAAGCCGTATGCGTAAAAGGGGATTTAACCAAGCTTGGCTTTTGGCGGAGGAACTTTCAAAATATAATCATATCCCGGCGGAAGATATTTTGCTGAGAGTCAATAAAACCAAAAGCCAAACTTCTCTTAACAGGGCCGAGAGAAAAGAAAACATCAAAGATGCTTTTAAACTTAAACCCGGAATAAGCGTAAAAGGCAAAGCCGTAATTTTAATAGACGACGTCTGCACCACCGGCGCGACTTTGGAAGAATGCGCCCGCGTACTCAAAAAGGCCGGCGCGCGGGAAGTGCTGGCCTTAACCGCTTTAAGAGAATAATTTATATCAATTGCATTGTGTTATTAGGTGCGGAGAATGCTTTATTGTTTCCTTTGCAAAGCGTATTCTATCGCCGCCAGCATTGAAGATTCATCTGCCGCGTTTTGCCCCGCAATGTCAAAAGCGGTTCCGTGCGCCGGGGAGAGCCTTAAAAATTTAAGGCCGGCGGTAATATGGATTACGGGTTCTTTCGCGGCCAGTTTAAGCCCAAGCAGGGCCGCATCGTGGTACATCATCAAAACGGCGTCGTTTTTTGCGTTTATATGCCTAAGCCATAAAGCGTCCACGGGATAAGGGCCTGCGGCGTTTATGCCTTCTTTTTGCAGTTCCCGCACGGCGGGTATTATGGTTTTTATTTCCTCCGAGCCTATTTTGCCGCCGTCGCCGCAGTGCGGATTAAGCGCGGATATTTCAATAAGAGCCCCGGTGGCGATTTGCGCCGCCAGTGTTTTGGCCGCGTATTTAATTCTTTCTTTGGTTATGGCCTCGCTTAAATCTTTTAAGGCATAATGTTCTGTTACCAGTCCGCAGCAAAGCCTTCCGCTTCTAAACATCATCAAAGCCCCGGGATTGCCGGCGCGCTCGCGTAAAATTTCCGTATGTCCCATATATTTTACGCCGGCCGATTGCCAGGCCTCTTTTGATATCGGCGCGGTGATTATAGCGTCGGCTTTTAACTCCTCGGTAAGGGCGATAGCCTTTTCTACGGCTTTAAAAGAAATTTCTCCTCCTCTTTTTGAGGGCTCGTGCTTTTGCGGCGCGGGGTAATTTGAAGTTATATTTATATAGCTGATATTGCCCTCAAGCGCGCCTGATTTTTTTAAAGCGTCAACGCCGCCTATCAGCGTAAATGCGGCGTCTTTTGCGTTAAGTTTTTTTAAAGCTTTAAAAGTTACTTCTGGGCCTATGCCGTAAGGGTCGCCCAATGTGATGATGATTTTCTTCATAATAAAAAAGGGCGGGTTGTTCCCCGCCCTTAAAAGGAATTTTTTATTTATTTCTTTGCCGCAGGTTTTGCCTCGGTTTTTGCCTCGGGTGCGGGCTGGGAATATTCAAATTTAACCATTACTTTGATTTCCGCTTTGTCTTTGAGTGAATTTAAAAACTCAATATTGGCTTTTTGCATTTCGGCCGCGGCCAAAAAGCGGGCGAGTTCCGGTTCGATTTCTTTATAAGTAAAATCTTTTTGCGCTTTTTTCTCGTTTACTCTTATAACGTAGTAGCCGTCTTCGGTTTTAATCGGGTCGCTTATTTCGCCGACTTTTACATTAAACACTTTGTCGTCAAAATCTTTAGGCATAAGCCCGCGGATTAAAATCATTTCTCCGCCGGCGGCCAGCGGGGTCTTGTCGTCGGAGAATTTTTCTATGGCTTCCGTAAAGGTTATTTTGCCCGAAGCGATTTTCTTTTTGATGTCTTTGGCTTCTTTTTCCTTAAGTTTCCAGTTGGCCTGAGTCGCATTTTTATCAACTTTCACGAACACGGGGGAAAGTTTTATTTGTTCGGCCGTAAGCTGGGTAAGTTTGGCGGCCAAAGGCGCGGCAAGTTCAAGTCTTTCTCTGGAAAGTTTTTTAATTGCGGCCTGTTCGCCTTTCATTAAAACGCGGATATCGTCGTAAAGCTGCTGGGTCTGCTCCTTGGTGGGGGCTTTTGCCTTTTCTCTGGCGACGGAATCAATCATTTTCTTTACCGCCAGCTGGTCTTTGATTCTGTTTTCAAACTGTTTATATGTAAGGCCTTCTTTTTTAAGCTCGTCGTTAAAAGCTTTTTGGGCTTCTTTTTCGGTCAAATCTTTGCCGGAAGCGTCCTTTTGAAAACGCTTTTTGATTTCCATTATGCTTTCGTTGACCTCGCTGTCTTTTACCTTAATGTTTTGTTCTTTTGCGGCCTGCAAAAGCAGCTGTTCTATTATCATTTGGTTTAAGACTTCTTCTTTAATGGCCGTAACATTGTCTTTGTTTGCAAGTACGGCGGGTTCTCTGTTTTTATAGTTTTCCAAAGTCGCCTGGGATACTTTTTCATATTCGGAATTTAAAATCGGTTTTCCGTTTACCGTAGCCACGGTGGAATCGACTACTTTCGCGTTAAGCGCAGCCGCGCCTAAGAATGCGGCCAGCGTTATTGCAGTTATTTTATTTAGTTTCATCAGTTGTTACCTCCACGCGATACTTGCTTTTAAGGGAATTTAAGTACGCGTCCATTTTTTGTTTTTCCAAAATTTGTCTTATGCGTTCTTTGGCCTGATTGTAAGTCAGCCTTTCTTCGCCCGTTTTCATTATTATATGAAATCCGCGCGGCGTTTTGATAAAACCCTGCACCTGATATGTCGGCGTATTGGCCGCGGCTACTTCTATCTGCGGCAGATATTCGCCCGGGATAAACGGTTCCAGCGCGCCTTTGTTCTTTTTTGATACTGGATCTTTTGAAAATTTCTTTACGGCGTCTTCAAAAGTCTGTTTGGTTTTGGAATTTCTTATGGCGCGGGTTACATCGGCCGCTTCTTTAGGGTCGGTCAGCAGGATTTCAAGTAAATAAATCTGATAAGGATATTTTTTGTGATAGGCTTTTATTTCCTCTTCGCTCACGGCTATGGTGCCGTCTTCATAAAGTTTTTGGAGGAGAAGCCGGTTAAGCGCGTATGCTTTTGCCTTTTCCAGCCTGGTTTTCTGTTCGGTTTCTATATCCTGAATTTCCTTAATATAATCCGGGTTTTGCTCAAGGCCGGCGTCTTTGGCGGCCTTTAACATTAGTTTCTCGTTGATAAGATAATTTAAAAAGTTTTCTTTGCCGATATCTGTCTGAAGAAATTTCTTAAAAGAATCGTCAAGCTCCGCCGCTTGAGCGTTAAAATCCGCTTCGGTGATAGCTTCCCCTGATATTTGGGCAAGCACGGGGGTTTGGGGTGTATTTTGCTCCTCCTGCTTTTGATGACAGGCGCAGAGCGTCAGGGCCAGAATGGGGAGGAGGAGTTTTTTCATATATACAGTTTAGCAGTTTAGGGAGATTAAGAAAAGGGGGGATTGTATTAGTTCGTGTTACGTTGCACTCTCACCTTTTTTACTCGCGTGATATTACATTCTCGCGGCTAGCAATTTTCCATATTTGGGTAAATTTTTATTTTTTTAAAACTTCGGATACTGCGCCGCCTTCGGCGGCATCATGCTTAGTATACCTCGCATTAAAGAAAATAAAAATTTCCTCCAAATCTGAAAACCCACGCCGGTTAT
>OQVQ01000612.1_pt1 | contig 16408 bp, 14 predicted proteins | sample 1691491 | NCBI WGS metagenome assembly OQVQ01 (sample SAMN03418252, study PRJEB22391) | human gut metagenome | biome: human-gut; feature: organic feature; material: feces | host: Homo sapiens | place: Tanzania | collected 2013-01
TGCGGCGGAATCGGTGCTTAACGGCGGAATCGAGTATTCCGCATTCGAAAACATGGACAGGCTTGCAGCGATATTTGCAATGCAAAAACTTCTGAATGATGATATTGCGGCGCGGCGCGGGCTGGACTTTTCCGTTGAGGAATGGGAACAAAGGCTTGTGCTTGCGATGATAAGCGAACTGAGCGAGGTTCTTGATGAGGTCAACTTCAAATGGTGGAAGAACAAACGACCTGTCAACACCGAGGCCCTGCAGGACGAGCTGGTTGATGTGCTTCACTTCTTTGTCAGCATGTGCCTGCGGGCAGGAATGAGCGCGGAGGATCTTTATCGCAAGTATTGCGAAAAAAATAAAGAAAATTTTAACAGGCAGTACGGCAAAAGCACAAAAACGGGATATGATCCCGCAGACAGCGTGCAGTAAAGCATCCGCAGGCTTGCCTTCCCTGCCGAAAATATGCGGGCAATCCCGCAAAAAGAGCGACCGGGGGTTGAATTGAACACAAACAACGTAATAAAACTTAAGCGCAAACGCATAAAAAAGATAAATCCGCTTTGGATAATTGCGGGGTTGCTTGCGGCAATTCTCATTGCAGTGCTCGTGATACTTGTTCGCGGCGGTGCCGAAGGCATTGCCGAGACGGGCAGCGTCACGGTTGATGTTGATTATAATGCTGTTATTGTCCGCAAAGAAAAGGTTATCACAAGCGAAGCATTTGATCTTGCGGATTATTTTGCGGAGGAAGGCGCATGGGTCGAACCTGATACAAAAATAATGCAGATCTATCGCCGCGGATACAGCGAGGAACAGGCAGCTGCGCTTATGCGCAAACATGCCGAAATTTACGACGAACAGCTTGCACTGCTCGGTGAAACAAGGGACAAAACCATTCGCGGGTACGATGAATTGATAGCCCTGCTCGAGGAGAACATTGCCGAGGAACTCATGGCGGGGAACTCTGCCGAGGTGCGCCGACAGGAGGCGGAGCTTCTTGATGCGCTTGCATCGCGCACGGATTACCTGCGCGAAAATTTGCAGGAAACGGAAACACTTCGCGCCCTTTATTCGCAGGCGGATGCGCTTGCGGAGGTTGTGGAGACCCAGCGACACGTGCTTTATTCGCAGGAATCCGGGTTCGTAAGTTTCTATTTCGACGATTACGAAAACGCGCTCAATGCGGACAAGCTCTCGATTTTGACAAGCGACCTTGTTTCATCCGTCATAAAGGGCAAGGGCGGTGCGGCATGGACAACGGCTTCGGACACATCGGCATACAGGCTTGTCGGCGGAGATGAGTGGTACTGCGTGTTTCTGACCGGCGCGGATGAGGCTTTGCGCTGCGTCGGCGGACGGAGCTATTCAATCGCCGCAAAGGGTCACGGAACTTATACCGCTGTTGCGCTTGAACCTATCGTGAGCGGCAAAAAAGTCGTAAACATTCTGAAGGTTGAGGGCGCACCGACAGAATTTCTGAACACGCGCTGCATTGAGCTGACGGTTCGGTTCGATGCTTCCGATATTTGCGTCAGCAAACAGGCGATTCAATTCGAAAACGGTGTCCCGTATATCGAATTGCTGCTGAGCGACGGCAAATACTGCATATTTGTTAATGTGCTTTCGGCGGATGACAAACGTGCGGTGATAAACGTTCGCGAAGATCAGGATATGCCGATAGCCGTCGGAGTTCGCTATTGGATCCCGTGAGATATAAGAAAAACAGGAAAATTTGAACTATGGAAGATAAATTGTTAAACGAAGAGCACGCTGCGGCTCAAACTGCGGAAAATTATCGCCGTGTTTGCGATGAAATTGCGGAAGCAGCATACAAAGCCGGCCGTGATCCTTCCGAAATTCGGCTTGTGGGCGCAACAAAATTCAAAACCTGCGCGGAGATACTGCCTGCGCTCAAGGCCGGGCTTGCGGAGGTCGGCGAAAATCGCGCACAGGAATTTCGCGATAAATTCGATTTTTTCACCGCGCAGGGCGTTCGGCCGCATTTTATCGGTGCGCTGCAAACGAACAAGGCGAAATATGTTGTCGGCAAAGCGGAGCTTATCCAATCTGTTGACAGGCTTGCGCTTGCCGAGGAAATAAACAGGCTTGCGCAAAAAGCGGGGCTTGTCCAGCCCGTTCTTATCGAGATTAATATCGGCGGTGAAGAACAAAAATCGGGCATTCTGCCGGGCGAACTGCCCGAATTACTCAAGTTAGTTTCCGACATGCGGAATCTTTCGGTAAAAGGACTGATGTGCGTTCCTCCTGCGGGCAATGAGGACGAAACACGGTACTTTTTCGCAAAGATGCGGGAGCTGTTCCTTGCAGCGGGAGAGTTTTCCTTCCCCAATTTTGCGGCTGAACAGCTTTCAATGGGCATGAGCGGAGATTATAAAGCTGCCGTTGCCGAGGGCGCAACGATGCTGCGGATAGGTTCCGCAATTTTCGGCGCAAGAGACTACGGCAGGGTGCGGGTTTAGGCCGATGCACCGCGGGCGGAGTTTGTCGCCGCCCAATTTCTCCAAGTGCCAACGGAGAATATTCTTTTGGAGGAATCATACCGAATGGCAAAGATCCTAAACAAATTCATGGAATATATCGGATTCGGCAAGGACGATGTCGAGTACGACGAAGAACCGGAGGACGGTCTCCGAGAGACGGAGACTGTTCCCGAGGAACGGAAAAAATCCACGGAACGCCGCGTTTTGTCAACGGGAAATGTTGTCAGCCTTCCCGGAGTCAATTGCGGAAAGATGATCGTTTATCGCCCTGTCAGCTATGAAGACACACAAAACATCATCGACAATCTGAAGGGCAGAAAGCCCGTCATCGTGAACATGGAGCAGATCGAAGTTGAAACGGCTCAGCGCATACTCGATTTTATGAGCGGCGCATGCTATGCCGTTGACGGAAGGCTTTACAAAGTCTCCGCAAGGATTTTTCTGGTTGCGCCCGCAAACTATGATATAATCGGGAGCTCCGACGGCTTCAGGGAGTGATGCGGATGTTTTGCTTCAGTCAGTGCCGGACTGCGGAGGGGTTCGCCCCTCTGCACGTTCGGATGCATTGACGCCATACGAACAAGTGTACCTGTCCGACGGCAGCGCAATGCCGCATCGGCTTATTCGGAGAACCGTTTATGGAATGTGAAGATATAATCAACAAAAAGTTTAACCGTTCGTTCATCGGCTATGATATCGGGCAGGTGGATGCTTTTCTTGATGAACTTTATTCGGAAATGCAGGCGTTGAAGGCGGAGCTTGAAATGCTGCGCGCGGCGCGGCAGATGAATTCGGATTCAAAACCGAAACATGGGCCGGAGGAGAATTCGAAAACGGCGGACGAACAGTAAATCGATGCACGCTGCCGAACCGACAGCAAAACGCCGAAAACAAAACAGAGTCAGCATCAAAACGGGTGTTCGCACCCGTTTTTTTCTTTTGCGTTTTCAATATACACAGCTGTACCGAAAAAATGAACGAAAATTTGAAAAAACTCCCCCGACGGGAAGGCTTTCGGGAATAATTATGCACATCTGCGCAGACGCTACGGATATGAAGAGAAAAGGAAAGTTTGAAAACCGAAAAACGGTGCGTAAAACGGAATGCAGACGGAATTGCAAACTCGGCAGCTGTCCCGCATCGGAAGTTTCAAAGCTTCAAAGGACTGTAAATTCATTTGCTTATACACTTGAAAAAGCACATTTTTTGGATTATGTTCAATACGCTTCGAATGAAAAACGGATATTCCGCCGTGCTTTTTTGACAGGATTGCTGCGAGGCTTCGGCACGGCGGTCGGCGTGACAGTGCTCGGAGCGGTGATAATCTACGCTTTTCAGGCATTGGCAAAAAGCAATTTGCCGTACATTGCGGATTTCATTTCGGACATAATAGACATTATTGAAAAAACACGAAAATAACAGAAGGCTCGGTATTGATTAATGAATCGTTTTGATAATGAAAGTCGGCGGACTGCGGAAGCGCGAAACGGAAACGGCGGTGAACTCGGCGCAGCGGCGGTCCCGCATCACAGGGTGTGCATTTAAGTATGTATATTCCCGTCATCAGCATCAGAAGTGAGTTGGCGAGCCATGCTTTTGTTTTAAGCTGCACGGCTTCCAGCATTGTGATCACCGCCGCTGCGCCTCCGCAGACAGCACAAATTATCGTCAGTGCAGTGCCGCAGCCGCCGCTGTATGCGGCAATTGATATAAACACTGTCAGAATTATCATCATAAAGCCTGTTATTTTTTCTATGCGCCTTTTGTTATTGTTCATGTTCTGCCTCCGTATGTTCGTTATGTTGAGTCCTGCAGAGTGAAACTCCGTCCGGGACGATAAAATTCAGCTTTTTATGGAGAAGTGTTGCTTTTATATCCTTGTACTCGATCGCCTCGCCGTCAATGTTGGCAATTATCGGCTTGCCGTCGGCACGCTTGATATGTATCTGTGATCCGTCTGTGATTATAGCCTTGTCGCCGATCTTTTCTGTATTTCCGTGTGCGAAATCCTTCAGTGACCTGAGTGTTGTCATGCGTGTGTTTGCCTTGAAAAGCATGATCTCAAGCCGTCCGTCATCGGGAACGGCATAAGAAAGCGGGTACATATTGCTGCCGAAGCATATTCCGTTCGCAAAATGCAGAAGGACATATTTTCCGTCATATCTCTGTCCGTCAATGTCGATAAGGTAGTCAAGGGAGGTATCCTTCAGGATAACGATAGCAGGCATCAGCGTATATGGCAGATTTTTGTTTATCATTGAGAGATCCTGAAAGAAGGAGAATGTCTTGAAGCAGCTTTCAAATCCGATGGACAGTGTGTTTACGGCACGGGCTTCACCGTTTAGCTCTATTATATCCATAGGAATAGAACTTCCGCTTATGAGCTTTTCGATATCCATGAACTTTGGATATGAATCAGCTCCGAAGCATTTTATGAAGTCATTTGTAAGCCCGAGCGGGCAGCAGGCAGCTTCGGAAAGCGTGAGATTTGTTATTCCCGAGAGCATACGCTGGAATGTACCCGATCCTCCGCATGCGTAAAATCTCAGAGGTTCGTCTGAAAATATCGTGCAGATACGCTCCGCAAGCACCTTTTCATGACCCTGATATTCAGAATCGAAAACCAGATAATCAAAGCCGGTTTTGGCTTTGATCTCTTCAAGCTTTTTGCGTATTTTGCGCGAGACCTGACCGTTCATTGCCATTGGATTGATAATAAAAATGTGCTTCACAGTGACTTGACCACCTTTTGCATACTATTATTCTAATTATAAACGAAAAGCAATCTTATTTCAATAATATTTTGTTAAGAAAAAGCCTATTAATGCTGTGCGGCTGCCGGGTGCGCAGATGCTGAAAATGCTTTGCGGCGGAAAAGATTATTCATAAAAACTTACTTGCTAATCAATGCGGATTGTTGTATAATGTAATTATATGTATATAGAGAGAAATAATGGGAAAATACATTATGGGAAGGATAATCTAAATATGGCTTTTGTTGAACTGAAAGATGTTTATAAAAGGTATAAAATGGGTGAGGTCACTATTACTGCGTCCGATGGAGTGAGCTTTTCCGTTGAAAAGGGCGAATTTGTCGTTATTGTCGGCGCAAGCGGTGCCGGAAAGACAACGATGCTAAATATGCTGGGCGGAATGGACACCTGCGATGAAGGACAGATAATCGTTGACGGACAGGATATCGCAAAGCTGACAACCAAGGAAATGACTGCTTACAGACGCTATGATATCGGATTTGTTTTCCAGTTTTACAATCTTGTGCAGAATCTGACGGCAAAGGAGAACGTTGAGCTTGCATCGCAGATAGGAAAGAATGCGCTTGATCCGGAGGAGGTACTGAAAGCGGTAGGTCTGGGCGACAGAATGAGCAATTTCCCCGCACAGCTTTCGGGCGGTGAGCAGCAGAGAGTAGCTATCGCAAGAGCTTTGGCAAAATCTCCCAAGCTACTTCTCTGTGATGAGCCTACCGGTGCGCTTGACTATGCAACGGGCAAGGTCATTCTGAAGCTTCTGCAGGATACTTGCCGTGAAAAAGGCATGACGGTTATCGTTATCACGCATAATCAGGCGATCGCACCCATGGCAGACCGTGTCATCAAAATGAAAAGCGCTAAGATATCGGAAATAACGGTCAATGAAAATCCTGTTCCCGTTGAGAATATTGAATGGTAAGGTGAACAGCTATGAAAAATATGTTGCTGCTCAACACTTTCAGAAGCATAAAAACGACATTCAGCAGATTTCTTGCGATAATGTCTATAATCGCCATAAGCTGTGGATTTTTTGCGGGCTTAAAGGTCTCAGGATCAGATCTGCTTATTTCCGCACAGGATTATTATGATAAGCAGGATCTTGCGGATTTCCGTCTGGTGTCAACTCTCGGATTTACCGATGACGATCTTGCGGCGGTCAGGGAAGCAGACGGTGTAAATGCCGCAGAAGCGGGATATTCCGCCGATCTTTTCATGCAGATGCCATCGGGAAAAATGCTGAATGTAAAGACTCTTTCCATCGACACGGACGCATTCAGCTCGGGCGAAATGCTCAGCCGTCCGTATATTTCCGAAGGACGTCTCCCGGAAGCGGCGGGTGAATGCCTTGCGGATAATTCCATGAGAAGCGGGTCATATCTTGATATCGGCGATAAGATCATTTTGTCATCTCCTGAGGATTCGCCGATAGAGGATATAATTTCCACTGCCGAATATACAGTAGTCGGACTGGTCAGCTCGCCTATGTACATATCCTTTGAAAGAGGATCCACAAACATCGGAAACGGCACTGTAAATGCGTTCATCTATATCCCCGAGGAAGATTATACATATGAATATTACACTGATATCTACCTGACCGCAAAGGATACGGCAGGGCTGGATTTCTGGTCGGATAAATATGAAGCTGCGTCCGACAGCCTGAAAACCGCACTTGAGGCTCTTGCAGATGAGAGGATAGATGTCCGTGTAAGCGATATCTATGCAGAAGCACAGCCTGATATCGACGATGCACAGCAGAAAATAAACGACGCAAAACAGGAATACAACGACAATCTCAAAAAGCTCGATGAAACGAAATCTCCGTTTGAAGCCCTGAAATCGGCAGCTGACGGAGTTGATAAGATACTTGACGATTTTTCGGATACTTATATCCCGACATCTGTAAGGAATGTCGATCCCGTGCTGCCTGCGGAGCTTGAAGAAAGCATGAGGGGCATTGAGACTGCATTCACGAAATTCGGCATTGATATGCCTATCTACAATATGCTGCTTTCATATGTAACGCAGGATCCGTCGGACAGCGTTCACAAGGAAGCATCAAGAAAGACGATAGAAACGTATCTTTCGTCGGTAAGGGAGCAGATCGCCGAGGCGGATTCAGAGATAACCGACGGTTACAAAAAGCTTGCCGATGCAAAGGAAGAGATAGACAGCGCCGAGCAGGAGCTTGCGGACAGCAAGGCGGAGCTTGACGAAACAGCCGAAAATGCCAAGTGGTATGTGTGGAACAGAAACGATGCATTTCCGTATTTCGTCAACTTTGAGACTGACTGCGGACGTGTTAATGCGATCGCAAACGTGTTCCCGATATTTTTCGTGCTGGTTGCGGCACTTGTCTGCCTGAACACCATGACAAGAATGGTTGAGGAGCAGCGCACCCAGACAGGTACGCTCAAAGCTCTCGGATACAGCAGAAAGACGATAGCGGCTCAGTATCTGATCTATTCGGTGACAGCAAGCGTTGTCGGCGGATTTATCGGACTTGCGATATGTCTGAAGGTATTCCCGACAATTATTTACAATGCATATGCATCAATGTATATTATCCCCGAGCTGCTTACGCCGTTCAGATGGGATTATGCGGCAGGCTGCATAATCGCCGCAATACTCTGCACAGGTGCTGCGGCTATGGCGGCATGCTATTCGGAGCTTATTTCCGTGCCTGCGCAGCTTATGCGTCCCAAGCCGCCGAAAAGCGGAAAGCGTGTGCTGCTTGAAAAGATCGGATTTATCTGGAACAGGCTGAAATTTACCGGCAAGATCACTGTCAGAAATATTGCACGATACAAGAGCCGCGTTATAATGACGGTCATAGGCGTTGCGGGATGTACAGCGCTTCTTCTTACCGGATTTGATCTGAGATATTCGATAGCTGCGATAGTTGACCGTCAGTACGGCGATATTTTCCTGTACGATCAGCTGACAGTCGCAAGTGATGATATAGACAGTGAAGGAATGGCCGAAATATCCGACCTGATGTCGGAATCTCCCGATGTTTCCGAATATATGTGGGTATATCAGAGATCGACCGACATAAAGACAAAAGCGGGGGATATGGAGGTATACTATTTTGTTCCGTCCGATCCCGCAAAACTCGGAAGCTTTATATGCCTGAGGACGAGAGAGGGACACGATCCGATAACGCTTGATGACAGCGGGATCGTCATAAACGAAAAGCTTTCGCGTCAGCTTGATGTCAGGGCAGGGGATGAAATTACTCTGAAAGATGCATCTGCACCTGTAAAGATAGCTGCGATAACCGAAAATTACACATTTAATTATATTTATTTTTCTCCCGACCTTTACAAATCGCTTTTCGGGGAGTATAATAATAATATGATCGCTGTTGATCTGACTGAGAATGCACAGAAAGACAGGCTTTCCGAAACCCTTCTCGACACGGGAAATGTGCTTGGCTTCAGCTATTCTGATGACGGAAGCCAGAAATTCAAGGATCTTGTCGAAAGTCTGAATATAATCGTGCTTGCGCTGATCGTTTCGGCGGGTGCGCTGGCATTCGTTGTATTGTTCAATCTTGCAAATATCAACATAAATGAGCGTATGAGAGAGCTTGCGACCATCAAGGTCCTGGGATTTTTTGACGGTGAGGTCTCGGCGTACATATACAGGGAAAACATCGTTTCGGCGGTGCTCGGAACGGTACTGGGACTTGTCCTCGGCATATTCCTTTCGGATTTCGTAATATCGACCGCTGAGGTTGACGCAGTAATGTTCGCACCCGATATACCTGCATACTGCTTTATTTATGCGGCTCTGATGACGGCTGTATTTGCCGTTGCGGTCAATGTGATACTGCATTTCAGACTTAAAAAGATAGATATGGCTGCTTCTTTGAAGGCTATTGAATAAACGGAGGTTATAAAAATGATCTGTACTGATATCGAACGTCTTGTTTCATACGGCGTAAAAACGGGACTTATCACTGAGGAGGACAGGATATACACTGTCAACAGACTGCTTGAACTGCTGAAGCTTGAAAGCTATGAGCCGACAGGCGCAGATGCTGAGGTATCCGATCTCGAGGATATCCTGAAAAATTTGTTGGATTATGCGTGCGAAAAGGGCATAGTTCCCGAAAACAGCGTTGTTTACCGTGATCTTTTCGATACTGAGCTTATGAGCGTGATGGTGTCAAAGCCCTCTGAGGTATCTGCAAAATTTTTCTCGCTTTATGAGAAGTCACCCAAGGAAGCAACTGATTTTTACTATAAGATGAGCTGCGACAGCGACTATATCCGCCGCTACCGCATAGCAAGGGATATGAAGTGGAAGTCGGAAACCGAGTACGGCGAGCTGGATATCACTATAAATCTTTCAAAGCCCGAAAAGGACCCGAAGGCTATCGCCGCTGCAAAGAATGCAAAGCAGACAGGCTATCCGAAGTGCCTTCTCTGCGCTGAAAATGTCGGTTACAGCGGACGCATAAATCACCCTGCAAGGCAGAACCACCGTGTTATCCCCGTAACTATAAACGGCGAACCGTGGGCTATGCAGTATTCACCGTATGTTTATTACAACGAGCATTGTATCCTTCTCAATAAAAAGCACGTTCCCATGAAGATCGACAAGGCGGCATTCAAAAAGCTGTTCGATTTTGTAAGGCTTTTCCCGCATTATTTTATCGGATCAAATGCAGATCTGCCTATCGTAGGCGGTTCTATACTTGCACATGAGCATTTCCAGGGCGGACATTACACATTTGCAATGGCAAAAGCACCCGTTGAACGCAGATATACCGTAAAGGGTTATGAAGATGTCGATGTAGGACGTGTAAAGTGGCCTATGTCCGTTATCAGGCTTTCAAGCGAAAGCGCCGACAGACTTGTTGAGCTGGGTGACAAGATACTCACCGCATGGAGAGCATATTCCGATGAAGCGGCAGGCATTTTTGCTGAAACAAACGGCGAACCGCACAACACCATCACACCTATCGCACGTATGAACGGCGGAAAATATGAGCTTGACCTTGTTCTGAGAAACAATATCACGACAGAGGAGCATCCGCTCGGAGTTTTCCATCCGCATGCAAAGCTGCATCATATCAAGAAGGAAAACATCGGTCTTATCGAGGTAATGGGACTTGCGGTTCTTCCAGCAAGACTTAAAAACGAACTTGCAAAGCTTGCTGATGCTATCGTTTCAGGCGCAGATATCCGTGCAGATGAAGATATCGCAAAGCACGCAGACTGGGTGGACGAGTTCAGACCTAAGTATTCCGACATCAACAAGGATAACGTAAATGAGATCATTCAGAAGGAAGTAGGACTTGTGTTCTCGCAGGTGCTTGAGGATGCAGGTGTTTACAAGAGAGATCCCGAAGGAATGGCGGCGTTTGACCGTTTTGTTCAGAGCATAGGCGGATAATGCGGCTGTTGGGAGAGGATATTTTCGTAATATCATTAAGCCATTTCGGCGGAATGGAGAATCAACATGACAAATAACATTTACGAATCAGGCGAGGATTACCTCGAGACCATACTTATCCTTGATGAAAAAACTAAGTATGTCCGTTCGGTCGATATTGCTGCCGAGCTGGGTTATTCAAAGCCAAGCGTAAGCCGTGCGATGGGAATTCTCAAAGCAAACGGACTTATCACAGTTGAACATGACGGACAGATCAAGCTGACAAAAGCCGGATTAAAACGTGCAAATGAGGTTTACGACCGTCACAGGCTGATAAAGAAGTTTTTTGAACATATCCTGGGTGTCAATCCGGTCACTGCCGAGGAGGATGCCTGCAAGGTCGAGCATGTTATCAGCGAGGAAACGTTCCTGCGCCTTAGATCCTATGTTGAAGAACATATTGACAGCGATAAATAAAAAAACGTCCGCAGAAATTATCTGCGGACGTAATTTTTTTGTTATACAAGAAGATTAAGCGATGAGCCGGATGTGTAGGAAGCTATCCATTCTTCAATGCCGGATGCGCTGTATGTCTGGTAAGTGCTTTTCGGTGTTTCAGCGAGGGTGGAGAACTGCGATGCTTTCTGAGAGATCCTCGATGCATATGAGTTTTCTCCGCCGAATACCGATTTTACAAACCTTGCATCAGCGTTTTTCAGAGTTTCTTCATTAAGAGAAAGGGAATTGTCTTTGTTTACGGTAATTCCGACCTTTTCAAGAAGCTTTTCATTTGCGGAAGTGGAACCTACCATGAATGATGCCTTTTTGAGGACATTCACATTATCCGACTTTGCGGCAGCTTCCTTTGTGCTGTTATAGCTGCTTACAAAATCTTTTGCGGCAGCGAGCAGCTTATCCGAATCAACGGAATATGTACCGTCCTCATTGACCTTTACGGCTGATGAAAGCTTGTCTGCTGCGGTTTTCAGACTGTCAGCGGAAGATTTCAGTGCTGTATCGGTCTTGGATACCTTTGCAGCCGCCTCCTGAGTTTTCCAGGATTTGGCGAGCTTAGCATACTGCGCCTTCAGATCGGAGCTGTTTGCCTTGAATTCTTCGTATCTCTTAGCGATTGAGGTCATATCTGAAAGAGATGATGACGTATATATGCTGCTGTAATTGAGCATTGAACTAATAGGTGAAATTGCCATATGCCATACCTCCTGATATAATTTTCCTTTATACACATATTATAGCACGTCTAAACTGCGTTGTCAACAGTTTATTTATATTTTTGCCTGAGATTTAATCAAGAGCATATTTTTGCTTGTAGAATGCGGAAGCGTCCATAAATCCCTGATCGTTGCCCTGATGAACGTCCTGGATATATTCGTGCCTGTTGATGCCGTCCTTGCGTGTGCTGAGACCGAGGACATAAACAGCGGAGTTTGAACAGTGGTCGGAGATCCTTTCGAGATTTATCAGCATATCGAGGAAGATAATTCCCGCATCAACCTGGCACATACCGTTTTTGAGACGGTCGATATGACGGTTTTTGAGTGTTTCATTCAGGTAGTCGATGACCTCTTCAAGCGGTTCTATGCGCATAGCAACGGTTGCGTCCTTCTTTTCGGCAGCATCTATCGCCATGGTGATTATCTCTTCGACAGCGTTTGCGATCACTGTGAATTCAGCCATAGCCTTAGGCGAGAAGCGCAGACCCTTGGAATTCAGCTCTTCTGCGCTCTCGACCAGATTTATCGAGTAATCGCCGATCCTTTCAAATTCGGAAAGAAGGTGAAGCAGCGCAGTCACGGTTCGGCTCTCGTACTCTGTAAGCTCGCAGTCGGTCAGCTTGACTAGATAAGCGTTCAGCTTGTCTTCGGTAGCGTCGATAATATCTTCGCGTGCGTATATGTTTTCGACGGTTTTTTTGTCATACTCATTGAAAAGAGTGCGCATTTTTACATAGTTCTGTCTTGCCATTGTACCCATGCTGATGACAGTTTTCATAGCCTGCTGGAGAGCGAGGGAGGGAGATTTCAGCAGACGTTCATCAAGAAACTGAGTGCCGGAAGCCTCGGTGATATCGTCGTCGGATGTTTCCGTGTCCCTGATCGTTTTGCACGCAAGGAATTCAAGCACCTTATGAAATGGGATAAATATGGCAGTTACAATAATATTGAACAGGGTATGGAAGTTTGCAATTCCGCCCATGTCGATCGTATCGTTCCAGAATGAAAAGCCTACTGCATACTGGAATGTATAAACAACAATAAGGAATATGGCAGTGCCGACTACATTGAAATAGAGATGCACCATAGCTGCTCTTTTTGCATTCTTGTTTGCTCCGACAGATGAGATCAGCGGAACAACGCAGGTTCCGATGTTCTGTCCCATGATTATCGGGAAAACAGAGGAGAACGTTAGCACGCCTGTTGTGGAGATAGCCTGAAGGATTCCGACAGAAGCTGAGGAGCTCTGAAGGATCGCAGTAACGACAGCACCGACGATAACGCCGAGAATAGGATTGGAAAGGGAAGAGAACAGCACTCTGAATGCAGGAAGCTCGGAAAGCGGAGAAACAGAATCCGTCATGGAAAGCATTCCCGTAAACAGGATTCCGACACCGAGGAAGATCTCGCCTGCGGTCTTTCCGCTGTCTTTTTTGGACATCATATAGATGATTATTCCGATGATTGAGATAAGCGGCGCAAGCGTTGACGGACTGAGGAGTGAGAGCGCAGAACCTACGCCTTCGCTGCTTTCGAGATCGCCGAGGCGAAGGATCTGTCCCGTAATGGTAGTACCGATGTTTGCACCCATTATAACGCCGACAGCCGATGAAAGCTTAAGAATGCCTGCATTGACAAGTCCGACAACGATAACGGTAGTTGCGCCCGAACTTTGAACTGCGGCGGTAACAAATGCGCCGAGAAGCACGCTTTTGAAGATGTTGTTTGTAAGGCTTTCGAGTATCTTCTCCATTCTGCCGCTTGAAAGCTTTTCGAGTCCGCTTCCGAGCATTGCCATTCCATAGAGAAAAAGAGCAATTCCGCCGAACATTCCGATGAAAATCCGAATATAGTCTATGCCGGTCATAAGTTACCGTTCCTTTCCATAATTCCCATAAATATTTCACACGGAATTATTATAGCACACATGCGCTCATAAATAAACACATATTTTTTTAATAAAAAAATTTTTCCCGATATTCCGAAAATCATGTAAATATGCGGTCATTGATTGACATAATGACAGTTTTATGATAGAATAAAATTAACAAATTGTAAAATTGTGTTTGATGCCAAAAAAATAGCGTATCGGATCGTATATAAAATAAGGGGGGATAGCTCTGAAAAGAGAAAAAATCTCGCTGGCTGTTTACACGTTTTCGCATATGGCTGTGGATTTTGCCTGCGCATACCTTGTTATAGGGATAACACGGGATATTGCGGATGCTGCGCTGCTGATGCTTGTGTACAATTTCTTTGCATTTGCGATGCAGATGCCGCTGGGGATAGTTTTTGATGCGGCGAACAGAAACGCTGTCGGTGCGGCTCTCGGCTGCATTGTTACGGCATCGGCGTACTTTTTCAGCGGAATTCCGATGGCAGCGGCTGTGATCTGCGGTATCGGAAATGCGGCATTTCATCTCGGCGGCGGTATAGATGTGCTGAATTATTCGCAAAAGTCGTCATATTCGGGAGTTTTCGTTTCATCGGGTGCGATAGGTTTGTTTTTCGGCATAATGTGTGCAAAATCGGGCATGAACATCGCCCTTGCCATAATATCCGTTCTTGCGGCACTCGGTGTTGTCATCGTGCTTGTGAGAAAGAAGCTGTTCGGCACGATGGTATCGGAAAATGCGAAGTTTTCCGTTCCCGAAAAAAGTGCGGCGGTTTACGGCGCAGCGGCTTTGATTTTCATTGTCGTGCTGCTAAGAAGTCTTACCGGCTTCGGAATGTCGTTTCCTTGGAAGGTCGGAACGGGCGCACTTATTGCGGCTTTCTGTGCGGCGGGCGGAAAATGTCTGGGCGGAGTTGCTTCTGACAGGTTCGGAGCAGAGAAAGCATCGGCGGCATCGCTTTGTGCGGCAGCGATTCTGTTCGTTTTTTCGGACAATATCATCTGCGGTGCAGCTGGGATCCTGCTTTTCAACATGACCATGCCTGTGACGCTCAGGAGGGCGGCTGATCTGTTCAATGGCTGCAAAGGCTTTTCATTCGGGCTTATGACATTCGGTCTTTTCTGCGGATTTGTCCCGTGCTTTGCGGAAAAAAGCGGATTTTCGCTTGCTTATAGCGTGCTTGCGGCGCTTTCGGTCGTTTCGGCGGTGCTGCTGGTTATTGCACTCAGAATATCCGATGGGGGAGATAAGTTACGGAAATAGCAATATCAATGGGGATCTCATTTGTTCTGACTGTCCTGCTTGAGCTTATGATCGCAAAAATATTCCGTCTGAATGGCAGGGATATGATGCTGACTGTTGTTGCCAATTTATTAACAAATCCCGCAGTAAATGCTGCATATTACATAGCTTCGGATATATTTAACATTTTCGGGATATGGATAAAGCTGCCGCTTGAAGCAGCCGCAGTTATCGCAGAATGGCAGGTCTACAAGCATTTCGGAGATAAGATAGATAAGCCGTTTATCCTGTCATTATCCGCAAACTGCTTTTCATTCACGGTAGGAATGATACTTAACATAATATTAATATAGGGGGATATATTTATATGAAAAAGAAAATATTTGCGGGGCTGTTTGCAGCTTCGATACTTATCGCATCAACTGTCACGGCATCGGCAGACGTTATCTGGGAGCCGTATAACGACAGCTTTTACAACAAGTACCGTGATGATGCACAGTTTTTTTACTATGCAAAGTCGTACATCTCCGACAAGGACATTGACATCTACGATCAGCCGAACAAGAAGGTAATAGGCACTCTGAAAGCAGGAACACTCCAGCCTATACCCGTTATAATTGAATATAAGGGTTCGGACTGGGGTGCTTTTGATTACAGCTGTGACGGCGAATATGTGGATGCATGGATATGTCTGGACGGAATGGCAACTGTCTACGACTCGGGGGATTTTACCGATGAACACGCCGATGAAATAGTTCCGTACGAGGGCGATCCTGCTGTTGAAACGCCGACATCAGCGTTTTATATGTGGAAATATCCCGGAAGTCCGATAAAATATCAGGAGACCTATTACGGTGATGATGATAATTTTTCGGGCCATATCCAGAGCATCTACAAGGACGAGCATGGAACATGGGGATATATCGGCTATATGTACGGTCAGCAGAATGCGTGGGTGTTTATTGATGATATGTACAGTGCCGAGCCTGAGGCACTTTCCGACATAGTAAACGCTGAGACCGAATATTTGACTATTCCTGCGGAAACGTCCGATGCACCGCAGTCTGATGATGCGGAAGAAACATCTCCCGAAGCAGTGAATTCCCCTGAAATAAGGAATTCAGGCATATCGGGATATGTGATATGCGGTGTTATAGCGGCTGCTGCGGTTGCTGTTTCGGCAGTTCTGCTCAGAATATTTGCAAAGAAAAAGTGAACAGGGCGGGTGCAAGCGTTATTGTAATGGCTACACCCGCTTTTGAATATTATAATTTTTTTTGCAGATAATAATGCGGATCTTTATGAAAATGGAGTGATCTGCATGACAATAGTTTTTATCAGGGCGGCGATATTGTATGCTGCCGTGATCGCAGCATAACTCCGCCGC
>OQVQ01000614.1_pt1 | contig 16363 bp, 19 predicted proteins | sample 1691491 | NCBI WGS metagenome assembly OQVQ01 (sample SAMN03418252, study PRJEB22391) | human gut metagenome | biome: human-gut; feature: organic feature; material: feces | host: Homo sapiens | place: Tanzania | collected 2013-01
CAACCGCGGGCGTGTACACGCGGGCAAAACGCGTGATGAAGTTTTCTGCGCGCGCCTTATGTTCGCCCGCATTTTCAACGAGTTCGAGTATCTTTGATACGGTAGATTCGCCGAATTCCGCAGTAACGCGGCAGCGAAGCAGACCACTGATATTCACGCAGCCGCTTATAAGCGCCGAACCAACGTTCACGTCGCGCGGCACGGATTCACCCGTTACCGAGGACGTGTCTACGGAAGAACTTCCCTCCTCGACCGTACAGTCGAGCGGAATTTTCTCACCGGGGCGTATAACGATAATGTCGCCGATCTTTACTTCCTCGGGGCTTACTTCCTCTATCGCTCCGTCACGCTCAAGATTCGCGCTGTCGGGGCGAATGTCCATAAGCGCCGAAATGCTCTTGCGGCTCTTTGAAACCGCACAGCTCTGGAAAAGCTCACCTACTTGATACAAGAGAACTACCATTACCGCCTCGCGGTAATCCCTGAGACAGAACGCGCCCACCGACGCTATCGCCATAAGGAAATTTTCGTCGAGGAACTGCCCGCTGAACAATCCTCTTACAGCTTTCCAGAGAACGTCATAACCGATGACCAGATAAACTGCGGCGAAGCTGCAAGGCTCTATCCATGCAGGAAGTTCGGCAAACGGGACGATATATCCCGCAGCAAATAAAACCGCCGCAATAATTATTCTTATAAGCGATTTTTTCTGTTTTCTGCTCATAACGGCACCTCTGAAATTACAGATTTATTACACAGTCGGGTTCAATTTTTTTGCAGATCTTAACGACCTTTTTCATAATGTCCTTGTGGCTTGCTTCGTCGGTCGTTATCATCATTTTCTGTGTCATAAAGCTTATCGAAACATTTTCGACGCCTTCAATTTCGGAAACAGCCTGTTCCATTTTTGCCGCGCAGTTTGCGCAATCGAGATCCGTAAGTTCGTACACCTTTTTCATAATCTTTTGTCCTTTCGTTTTATCTTTTTTCAATAACCGCGAATCCGCAAGGAAGTTTTCCGCGGATAATTTTCATTTTGACCCGCCCGAGTCCGCAGCTTTTCAGCATTTCAAAATAACTCTCGGGCGTGTACGAAGTGCTTAATCTGAAGCCTACAAACTTGTACAAACCGATAAGCACGGGCGCTTTTCCGAACGTTAAAAACGTCGGAAGAATAAGCCGTCCGCCCTTTCGGGTAACTCTGTACAGCTCCGAAATCGCCTTTTGGGGATCGTCAATAAGATGAAGTACATTCCCCGCCATAACTACATCGTAGCTCTCGTCCGCGTCGGAAAGCGCTGTTATGTCACGTTCGCCGAACGAAACGTTATTGATATTGTTTTTTCTGCACTTTTTCCGCGCCTGCTCAAGCATCGACAGCGAAAGGTCCGTACACATCACATGACTTGCTTTTTCAGCTGCAGCAAGCGTGAGCTGACCCGTTCCCGCCGCGCAGTCGAGAACCTCTGCGCCAAACGGCACAAGTGTACGAACTCCCGTGAGCATTGTGCGGTAAACCTTTCTGTTAAACCATTGCGCAGCGTCATAAAAGCAAGCGATATTATCCCAGAAGCTCATAAAATGCCTCCTATTTATTCTTCAATATGCTCGATTCCCTGTCCGATTATAGAACGCACATGGTCGTCTGCAAGCGAATAAAAAATCGTTTTTCCCTCTCTGCGGTACTTAACAAGGCAAGCCTGCTTCAGAACGCGCAGCTGGTGCGAGATCGCCGAAACGCTCATTCCGAGCAGCGAAGCTATATCGCAAACGCAAAGCTCGGCTTCAAAAAGCGCGTAAAGGATCTTTATTCTGGTACTGTCGCCGAAAACCTTGTACAGCTCTGCGAGGTCGTACAAAATTTCCTCTTGCGGCATTGATTCCTGTATTTTTTCGATAAGCGCGTCGTGCGCATGGTGAAATTCGCAGGACGGGACCGCTTCTCTGTCTGTCATTTTACCACTCCCTCATTTTAGGATTTGAACACTTGAATGATTGTTCAACTGTTTATGCTTACAGTATAGCACCGCCAACCTGTTTTGTCAATAGGTTTTTTAAAATTTTTCTTTAAAGATTGATTTTCGCTGAAATATATGGTATTATCTTATATAAATTACATGAGGAGCTGAGGAAATGAAAAAACTCAAAATAGCGTGGATATGCTGCTTCGCTGTAGCCGCCGCGGCACTTGCTGTCGGCGCTTCATTCCATGGATACCGCATAAATCCCGACGACGCCGAAAAGTTCAAGCTCGGCGTGGCAATGGGCGTATCAATGCTCGAAATTTTCGCAGTGTCTGCCGCAGCGGGTATTGTGCTGTTTACACTACGGAAAAAGAAAAAGCGAAGTACAACGTTTGAAAGGAATTGAAATGCCCAATATCCTATTTATCTGCCACGGCAACATCTGCCGCTCGCCTATGGCTGAATTTGTCATGAAGGATCTCGTCGAAAAGTGCGGAAAATCCGACGATTTCCTTATCGAATCGCGCGCGACCTCGACCGAAGAAATCGGCAATCCCGTTCATCAGGGAACGCGCCGAAAACTTGCCGAACATGGCATTTCCTGCTCGGGAAAGCGCGCCGTACAGCTTCGCAAAAGCGACTATGAAAAATACGATCTGCTGATATGTATGGACGATTGGAACGTGCGCAACACGCTCCGCATTATAGTCAGCGACCCTCAGAACAAGGTCAGAAAACTGCTGTCGTTCGCGGGTGAATCGGGCGACATTGCCGACCCGTGGTATACGGGAAACTTCGACGAAACCTACGACGACGTTCTGCGCGGCTGCACCGCCCTGCTGGAAAAGCTGACCTGACGCCGCAGCAATCGCGCCGCAGGCTGAACAAAAGTAAAAGGCTCCCGAAAATCGGAAGCCCTTTATTTAACCGCCACGCCGGACATGGAATATAAAACCCGCACGAAGCAGGGTGGGTAAGATCGCTTGACAGGTTCACGCTCCCTTCTTCCGCAGTACGGGAGGTCTGCAATCCGCTGTCATAGAGAAATCCCAATTATAATGTGTTGGATTATAGTAACCATGCGTATCGCACGCAGCAGTAAATTTTTTTATTCTTCGTCGCCGAATTTGTCGTTGAACAATTCCATAAACGCGTCGCCGATCTTCGAGTAAAGTTCCTCGTCGTCAACGGTTTTCAGCGTGCACTGTTCCTCGTTTTCATCGTCGATAACTTCGAGAATGATAAATTCGACCTCTTCGCCGTCAACATCGTCGTCCTCAACGTAAGGCGTGAGCGCCGCGTATGTTTTTCCGTCAAGTTCAACTGTATCAATAAGCTCGAACTCCTCGCCGTCAAGGTCGACGATGACGGGTTCGTATTCTTCTAAATCAAGTTCTTCGGACATAATGTTTTCCTTTCGTGCTTATGCAAATATGATGTGCGTCAACAGTTTTATTATACACCGACGAGGCCAAAAAGTCAATACGATTTTGTGTCGTATTTGTGGTTTTGCTTTGAATTTCCACAGACTGCACATAAGCGTAACCGCAAAATCATGTAATTTGTCACAAATAAACCTGTTGACAAAAGCATATTTTTGTGGTATTCTTATATCAAGGAAAGAAACCGGAGGCTCAAATGAGCAGATAAGGAAGATTTCCCGAGGCTTCAGAAAAGCGTAATTCTAAAAAATCTTATCTTCTTTCTATACAGTAAGATTTCGGCAATTCTGAGATGCATCGCTCGTCCGTTACCGCGATGTAAATTTAACCGGAAAGGAAGCGAGTCCAATGGAAACAGAAGAGATATGTGAACAGTCTTTATCGGGCGTTGGCTCGTCCGGAAACGAAAGGTAACAAAAGAAACGATCGGCTCGGCGTATACGCACAGGGCAGATGTTCAGAACAGAGCGTTTAGCTTTAATTCCTGTTTCGGAAGCACAAACGATAAAGGCACGCTGTATAGAACACGAAACGGTTATAGAACCGATTTCCGCTATATGCGTTAAAATAAAAAATTGAAATTTTTCTTAGGAGTGGTTTCCAATGCACTTCATCAAGGTTCAGACATTCTAAAGAAAGGTAAGAACTCCGATGTACGCATAATTACAATTCAGGAACTACTACGAAAGGTAATTATTCCGATGCAGTAAGCAAGTTTAAAATTGAATAACATAACAACAGGCTGTGCAGATGCGCAGCCTGTTTTGCGTTTACCGAAACCACAGCGCCCGATACTCCTTTCGGAATATCGGGCGCTCGCTTTATCGTCATCTTTCTTTATTTTTTTCACGCTGCCGCCTGAGCCGTCCCGCCGCGGCAAGTCCTCCCGCAAGCGCCGTGCAGAACACAAACGCCTGCATATCAAGACCGCAGCCTGTATTAGGATTTTCGGATTCGTCCGAAAAATGTCCGCCAAGATCAATGTCGATCTCGCCGCTAACGTCGGAAACCTGCTCTGTCCAGCCCGCATAAACCGTTCTGTCGCGGTTCAGCTTGACAGACGTGATTTTTTTCGTCAGCTTCTTATCGCTGTACCAGCCGTCAAAATCGTACCCTCTTCTCGTCGGCTCATATTCGGATAAATCAACGCTTTCGCCGCGCGTCAAACTTATATCGGGAATACCGCTGCCGCCGTTCATTTCAAAACTGAGCGTAAAAAGCTCAGGCTCGTCAATTTTCTCGGGTTCAACAACGGGGATACTGCGCTTCTCCTTGTAAGCGCACACGGCGCAGACGCGCTCTTCCCTGCCCTCGCTTTCCGTGGTCGGCTGTAAGGTCACCACCCACTCTCCGAAATCGTGCTCCGCCCTATCCTTTATGCTATCGGCTCTGTTAGGACAGTTCATGTTCGTACATTCATGCCAATGCTCTGTGGAATTTTTGCTCCAATCGCCGTAGGTATGCACATGATGAGCGGGAAGGAAAACAGGAACACTCGGGATAAAGCTACGCACATATCCACATTCATCACAAACATTATCCTTTTCATTGTCGTAAACGTGCGTCGTCCTGTCCGTAATGCTTCCGAGCCTGTCGGGGCAGTTCTCGTCGGTACACTCATGCCAATGCTCGGTCGAATCGCTGCTCCAATCGCCGTAGGTGTGATTATGAACAGGCGCAGGGTTCTCCCACGCAGGGTACAAAACTATAGAGCTGTTATCGCTGTAAATTCCGCCAAGCTCATATTCGGTAGTTCCGCCCTCAACGGTCGTCCAGCCAAGCTGCGTATATCCCTCGCGCGTGAAAATTCCGTCTTTAAGCGTGAGTTCTACGTCGAAAATCTTTGTGTCGGTCTGCGCGTCTGTTTCAATAGTATTGCTGTCGGGTTTATATGTCACAGAAAAGCTAAGTTCGCCGTCCGTCCACTGCGCAGTCAGCCTGTTCAAATCCGAAGCGACTTTATCTCCGGGAGCATAAAGAACGCCGTCGCTGCCGAGCCACATAAAATAGCTGTCGTTATTTCCATCGGGACGATTCAAACCCTCTGACGGCGGTGCAGTAAATTTCTCGCCGTTTTTTACGATCGTTTTTATGTTCGCGGAACTTTCGCCGAGCTTTCCTCCGTTAAGGTCAAGCACCACCTCTTTCAGTCCGTCGGTTCCAAGCGCGTCAACATCCATAACTTCAAGAACAGGCAGGTAAGCGATTTGCTGCGAATGTGATAAGGTGCCATCACGCCAATGCCATCTTCGTATAGTGGTTTCTCTGGAAAATTTGTATCCGCGAGCTACTATAGGTGTAGTTAACCAGAAATCTTCAGGCATTGCACAGAGGTCCTGTCCCCACGAATAAAAGTTAGTCAGCTTAAGATAATCAGGATTCTTGTCAGCTATTGTATCCCACTCGTTGTTGATCGGAAAGCCATACCACGCGAATCCTTCTGTATAAATATCACTCTCCGAATGCTTATTCATTGCGCCGCTTCCCATAGACATAGCGCGAATGCTATAATTTATGCCGTTATTTAAATAATTCTTGCCGAAAATAAGCCCTGCATCGTTAAGTTCACACCAACTGACACCTGAGAATATATCGCCATAAGACACAAATAAGCTGTGCGAATATTCGTTCTGCCGCGCGAATTCTTCCGTTGTTACCATTTCCGATGAAAGTTTATAGGCGCTTACTGTTCCCGCATATATAAACGGAGCATAGTGCAAAGTTTTGTCCGGCATATAATTTGTTACCAAAACAGAACCATATTTCGAAGAGGTAACGGTTTTCGGAAGTTCTGAAAGGTCAAAATAATACATATCGCCGGGTTCGAGAGAAAACTGTTCTATATATTTATACTGTGCGGTAAGATTTTTTACATTGGCGGGAACGCTGTCGCCGGGAGCATAGATATTGCCGTCGTCGTCTTTCCACCTGAAACCGTCTTTATCGCAGCACTTCGACATACGCAAGCCGTCGGCTGATGGCGCGGTAAATGATTCGCCATTTTTTACAACAATCCTGATTTGTTCATTCACGAATTCTGAGTCGACTATCGCATAGAAATGTCCGAGATTAAGCGTAACAACTTTTAATGCGTCTTTTCCAAGCTCATCGGCATTCAGAACTTCGAGAACGGGACGGTATCCGTCGAATGACATATTAATGCCGCTCCGTCTGGTGGACCAACCTCTTGCCGAGGAATCCTTTCCTCGGGCTGCACGCCTGTCCTTTTCAGACGCTGACGAATCCTGTCCCCATGAAAGAATATTTTCAAAATTTTTGATATATCCGCCGTATTTGTTCAGTATTTGATCCCACTCATTATTCGTCGGCGAACCTCTCTTCGAATCGCCCGAGCCTGTTTTACTGCTTCCTACGGACGGAGCGCGCATACGATAGCTTATGCCGTTGCTTGTGTAGGTCTTGCCGAAAATGAACTTTCTGCTGTTCAGCCTGGACCAGCTTACCTCATATTTTACGTTATAATTCGCGATAAACAGGCTGTGCGCATATTCGTTTTCGTTAGCATATTCGGTTGTGGTTTGAGTTGTTGTCGCAAGTTTATAAGCGTTCACAGTTCCAACATATGTAAACGGGACATAATGCAGCGACGTGTCGGGGAGCGCAGGATTTGTTTTCCCGTAAAAATTCTGATTCGATATATCAAAATAATACGTTATCCCATCTTTGAGTGAAAACTGCTCGGCGGGCTGCGCCTTTTCCATATCAGCCGACGCAGGCAGTGAAATAAACGCCAGTATCACGCACAAGCAAACCAACGCCGCATAAATTCTTCTTTTCATTATTTTTTACCCTCCCAATTCTGTACTGAGTTTTCTTTTTGTGCATTTTGAGTGCAAAAATCCTTTTCTCTGAATTTCATGCGCATTACGGTGAAAATTACCGCCGCGGCAAATGAAACAACGCCCACCAGCACATAACCGCCAACGTCCTCATGAAGCAGGACGGAGGCGTACATTCCCTGCGCAGTCAGTGTGTGCGATTGCCCGATAGCCTCGCGGACCGCGCCGACGAGAAATGCGAACAATGCCAAGCACAAAGCGATCTGTCGGCAGATTTCGCACCGATTTTGCCTGCTGCGTTTTTCAAGTATCTGTTTTTTCACTAATTCGACGCGCTTTTGAGTATCATACATATCCGCGCCCTCCCTTTTAAAAAAGCTTTCACCTTATAAGGTACAAAAAAGCGAAAAAACTCTCACCCAAAAATGAAAAAAATTTTATCTCCGCTTTCTCGCCGGTACCGAAGCCGACAGCTTCCACACCGCCATAATCAGCACAGGCAGGGCGTACGCAATATACTGCGCCGCGCCGCCGTAAGCAATCAGGAGATTATATACCGCGTGGAATGTGATTGCCGCTCCGAGCAGTCCGCACGTTCCCGCAATTTTCAGCCATGTCCGCTGCCACGCGTACACAAGCCCGCTTCCGACAAGCGCACCGCAGATAACGTGCATTGCACCGGTCCCGAATCCACGGAAAAATATAAAAGAAAAATACTCGGTCCCGTTTTGTATCAGATAGCAGATATTCTCAAACGTTGCAAAAGAAACGGCGGAAATTATCGCGGCGGACTTGATTTTATCGGGCTTCGGCTCAAATACCAGTAAATAAAACAACAGCGGCAGGAGCTTAATGACTTCCTCGGTCACGGGGGCTATCTCTACAGTCGCAATAAATGCGTCAGCCTCATAAACCGCGGCGAAAAAGGTGTTGATATAAGCGGACAGCAGGCACGCACCCATTCCCGCAAAGCAAAATAAAAAGAAACGTATATTCCGCTTACCCATACAGATCGCGGCAATAAGCAAAGTCGAAAAAATGCAGATAAACACATTTTCTATATAGGTCATGACTTCACCGCCTTTCCTGCGGCGGGCAGAAATCCGAGGATAGAACCCGTCAGCAGAATGTCGAACCAGAAATACGGATTAAGGAGCGAATCTCCCTGCCAGAAACAGCCCGATGTCCAAAGGCAGTATTCCACAGCGGAAAAAAACAGCACCATGATATGAAAACGCCGCGTATCCCGCCCGCTTTCCGCGCGCTTTGCATAAACAAGCCCGCGTATCGAGCAGTACGAAATGCAGATCACAAGCCCGCACCAGATAAGGTTTGAAAGAACGTCTCCGTATACGCAGTAAAGCGCGCACAGCGGAACTCCTATCAAAGGTGCGAGCCACATGGCACGGCATTTGAAAGCGCGCTCCTGCGCGTCGGACAATTCATATTGCAGAATACGAAGAAAAATAACGCTTGAGACCCAGCCGAACTCGGACACATAAAAGACCTGCGGCGTTTTTGAAAATAAAAGCAGGTAAAGAGTCCAGTAAAGCGAACCAAGCGCGAAACAACCGTAAAAACAGGTCAGCAGAAAATACGGCTGGCTGCGGGTCCTGTAAAACCGCATAATTGAAATGCAAAAGCCGAACAGCGCGGCGAAAAGCTGCAAAATATTTTCAGTCAGCTCTATCATTTTCGTCCTCGCTTTCGTCGTTCTCCTCTTCGCTGTTCATGCGGCGTATACGAAAGCACAAAACGGTAACGCACACTCCGAGAACAAAAGCAAGCACCCCTGTGACAATATACCCGAGAGCCGCATTGCCGTTAAAAATGCTTGCCGCCGTTTCAAAAGCGGAATAGCCATCGGGCTTGATTTTCGCAATAATTTCAGGCATGAAAAACGAAGCGCAGATAACTAGGGCAAGCGATACCGCCGCGCCGAAAGCTGCTGCGATACGTCTGCGCAAAATTATTTTTTTCACTTGCCTTTCGGCAATTCGTCGCTTAACTTCGGCAGTTCGTTCATCATTACTCCGCATTTGTGATTCCCTCCCTTTCAAGCAGTCCGCGCAGACTTTCCTTTCCCCGATAAACCATGTTCGTTATCTGTTTCACATTTTTCCCCATGACCTTCGCAGCCTGCAAATAGCTCATATTTTCAAAGTAAACCAGATACAGCGCTTCGCGATAGCTCGGATTAAGCTCGCACATGCAGATATGCAGGATACGGTTTCGTTCATTCGTCTGAGCGACTTCATCGACCAGTGCCGCTCCGTCAGGCTCGTCATTCAGATTTTCAAGGCTGAACATGACCCGTCCCTTGCTCTTATGCCGAAGCGCCATGTGCCGCGCCGCTTTATAAATATACGCTTTTAAACACCCGTCGCGAATACGCGGCTTTTTCGCGAATAAATATGAAAAAACTTCTATCATCAGCTCTTCCGCTTCATGAACGTCATGCAGATAGCCGTTTATGTATAAGGTCAGCGGGCTGCCGTATTTCTCGACAAGTCCGCTAAGACCGCTTTCGCTGCCATTCAGATATTGTCTGTATAAATCCTCATCGGAAACCATGCCGTCAGCTCCCCCCACTTCCAATATTTAACGCAGTATCTCAATAAAAATATTATATACCAATATCGCGGGAAATGCAAGTCATACGGGCGGCTGAAAAAGCTGATACATATTTCTAAAATTTTTTAAAAAATCACTTGACATGGAGTCAACTCCAGGTGTTATAATATACTCAACGCAGAAAAGCGGATTATTCAGCAGAAAGGATTGATTTTCTTGAGCAAAAACATTCTTATCATCTCGGCAAGTCCCAGAAAAGGCGGGAACTCCGACACACTCTGCGACGAATTCATGCGCGGAGCAGCCGAAAGCGGAAACAGCGTTGAAAAAATACGCCTTTCCGAAAAAAATATCGGCTACTGTAGGGGCTGCGGAGTCTGTAACACGACCCACAAGTGCGTACAGAACGACGACATGGCTGAGATTCTCGGCAAAATGGTAAACGCCGACGTTATCGTGCTTGCAACGCCCGTTTATTTTTACACTATGGACGCGCAGCTTAAAACGCTTATCGACCGAACCGTTCCGCGCTACACGGAAATTTCGGACAAGGAATTTTACTTTATTGCGACCGCTGCGGATACCGATGCTTCAATGCTCGAAAAAACAATAGAAAGCGCCGAGAGCGGCTCCCGTCCCCGAGACATTTCCGACAAAATGGAACACCTGAGGGAGCGCTACTGCGGCGATAATTCCTGTTGCCGCGATTATAACTTTGGCGATGACCGCCTTTTTGCTGATTGCGATAGAGTTGTTCATTTTAAAGACCTCCTTATGCGTTCTTGCCCATTTCATAGGCTTCTTTCATGAATTCCCGCTGCGGCAATGCTCCCGTTTATGATAATCGAGCTTGGAGTTTACGGGCTTGTTTCGGGACTTTTATCGAAAACTAAGCTCAACGGCTTTGTAAAGCTGCTTATTACGCAGGTCGCAGGCCGCGCGGCGAGAACGCTTGCAGTAATTGCGGCGATATACCTTTTCGGAAACGCAGAGCTTACGCTTGCGGCTATCCCGCAATTTATCGTTACGGGGCTTTTCGGAATAATGATCCAGTGGGCGGTTATCCCGCTTCTCTCCGAGCGTCTGGAGCGCGTAAAAAAGCTGTATGAGTGATATTGAAAAAGCAAAAAAGCTGCTTTCGGGCGGAAATTTCACCTGCGTACTCTGCAAGGGCGACACGTCATACACAAGTACGGGAAAAGGCGTTTCGCCGATGCTGACGTTTTTGGAAAACGGCACGGAGCTTCGCGGATTTTCGGCTGCCGATAAAATTGTCGGAAAGGCTGCCGCAATGCTTTTCGTCTGCGCAGGCGTAACGGAAGTGTTCGCCGAAGTCATGAGCAAAGCAGCGGTGAATTACCTTAACGAACGCGGCATTGCCTGCTCGCACGGCGTGCTCACCGATAAAATAATCAACAGAAAAGGCGACGGCTTGTGCCCAATGGAGCTTGCCGTTATAGACATTGAAGACGAAAAACTCGGATTTTCGGCAATAAAAAACAGATTTGACGAAATCAGAAGAAAAGTGTGAAAGGAAATAAAAACATGAAAAAATTAGGATTCGGCTTTATGCGGCTGCCGCTTCTCGACAAGAACGACCAGACAAGTTTCGATATTCCGCAGCTCTGCGAAATGGTCGATAAATTTCTCGAAAGAGGCTTCACCTATTTCGACACAGCGTATATGTACCACGATTTCAAGAGCGAAAATACTCTTAAAAAGGTGCTTATCGACCGTCACCCGCGCGAAAATTATCTCGTCGCGACAAAAATGCCGACAATGTTCCTGAAAAAAGCTGAGGACATGGAGCGCATATTCAACGAACAGCTCGAAAAGACAGGCGCGGGATATTTCGACTATTACCTGCTGCACTGTCTGAATATCGAAAATTACGCGACCGTTCAAAAGTTCGACGCGTTCGGCTTTGCTCTTCAGAAGAAAAATGAGGGAAAAATCAAGAAGCTCGGATTTTCGTTCCACGACACAGCCGAACTGCTCGACGAAATCCTCACCGCGCACCCTGAAACCGAATTTGTCCAACTTCAGCTTAACTACCTCGACTGGGATAACGAATCCGTTCAGTCGAGAAAGTGCTACGAGGTCGCGGTAAAGCACGGCAAGGAAATAATCGTAATGGAACCCGTAAAGGGCGGAACTCTCGCTAATGTTCCCCCGAAAGCCGAAAAACTGCTCAAGGACCGCGAACCCGATATGTCCGTTCCGTCTTGGGCGATACGTTTCGCGGCGAGCCTCGACAATGTAATAATGGTACTGAGCGGCATGAGCGATATGGCTCAGCTTCTCGACAACATGGGCTATATGGAGAATTTCAAGCCGCTTTCGGACGAGGAAAAGGCTGTCTGTATGCAGGTTCGCGACATTATCAATTCGTCTATCGCCGTCCCCTGCACCGCCTGCCGCTACTGCACCGACGGCTGCCCGATGAATATTCCGATCCCCGACTATTTTGCGCTTTACAATGCGGAATTACAGGAGATCGACAAGATCTTCAACGTTCAGACAACGTACTACGAAAATCTCTCACAGACTCACGGAAAAGCGTCCGACTGTATCGAGTGCAGACAGTGCGAACAGCACTGCCCGCAGCACATTCACATTGTTGACAACCTCAAAAAGGTTGCAAAAACATTCGAGGTCTGAGCCATGACAATATCCGAAATTGCGAAAAAATACGACCTCACTCCCGACACGCTGCGTTATTACGAACGAATCGGGCTTATCCCGCCCGTTCCGCGCAACGCAAGCGGTCTGCGGGACTATGACGAGGAATCGTGCAACTGGGTCGAATTTATAAAGTGTATGCGAGGCGCGGGACTGCCGATAGAAGTTCTTATCGACTATGTTCAGCTCTTCCGAAAGGGCGATTCGACCGTCACCGCACGTAAGGAAATACTTATCGAACAGCGCGAAATTCTCCGCGCAAAAATCGAGGAACTTCAGAAAACGCTTGCAAGGCTCGATTATAAAATTGAGCTTTACGAAAGCGGAAAGATGAAAAAGTGCGAGGAAAAGCTGAAAAAATGACCTGAACAAAAAGCGGGTATGCAGGATAAAACTGCATACCCGTTTTATTTTATTTATGCTCCGAAGCTTCCGTATTTCTGTACGAACTGCTGAGTGTTCAGATATTCAAATCCAAGCACGTCGGTAGAAATATGGCAGCTCGACGAATACAGCATGACTCCCTCCCAATCGCCCTTTTCATAGCAGCATGAAAGGTGATATATGTCGCTGAAAATTCCACCGCCGTGAATACTCTGCTTTATCTCCTCCGAAACAGGCAAGTCGTCAAGCGCCTTTGAAAGCGCCGCGTCGGTACTTCCCGTTACTATTGAAATAAGTCCCATGAGATAGGCTTCCATGCTTCGCGAGCCTACTCCGCCGCCTGAGTTGAGCGAAATTCTTTCGCAGAAACGTGCGCGGAACAGCGCGAGCCGCAGTATTTCCGCAGGCGCGTTGCGGTTGAGCCGCTGAAGTCCGACAAGGTATATCCACTCTTTAAGGCGGTCAATACCGAGCATTACAAGCGCCTGCTGAACCGTCGAAACAGTGTTGCTCTTGTCCGCGCATATCTGATTTATCACTTTAAGCAGCTTTATCGTAAGCACGGGGTCGGTCGAAATTACCGCCGATATGTACGAAATGTTAGGTTCGGGGCTGTACAAAAGCGCAAGTATCTGCAAAAACGTCTTTATCATGGGTCCGCCCGAGCGCTTTGTTTCAAGCACGGGCTTTGAATAAAACTCGCCGCGCACATAATCTATGCCGTTTTCGCGCACAAATTCAAACTGATCCTGCGTTTCAACATTGTCCACAACGCTCAGCTTGCCCTTTTCGCGGCATTTTTTCACGGTAACGGTTATGTCGTCCACGTCGGAATTTATATCAAACCTGATAACATCAGCAAAATTGAACAGCTTTGAATGATCCTCGGAATACGTCATTCCCGATATTGCAATTCTATACCCGAGCCGCTTCAGCTGCATACACTTCTGGAGCGTTTCCGCGTCGGCAAGCATTTCCGTTGACGCAGCGATTATCAGCTTTTCCTTTAAGAACAATTCCTGAAAATTCTCTTTAAGCAGCCGCGGAGAAAAGCGCACATAGACCGTCTTTTGCTGAAAAAGCGTCTGCATATTTTCTTTCAGGTAAAGCTTTGCGTTTTCAATTTCCTCATCTGTCGCCTGTTCGTCGGACATTTCGGGATTTTCGGGCGAAACAAAGCAGTATAAAAGCTCATACGCGTCGGTCACGCCCTGCTGATTGAAAATAGGCTGTTTTGAAATCAAAAAGCTCATATATTCAAGGATTCCTTCCGTAAAATTTATGGCATCGCCGCACAATTAACGTCTGCCGCCTTACCACTCGATCTCTTCAACAGGCGTCGGGTTCTCGTTAAGTATAACCTCTCTGACCTTGCTGTTCTTTAGCCTTATCACCCTGTCCGCCATAGGCGCTATCGCCGAGTTATGCGTAACGAGAACAACAGTCATACCGCTGTTGCGGCAGGTGTCCTGAAGCAGCTTTAGTATCATCTTGCCCGTATTATAGTCGAGAGCGCCGGTAGGCTCGTCGCAAAGCAGCAGCTTAGGCTTTTTCGCGAGCGCGCGGGCTATTGCGACACGCTGCTGTTCGCCGCCCGAAAGCTGCGCGGGAAAGTTGTCCATTCTCTCCGAAAGCCCTACCTGCGCGAGAATTTCCTCTGCGGGGATAAAATCCTTGCAGGTCTGCGCGGCAAGCTCGATATTCTCCTTCGCCGTGAGGTTCTGGATAAGGTTATAGAACTGGAAAATAAAACCGATCTCATAGCGTCTGTATGAAATAAGCTCTTTTTTTGAGTATTTCGCAATGTCTTTACCGTCAACGAGTATGCTGCCCTCGTCGATAGTGTCCATTCCGCCCAGCATATTCAGCACAGTCGTTTTTCCCGAACCCGACGGTCCGAGAACTATTGCCAGTTCGCCTTTTTCTATTTCAAATGAAATTCCGTCCGAAGCGTTTATGGTTATTTCGCCCATCTGATACCGCTTATAGACATCCTTTACGGTCACAAAGCTCATTACCTGCTCCTTACCTTATCTTAATTTCGCCGTCGCTGTCCATGCGCACCACGCACTGCCCGTTGAGCTTGTCAACGACAAGCTGTTCTCCGTTTATTTTTATTACAACTCCGGGGAAAAGGCTTCTGCGCACGCGTATGCACAGGTCGCTGTTGTTGTCGATTTCTTCATTGATCTGCTTTATGCGGTCGAGCATATCCTTTATCTCGCGCCGATGAACAAACTTCGCGCGGATAGACGTTGTAAGCATTTCTTCACGCTCCGGCGTGATTCCGCCCGCTTTTTTCTGTTCCTGAAGCGCGGTGCATATTTTTTCTATTTGGTCAAGCTGCCGCCTGAATTCGGCGATGCGCTTCGTTTTATCGTTCTTTTCCTCCGCGAGAATTGCAATGTTTCCGAGAACGAGCATAGTTTTCGCGTATGTATCAGAGCCGATTATGTTCGCCTCGATATTCGACAGGCAGATATACTTTCCGCCGACGATAGCGCCCTTTCCGTTTGAAGCGGAAAGCTGTCCGTTACAGAACGCCTGACACGCGACAAAGCTCTGCGCGGTCAGCTTTTCCTTGGCGTTAAGCGTACAGTTCTCGAAAAACGACGCAGAAATATTTCTTCCCGAAAGGTCAGCGGCAACAGCGCCGATGCGAATTGATATATCCCCGTCCGCCGCGATCTTCGTACCCGTAACCGTCCCGAGAACGGTCACGCTTCCGTTTGCGCGTATCTCATACCCCTCGTTAGTGTTGCCCTTTATGGTTATGTTTCCGATAAAGTCGATATTGCCGACCGACGCGTCAACATCGCCGTTTATAACGACTTCCTTATCAACAACGAAATGGTTCTTGTTCCAGCGGAGATTTCCCGAAACCGCCGCAATGAGCTTTCTTCCGTCCTCGGTCAGCTCAACGCCGTTTCCGACAACGAACACAGGCTGTCTGCCCGGACACTGTGCAACAGCCGCGCCGCGTATATCCATTCCGGGTTCGCCCTGCGTTTCGGGCGTAATTTCTGCAATAACAGTACCCTCCTGAATATTTCGGATAAAACCAAGGTCGCGGTAGTTTACGTTACCGAACTCATCCTCGACAAACTCCTGCGTATCTTTATGCTCGAATTTATATGTAACAAAGCCGTCTGTTCCGTCTACAGGATAATCTCCTCGGGCAATGACTATGCTGCGCCCATACTCTTTTTTCTCAAAAATATCGCGCATCGCCTGCTCGTTCAGATTCCGGCGAATACCGTTCTTTGCCGCTTCAGCGCAAAGCTCGTCGTATGTAACGGGCTTTCCCCCGAACTGCTCCTCGTTTATGATAACGCTTGCAGACATATATTTGTCGTCAATATTAAAAGTGATACTTCCGTTGATAGGTTCCGGCATATCATTCCCACCTTTCCTGCGGAAAATGTCATTTTCGTATTTCACCGCGCGGCAAAATACTTCTCCTAAGGAAGTGCTGATTAAATCGGGTATGCAGATTGCGCAGACAGATTTTTCGTAG
>OQVQ01000617.1_pt1 | contig 16281 bp, 9 predicted proteins | sample 1691491 | NCBI WGS metagenome assembly OQVQ01 (sample SAMN03418252, study PRJEB22391) | human gut metagenome | biome: human-gut; feature: organic feature; material: feces | host: Homo sapiens | place: Tanzania | collected 2013-01
TTGTATAATTCTAAGTGGTCTTTGTATGACTAACTCATACGCTTCTGATAGCGACTATATAAATTGGCTTCGTCAGGAGCTTAACGACCGCAATGCTGCAATCCTTAAGATGCAAAATACGATTAGTCGGCAAGACCAGACTATTCGTAATCTCGAAGGCCAACTGTCCTATCTGAGAATACTGTTTGATGGAGTTTTGAATATGTATTATAGCGATGGATTTGTGCAATTAAGTATACAAAGAGTTATATGCGAGGAACTAGGGCCCATTACCATGAGGCAAGAACCGTTTTGTAAAAGACTAGATTCTTTACTACCGGGGCCTAGTGGAAAGGTTGATGAGTCTAAAGTTAAGGCTTTTTATAACGCAATAATGAAGATTGATGATAAAGAAGCCTTAGTGGCCCTTCAGAAGTTGATAACTAAGCATAACGATTCGGCTTTAACTCCTTACGTCTATTACAAAATGGGGGACATCTATTACAGGATGGGGATGAAGGGGCCAATAAAGTATAAAGAAAAAAATTATGCTAAGGCCAAAGAAAACTTCTTACGCGTTTTAAGCGTTACTAAGTTTAAAGATTCAGCTACGCGGGCCGATTCTATTTATAGTCTTGGCAGAATTTATTTAGAGCAAAAAAATCTAGGGCTTGCTAAGGAGTACTTTACGCTCGTAGTACAACAATATCCGCATACTAATTCCGCATGGTTTGCCCAAATAGAACTAGAATTAATTGAGTACGTACTCAAGTTTCCCACATAGGAAAGACACAAAAAACTAGTACCTAAGCGGTCTAGACGTTCTTTAAAAACATGTATTGATTTTGAAAGGAAAATTAGGAAGAAAATTCCGAGAGAGCCAAAACGCTAAAACCCTTTAAATATAAGGATTTGACCGTGTTAATGTGGTATAGTATAAGGTATAAAATAAACAATTAAACCGCAAAAATACGGACGCCTTATGACACTCGAAAATACCTCATATTTCTCTAAATTTTTAAGCCAGCAGAAGTAACATTGATGAACTTTCGCTCTATGCGAAACAAAATATTCGATGAGCTAAGGCAATTTGAGTAAAACAGTTACAATGTTTGTACACAAGTGTAAAATATTCATTAAATGCAAACTAATTCTTTTTAAACTAGATTAATATATAGCACTACTGTCATGTTAGAATTCAGAATATTTGGTATAAAATTACAAATCACAGCCTACACATGATAAGATAAAACAAAAAAAACGTTTTATATTACGTTGCAAACGGTGCATATGAAAATTTTATCTATAAAAATTGGAAACAATTTCTTATTTCCTGATGGATTTTTTATCGACTTTAAAAATTCTGATCGAGTTAGAAAAGGTTCGGAACGCCATGACAATTATAAAAGTGCTCATAAGCTAAAAACAGGAGTTTATAATCAAGTCTTATTGTCTTTGGTGGGCTTAAATGCCACTGGCAAAACCACTGTTTTGCAAATTATTTCCTTTGTCGCAAACCTTGCAATACTACAGCGTTCTTTAGAAAGTGCAACTTACATACTAAATAAGCTACACGTTTCCAAGGAAAAACCTTTAAATATACAGGTTGAGCTATTAGAAAACAACAAAGTCTATTATTTAGATTCTCTAATTGTTGAAGATAAGGGTATGTTCGTTTTTGCTGATGAAACACTTTATGAAATACCACTTTCTCAATATAAGAGTAATTGCGAAAAGGGGAATTTTAACGTTCTAAAAAAACGCTCAGATGAAATTAATAATATCTATTTAAAAAGTGACGAAAGCATTATCAAATCAATTTCATTAAAAAAAGGAGTGTTCATTTTCAATCGAGATTTAGTGAACTTCAACTATCCAAGATGGTTAGGTGAACCTCCTGTTGAAATTATAAAATTATTTGACCCTAGTATAAAAAAATTGGTAATAGAAAGTTCTGATGATTGTTCTATTAGTTCAGCTAAAGCATCAATTCGATTTGAACGCAGTAGTGAATCAAATGAAAATAGTGTGATGTCACTAGAAAATGTAGTTTCATCCGGAACGATAACAGGATTAACAATCTTTCCTTGGCTAGTCGCAGCTTTGTCAGCCGGAGGCTATGTTGTTATTGATGGTATTGAAAATCATTTAAACAAAAAACTTATTACCTTTATTTTTGACTTGTTCACTGATGAAAAAACAAATCCGAAAGGTGCTTGCTTAATATTTTCAACTCATTATCCAGAATTGTTAGACTACATGACGAGGAAGGATAACATCTACATTTCATTACGAGATAGTGATGAATGTTTACGTGTACAAAGACTCTCGGATTCAGACAAAGTAACAAGGAATGATATTTTAAAAAGTAAAATTCTGCTGCTAAATATTATAAATGGAACCGCCCCGAAGTATTCAATTTTAAAGAATGCCAAAGATAAGGTAATTGATTTACTTAGTAGTGGCGAATAAAAATGGTTCTTCCCTAAATTTTGGGTATAAACTTTTATCATAAGGTGTAAGACCTAGGGGAAGCAAATTTTGCCCAAACTGATTCTTTGACCAGTTTGCCCTCCTTAAAGATGTTTCTAACGTGCTTTCCGAAACTATCGTACCACCTAAAGTCACCGTGAAATCATTTTTGGGGCCTTATGACTAGCCCGCCACACCTTTAAAAATGAACCTTTAGAATTTTTTAAAAAATTTGATTTTACATTTGCATTTAAAATCATACTGCTGTAGTATGATTAGTAAATCCTAGCATTACGGTATGAGATAAAAGCAGTCTCTTAACCGATTGCTACAGTAAATCCCTAAAAATCAGAGATTACCAAATCAGACAATAATCCTTAAAAATTACAAGAAAAGGAAAAGGAGTTTATTATGGCCTGTGTCTTAGTTCCAGCAGCAGAAGCAGTTATCGTTTCATTAGCCGTTATTTCATTAAAAGTTTATGCTCACTATCACAAAAAAAACGCATCAAATCTTGAGGCCAGCAAAGTTAGTGCTTTAGCGCACCATTTGAGCCAGTTAAGTGGAATGCTTTGGGGTGGTAGCGCCCTTTTGGCCTTGGAACACATATGGCACGGCGAAATTGTTCCGTTCTACCCATTCCTAACAGCCGCTAATAATCCTGAAGATACTCAAGCCATGCTTCACGAAATGGCAGTAAGCGGAACGGCGATGGCTTTAGTGGTAACTTTAGCTTGGGCGGGTAAGTTAGTTATCCAAAAGCTCATCAAACATTACCAGAAATCACAACTTGTTAATCAAGTTAATTTAGCTAAAGAGCGCGTTTAGTTTAATCGCTTTGTTGGTTGCTATTGGCTGTTATTTGCTATTGGCTGTTATTTGCTATTAAAGCGAATATATGCCCCCTATTTTTAAATTTATGACCCCAAACTCACGTTAAACCTAGGCATAGATATAGGGTCCTTCTGTTTGCCTTAAATTTAAGCTTAACCAAAACTCATGTTTAAACTAGCTTAACTTAATGTTACTTAAGTGAGTTTTTGGGGATTAAGGAAAAAAGTATGTTACTTCTCATCGCTTTTATCGCGTCTGTATTAAGTTCTTTGGTATACTTGGTGAATACCAAGGCTAAGCGTCAACAATATCATTTAGGAGCTCTAAGTGTAATTTTTTTGAGTGCAACTTTGATGTGGTCCGTTGATGCTGTAGTGTTAGTAGTAGAAGAAGGCTGGCGCGCACTCTTCTTCCCTGATGTAGCTTCAGTAGTTGATGACGTTTTACTTGGTGCCAACGTAATTCTCTTGGCCCTTCTTTTATGGTTTGGGGTAAATCTTAAGGCTCGCTTATTTGCGCTTAAAGCTTAAAAGCTTAGGTAATTTTTAAAGCTAAAGGTAGAGTGCACAAAAAATAATTCACGCTTACAAAGGTAATAAGCAAAAGCCTGGCCTCATTCGTTTTTGGGTGAAGATGCCAGGCTTTAAATTTTTTCGTCGCTTTAGGTAATTTTAAGTTTTGGTAACTCTAGGTTTTGCTAATTTTAAGTATTTGGCAATTCTAAGTAATTGTTTTTACTTTATACCTAGAACTTTACTACCTACCTAAAACGGCAACACCACCTCAAAATCAACCCCGGCGTCGGTATATCCGCTCCGGCCCACGTTGCTACGCACGCTGGTGTTAAATTCAAGACCTCTTTGACTTGCAGCGCTGACCTTGCCTTTAACTTCGAAGTAATTACGGTCAGAAAAATCATCAAAACTCATGTTATGGCTAAGTTTTAAGGTTCTAAAATCTACTTCATTTTCGGTGCCAAATTCATGGTAGAAAGTGCCACCAACTTCAGCTTTGATTGTGAGATCGTCTTTGGCTTTTGGTTTAAAAGTCTTACTTGCCTTTAAGCCCACATTAGCGCGGCTATATGTAAAATCGTTAGATTTTAACCATAAATTGAGGTGATCGCCCTTTCCTGAAAACTCTTCATTCATGCTATACGCAAGATCAAAACCTATGGATGGAGTGATGATGTAGTCAGCATCATTACGATAGGCAAAATTTAAATTAAGACTACCCACCCCTGAAAATGTGTAGTATTTAGCGTGGTAATTGCGTTCATAAATAGTGCCTTTAAGGCCGGCATTACGTTCCGTATTAAAGCGATCAAACGCCCCGAGAAGATGACCATCTAAATATAAACTATGGTCCGCATCCGTAAACCACAAGCCATTTTTACCGGCAAGGTTAATTTTAGCGCCCAGGCCGGCAAAAAGCCCGATCCCTGATGCTTTAAATGAACTTGCGTCGCCATGGTCTTTGAAGCGCATCTGGCTATAGCCGAAATAAGGTTTTAAAGTAAAGCCGCCCCAATTTTTATTAACCCCAAGGACAAACTCTGTGTCCGACATATGAAAAGAGTTGTAGTTACTTCTAGCATCTTGTTCGCGGTAATTCCCAAATACTTTACCAAAAGCTCCATCCGCAAGCTCTAAGTCACGGAGTTGATAAACCGTGCCTAAATGCTTTTCTAGGTTTGCCTTGTTAAGCATGAGATAATTAGTTGGGACTAAGGAGTCAGCCATGATTTTTAAAACATTAAGGTCTTCCTCAAAGATTAAATTAGTGAGTAATTCTTGCGTTTTTAAGCCGTAGAGTTCGGGATTTCTTACAGCCCGGTCTAGAATTGAGGCGTAGGTTTTGGTGTTACCACTAAAATTACGGGCAAAGCCATTCGTAGGACGACTTAAAATCACTGTGCCATCGAGAGTGTCAGGATTAAGTGTATAGGAAATATCAAGCCCCGGCACCGTTACTAGTTCTAAATTAGAGACATCAATAACGCCACTTGCAGAAGTAATACCATTGCCTAAAGTAATGATGTCACTAAAGTTCCATTTAAGCCCGCCGTTGGTGAGGGCTTTACTTTTAGCGCTTAAAGAAAAACTCTTAGTTGGTTTAAACAACAAGCGGCCTAAAGCAAACTTACCGCTATAACCGTAGAGGTCATCAACCCTAAGAATTAAATTACTCACATGGTCTTCATTAAAGTTAAAGACTAAGGTCCCGTCCCTACTATCAAGGCTGCCTTCAATTTCGACCTGCGCTACTTGATTGTTACCAAGATAAATCGTGCCTAGATTTTTAAAGCTACCAGTTTGATAGTTCGTTAAAATTGCTGGAGGTACGACATAAATACCTGAGTTATCGTTAAGGATCATGGTGGCATCGGCAGCAACTAAAGCGTTGTAGACATTAGCGCGGCCACTATAAGTAAGTTCGCCCCCAAAAACATTAAAGTTTATGTTGGTATCATAGTAACGATTAGGGTCATTAAAGTCGCGGTTAATGTTCCCTTCAAAATAGCCTTTAAAGTTATGGTCTACTTCAAGTCCCGGGCCTAGGCTAACGCCCATGGCATTTACAAGCTCGCCTGCTTGATTCGTGGCCGTCTTAAGTTTGGTAGCTTCATTTACAGAAGATGCAACCGTGTTTGAAAGATTTGCTAAAGAGTCGGCGCCTAATTCATGAGTTCTAGCCTTAACGCCGAAGTTTAAGTCGGTATAGAGTTTTCCCTCGGCGTTTTTGATTCGTTCTTGTCGCGTTAAATTTGGACGCTCACCGGGTTTTATATCCCCCAATATGGCAGCGGTGCCACTTAAGTTGATATTTTCAAGTAGCTCGCCAGGAGCTACATCAATAGCTGCATACTTCCCGGATATGATACCTGTAAGGTTAATGTTTTTAACCGTTGACCCTTGGTGATCGGCTGAAGTTTGTTTCATTAAAGCCCAGTTAAGAGGATAAGTTGCAATAAAATCATTAGTATAATTTGGGGTAAAGTATGGACTTAAACCCGAACCACGGACATAAATCCCAACGCCCTGACCGCCACTTGCGATAAGAGTGCCGTCGATGTTTATGTTATGCCCGTGGCCATAATCTACGACTATGCCATACCCACATTCACCGTTGCCGGTAATCAAAGCGTTTTTATCGAGAATAAAAGTATCATTAACGCCAGAAATCCTAACCCCGACGGCCATCTGTCCGGTTTGGTAGAGACTGCCTTGTTCTCTTAAGGTAAAGTTGTGTTTTAAAACATGGATTCCAGTAGATATAGAATTAGCGTTAGGACTTGTGAAGCTGCCGAAATTATTGGTGCTAGCCATGGAGTTTAAAACCGTATTGTCATCAAAAGTCTGCCCAATATAAGATTTACGGTTAATGTTTTCGCCAATATCTTGTAACACCGCTAAGTCAAGTTCAGTTAAAGCGCCGACGCCATAGTAACTAGGTCTTAACAACTGATGCATATTATCAAAATGCCCTAATGCTTCGGTGTCTGTTATGCTGTAAGTGCCATCTTGGCTTTGGGTAGCCCCAAAGAGCTTTAGACCTTGATTTTTGGTTAATTTGTCAACTTCGGTCCCATGAAAAGTCGGTGCTTGGTCATTTTGATTAGTTGAAATCACAAAGACACTAGTATCGTTCGCATAAGCCTTAGGGGCATCAGTGAAGATAATTTTAGCGTAAGCTTTAGTAGTAGCGTTCCCATCAGGAGTTAAGCCGGTACTTTCAGCCCGGAGGTAATTACCATTACTGTCTTTAAGATGTTGGTTAAACGCAGAATCTGTAAGATATTGCTCGCCGTTATAGGTCACGATTTCTTGCTTAACCCCAAGGTCTTCAAAACTCTTATGTAGTAGATACCACATGTAATCGTTCGTTAAATGACGTACATCCCCTTTGACAGTTGAAGAGCTCGCGGTCTCTGCGGTCATTGGGGTAACAGCTTGCGCCTGATTTGTAAAAGAAGAGCGATTAAGATTAAAAGAGCTCACTTGATCTTGCGCATAAACAAGAGAAGAAGGAAGCGATATGGTCATTAAGCCTAGTTCAATGGCAAGTGCAAGTTTACTAGGTACTGGCTACAGGCTTCGATAAAGATGCTTGAGGTTCATTCTTCCAAACGCACCTATTCGACAATCTTTTATGGCATGCTTTTACGTTCTAAGTTTTAATTCTAGCATCACTTTTAAGGATTAAATCTAAATAAGATCAAGCTTAGGCATAGCAACTTATGCATAGTTACTTATTGCATCGCAAAAGGGTTTTTCTAGTGCTTTTATGCTATTGCTTTAAAGTATTTGGTAACTACACGCTTTAGCTTAGGAGCAGCATTTCATACTGTTTCACGAACCTTGGGACTTGGCCTATCAAGCATTATAGTTTGGCCATAATGCCCTAATGGTTTACTTCCCTAAGGGGGCTTAAACAGATGTTTAACTGTGGTTACACCGTAGTTTAGCTTTACTGTTAAAGAAGCAGTGACGGCTTTTTACTGTAGTTGTTAAGACTATGGTAGTTTATTGTTTAGATTTAAAATTAGGTTTTGTCCTTAAGTCAATGCCCCTTTTAATCCGCCAAATAAAAGAATGTATCTAGATGCGGTTCCTTATGTAATCAATATTTACATTTATTGTTTATTATTGGTCCGTATGTTATGAGTTATTCTTGGGCTTTGGTAAATCTTTGAATTTTGCAATTCAAGTTTATTAGTATGTTTGGACATTTTAATTATATGGAAGAATTTGGGGAAGTTGAGACGGGGATTTTTGAGATACATCACTGTAAAAAGCGATATGCTACTTAGTTTTTTGAGCTACTTCATGGTAACGCCTAGGAACTTAGGAGCTGAGAAGCTTACGATCTTAGTTAGTTTGTAAAACTACTATGAAGTGCTTTTCATGGTTTGTGGTTTTTTAAACCTAACTCTAAACAAAATGCTTAAACGCATAAAAATAGCCTCCCGCCGTAGCTTGTTTTGAGCATATTAGGCGAGAGGGCTACTTGGCTATTACCTAATTCTTGTCAGCCTGCTCCTCCGTTAGAGACGGAGTAGACACATAAAGTTCTTTTTCATGAGTGCCATAATAAAGGCGCAAGAAGACGCTCTTGGTATTAGGCAAAAAGTACACATGGCTAAATCTTTGGCTAAATGGCATGATTTCTGAGAATCCATCGCCGTAGTTTGCTTCCATGGTGATGTTTTCAAGATGTTCAGCCGGAGGAGTGTTTAGTTCATTAGTCTTAAGCGCAAAGATAACTTCCCCTTGTTCCCCTCTAATAGCCATGAGTTTAAGACTATTAAGCCACTTTAAGGTTTGAGCATCATTACCACTACCGCATTCTAATAAGTTGATTGCGGTTTCATAGCGTCGACTTTGAGTTCCTAAGCGCCCTTCTGCGACGACATTTACGGTAGTACCACACTTAAGGTTATCTAAAGTAATAACTCGGTCCGTTAGGCCATTAGTTTTAACTTCCTGGCCATTAATACGCCATACAGTCTTAGTTTGTGCATCCCAAGCATCGAAGTAATCGTAATTTATCTTGGCTGTAAACCCAGTTTCCGTCACATCTGAAAGCTGGAGTTTTAAAGTATCGAGTGGACCACAGAGGCCGGCTTTACGGTCACGAACTTCAGATAACGCAAAATTAAAGACTTCGCGGCCGGCAATAAGTTTAACTTTATAAAGCTGCCAATTGGCAGTAGCTTTCTTAAAATCAAGACGCATAGTATCAGCTGGTACGGCCATGGTAGCTGAGTTGCCGGTCTTAGTAATATTACCAAGTTCCCAAGTTAGACGTGGGTTTCTAAGTTCTTCGGCAAATTTTGGTTTATACGGATTTTCAAGCTTAAAGTAATAGGTGGAACGATCTCGACCGCAACCACCAGCTTGTACGGCTACAAGCTTAGTGCCTTGCGGGATAGCACTATGTTCCTTTAAGATCACAAAGTCAGTGTCATTTTTAGTGAAGTATTGGCCGTTGACCGAATTTTTCACAAAGGACATTACTGATAAGATTACGCGCTGTGAGCGTGGTCCAGGAGCGTAGGTATATACCACCTTTGCTTGCGAGTTCTTAAGGTAAACTGGAATGGTACGCCCGGAAGAATCACCAGGGTTTAGTTCCACGTTAAACATCTTATCAAGGGTATACCCTAAGGCAGGATCGGCGTAAACGGTAAATTCCACCACGGAAGAACCATCTTCTAAAGTTTTTAGAAGCCTATGGCTAATTCTAAAGGAAGAGGCGTAGTTGGCGAGCATTTCATCAGAAATGATTTTATCGTCATAGATATTCGTGCTTAACGTATCTTCAGCACAAAGACTCCCAAAAGCGTCTTTAGTACAGACAAAGTTGTCGATATCGACGTGTCCAGTTTCCCCTGAACCATAGTTCATGGAAGTTTTTCGGCCGATAGCTTTTTGTCCATCTGGGAATAACCAAATGTAGTTATCATTGATATCTATATTACGTGGATCGCACGCTCCTTCGCGTTTGGATCTTAAAGAAGAGTTTTTATTATCAATACGGATACGTGAAGTTAGGGCAATTTCAGTGCCGTTAGTTTTAATAGCGCGATTATGGGTACTATTTTCAAATAGTGAGACGTAATTACCCAAGTGAGATGCCGGTGGGCGTAGGTTTTTGTTTTTATTAGCTTCGGCTTTAATAGTTTCCTTGCTTGGGAAGTTTGCTTTACTATTTTTACGCTTCACCGCGAGGACGATTTGATGCACCGGTACCCCTTCCATAATAAGAGCAGTGACTGTTGGAATCGAACCTTTAATGTAAGAGTTTAAAATATTTAGGTTAAGACGGCGCTGCGGAAGGTTTAAAGCCCCTATTACGCGAGAATAAGTTATAGCAATATTGCTGTTTAAGCGTAGTAGCCCTTCAAAATATTGCGGTGAGGTCTCCGCTGCATCCGCAATAGCTTCAATTGCTTGAGCGCGGGAACAGCGAGCGTGTTTCATGTAAAGGCGTACTAAATCGTGGAGTGGCTCAACTAAGATTTGATGAGTTTTGGTGGAACTTGGAGAGTCGAACACTTCTAACGGATCTAGTTTATAAGAGTCAGCGTTTGGGGAGCCCCAGGTTGCTTCAGTTTTAGCTGCTTCAATTTTATTGGAACTTGCAATGAGTTCTTTAGGAGAAAACACATCAAACCCACCATAAAGTGGACTTTGTACGGTAATGCGGTAATCATCGACGATGTTGTGACTCATGCGAATTCTAGCCACACCATCAATATTGGTTCGCACTGACACCATGCTCCCACTACAATTAGCGGAGTTTTTATCAGGGGTAATGCATACGAGGGCATCCGGTATTGGATTACCCTCGATATTTAAAACTTTAAACTCAAAAGTTTCGTCAGCGGGCTCGTTATGGGTGCAAGCAGGTCCTAGTTTTAATTCTTCTTTTTGGGCGGTTTCTTGGGTCGCTACATTTGATGCTTCATCGTCACCGCAGGCTGTAAGCATAAAGGGCGCACTAAGAATGGACATCATCGCTAAAGCTAAAGCGGTTTTACGCCCCAAAAATTTAAGCCTCAGAGACGAACTTGGGGCGGCTTTAGAGCGCTTAGAAGCAGTCGCCGCTTTATAAAAGTTCGATGGTATAGTCTGCATAGTGGTATTTCTTACTAGATTTCGTAAATGTTGCGTAGAAGCTCTAGTGGAAGAGGCTAAATCTGCATTTATTCTTATTATTTCTTTAGGGGCCATTAGTCATTCTCCATATTTACAGCAAAGTCGCGGAGTCCGATTGGTGGTTAAATTTATGCTTTTACCGGCAACTTGGCATCTTTAAATCCATGTAGCGCAGACAATTGGTCTTTATCAATTTTATGAAACGTTAGAAAGCTTAAGGTTCTAACCCAAAGTATGTCTAAGGCTTTAAATGCTAGGCCGGCTTAGTGTGATACATTTTACCTTGTTTAGGGCTTAAATGTGCATTTTTAGGGCTTTTTAGGATAAATTTAGGCTTAAAATCGCGCAAATATCAAATCTAAGTCTAGTCGCTGCTTATTTTTCATGGTTTTTATTGTGGGTATTTAACTATTTTATATCGTTTTTAATATCGCCTTAAGCTCTACTTAAACCTTACTTTAAACACCGCCTATATATGGTCTCAAATATCGGTATTAGTTGCCAAATCGGCTTGAACCTCGAACTTTGTCTAAAAAGCCAGCTTGAACATTCCCCCTAAAAGTTATCCTAGCTCACAATCCGAGTATGCAATTTTTTGCTATCTCACATTTTGATAACCACATACCTCTTATTTAAGGAATAAGGCTTTAATTTGCGTTAAGGTGGTATTAATTATGAAAAATTACGACTGTAAACTTTTAGGTAGTTTAGGTAAATATTTAAACTGATACATTTAAAAGCAAAACGTAATTTAGCCCCATATATTTAAAGATTAGACTTAGGTAGAGACGTATCCTAAATAAAATTAGGAAGCTTGAATTATAGATGTACCCCCTCCTAAGCCCCATCAATTATATGAATCGCATTAATGGCAGGCATGATCCATGAAACGACTACACTACAGCGCTATTTTTGTTTCAACTGTAACCATTCTTGGTATTAGCTCTTTAGTGGGCGTGGTTGGCTATTTACAACACGAATTTACGCTTAACCAAGAGATGCATGAAGTTGAAAAACAAGCTTTAAACGTGCGCCAAGCCATTATTGATAACTTTAAAGCCGAAGATTTTGCGGAAATCAATACTAAAGAGGACATGGATAAACCAATTTATCCTGCCATGCAAAAACTTCTTAATACCATTCGTATTTCGGCGGGCCTACGCTATCTCTACACTGCAAAAATCAATTCCTTAGGCGAATATATCTACGTTATTGATGGGCTCGATTACAATGCCTCTGATTTTGCGAAACCTGGCACCCCTATTGAAAAAGAACTTTATGAATATATGCGTGCCGGCCTACGTGGTGAAGTTATGATCTCCGACCATATTATGGATACCGAATGGGGGCCTGTTGTCACGGCTTATTACCCTATTTCCGTTCCAGGGCAATCAGAAGTTTTAGGGATTTTATGCATGGAGTTCGATATGACTGTTCTCCAGCAAAATCTTCAAAAATCCGTTCTAACTACTATTGCAATTGGGGTTTGCTCTAATATCCTAGGTTTGTCTTTGGTGTTGTTCTTCTTTATGCGTAATCGAAAACGTATTGTCACCAAAATGAAACAAACGGAGCGCCAAGCTGATGAATCAGCCTCCGTCCTACTTCATATGACTGAGCGCTCAGGAGTTGGGATTTTTGCTCCTAGCTTAGACGAAGATCGTGTCTTAATTTGTAATCAAGAATTCAAGCGCATTTATGGCATTACAGATGATGAATCTTTTAATTTTGAAAGATTCTTGCGTTTTTCAGACCGTTTAATGCCACCTAGTGAATATCGCGAACTTTGCGAAAAAATTCGTAATTTAGATTCTGCCCCTTCTGACGACATTAAATATGAATACCATTTACAGCCTGAAGGTACACAAAACTACATAGCGATTAATGGTATTTTTAGGCATGTAATAACCACGAGTGGTGAACGTATATTAGTAATTTCGGCGATTGATGTAACAGAACAAAATTTAAAGATAAATATCAATAACTTTGAGCGTGGCATGTTTAAGGAAGCATTGATTGCAAGTTCTTCCACTGCTGTTTTGGTGGACTTGCATTCCGGCAAAATTGAAAAATCATCCGTCTTTAAAGCCTCACCATATACCCAATCATTCTTCCAAAGTTCTGATTTCCCAATTGATTTGGATGCCTTCTTAGATAAGTTTTGCCGGGAAACCCAGCCGCTTGAAGTAACTAATGGTATACGTGCGGAAGCGTCAGTTTCATCCCTTTTAGGGGCCTGGAAACGAGGTGTTACCAATATAACTCGACGCTACACCTATGTAAAAGAACAGGTAAACTTTACCCTATTGATTCTTTTTTCCGAAAACAAAAACGATGGACACGTCTATGTGTGCATGATGACACATAGTTTGTCTAAAACCGCAGAAGAGCCAAGCAAGCTTTCAGCAAACGGTAATGCAGCAACTGAAAATTGCATGGTAAACAAGTCCATCTTTTCTCCAAATTTTACTGAACGAGTTTTCCAAGAAATCAATTCGCCATTAAATGGACTGTTAAACATGCTTGAACTAGTTGAGCATTCCCATGTCACCCCGCAGCAGTTCTCTCAAACCTGTGACACTATGAAGCATACGGCGAATCGTATTGTGAACTTTGTGAACAATACTATCTATATCGAGCAAATAAAGAGCAATTCAGTAATACTAAGCCGTGAACTGGTTGATATCGTCGCCCTATTTAAAGAATGCGTTAATACTATTCAACCTCGCGCTCAGCGCCAAAATATAACCTGCATCTTTAATAACGAAGCGAACTTAAAATACCCTATGGTTTATGCTAGTCGTCATCATTTACACCAGATTATCATGAACTTAGCGGAAAATGCGCTTAACTACAATAAAGAAAATGGGCTCATAATTTTTGAATTACATTCCGAAGACAGCGCTGAACCAAATATGCAAAGTTGCCGCTTTACCATTAAAGATACTGGTAATGGCATGAGCGAAGAGTTTATGGAACATATCTTCGAGGGAGGAGAAGACTCAGAATCAGAACTTTCTGCTAAAGGTATAATTGGTTTAGGATTACCGGTTGTTCGTGGATTGCTTGCAGCTATGCATGGGCATTTGCGTTTAGTCAGCACCCCAGGTGATGGAGCTATCGCTGAATTTACCTTAAGCTTTGAAGGAGCGCTCAATAAGGAAATCCAAATTAATCCAGCAACTTCTTATCCATTAAAGGGTTTAAGTATTTTATTAGCAGAAGACAATATGTTAGGTGCCGAAATTCTCTCTTACATGCTAAATAATGCTGGAGCTAAAGTAAAGGTTTGTGCTAACGGTTCGGCAGCTCTTGAGGCGTTCCATGAATCTAGTGTGGGCGATTTCGATTTAGTGCTTACAGAAATCAAAATGCCAGTAATGGACGGTCTACTTGAAGCTAGAAGTATTCGTAATTCTGGGCATGCCCAACACAATTCCATTCCTATAATTGCATTAACTTCCTCGGCTTTAAGCAGTGCACTCCAAAAACTCGAAAAGATGGGAATTAACGATTATTTAGTTAAACCTGTTGAATGCACCTACTTAATTCAAAAGTTAAGCTACTGGGCACAGCATAAAGCTGATGAAGTGACTAATAAGCAGGATGCTAAAAATTCATCTTCGGCTACTGCTCTCGATCCTAAATACGATCCAGGTTTTACAGAAGAAGGCCATCGCGTGGTTAATTTCGAGGCCCCTTTAACTTGGGAACCTAAAAAGAAGAAAGCGCCTAAAAAAAACTAGAAAATCAGGCAAAAGCCTCAATGAACAAAACTGAAGTTAAGCCTAACACCACAAAAGTAAATGGTGGTGCGCCTAAAAAAGCAGCTGCAAACCAAGCTAAGAATTCAGGTTTAAATGAAGCCCCTAATGCTCCTAAGCCTCAAGGAACAAAAGAGGAATCTAAAAAACAGAATGAGCCTATGCCCGATAGCGAGTCGTACGTTTAATTAAGAAGCGGAGTATTCAGCGCCAAGAGCAAGGAGCGCAAAAGAGTATAAGAGCAAGGAGCGCAAAAGAGTATAAGAGCAAAGAGCGTAAGGAAAGCACCAAAGCAAGAAAAGCAAAGAGATAAAATAAGGTGTGTGGCAACCACTTATTTAACAGCGCTTGAAATCAAATTTTAACCGCCCTAGTAAAATTATGAGGCCTGTGTGGTCAAATTCTACTAGGGGTTTTTATACTCTTAAATCGCCACGTCAAAGTTCTTCTGAAATTTAATATTTTGCTTCTTATGGCTTTTTAAGTGAGACTTTGAATGATTGTTAAGGATTGCTGTTTAGTTAGGCTTTGAAAGATTGTTAATGATTGTTTTTTAATGTTTGGTTTTGTTTACACAAAAAAATACCCAGCCGAAGCCGGGTATTTGTCCAGTCATTAGTTTATTTAATATTATTATGATTTCTTGGAATCTTTTTTTTGTGCTTTATTTAGCAGCACTTGGGCATAATGATTCAGCGATCTTTTGACCATTGTATTCCATTCTATAACCTAAAGTTTCAACCTTAGGTAAAAGTTCTTGGTTACTAGCAGACTGGCACACAGAACCAGTTAAGCTATTGAGATAACTTTGCATTTCTGCGGGGATTACGGCTTTACGATTACGTGGATGGTAGTCGAGCACGTAAAAGAGCTTACGGCCATCAGCATCAAGTCTAGTAATGCTCATGTCTTCATCAATTTTAATCGGTGCAGTTTCTTTAAAAGCAGGAATGAGTTTTTGTTGAATAAATTCAGCAGTGTATTCAACAGGCTTTTGTTCATCAGCAGCTACTACAGTTGCTGGAGCTACCTTCTGAGTTGGAGCCTTAGTAACTTCATCAGTTGGAGTATTCACAGAGCTTGCTTGAGTGTTGTTATCACCACAGGCGGCAGTAAGCAATGTTACGGCAGCTGCTGCTGATACTCTGATGGTACGCATTATATTCACTTTTAATCTTCCTTAAATATGGTTTGGATAAGCCATATATGTAATCAGTTATGAGGCGTCCTTTGGGACTCAAAATAAAATCATAGCTAATTGTGGCACAAAGTGCTATTAAATCTAAAAAATTTGACTAAATTTTGTTAGCTAAGTTCACCATTGCCCCAAATATTTCATAAAACCTTTATGAAATAAAGCTCTAAAAGCCAATTATGGAGTTTTTATCTTTGGGCTTGGTCTTAGCGAACTAACCTGTAATTTTTTCGAGTCAACGTATCTGACTGCCCCCACGGGCAAGCCCGTGGGGTTCTGATTGTCAAATGTAGCTTGTAATCGTACACCATTTTCAGCCTTTGGAGTTACAAGTGTAAATCTGTTTGAATCAGGACTTTCATTACCAAAGAGT
>OQVQ01000618.1_pt1 | contig 16281 bp, 12 predicted proteins | sample 1691491 | NCBI WGS metagenome assembly OQVQ01 (sample SAMN03418252, study PRJEB22391) | human gut metagenome | biome: human-gut; feature: organic feature; material: feces | host: Homo sapiens | place: Tanzania | collected 2013-01
TGTGTATTACGTTTTAATGTCGATATTTTATTTACATCTAACCTTATAACTATACCACTATTAGTTGTAATTATTATATCTTCATCACCAACAACCGATTTAAATGCAACGATTAAACCATTTTTATCGGTAATATTAAGAGCTTTTACTCCTTTTCCTCCACGATGAGTTAATCTATATTCATCAGTTTCAGTCTTTTTACCATATCCTTTTTCTGTTATAACTAATATTAATTTTGAACTATCTGCTACTTCTGCTCCAATTACATATGAATTATCAAGTTCAATGCCTTTTACACCACTTGCTGTTCTACCCATCAATCTAACTTCTTTTTCATTAAATCTAACCATTCTACCATTATTAGCAGCAATTATTATTTCATTTGTACCATCAGTTAAATTAACATTTATTAATTCATCATCTTCTTTTAATGTGATAGCTATTTTACCATTATTTCTTATGGACTCAAATTCTTTTATATTAGTACGTTTTACTAAACCATGTTTTGTTACAAACACTAAATTCTTTTCATCATTAACTTCTTTTGGAAGAGTTATATCTTTTATCTTTTTTCCATCGTTTCCGTAAACTTCTTTTTTCTCATAATCGCTATCTCTTTCCGATACCTTCGACATCGTCTTTTTGTTCCTTTTTTCCGTCCCGCGAAAAGCCGAGTTCCCATCAAGGGGCCCCCCGATTTCAAGCCCTCGCCCACCGCCACTGTGTCAGTCGCTTTTACGACTGATATTCCCCTCTTTTCCGTCCCAATCATCAAAAATGTTACATCCGGATCGCCCCCATGTAACATTTTTGATACATTTTGATTGAAATATACAAATGTTCGATGAAAATATCCAACAACTTTTCAGAAACTTTTCCTACCTTTGCACCATCGGAATCTAACAGAAACCATTCCCCGACCAAATCCAAGCAAAAGACTAAGAGACGACAAACCACTGAATGTTTAACCATAATAAAAAAACAAACACGTTATGAAAACAAATCTACACACACCTCTCTCACAAGCCATCAAACTGATGCTGCTTGTCCTCATGTGCCTGCCAGCATGCAGCACTGCCGTCAAAGCGCAGTCTCCTGAAGCCTACGCAGTATTCGATTCCGCCACCGGCACACTCACCTTCAAGTATGATGCCGCAAAACCTGAAGGCGCTTATGAGATGAATAAAGGATATACTGCCCCTGGATGGTACTACAAAGCATATGACATCAAGAAGATAGTTTTCGAACCCTCATTCGCTGATGCAAGACCTACAAGCTGCAGTCATTGGTTTGAGAGTTATCATGGGGAAGAAATTGAGGGCCTTGAATATTTGAACACATCGAAAGTAACGAATATGGCATCAATGTTCAATAATTGTTCTGGTCTTAAATCTCTCGATCTTTCAAAGTTCAATACCGGGAAGGTTACCGATTTTCAATATATGCTCGCTACTTGTAGTTCTCTCACCTCTCTCGATGTTTCTTCTTTCAATACGGAGAATGCGACGAATATGAAAGATATGTTCACTGGTTGTTCCAGTCTCACTTCTCTTGATGTATCTAATTTCAATACATCTAATGTAACAACAATGGAGGATATGTTTAGTCGTTGCTGGGAAATTAAATCCCTCGACCTGTCTAAATTCAATACATCGAATGTGAAGGAGATGAATAGTATGTTTTATGAATGTAGCGCATTGGCATCATTAGACGTTTCATCTTTCAATACATCTAATGTGACAACTATGGCATCAATGTTCGGTAGATGTGTGGCACTTACCACGCTTGACCTTTCTTCTTTCGATACAGAGAAAGTTGAGAAGATGCAATACATATTCTATATAGGAACTTCTCTCACCACCATATATGCGAGTGAAAAGTTTGTTACCACTAATGTAACGGACAGCGATTATATGTTTGGATTTTGCAATGCCCTGAAAGGAGCCATTGCATACGATGATAACAAGACTGGACAGGAGTGTGCAAACTGTAATGACGGTTACTTCACATACAAGAAGTTCTCCAGCATCAAGCCACTCATAGACTCCACAAACGACAAACCGCAGTATTTCGATATGCAGGGCAAGCGACTCGCAAAGATGCAGCGCGGCGTCAATATCGTCAGAGTTGGAGGAAAGACGGTCAAGGTGGTGAAGTAAAGGAATACCCAAAAGCCCCCCAGGGGGGATAAGAGGGGGGCTGTTGGTTCGTAGTCTTGTGGGCATTTACCCCACATAAGAATGCATCCCCACCAGAAAGTAATTGACTCCAAAGTAAGTCATGAGGATGGAAAGGAATGCGGTAAGCACGTAGAGATGGTAACGCTGCGGATGCGAAGGACTGTCCAATGGCGTCTCATGTAGCGGTACGGCATAGACAAGGAGCGTAATGAGGGCCCATGTCTCCTTCGGATCCCACGACCAATACGTGCCCCACGACACGTTTGCCCACACCGCTCCGATGAAGATACCACCGGCAAGCAAGCCTACACCAGGGTAAAGCAGCAGACGGGATAGGGCACTGAGACGCTCTGACTCCATCGTTTCGCCCTTCCGGCAAAGCCATATCGCACGCATGGCAATGAGTGCCACGACGGCAAAGAGCGAATAAGCCATCATCACAAGAGCCACATGCACCGACAACAGCGGCGACTGGAGCACCGGCATCAGCGGTGTCACCTGAGGACTTCCTGTGGCAAGCGTGGCGACAAGCATGCAAAGCGATGACACTATCGGACCGAATGCACGGAATATCGGTGCCTTACGCATCACTGCCAGAGTGATGACGAGCACCGCCCACGCCATGAACAGCATCGTCTCATAGCCGTTGCTCAAAGGGATATGTCCGCTGACTGACCAGCGCAGCGCAAGCATTATGCTGAGAAATGCCGTCTGCCCTATTATATAATAGGTGGAAAGTCTGCCTGTCCACTTGCTTTCCGTCTTGCGGAACGAGAGAAAGCAGAACGCAAATGCCAGAGCAAGACAGAGGAATGTCACCCAGCGGGCAGAGTGAAGACTGTTGTATGATATCTCCATCTTCATCCGAAAAGCGGACGGAAGCACACTGCCTGCCTTGTCTTCCTGGTAAAGACGTATCTTGGAAATGATACTCTTGGCGCCATCAGCGTTGCTGGTAAGGATGTATTTCACAAGATAGTCCATCGCATGATTGATAAACTGGAACTCTTCTCCGCCTACTCCACGAGGCAGTTCTGTGCTTCCCGGCGTGTACCATTTCAGGCTTTTGCCGTCCGCCAGCGGGAAGATATGCAGCATCTCGCTGTTGTAGAACATCGTGATGACCTGTATCTTCTCATCCACATCGCGGATTGCCTTGCGCTCAGACTCAGGTATGCTTGCGTCATTGCTCTTTCCAGAGAGCTTGTATGAATTGTCTGCATTGTAGAAATCCTTCACGCAAGCCCATTTGTCAGATATCCCTATCAGCCTCTGCACTGCCTTGCTCTTCACCTCTATGATGCGCTGTGTCTCCCATTCGGTGTAGTATATCATCCAGCCTGCAAAGATTTCATTGGCGGAAAAGCCGTTCCAGCTGCTCTTGCCGCATAGCTTTGTGACAAACTCAGTGGCGGGCGTGTTCAGCGGACAGATGCGTCCATTGTACAAAACGGCGATTTCCCCCATTTCATCGGCAATCTTCGGGTCGATTCTCGTGATGCCCTCCTGAGCCTTAACCACCGGAACCATCGAGAAAAGCATGAGGAAAACCACCGCCGCCTTGGTGGCAATGCGGTAGTAACGGCGCATCTTCGTCTGGCGGGAAAGCAGAGTCCACACCAGACTTGCGAAGAGAATCAGGTAGCCCGTGTATGTGATGGCAATGCCGTAAGGGTCGTATGCCACGATGAGCACCGTGCCTTGGGAGTCGGAATCATAGGAAGACTGATAGAAACGGTAACCTTCCGCCTTGCCGATGTTGTTCATCGAAACGCTGATTTTGGCGGTTTCATCGGACTTTTTCACGTTTATCTCAGCTCTGTAGTCCATTATACCGTCTGTGCCGGGATAATATTGTATTTGGAAATCTGTCAGACGCAAGGCAAAAGGCAACTGATGCTCCACGCTGTCCTTGTCCATATACGCCGTCACATCCTCGCCTATGCGCAGATGCACCGTGCCTTCAGCTGAGGTAAGGCGCGTGGTAAGCGCTCCGATGAGTATCACCACGAACGACAGATGCAGCGCGGCCACAGCCACGCGTCTGTATATCTTCCTGCTGACAAGATAGAAGATGGAGCATAATGTCAGCATTCCCCATAGGCCGCAAAACCACCATGAACCGTAAATATCCACGGTTTCATCGGCATTTCCCATTATCGTTGCAATCCCCATACATACTATCAACAGTATGTATAGGGATAATATAACAACTCTATTATTTAAAACAACTTTCATTTCTCTTTGTTGTCTTGTTGTCTTGTTGTTTAGTTGTTTTGTTGAATGGGAAAAACTATCAACCAGACAACAAAACAACTAAACAACCAAACAACAAAAACCTAAATGGATTCTATAAAATATACCACCTGGTCACGCTGCTTCTTGCTGAGCTGGCGGAACTTCTTCACGCAGTCATAGGCATCACTCTTGCCACCTTCCTTGGTGCATCCATGCCACATTATCGCCTCTATCACGTTGCGGGCACGGCAGTCATGCAGACGCTCATAGCCGCTTCCGCATTTGCTTGCCAGACCTCTTCCCCACAAAGGAGTGGTGCGGCACCAGCCGGTACGTATGTCATTCTTCATGAAAAGACGATGCTGCACCATGTCGGTGTAAGGCCATATCTTCTGATGAGGATAGCGAGGCATGTCGGAATTGGTGAAGAGAAGGTTAGGATCCTGTATGTTATCCTCTCCGGTAGTCCATGTAGGACGGTGGCATGAGGCACATCCCATCTCGGAGAAGAGCTTCTTTCCTGCCTTGAAGTCCTCGGTAGTGGTGTTACGGGCAGCTGGAACAGCCAGTCCGCGATGCCATATCATGAGCTTCTTGTATTGCTCTGTGGTCATCTCGGCATCGAGTTTCTTGCTCGTGAGGTAAGTCTTTATGTCGCTTTCCAGGTCGCCTGTGTGCCATTCAGGATGCTTCTTGTCTGGGTCCACCTTATTGATATACTCTGTGAAACCAGCCTGAACGTCAGGGTCTTTGGATGATTTTTCAGCGTAGTATTTGCCTGCGAGGTCGAGATAATGGTAAGGACGGTCAGGTCTTGTCACGTTGGTGATGTTCCAGATGGCGTTCGCTCCGGCGGCATCCATCAACGGACCGCGGCTCAAAGCGTAGGTAAAGCGGCGCACATACTTGGTGCCGTCGCCCTGAACACTGTTGCTGTAGTAGCTCTTCCATGTGTCAGTAGTCTGGTCCCACATGGCAGGATTGAGCGTGACGTATGGTGATTCAGCCTTCCATTGCGCAGTGATGTCCTCCTCAGAGATGGCATCCAGCAGTCCTGTGCCGTAGATTCCGATGGTCGATTCCAGTCGGATGTCGATGTTGTCATTATATTCTTCCGCTGTGATTTCCACGTCTTTGCCGTCACGCTGCACATATACAGGAGCGTAATAAGCGGATGCCGGGATAGTCACTTCTGGGTAAGTGAGGTCGTAGGTCTCGCCGTCATCAAACTTGTTTCCCCATTCGTCGGTGTAATTGTTCCATTTTATGCGGATCTCAGATTCGTCAATAGGAGCCTTGAACGGCGCTACTGCAGCGGTCTGAGGCATACCTGCCACTGAACGGATGTAGGCATTGGTCTTCTTGTCGTAGATTACGAGGAGGTAACCGTTGCGGTGCATCTTGGCGGAATATGAGTTCTGGCGTGCTCCATGACCATATCCTGGGTGGCAATAGAGGCATCCAGGGCGTACATATACAGGTCCGAGGCCCTTGAAAGGACCGGAGGTGTTGGTGTTGAAGTCCTTCTCAAAGAAGTATTCACCTTCGTTGAAGGCATCCGCCATGCCGGCATTCTCTACGGCAAGAGACGGCTGCTTGTATGCTGTAGATGAGTTATTCGTCGTAGTTCCTAATTGTCCTCCGGTGAAATAGTCCTCCGGATAATCAATTTCTGTAGCATCACCGATGTTCCATGACTTGCCATTGGCGTTGTCATCGCTGCATGATGCCATTCCCATCACTGCCATCATCATGGCAGGAAGGATGATGTTTTGCTTCTTCATAGTTGTTTGTTGTTTTTAAATTTCAAGAGTCTAATATGTTGTTTTCTAAGGAGAAAAACATCAATAGGGTAGATGTTGTCTTGTTGTCTGGTTGTTTGGTCGTTTCGTTGTCTTGGCTTTTAGTTGTCGAATCCAACCAAACAACCAAACAACAAGACAACCAAACAACACATAAATCCTATTGATATTTCTCCTTTATGGTGTCTTTATAGACGGAATCTTATGCTTTTATTGACTGAAGTGTCTGTTCTTGCCTTGGAAAACAAGGCTTATTTCTTGATGTTCTTGATGCTGTTATAGAGTTTTTCAGCCTCATCGCAGAGCAATGTGTATGTCTTTACCACCACATTGTTCACATAATTGGCGTTGATCTCCTTGCACTGAGCCTCTACAGTGGCGTTTCCTGCGTAGCCTTTCAGTGTGGATTCCATTGCGTCGAGAGCCTCGTCAAGGGCATTGAGGGCATCAATGGCAGACTTTACAGATGCATCTGTGTAGTTCAAAGCGAAAGGAGCCTTCATGCTGTTAATCTTGCTGAGAGCCTCATCGAGGGTTGATTGTACCTTCTGTGCTTGGCTCTTGAGAGTAGTATTGTCGGAATTCAGGCAGAAATAGATGAGGGAATTCTCGGTAGGAGAGGTGGCATCAAACTGTCCATACAGTGCATTCTTACATCCAGCGATGTTGTCATAGAAGTCAATGATGGAGTTATATGCGTATGGAGACTCGATGTAAGAGTTGTCCTGACCTGACCATGGCAAGCCGATCTTTGAGCCTGCTACCTCACTTATGATGTCTCTTGCGCCCTCGATAATCTGGATTGTGGCATCGACATCGCTCTCATAGTCTTCAGAAGGAGTGTTCTTGAAGCCTTCACCGAAGTTCTTGTAGCTCAAGGTACCGTCGGTTACATCACCGTCATCATTGAGGGATGTGTGTGACTTCAGGTAGTTTACGGTCTCATTGTAGCGGTTTCCGCTCTTGGAACCGTCCCAAGTGGTCTGCAATACGCAAGTAGCCTGATAGAGATCTTTAGCTACGGCGCATACATATTTATACTCCAGGTCAGTAAACTGGCTGATGTCGCGTGCCTTTCCTTCACGGAAGAGCACGTATTCTATGCCGTGATAGCCGAGGAGACCTGAGTTGAGCTGCTTCACCTTGTTCTCGATGTCAGACATGATGCTGTTGTCTCTGAGCACATTAGCCAAGGCAGCCTGGTCCACAGGCCATGTGTCTGTATGCGGGTCGATGGAATATTCGTCGGCTGCACCGAAGAGAAAAGCCTCTGACTTCTCCCAATCCGCGCGGGCAATCTTCCACTGTTTGCAAGCGGCATCGAGGGCTTCCTGGGTGCCATTCACCACAGTTGTGTCCACGTCGTCATCGTCTGAACAGGAGGTAAGACCTCCACAAAGCACTGCACCCATCATTGCGAGGGCTACATAGTAATTCTTGATGTGTTTCATTGTTGTTTTTTTATGTGTTTTTTGTAATTCTTTTCTTTGTTAACCAGCCGGTAACGCGACTGGCACAGTGGCGGCTTTATTGGGGCATGGCTTGCTGAAGTGAGCCTTCCATTAGAGGAACCATCCCTGATAAGCTATGCTGAGACTGATGCTTGGCTCATTGTTGTATGGCTGGACATACAGTGGGCTGTCGCTGTTAAGGCCGTTGTTGTCAGGCTTCTTGAATGATCTGTATGAGTATTCTCCCTTTATCACCACCTGCTTTATCGGGTGATAATTGAATCCTCCCGTATATATATAAGGAGCACAGTAGCGGTATTGGCTCTTGTATGTGCCTGATGCCATTGAGTTATAATGCTCGAAGCGGCCGAAGAGGTAGAACTTCTGCTTGCCTCTGAGCTTTGATGACTGTGAGAAAACGTCGTAACCAGCCTCCACAAAGTAAGCTAAAGCATTGCTTGCGATATTGGTATTGTGGAAAGGATTGCCGTCCTGATACTTGTGGTGCGTGGAGTTTGCCTTGTTATATTCCGAGATGCGGTCGGCATCAGATAGATGTGCGTAGTCGATACCGCCGCGTACGATCCAGTTCCAGCGCTTTAACTGGAAGTCACTTGATATGATTGCCAGTTCACCAGTCACGTCATCGTAGGATGCTCCCGGCGTTTTCAGCGAATTTCGGAAAGTATAACCGTAGTAACCGCTTATGCCGAAGCGCAGTCCCTTGATGGAATAATTGTCCAATCTCGCTGATGCTGCATAGCAGTTAGCCACCTTAAACTCGTAAGGACTTGTGGCACCTGAGTGTGCAAAGTCTTCTGCTGTGAAGCTTTCTGAATTGAGTCCTGAGAGAAACTGCACCTCATAGCGCCAGTCCTTCAGTCTTCCCCAGAGGGATATGCCCAGCTGATGCCATGTGTTGGGCAAGACATTGGTGGCTCCTTCCGGTCTGTAGCAGGTGAAGAAATTGAGAGGTTCGTGCGCATTGTTGGTGTAACCCACAGGCACTATGATTTCTCCAGCCTTGACATTGAACTTTCCTTTCCAGAATTCCTTGTTGATCCAGAACTGTTCCAGCGCCACTTCGCCGCCCTTTTCGGTTTCTGCTTCATACTCGCCAGACTCTTCCGCCTCCATTTCCACGGCGGTTTCAGCCCCTCCATGTTCAAATTCTATCTCGCTTCCCAGAGTCCATCCGTGTCCGAAGTCGTAGCCCAAGTTGAGCGTTACATGTGGAAGGTCAAAGCGTCCGTGGCTTTTATCCTTACTGTAACGCTCCGGGGCATTGTATCTGTTGAAACTCTGGCTAAAGAAATTACGTGTCATAACAGCCTCGCCGTAGCCTCCGAGCGACAGTCTTGACAAGGCATTGAGTGCTTTTCCCACCTTTGTTGTGTCGGCAAAGTGCTGTGTTGCGCCGGTCCTGCCGTCCAGTTCCTGTGCTTCAAGTGTGGCGAAAGCGCAGATAAACATCAGTAATGATAATGCTCTTTTCATCTTTTTTGTCTATGTTTTCTTATTTCCGGTGCAAAGGTAATGCGAAAATCGGACCCTTGCAATACACAGAAATTAGTGTTGTGAAACATCTTTTTGCTTTGTTTTACCCACATTTTATTACATGACTACCATGATGTTATGATGGAAAATCATCAAAAAGTCGATAATACCTAATAATAATGATTGGCATTTACATCCAAAATGATTACCTTTGCACCCAGATAACGTGGTTTGTTGTCTGGTGGTTTTGTGGTTTAGTTGTTTGGTTGTGTGCACTGCAATCTTTGCATTCAACAAATCAACAAAACCGCAAGACAACCAAACGACAATATATAATAATGTAAAGAACGATGAAAAGTCTGAAACTCTACGAAGCTGATGACAAGATGATAGACCTCATCAGCGACAATTACAGCATGCTGCAGGGACTCAGTGCCTTCGGTATCCGCCTCGGCTTCGGCGACAAGACGGTGGAAGAAGTGTGCACGGAGCAGGGCGTGGATTGCCATACTTTCCTTACGGTGGTAAACTTTCTCATCAACGGATACGCGCCAAAAGGCACCGACGAGAGGATTTCGGTGGAGACATTGCTGGCTTATCTGCGTGCTTCCCATCGCTATTTCCTTGATTATCAGTTGCCTTCCATACGCAGAAAGCTGGAGGAAATACTGGGAACGGGCGACAATCTTGCCCTTCTTATTCTGCGTCTCTTCGACGAATACTCACATGACATCCATCTCCACATGAAATATGAGGAAAAGACTCTCTTCCCTTATGTGGAGTCTCTCATTCGTGGCGAGCAGAAACCTAACTACAATGTCGATGTATTCTCAAAGCATCACAAGGATACAGCCGGCAAGTTTCTGGAGCTGAAGAACATCATCATCAAGTATCTTCCGCACGATGCGCACGTCAACAACCAGCTTACCGCTGCCCTATATGATATATATAATAATGAGGACTGGCTGACAAACCACAGCAATGTGGAGGATACCATCTTCATTCCTGCCATCCGTATGCTGGAGCAAAGGCTCAAAGCGGACGATGTTTCCTCACGTCTCTCGAAGATGATAAGCAGTGTGGATAGCGGTGAAAGCATCTCGGAGCGCGAGAAAGAGATTATCGTCTGCCTCGTACAGGGTATGTCAAACAAGGAAGTGGCAAATCATCTCTTCATCTCAGTCAACACTGTCATCACTCATCGCCGCAATATTGCTCGCAAATTGCAGATACATTCCCTCGCCGGATTGACCATCTATGCCTTGGCTAATAATCTGGTTACTATGGGAAATCTGAATAAATAAAGCCCTCCCCAACTCCTCCCTGGAGGGGCTTTCTTTAGTTACGTTCTTCGGCTTGCGCTTACTCATGTGAGAAAAGCGAGGGTGCGCCACCGTGTCTGTGCGATTTTCACTCTGCACTCTTCACAAAAAGAGAACTGGAAACCGCCACCGCGTCAGCGCGATTTTTCACTTTTCACTTTTCACTTTTCACTCTTCACTTTTCACTAAATCATTAAAAAAAACTATGTCCCAATTCATTCATTTAGTAGGCGACATGTCACCATATCTCCTCCTGGGCTTTCTCCTTGCAGGACTGATGCATGCCTTTATTCCAGGTGGCTTCTATGCCAAGTATCTGTCAAAGAACGGCTTCCGCTCCGTCCTCAATGCAGCCCTCTTGGGCATTCCGCTGCCGCTTTGCTCTTGCGGAGTAATCCCTACCGCCATGTCTTTGCGCAAGGAAGGGGCGTCAAAAGGCGCAGTAGTGTCATTCCTTATAGCCACTCCGCAGACAGGAGTCGATTCCATCCTTGCCACTTACGGACTTATGGGCTTGCCTTTCGCCGTGATACGTCCTATCGCAGCCCTCGTGACAGCCCTCTTTGGAGGCGCAACCATCAAGGGAGAGGAACTCCAATGCAATGCTCCAGACGCCACTTCATGCTCATGTGGCGACCATGAAGCCCACGCTCCGCATACCTTCTGGCAGAAGATAGTGGAGGCATTGCGCTTCGGATTCGTCGAGATGATGCAGGACATAGGCAAATGGCTCATCGTCGGACTCATCGTAGCAGCATTCATCACCATAGCAATACCTACCGAATGGTTTGCAGTCTTCCATGAGAGCACGTGGGCTTCCATGCTTCTCGTGCTGTGCATAGCCATCCCTATGTATGTCTGCGCCACCGGAAGCATCCCTATTGCCGTAGCTCTGATGATGAAAGGTCTCACTCCAGGCGCAGCCCTCGTACTGCTCATGGCTGGTCCTGCCTGCAATGCAGCGTCCATCCTTGTAGTCAGAAAGGTGCTCGGCACACGCACTTTGATAGCCTATCTTGCCTCAATAATAGTCGGTTCGATAGCGTTCGGCTACATTGTGGATTATCTTCACTTCAATGGAATCATCGATTTCCTTGGCGGAATAAGCATGACAGACAGCTGCTGCATGGAGCAGCCTACATGGCTGACATGGACCAGCATCGCCGTCCTTGCCATCCTTCTCTTCAATGCCCTCGTGCTTCACAAGCATCACCATCATCATCACGATACAGAAACCATTAACAATACAACAATGAAGACTTACAAAATCGAAGGCATGACCTGCAATCATTGCCGTATGTCAGCCGAAAAGGCAATAAAGAGCGTGGCTGGAGTAACCTCCGTCACCGTGGATTTGCAGAAAAAAGAAGCTTACGTAGAAGGCACAGCCAGCGATGAAGCCATCCGCGCTGCTGTGGAAGAAGTAGGGTTCAGAGTAGGGTAGGAGTGCCCCATTGACCTGAAGAAAGCCCTCCCCAACCCCTCCTTGGAGGGACTTTCTTTAGTTACGTTCATTTTTTGAGTATGCTTTCTCTATGTTTTCGGTCAGATTTTCAAACTTCAGAATCATTCTCAAGTGGCAAGACTAACTAAAGAAAGTCCCTTTAGGGAGGGATCGGGGAGGTTTTTTTTATTGTCATTTTAGTTCTACAATAGTGAAATATTGCTAAAAATTCACTTACAAGTGAATTTTTGAGCTGTTTTTTTCTTAACTTTGCAACCAAACAAATAGAAAAAAACATGGTAACAGTATCATTGAAAACAATAGAGCAGAATGACAATGTCGGTTTGTTCTCTATCTGCTTTGATGGAAACGAAGAAAGCGAGTTCGAGAAATTCCTTTATGAATTCAAGGATAATGCCACTTACAATAAGGATTTTAATGTAATCCTTATGGCTATTTCCAAGATTATAGATAAGGGCGCACTTGAACGGTTCTTTCGTAATGAAGGTAAAATGCGTGATAATGTAAAGGCTCTTGCCATTGATTCACGCAAACTACGTTTGTATTGTTTGCGGATTTCCGACCAGATACTGATACTTGGCAATGGAGGAGTGAAGAATACTCGCACTTATCAGGAGAATGAAAAGTTGAGTGGTTATGTGATGGATTTGCAGACATTCGACAAAGTCCTGCTCAAAGCGCAGAAATCTGGAAGGATTACTATCGAGAAGAATATGATAGTTGATATACAAAGTGCTACATTTGAATTATAAAAGAATAGAACTATGGTACAGAATGAATTGTTCAGACAATGCCTCTCGACTATTCCAGAGGAACAGAAAGCAGAATTTGAACTTTCTTTCGGAATAGCAGAGCGCATCAGTGAGGTTCTAAAAACGAAGAACATCACTCAAAAAGACTTTGCCAATCAGCTCCACAAGCGAGAGTCTGAAATATCAAAGTGGTTGACGGGACGCCACAATTTCACCATGCAGACCATTGCAAAGATTGAAACTGCTTTGGGATGCAAATTGATAAATATTGCTCGTTGATTTAAGGAAATCATCAAAATAGGAGGGCTTTTCCCCTATTTTGATACATATTTTTCTTAAATTCAGACATATTTGATTGAAATATACAATTATTCGATTGAAATATACAACAGTTTTTCAAGCGAATTCCTTACCTTTGCACCATCCAGATGATGATGGCGCAGGAAAGGGCAAGGCTGTTCCTGCGTGCCACAAGGCGAAGGGCCACAGCAGAGCCGGGCGGCGTAGTCATCACAGTTCTTGCATTATTCATCCCGCCGGTCGCCTGTGGCAGACCGAAACTAAAACGTAAATCTATTATGAAAGTGTTTTACCCAAATCCTTCCCGTTCCTCTTTCTTAGGGAAAAGATGTGCCCCCCCCCAATGCTCTTGGCACGTTACTCGTCCTTGTACTCGCTCTGATAGTGGATGTTTCTGCACAGGCACAGAACCTTATCGGCTATCATTATGTCGATAAAGTCAAGTATTCTTATTATGATGACAACACCGCTTTGTTGTTATCAGTAAAAGACGACGATGGAAAACCCGTCGTGAGCGGTCACTTCGTTATACCTAACTCAATAGAGGTGGAAGGGAAACAATACCCTGTAATAGGTATTCTTGACAATGCTTTCTACGATGTTAAAAATCTTACAGGTGTCACTTTGCCTGATGGAACAAAGATAATAGAGGAAACTGCCTTTCAATGGTGCTCAGACCTTGAGAAGATTGAGAACATTCCATCTCACCTTGATTTTATCGGAGAAGGCGCTTTTCAAGGAACAAAATTTCTTGATAATTCTTATGTAAAGGGCATAAGCACCGTTGCCGATTGGATTGTCTCAAACAATTTCGCATCATCTCCAAATAAGATTGTAGTGCAGGAAGGCATTTATGGCATTGCAGATAGAGCTCTTTATGATAACTGCTCAGGAAGTAAAATAATCCTTCCGAAATCCCTTCGTCATGTAGAAGGACGTTCTTTCCAGAATCCTGGAGAGATAATAATCAAGGATAATCCGAAGTTTACCTATCAGAATGGAATCTTATACTGCGATTCTTCATTCACCTACTCTTACCAAGACAGTGAAGCGCCGGCTGTCGAGACCACTTCCAAGGGCTTGTTTATTTTAGATGTATATGCCAATGCTGCCACAGAAGATGGAGAAGTCAGGATTCCGGCTAAAGCTGACCTGAATTCGGAAGGCAAAGTAATAAGCAAACCTGTTGTAGGAGTATTGGAGACCAACCGGTATCATGAGTTTATCAAGAAATTGTTTTTACCAGAAGGCTTTGAATATATAGATGGATGGTCGTTTTACAAGATGGAGAACCTTGAGCATCTTGACCTGCCTTCCACTTTGAAATATCTCGAATCAAGTGGCATTTCTGCTACCAGTGCTCTCACCACTGTAATATATAGGGCTGTGGAACCTGTCTATTTTAGAGAATATTGTCTTTCATTCATCCAAAATGCCACCGTGTATGTCCCGGCAGAATCCCTCGAAGACTACAAGATTACGAAGACAAACTGGAAGAATGCGAAGGAATTCCGTGCCATAGACGACGCGGTGCTGCAAGTGGAAGGCGTCAAGCAAACCGCCAATGCCACCGTCACCGCCATCTATACTCCTGACGGAAAGAAAGTCTCCACCATGCAGCGAGGCATCAATATCGTCCGCTACAGCGATGGAATGATGCGCAAAGTGGTGAGATAGACATCCAGATGAAGAAAGAAGAATGAGGAAACATAAAATATCAATAGATAAAAACAAGGCAAAAATAGAAAAAAATATTTGTTTTTGTCTGTTGATATTTTATTATTGTCTATTGATGTTTTATTACCTCTTGACACTCTGGAAAAACAGAACAAAACACCGACAGCATAGCTATCATTTCGCGATGATTTAGCTATCATTTCGCAATATCATAGCTATCACGTCGCAATATCATAGCTTTTACCGCCTAAAAGCTATGATATTACCCCGTAATAACTATGCTTTTACCTCCCAATATCTATGCTTTTGCAATCGACTGATTATCAATCTATTGCAAAAGCATTTTTCTTTTCTCTCTCAATTTACCGGAAAATCGAACATTTTTTCTTCATGCTCAAGAGCCTTCGGGCTCTTTCGCATACGTTCAAAATCTATCACGGATAGCACCGATGCGACGGATTTCATCTTTTCACGGATTTCTTTTGGTCTTGGATTTTTCTTGGATTTCATTGCGCCTGTACGGCGCTGGATTGCCTCAAGCGAAGGAAAAATCCGTAAAAATCCATGCGCCTTGGCGCACATAATCCAAATGCATCGAATAAAAATCAGTGAAAGAACAGATCCGTCGCATCGGTGTTATCCGTGATTCTCTTTGAACACTTGTGGTCGTCGCGAAGCGATGAGCACACGATGATGTATAAATGACTAAAGAGAATCACAATGCTCAAGAGCCTACGGGCTCTTTCGCACACGTTCAAAATGAATCACGGATAGCACCGATGCGACGGATTTTATCTTTTCACGGATTTCTTTTAGTCTTGGATTCGTTACGGATTTCATTGCGCCTGTACGGCGCGGGATTGCCCTCAGTTGAGCAAATAACCATGGAATTCCATGTGGCACGTCACATGGAATTGTGTGAATTTATTCTGATTTTTTGAGTGCAACATATCCTTTTGTACAAATTATTCATTACCTTTGCAGTAATTTCATAACATCTAAACAATATTAAAACAATCGCTTATGCTGATATATGAAGATTTAACCTTCAAAATAAGAAAGGCTATATTCAATGTCTATAACTACTGGGGTCCTGGGTTGTATGAAGAAATCTATGAAAAGTCACTTATAATAGAATTGGAATCTATGGGACTGAAAGTGGAAAGTCAGAAAAACATTCCTGTAGTTTATAAAGGAATGAAAATAGATTGCGACTACAGAATGGATTTGCTTGTAGAGGATAAAATCATCATCGAACTCAAAGCAGTAAATGAAATAAAGCAGATACATCAAATACAACTAAACACTTACTTGAAGATTACGAATATGCATGTAGGCTTGCTTGTCAATTTCAATACAGACGACATCCTGCATAGTATCATTCGTATTGCGAATTAGTTTGTGTGGAATGTTAAAACACAGCTATGTCGATTGCATTATTCCAAACTTCTGTTTCTGCTTGCTTACACTCATAATAGACCGTAATAAAGGAGAATCCGTAAAAATCCATGCGCCTTAGCGCACATAATCCGAGACGACAAGATAAAAATCAGTGAAAGAACAGATCCGTCGCATCGGTGTTATCCGTGATTCTCTT